>Ga0310696_10011235_pt1 | contig 10219 bp, 22 predicted proteins | sample AusTroGonzalo_MG_4_FD_203885 | JGI IMG/M metagenome (GOLD analysis project Ga0310696, IMG submission 203885) | Bovine rumen microbial communities from tropical cattle in Woodstock, Queensland, Australia - Gonzalo_02 (v2) (version 2) | ecosystem: Host-associated > Mammals > Digestive system >... | reverse complement strand
ACGTCCGAGGCTAACAAGACAGTGCAACCGTACAGCCTTGCACCTCGAATTGATACACATGAACGCATAGGTCAGCTGTTCGGCATACTATGCGCCATGTAAAAGGGGACGTCAACCCATGGAACGGATAAAAGGCTACTATGTATCATGTGTAGATCCATAGGAATCATACCTAAACGCCTGAAAAAACGTCCATAGACACGCCTATTCCCAAATAGGCTATATATGAATGGTATGACGGCTCGTCCCGTGATTGAGCCGTTAGTGAGTAGTCAGCACACACGGATTGACCTAAGACACATAGAGATATGCGCAACATATCGGAGCTTAGGCTTTAAATCGAGGGGGCAACGCCCCCTCATTACCCTACACTATCGCCCTAAGCCTGTTAAATTCGGGCATGGACGCACAAAAAAGAGGTAAGACAGATGTCAAACGCAGAGTTAGACGCAAAGATTACAGAATACAGCAATGCAACCAAAGCATATGGGGATCTTCTCTTGGAAGCCCAGAGCTACCTCGCTGAAATTCTGACCACAGAGCAAATGGCAAAAATCGAGGAATTCCAAAAGAAGCTCGACGACGCCAAGGACAATGCTGGAAAGCTTGGAAAGGATGTGTTCCTGACCACACAGGCATTGCACAAGGACAACCCTGACCAAAAGGTCATCAAAGGCATCACGGCTGGAATCGGCAGCACAGAGATAGCCGACAACACACCATACGACGACGCGGCGATATACAGGGATTGGAAGGACCAGCTCCCCGTGAATTGCATAAAGATCAACAAGACCGAACTCGCAAAGTTCCCCGTTCCTGGGCTGGACATCCTCAAATACAAGACAGGCAAGACCAAGCTCTCGGCAACCGTTGAGACCAATGACAAGGCCTGCAAGACCATCGCCAAGAAGATTGAATGGATGTGCGACGTCCACAGAATCCCTCACCCCGAGGACATGGGCAACCCTGACGAGATCAGAGACCTTTACACCAACTGGCAGAGGGAGCTGAGGAACGCACAGTACTGAATAAGACGGGGGGCAACCGCACGCCCCCCGCCCGCACCAAGGAGGTATGAAAATGCAAGTATGGATAGAGAATAAGAAGACTGGAAAGTACGAACTCGTGAACGAGAATGGCGTTCTGTTCGAAGCCTACAACATCGATGTCGCAAGGCTTCTGAACAGGGAGCAGCCCGAACTGATCCCTCAGGGATTGGCGGAACTCATCGCGGAGGCATGAGTATGAGAACAGTGGATGAGCATCTCGAAATCATGGGCAAGATTACAGACATGAGCATAACGCTTCAGGACCTTGCAGATATGCAGAGGCATCTGAAGGCAGCACTTGATTACCTCGAAGATATCGAGATGACTGCAAGGCTCAACCCCGTAATCCCGGGACAGGCAACAACAATCGACGGCATGAGAAAGACTCTTCACGAGTATCTTCAGACCGCCGATGAGAAATGGCATGAGACCCTTCATGCTTACACGGACGCATTGGACGCCGCAAGACGTCTTGAAAGAGGTGTACAAGATGACTGAAGTACAGTACAGCTACGCATGCTTCCTCGGGAGCAGATACAGCGGATGCTCGATAACCTCGGACAATCCGAGGGAGATCGATGATTGGAAGAACGAGATGATTGCAAGGTTCGGAGCCATTGCAAGATTCGTGCTCGAGAGCAGAAGATACATGGAGTGATTCGCATGATGAAGAATCTATACGAAGAGACCAGGAAGATCATGGAGAAACATGACCTGCACGAGAGGGACATCCTTCTCGTGTACACAAAGGACGGGATCATGGACACGGAGCGGTTCATTGAACGTGCCAAAGAACTCAACTATGACTGCGGATACGGAATCACATATGTAGAAACGTCACTGACGGTTCTATTCGAGGACGGACGCTTAGAGCGTGAGGAATATGACGGCGCAGAAGAATGGAGATATATCTCCTACAACGCAACCGTACCGCACGGCAGATATTTCGGAGACCTCTTCTCCTGCGACTATGCCAGAGAGCACATGGAAGAAAAGCTCAAAGAGATGTCAGAGAACCCTCCCGACAACGTGAAGGAGATATTCGAGCGCTTCAAGGCTGGCGAGAAGATATCGTCCGATGACCTTTTGAGCCTTCAGAAGAGCGGATTCCTATGACTGAAGAACAACCTCATAAGCAATACTACACGACAGAGAAGGTGGTCGAGCTCGTGGATAAGGCCTACAGAGAAAGAGACCTTTCTGTGACGTACTACCGCTTGATCATAACGCATATGATAGAGCACAGATGGTTCTATGAAGCCCGTGGACGTGACATGTACCATGACATCATCGCAACCGTCAGAGATTGGATGAAGAAGGGACTCGACAACACACGCTATCAGCCTATTCTCTCCGGGTGCACATTCGGAATCTCGGATAGATTTGCGTGCGTAGATGGAAGGATAAGGAGGCTTAAAATTGGATTTAATTTTTGAGAGCGAGACCGCACAATGGTATCGCACAAAGAGCACTAAGCGCTTAGACAGATGGATGCGCGAGGAGAGCCCTATTACCAAGAGCTCCACACACGACTATAACATATATCTCGTGCACCTGAAGGCAACGAATGAGGATGTCTATGTATTCCGCACAAGAGATGATGGGATCATCGAATGCAAGACATTCCGCAATCTTGAGGATTGTGCGGGCTGGTAGAAGTACGGTGAGAAAGTCTACATGGGCCTTGTTCTCAAAAGAGAGATCGACCGTATAAGCTACATACCGCCATGAATGACATTCAACAGGGCGAGGGCAACGGTACGCCCTCTCCCGCCATACAGATGAAACCATAACGGAGGATAGAATGCTAACAGATATGCAGCAGACTATGATCAGGAACTGGCAGCCATTCTTGCAATGGTATGTCACGAATCCTGACAACAGCAAGCTCAAGTCCGTCGAAAGCCTCACATCGCTGGTCGATTGTATAATCGAACAGCTTCGTGAAATCTACCAGGGATATGATGAATTCGCCTACAGTTGCGCGGCCCTGAACATCGTGTACCTCGACAGGGTGAGGCTCGGCAAGGCTGGACACGTGCTCAAAGATGACGCGGTAAAGGCCATATATGCCGCCCTTGGAAAGACGTCATTCGATGAGATAAAGGAACATATCATAATCCCCTCGGATCCCGATACGAGTCCTGAGATCAGAGCCGAAATCGACATGTGCTCTAACGCACGCGAGGAATTCCGCGCGAAGCAGCAGGCGAGGAAAGCAGCGAAAGGAGGTGCAACCATACCGCCCGCCGCCCCATCCCCTGAGCCCGAGCCGGAGCCAGAGCCTGCCGCGCAGCCAGAGCCCGCCATCGGCGAACCTGAGCCGATACAACAACCTGATCCTGAGCCGAAGGTCATTCCGCCTATCGCGCAAAGGATCATGTCATACCCTAAACCGACAAGACCAGGCTATATCATACCAGAGGAGTATTCCCTGATATTGTTCAGCCTGATGAATCGCATAGACATCCTATTGGAAGGGGACGCCTCGTCAGGCAAGTCCCTGACGATAGACGTCGCATGCGAGACGATGAGATGGAACCTCGTGCAGATGGGCAAGGTCATTGATGATACCATGCTCAAAGGGTTCATGAACCCCATCACGAAGGAGTATACGCCGAGCAAGCTGGTGAAGGCATTGCTCAGAGATCCTGAGATATGCCCGTATCCCGACGCTATGACCGTCATATGCTTCGATGAGGGATTCACCAACATGGCGGATATCCTCACGACGCTTCTGACTCTCATGGGCACACCTGACGGCACGAGAGGTTATCTCTCAACGGAGATAGGCGAGATCCCGAGAGGGAACACGGTATTCGTGTTCATTGACAACACCACGGGAGATGGAGGCACGACCAATTTCATCTCAAGGAAGCCGATTGACATGGCCTTGAAATCAAGGCTGTTCGAGATCAACATGAAGCTCAGCCCCAAGATCGCCAAGGCGATATGCGCTGATGACAAGGCGCTTCTCGAATACTGCAAATGGATGAGGAAGGCAATCAGCAAGGCGAAGATTGACAGGCTCAGCCTGGACAACAGAGGCCTTCGCATGATCCAGACAATGAAGACATGGCCGGATTATTCGGATGAAGCATTGGGAGACATCCTCTACGGAGCATTCTTCAAAGGGTGCCCGCCTGCGAGCATGGCATCCCTGCTGAGGAACGTCAGCGCTACACCTGAGGAGCTGAAGGCCAACAAGTACTTCATGGCGACGCAGGAGTATTACAAGAAACTGTGCAAGAGCGCAGGGTTGCAGACCGACCCAGCGTGTATCAAAGCCTAAACCCTTAAACCATTTCAATAAAAGACAAGAGGAATTTGTATGACAACAGATATAGTCAGAACAGAAGGCCAGTGGATGAACAGAAAAACCCTCGTCGAGTACGCCGACACCCCCGCCGTGCTCATGAGCACTATCCAGGAGAGGCATGACCCCACCCACAATCTCGTGGATGAGGACGTGCTCGACCAAAAGAACGCATCCTGCCTCACAGGCAGCTACGACTTCAGGGGACTGAAGAAGGGCACAGCGGAGGAGGTCTACGGACAGCTCTGGGGAATGTTCCAGGGCGGTACCGACAAGACGCAGGTCGTTGCCGAGGTCCACAGCTCAGCGAACAACTTCCACAACACGATGGGAGCGCTGACCGTCGGATTCATCGACGAGCCTGCGGTATCAGGCTCCAGGATCGACCCCAACAAAGCAATCAAGGGAGACCCCGTCTGCTTCATCAGAAGCAAGCCCATCGATGTCGGCTTCCCCGTCATCAAACTGGCAATCGACTGCGGTATCCTGAGCAACGTCAGGACCGAGACGATAATCAACAGAGGACGCCTCATCGCCCAGGCGATAGTCAGGGCTGAGCTCAGCGGCTACAAGACCAGGATCACAGCATTATCTGCGACCGACATGACCAGCGACAGCCTCATCGCCATCATGGCGCTGAACCTGAAGCGCGAGGACGAGCCTATCAACTACAGCCGCGTGCTGTACCCCATCCTCGAGCCGTCATTCCTCAGAGGAGTATCATTCTCCTGGAGGGCGACCCTCCCTGAGCTGCACGACAGCCGCGAGTACGGCATGGGCCGTTCCATCTACGCCTCATTCACAGCAGCCCAGAGGGCAGAGCTGTACGAGGACGTGCTCGGCAGCGACACTCTTGTATTCAATATCGGACAGCTCTGCACCGAGATGGACGAGGAGGAAGCAAGGCAGCACATCGAGGACCAGCTTCAGAGCAGGGCGGCATCCGCAGTGGATGGGTCCCTCAGAGGCACCATCGATTACAGCAGGGCAGCGGACGTCAAGGGAATGATCGATATCATTCAGGCGGTCTGCGGCGGCGGTGCAGGCGATGACGACGATGATGAGTGGGACGACGAGGATGACGACCCCGATTACAGGATAATCGAGTGAGCCTTTCTCTGGGGGGCAACCATACGCCCCCCGCACCTTTCTCAGTGATACCATGACACAGCTCAATTTGGGCCCCGATCAAGCGGGGCAATGGGTAGCGGACATCAGAGCGGCGGCAGCTATGCTGTCGCTGTTCCACGCAAGCAACACCGACGAATTAGCGGAGCGTCTGGGCGAGATAGCCGAGACCATCGCAGACCAATAATGATCGTCGGGTCCGGAACTACATAAACCCTTTCCTAAACCCTTTCTGGAGATGATAAGATGCCGAATTATAGCGAGAATCAGCTGCACTTCGACTGCAGCGAAGAGGACTTCGAACAGAAGATAAAACCGCTGCTCAGCGGAACGGACCATCACGGAGAACCCATGGAGCTGACATTCAATGTCCTTGTGCCGATGCCTGCCCACATCTACAGAGGCAACGTCGGAGAGAAGGAGAGAGCGATCTACGGCAAGGACAACTGGTACGACTGGAGCTGGGATCACTGGGGCACCAAATGGGATGCGTTCGACGCCAGTGTCGAGCCCAGCTGCGTGCAGTTCACAACGGCATGGAACCAGCCCGAGGAATGGTACGAGGCCCTGGCGGCAGCACTGAAGCCCCTGGGTATCACAGCCCATGCGGACTATTACAACGAGGGCGGCTTCCCGGGATCCCTGGGCGGCTACGATTTCGAGGACGGACATCTCATCCCGACCGAAGCGGACCCGGAGTTCGCAAAGATATGGGAGTATGATGAGGAGGAAGAGGAATGACGACATACAGAGGAACAGTGAAAGTGAATGTCGAGATCGAGTTCGACTCGGACAAGGAGTTCAAGCTCGATGGCTACACGGATTTCTACCGTGACGCCAGAAAGGCTGTGGAGAGGAAGCTCAGGGATGAGCATTCCTATTTCTGCGTGGACCCCGAGAACATCGAGGTCAAGCCGATCAGCGACGAGGAAGCCGCATTCACATCGTATGAATACTATGATGTGGATATGGAGGGCGACGAGAAGGTCATCCATATATTCGGCTGCGTATGGGATAACGACGGCAGAGAGGATGGCCCGTACACCGTGACGGAATACACATTCTGCGAGATCCCCGTGAAGAAGCTGGTGGCCTGCAAGGATTCATCAGAGAGATGGGGCCTCATCTGCGATTATGAAGCGAATGTGAAACAGTACGAAGGTGACTATGAGTGGGACGAACTGGTCGAGGCGGGATATGGCATCCCATCCTTGCAGAACGGCGTGCTCGGAAACCCAGAGCCGGGGTTCGGGACATACCTGCACTACAACGACATCACAGAGGACACCCCCTGCGGTTCTTACTATTATACTTACTGAGGTGAAAAGAAATGACAGACTACAATGGAGGACAGGAGAAAGGCGGAGTGGATTGGGACTACTACGATTCCCCCGAGATACGCGCTCTCGAAGAGAGATACCTCCCCGACCGCGGGGAGGGCGAGACCATGGCCACGCAGGCCATGACGGCAGTGACCAAGCTTGTGTACAAATGGTACAATGATGGCGATGTGTACGACAACGTGCACAGCAACATGGAAGGCTGGGCAAACGATCTCAGCGACTATGCTAACTGGCTGTACGCCTACATCGATGGGGCGGCAGAAATCCTGGACAGGATACTGCTCGCGAACATAACGCAGGCGGATTACGAACACATCCTGAAGGACATCAACGACCACATCTGCACACCGGATACGCTGAAGGAGCTGGACAAGCATCCGAAGGCGGGCACGATATACGCTTGCGAGGGGCCGTACGAATACACGGACGATCCCTATGGAGATTATGATGAGGAGGAATGAAAATGAGTGAAAAGAGGATAAGATTGAAGAGGATAGCACTGAAAGCACCGAACGAGTTCAAATGCAACACATTGGATGTGGAAGCATACTACTCGCTGGGCGGCATGAACTATTTCACAGGCCGCCCCGAACCCAGAGGATACTGGGTGAGCATACAGCCCGTGAATGTGGATGGGTACTGCACATCCTTCACGGCGTTCACCGGGATTAAGTACTTCGTGAAAGAGGCTGCGAGGTTCTCGCAGAAGATCATGAATGAGGTCGCCGCCGATCCCGGGATCGAAAGGTACACATCGGAGTTCATGGAGCAGCACGGTTTGGAAATGGAGGTATGAAAATGAGTTGGAAATTGAAGACAGCGGAATTGACAGAAGAACAGTTCAACGAGAGGGACAGGATCATGTGCAGGTACATGAGCGGAGGCTACGCGGAGTTCTTCGGTGGAGTGGAGCACTACACCGGCCTGGATCTGGCCACGCTGAAGCTGCTCATCGAGAAAGGCTACGCCGATCCCAAGGATCAGCAGAACTGCGCCCCATCCATCGGCGAGATCGTCAAGGTCATGGAGCGCAACCCCGGACTCACAGCGCACGGATACTGGGTGTCCAGAGAGAGGGATGATGCTCGCATCAGCGTCGAGGGCGTCGAGGGGCCTTTGAAACCGGAGTTCCTGCCGATGTTCAAGCACGCGGATGATCTGCAGTACGACGGAGAGACGATCTACTGCTGGTTCGACTGAGGTGAGAGATATGGATTTCACAGACAGAGAGATAAAGGAATACGTGGAGTGCTGCTTCCCCTGGATGGCAGCCAAGCACAAGAAGGAATGCATAAAGGCGGGCAAGGACGCAAGGGCGAAGTACGACAGTACCCCCGCCCTCCAGGCCCGCGACCGCGACCAATACATCCGCAGCGCGATCTGTTGGAAGAAGACGGACCTTTACGGGTTCGTACATTGATGAGGCGATAACATGATCAAGAAGGTGAAAGGATACTTCTGCCCGCACTGCGGGAGCACGGACGTCGATTGGTACACCTGCGATGTGGAGGATTGGGTGAACGGCTATGAGAAGGTCGCCTTCCTCCAATTCAGATGCTCGGCCTGCGGCAGAGCATTCGAGGCAGGCGTCAGCTTCGAGGCAACAGGCTTCAACTTCCACAACTGCGGCGAGAAGGATGATACGGATTACGAATTGGAGTGATAACATGACATACACAAAGATAGTCTATAATCTGACAGGTGTGCCCGATGATGAGCAGGAGCTCATCGTGGGCAGCACGGACAGCAGGGATATCGCGAAGAACTGGTACGACTTCTGCTATCAGAGCGGCATCATTGACAGAACAGTAGAGGTCAAGGAAGAGGAGGGGGGAGAGGAATGACTGAAAAGGAATGGGGCGGCTGCCGCTGCCCGGTATGCTGCAGCAATATGCTGGATTGGGATTTGAAAGATGAGGATTGCTACACGATAGATCATTCATTCAGAAGATATATCGTGAGATGCGAGGATTGTGGATGGGAGAAGCTGATCACAGAAGAGATCCGCAGCAAATACTTCTATGAGGAGGAATGAATATGAGGAATGTGAAAGGACTGTATATCTCGCCGGACTGCGTGAAGGTCTGCGAGGTGGATGCTGACAGAGGATGCGAGGGATACTACGAGCTCCTGGGCTGCGAGATGATCGAAGCCCCCGAGCATTGGATAGACACCTTGATCCCGGGAACGGTCTCTCTGGAGTCGAGCGGCGACTACTTCGACATCATCTGCGATGAGGAAGCGTGCTGCCATGAGCCGGTCCCCGCCTGCACCGTGGCCATAGACAACAAGGATGGCACGGCGACGCCGTGGATTCACGGCCCGTGCTTCGTCTGCAAGTCAAGCGATGATGGCGAGTGGGTGTCCCCGACGGATGACGAGATCGCCGCCCTGAAGCGGCATATCGCCGTGGTCAATGGCAGGTTCACCCTGGTGGTCAAATGATATACGATGTGTATGAGATGGCCGTGCTCTACAAGCTGGAGCGCGGCCCGCAGAACGTGGCCTCTCTCTACTGCAACAGCAGTCAGAAGCGCAGGCTCAACGGGATGTTCGATGCCGGCATGATCGCCGTATAGGGCCCCGGGATCGAGATGACCTGCAAGGCCAAGGGCGTGTACCCTGTAATGAAGATCGTGGCGGGCGACCTCGACTCCACGGACTACATGGATGAGGCTGCGCACATAGACAAGATGAACAGACGCCGCCTCGAGAAGATGCACGACGCCTACCTCGCCAAGAAGAAGTGATGGCGGGGGAGCGGTTGCGGCGGCGGGCGAGAGGATATATGTAGTATTAACGCAATATTATGTGTATGTATTCTATCATGAATCCTTATGCTATGGCTGTATTGCACATACTTACAAAAGAGCCGATGCCGAAAACGAAACTGTATATCGGAAAAGGGCAGATGATGCTCCTCGATAAAATGATCGAGCACGGATACATCATCAATGAGAACAATCGCTGTCGCCTTTCGGCGGATGGCGCGCTGCTCTACAAGGAGCTGCAGCCTCTCTCGATGAAGTTCGATCCCATCGACGAATGCTAGCACAACATCGAGAGCCTCGGGCTTAACAACCAATATCAGCGCACACTCAAACACAGAGTAAGAGCAAAAGAGTGAGTGTTATTTTCAAACCCTTTCGTAATAACCTATTTGTTACCATAAAATTACTGGAAACGTTTGTAACGCTCTATAATAAAAGAGTAAAAATCATTCATGTTTAGGTGTTCTATTAATTAGTTAAGCTCCCACCTTTACTAACTCCTTTTTACGACACTTTTATTTTGATTTGTTACTTATGCTTCTTGATTATTATATATATTATTTTTCTATAAATATCTTAGAGTTAAAGTAACACTTAATAGAAGTAATAAAA
>Ga0310696_10011234_pt1 | contig 10219 bp, 12 predicted proteins | sample AusTroGonzalo_MG_4_FD_203885 | JGI IMG/M metagenome (GOLD analysis project Ga0310696, IMG submission 203885) | Bovine rumen microbial communities from tropical cattle in Woodstock, Queensland, Australia - Gonzalo_02 (v2) (version 2) | ecosystem: Host-associated > Mammals > Digestive system >... | reverse complement strand
GCTCTCATCTTTGGCCAGCTGTTCTTCTACCTGCTTCTGCTTGGCCTGATAGTCGCGGATAATCGTCTTGCACGCTTCGTTGTTTACCTCGCTGAGCGTTTTGTCGATATCTTGATTGCTGCGTATGCAGGCGTAAGTAAGATAAAGATCGTGGTTGAGCGGAGCCTTCTTTACGGCCGTAGAGTCGAACTGGCTGATGGGCACATACCAGAACTGCTCGCTACAGGGTGCGGCGGGCTTATTAAGATACTTAAAGGTATAGCCATTGAGTGCCTTACGGCGACCGAAACGCTCGAAATTTCTCTTAAAAATGCTGTCGATGTCTTCGTTGCTATGATACTCAACCTTTCCAAGTGTAATCTGAAGGTTTGAGAAATTGTCGGCAAAGCTGAAGAGCCAACCTATATGATCGTATTCGGCCTCCATGCATAGCAAGTCCTTGAGGGCTGTGGTGTAGGCAGATGCTTTGATGCCATCTATCTTCTGCTGGAAAAGATTGTTGGCAAACGATAGCTGATCGTCGAGAGTTACACACTTGTTGGCTGCCTCGTATTGCTGCTCTTTATCATTTTTGCCTAATCTACTTTCGAAATCCTTTCTAAGGTCCATATTCGTCTTAGCCATATATCCCTTAAAGGCGATGACTGAATTCTGCTCGTTGGTAACCTTCATCAGGATGGATGTTTCCTGACCTGGGGCGATGATGACGGGACATGTAGCCAGTCCATTGATGGTCAAATTCACTTTGCGAGCCAATTGTATGGGAACTTCAGCGGTAAGCGTTCCGTCATCGGCAAAGGCGTAACCCTTTTCAAAGCGTTCTGTAGAACCTAATGGTGTGAAACCATATACCCAAAGTTTTAGTTTCATGGCTGGCTTATAGCCCAATAGTTTTATCTTGATGGTTGCATTGCCATTGGCGAGTCTGGCCACGGGCAGGGTTTCGTCGTTGGCATACTTCACGTTTTTCCAATCAGCAGGTATCTCCTGTTTTCTCTGGTTCTTCTCGTCGCAGATGTTCCAGAACTGGAAAGCTCCTTCCTCATAACCCTCTAAGAAATCAAACTCCTTTGTGTCGAGTGGAACGGGCTTGAAGTGCAGCGCCAAATCGGCTTCGCCGCTATCGGGCATCCAGAAGAGCGAGTCGAGCTCTAAATCTGATTCCTGATTGCAGGTCTTGGCGCCACTTGTAACGATGTACTCCTTACCATCGGGTGTGAGCAAGAACGACTCTTTGGCAAATTTAATCCAATAATGAGGTGTGAATTTTGCACGGAAGTGCAGCACCGTCTCCGTTTGTTTCAGCTCTACCTTTGTTACCTTAAACTCGGCATTACTCTGGGCCATAAAGGCCGTTGGGTTCTGCCAGACAATCTCTTTCTGTGCCATTGCCGTCATTCCGATCAGCGCCAGCAGCATAGTTGATAAAAGTTTCCTCATAATGCTAAACGTTATGTTTCATAATTTAATTATAGTAACTGTTGTACCTATTATTATATACGTCTATCAAAGTAAAGACCTTGCAAAGATACGTCGTTTTTATCTATTTTTAAAATTTTCAGCCTGACATTTGTCTGACATCAAATCAGACAAGAAATTCATTACACAATATTACACATATCGCTATTTTTAAGTTACATAAAGTTAAATTTATCGTTTTTCGATAAAATTTTATCGTTTTTATTTGGTTGGTTCGAGGGAAATATATACTTTTGCATATCGATAATCGATAAATAGGTCAAATTAAACAATAAAAATCGGATATGAGTACAATCAAAAACGTATGGCAACAAGTTAAGAAGAACCCTGTGAGTACAGGCCTTTTGATAGGAATCATTGCCTGGGCAACTTATGCTGTCTTTAGCGACATCCATGATATGCAGGTGGCTACAACCTTTTACGACTATAGCAAAGCCCGCTGTAGTCTGATTGAGTCTGCGGGCAAGTCCATCACCTGGTGTGTTTATTGGGCCGTGTGTTATCTTACATACATCCATAAGCAATACACCCGCTGGATTCTTTGGTTATATTACATCGCTGTAGTTGCTTTTATAGTATACTATATAGTTGCAGGTATTACACTCGACAATATTTACGCCAACATCGAACCAGAATATATGGACCGCCTGCCATCTTTGAGTCGAGGTTTATATGGTGCTCCCGTATATTTTATGATTTTCAGTTTCCTGTTTATTCCCAAACTCATCAAGGATACCATTAAACTGAAAAAGGAACAGGATCTGACTGTATAATCATTAATTCCCAAACAATAGAATTATGAAAAAGAGACTGAATATTTTCTGTGTGTTGATGTTGCTGCTGATGGCAACAATGGTAGTGATGACATTTGTAACTGGGGCCGATGCCTTTCAAGAAGGTTGGGAGAAAGGTCGTGAGGCCGGACCTGCCAACACTTGGCCCCGACTGCTGGAGTTCTTCGCAGAGATGTTTGCCATCGTGGCCGCCCTCGTGTCGTTCATCAGCTTCATCCGCTTTATCCTGAACGTGAATCGCAACAAGGTGTTTGTGTGGGAGAATGTCAACCTGCTACGCCTCACAGCCTGCGGATTGATGGTTCTTGCATTGGTAGCAGCTGGCGATGAGCTCTATACTGGTTGTAGCTTAGTTGAGGTATACGATCACTTCTTCGATGCTTTTATCTTTGGTGTGTTTAATCTGATAGTAGCTGAGGTGTTTGCCATAGGCTTGAAGTTACAGGAAGAGCAGGATTTAACCATTTAACAGGCCTATGGGACAAATCGTAGTAAACTTAGATGTAGAACTTGCCAAGCGAAAAATGTCGCTCAGCGAGTTGGCCGAGAAAGTCGGCTTGACATTAGCAAATCTCTCAATCCTTAAGACTGGCAAGGCCAAGGCCGTTCGCTTCAGCACCCTCGAGGCCATCTGTCGCGAACTGGGTTGCCAGCCAGGAGACATACTTGAATATAGAGACGAATAAAAATCAAACGTAAACAAATAAAAAAGTATGGAAGAAATTAAAATCAATGTATCCCTTAAAGTTTGGGTATACGCAATTTTGGCCATGGGGGCTCTAATTACAATTTTGTTAGTTATCAACTATAATGTCAGAGGTACGGATAAAACCTTAGACATGATTCCCTTTTTCATGATTACGATGGCAGCCACTCTCATTCCCGACTTCATATCCAGCAGAACACGTCTGGTAATAACCGATACTTCTCTGATTGTAAAAACGAAGGCGGAATGGGTAGTCAGACTCTCAGGTGTTGAATCTTTCTATGTCGACAAATTCAATGGCCGAACATTTATTGGCATACGCTATAAAGAGGATACGTGGGAGGCTGGTAAGGAAAATCTGGTGGATGATCGCAAATGGCGCTTGAAGGCCGACATGCAGGGCTATCCCTACGAAATCTACGTAAATTGGCTCTCAAAAACGCCAAAAGAGATATGCGATCTGCTTAATCAACGCATAAATAGCAGCAAAAACTAAAATGCAAACTATTTGCAAACTCTGGATACAAAAAATATTTCTGATGCGTGTGACAATTAGGACAAAGGACAGCCTGTTTTTTTGCAGGTTGTCCTTGTTATTTATGAGATGCCATTTGGCACTAGCTGCCAGCCCAAGTTAGAAGTCCAAGCGATAGAAGATGTTTGGGAAAGAGAAGCCACCATCGTCGATACGTACATCGCGGGTACCCAGATCGAAACGCTGGAACTGAGGAGCCTTGCTACCCAATACATTCAAGCCTTCAAAGGCAAAGGTATGACTCACCTTCTTCTTGTTTATCTTGTAGCTCACGGTCAGGTCGACAATGCCTGTAGGGTCGAAACGCTTTGTGAATGTCTCACCCTCCTTATAGATAGGATTATCGTCGATGATACCCATATCCATACGAGCACGCATCGCCTCCACATCAGCAGGTGAATAACGCATACCGCCCTGGATGCTGTACTTGGCACTTATGTTAAACACGTTTTTGCCTATCATCCACTCCTTACCACCTAAGATCTTGAACATGAAACCGCGGTCGTAAAGCTGGTTGTGCCATACCTTGTCCAGTCCGCGATACTCTGACTTATAGAGCGAGAAGTTAACCTGACCGAAGAATCCGCGTGTCATATAATGCTCCAAGGTGATGTCACCACCATAGTTACGGGTGTTACCCTTGCCAACCAATGGCTCGTCGGTGTAGTTGAAGTAGCGGTTAGTAACACAATAGGTGCTGCCGTTAATGCCTACTGGTGTATCGAAGCCATACTCGTAGAAGGCGTTCATACGCAGTGTGAGATTGCTGTTAAACTTATGTGAGAAGGTGGCATGCAGATGGTGAGCCTTACTCAGTCCGAGGTCCTTATTAGGCGTATTGCCAGTTTCGTCGCGATAGAAGTAGGTGTCGAGCTTCTCTATCATAGAGTGCAAACCGTAACCCATTGAGAAACTGTTCTTCTCGTCGGGCTCCCATTTAAAGCTTACACGTGGCTCTACCGACCAGTTCTTAGAAAGCAGGAAGTAGTTGCCAGAGATACCTGCAGAGAGGCTGAAGCTGGGACTCAGTTTAAAAATGTTGTGCCAGAATACATTAGCCAATCCAGTATTATCCTTCATCTTAGAGTACTCTGTCATAGGGTTCACCGTATCATAGAGTTTGTCGTGCGACCTATAATAGAGATTGAAGAAACGATGCGAGTACTCACCACCCAACTGTGTAAGCCACTTATTGGTAACCTGTTTAGAGAACTCTGTGTTAATAATCAGTCGGTCCTCGTTCATCTGCTGCTGACTAAAGGGGTACAGATGTTTCTTAGGATTATCAGGATCCTCAAAAGCCAGAGGTGATTTGATAACGTCATTAGCATCACGAGCAAATCCGTAGTAGAACATATCGCTCTTCAGGTGCTGCATGTTGTAGGCCATCGTAGTACGCCAAGTCCATTTGTTGTTGAAGTAGATTTTGTGCGATGCACCAGCCAGAATCTGAGTCAGTTTACTATCATTATCAGAGGCATCGTAAACAGAATGTATGTCTTCCAACTTTAATGGGTCATCATAGTTGGTATCGTGGAGGCCAACTCCAAAAATAGAGAATGTACCTGCACGCTTGGTGGGGAAGTTCAGCTTGATTGAGAAATCCTGGAAGCTCATGTGCGAACCTTGAGTGTCTACCAAGCCCAGTTTATCTGCAAGCGAGGTAAAACCATAGCGGTAGTTGACGATATAACTACTATTATGCTTGCGTGAGATAGGACCCTCGAGTGTCAACTCCTCCGATACAGTACCAATCAACAGAATATTCTCGTGCTTAGAGTTATTACCCGAACGCATCTTCACGTCGAATACACCGCTCAGAGCGTTGTTGTAGTTAGCATTAAAGGTAGAAGTAAAGAAGTCGCTGTTACCAATCACGTTCGAGTTCAGTGCACTCACCAGTCCGTAACCAGCATTCCACATATCGTTAAAGTGGTTAGGAGTGAACACCTCAACACCCTCAATACGATACTGCATACGTTCGGGCGCATTTCCGTGGATAGACAGTCCGCTACCACCACCTTCACCCGACACACCAGCAAACGCCATCACCAGTCGGGCTGGGTCGTTATAACCACCGGCAAATCGGCTGGCCTCTTCCATCGAGAGCATCACACCACCGGTAAGCACGTTGGGGTTCACCGTCGCTTCCTTGTTTACACGTGGACGAACAATCACTTCCTTCAGCTCGGTGCTGTTCTCGCGCAGTTCGATGTCCATCACTACCTCTTTAGCACCTGAGATCAGAATTTCCTTCATCACACTCGGCTCGTAGCCAATGTAATTAGCTTCGATGGTATAACGTCCACCTTGCTTAATCACAATCTGGTAGTTACCATCAACGTCGGCTACAGCAGCCGCACCCGATAGTTCTACAATTTTCACAGTTGCTCCAATAAGGGGTTCGCCAGTTATCGCGTCCTTCACGGTTCCACGTAGTGTCTCGGCTTTTGCAACTGTTGCGCCAAAGGTTATGATGGCGGTTAGCATCAAATTTAAAATCTTTTTCATGATAGCTATTGTTTTAAGTTATTAGTACAGAATTCCCGTTAAACAACGGCAAAGATACAAAAAAGATTTAAACAAATGCAATTTTGGCGAAAAAAGTTGTAAAAAAAGCCAATTTTTATTCTTTTCGTAAGGTTTTTAAGGATTGTAGCAGCACGCTCAGAAGGATAAGAACGATGCCGAGATAGAAAGAGAAATTGATCTCGCGCCCCTCGCCGAAGATAAGGAAAGCAAGGATGATGGTGTAGCAAGGCTCCAGATTATAAGTAAGGTTGACGGTGAAGGCCGACAAACGCTTCAGAGCCTGAATCTGGAGCAGATACATACCAACAGTGCAGAACAACGCATGACAGAGCATGAACCACAGATTGCTACCATTAGGTATGACCACAACAGGTTGCTGACTGGGGAAGAACCACAGATAAATGGGGATGATGGCTGACACGATGACCAGGCCTCCCGACATCTGATACATCAGCACCGTACGGCTGCGAACACCTACGCTGGCCTTCTTATTGCAGATGGCATAGATGGCACAAACGGCCGACGACAGCACACCTATCATAATACCATAACGATAGCGGGCATCGAGCGAGAAGATGCACATCACACCAGCAACGGTTATCAGCGAAAAGAGAAACTCCGACCCTGAAAAGCGCTTCTTGAAGATGATGGGCTCGAACAGCGCGGTAAAGAATCCAATCAACGAGAAGCAGATAACACCTATGGATACGTTCGATGCCTTGATACTGCCATAGAACAGCATCCAGTGCAGACCCAGCAATGCGCCGCAACCACACAGCTGCAGGAACTTGCGCCAGCCAACACGTGGCAAGCCTGTAAACACCAGCAGAATACAACTGGTGAAGAGCATGCGATACCAAACTATATCTACCTCATTCAGTGTAATCAATCGACCGAACAAGCCCGTAAAGCCTGCTAACAGCACACTGAGGTGCAACTGGATGAATCCGCGCTGTGTCTCGTTGTTCATCTTCTACGAACCTTCTTCTTGGGAGCTGGTTTAGGAGCTGGTTTGGGGGCATAGGGATCGCTGATAATCCTGACCTTAAGGATACGGATATCATTGATGGGACGGTCGTTCTTGTCGGTCTCTACCTGCTGAATACGCTCTACAATATCCAGACCCTCAGTAACCTCGCCAAACACGGTGTACTGACCGTCGAGATGGGGTGTGCCGCCAACGGTCTTATAGGTCTCAATCATCTCGGGTGTTAGCTTTACCTGTCCGTTGGTAGCAGAATCGAGTCGCTCCTGTATTTTAGACAATCGCTTGTCATCGAACACCTTGCCCCACACAATGTAGAACTGGGCTGCACCAGAACGGCGCTCAGGGTTAACCCTGTCCGACTCACGTGCAGCGGCTACCATACCACGACGGTGATAAATCTGCGGCAAGCGGAACTCAGGCTCTTGGGTATAATCCAGTTCGCCAATACCCAGCATCTGTCCAGGCTTGGCATGACGGCTCTGCAAGTCGCCACTCTGAATCATAAAATCCTTGATAACACGATGTATCAGCAGCGAGTCGTAGAACTGTGTTCTGGCCAACTTCATAAAGTTGTCGCGGTGCTGTGGTGTCTCGTTGAACAAAGCAATACGGATGTTACCCTCGGTTGTCTGTAATTCAACCTCCGCCCTCTCCTGTGCCATCACACCGGTACAAGCGCCCAGCAGGAGACTGATGAAAGCAATCTTGATATTCATATCAAATAGGATTTATTACTTAACACGCCAAACGTTGAGCACAATGCCCTTGAAATCAGATGAGAACGTTGGTGCACACAGGAACAACGAGTTGTTAAGCCAGCCATACTTGCTATCGGCAGGAGCCTCGAACTGCGGAACTGCACGGAAGTAGAAACTGGGCTTTCCATCGGCATCCTTTCCATTGGCAATGATACCACGATTGCGCACATGGATATAGATGCCATCGTCGGTCTTGATGCAGTAGATAGCCTCAAGCTCTGTGCGTCCCTCGGTATTGAGCTGATAGTCGGCACCTCCATTCACAATGGTTCCCTTGATGCCAGGGCCCTCGAAGGTTCCACCAGTAATGGGGATAACCGTACGGCGACCATGCTGGGTATTGTCGATACCGAATGCCTCACCAAGCGTCACCTTGAGCTGCAAAGCAAATTCCAACTGTGGAGCCTCGGGCTCCTTTACCTGTGCGCTGATATTGAGTGATGTGGCCATCAGCAGAACCACGAACAACAGTTTCTTCATATATAGTTGATAGTTATTGTTAGCTTAGATAAAGTCCTTGAAAGCCTCATCATATTCGGGGCTATTTGCCAAGCGGCCATTAACGATGCACACCAGTTCAATGTCGCCCTTAAAGCACAGCTTCTCATCGCTGGCACGGAAGATGGCCTGATGGAACACATACTTAATGCCTTCCTTGGTGAGTGCCAAGCGCGAGAAAAACTCATCATCGCAGCGCAATGGGGTTTTATACTGTAGGTTCATACGGGCCACAACGGCATCAATACCCTGTTCGTGTAGCTTGGCAAAACTGACACCAAGACTGCGCAGGAACAAATGACGGGTGTGCTCGGCATAATGCAGATAGTTGGCATTGTTGACAATACCCTCGATGTCGCACTCATAGTCGCGCACCTCCATTCGGGTTTCAAAAATATAGTTCATAAGTGTTTCAATATTTCGTTGAAATGTGTAATCTTTATCAGTCGTTCGTGCTCGATATCCTCAAAATGTTCGAGCTGCCAAGTAACGTGGAAGGGGATATGTATGGCCCAGGCACCGATGTTGAGTGCTGGAGCTATATCACTCTTCAGCGAGTTGCCCACCATCAGCAGCTGATGGGGCAGAATCTCCAGATGCTCACAGAGGTTCTGGAATTCTGTCTCAGTCTTATTCGAGGTAATCTCTACATGCGAGAAGTATTTTCCCAGACGACTACGATGGAGTTTGTTTTCCTGATCTTGTAACTCACCCTTGGTGAACACCACCAAGCGATATGGATAAGCCTGCAAGCGTTGCAGCGTCTGCTCAACCTCTGGTAGAGGCGTTGCAGGCAGATGGAGCAGTGATTTGCTATGAGCCAGCAGCTCCTTCAACTCAACATCACTCAGATGACTACCACCAACACGCAGGGCTGTCTCTATTATAGATATGGTGAAAGCCTTGCAGCCATAACCCAGGTCGGCCATATTACCGGATTCGGTAATGAAGAGTTCTCGGGCAGGATCGTCGCAATAAGGCGCAATCAGCTGGTAGAGATGTTTCTCTACCTCCTCGAAATGCGACTGACAATCCCAAAGTGTGTCGTCGGCATCGAAGGCTATCACACGAAGATTCTGTAGATCTATCATTTTTTGCAATGTGGACAAGTTCCTTTAATCAAATAGTTAGACGAGCGCTGTTCAAACCCCGCGGGCAGCTGCACCTCGGGAATCTCAACGCCATCCAGACAATACGTCTGCTGGCATTCCTCACAGAAGAAGTGAGGATGGAGGTCGTCATCGTGGTCTTCATGGTGACTATGACAGAGCTCGTAACGTGTACCATCACCTGTGCCCTCAATAGCATGCACCAAGTGGTGTTCACGGAAAAGGGTCAGAGCACGGAACACATTCGACTTGTCAATCGTCTCAATCCTGCTCTCCAACTCAGCCAGCGACTGCGGCTGGATTGATGAGGCCAAGGCCTTGACCACCACTATACGGTTGGCAGTAGGCTTGACGCCGTGCTCTTCGAGCAACTGTATGCATTTGGCTTCGTCCATAATATGTTGTTTTTAATATGATTATCTGTCGGCCCAGTCGCCACGGTCCAGATTACGGTAACCGATGGCTTCGGCAATATGATGTGAAAGTACGCGCTCAGTTCCCTCCAAATCGGCAATAGTACGCGCTACCTTCAGTATTCGGTTGTAGGCTCGTGCACTAAGGTGCAATCGCTCCATGGCTGTGCGAAGCATATCCAGACTCTGTTCATCAGGCTCAGCAAACTGGTGAATCATACGCTCCGTCATCTGCGCATTACTATAAATACCCTTGAAGTCCTTATAACGCTCTTCCTGGAGCTTGCGGGCAGCAATAACACGATTACGGATAACCGCACTCGACTCACCCGGCTGCATCTGCGACAGCTGATTGAAAGGCACGACGGGCACCTCGATATGCAGGTCCATACGATCGAGCAACGGAC
>Ga0310696_10011233_pt1 | contig 10221 bp, 7 predicted proteins | sample AusTroGonzalo_MG_4_FD_203885 | JGI IMG/M metagenome (GOLD analysis project Ga0310696, IMG submission 203885) | Bovine rumen microbial communities from tropical cattle in Woodstock, Queensland, Australia - Gonzalo_02 (v2) (version 2) | ecosystem: Host-associated > Mammals > Digestive system >... | reverse complement strand
GTGCTGGCTCTCCTTGATGGCGCTGTCGGGCAGCCCCACCAAAAAATACCCGACACCGATTTCAATGTTAACCTCCACCGTGATGGGTACCGCAGCAACTCCCATCAGAGCACAACTGTGTGTTCGTATTAGCATATCTTTGACTTTTGTTTGTGGTTAATTTTAACGCGGCAAAGATACAACTATCAGAATAACAATTTCAAGTATTGTTGAAAACTTTTATTCGTTAATTAAAAAATAGATTTTTTTGTAAATTTCATTTGTGAAATTTTCATCCGTTACGAACTGATTGGTAAGCAAATTCATTTTTTTGCCTGTCCCTTTGTCCAAAACGGCGACGATTTCTTTGGTCTCAAAGTTATAAACAATGGTGAAATTTTCGCGGGGATTATCCTCGGTGCCGAGGGTGATTTTCTCCATTTTTTGGAGTTTTTCAAAGGTCTTGTTAAAAGCATCGAAGCTTTCATCGCAACTTTGGAGAATCTGGTTGAGCACAATGCTGTTGGTGGAAAAGGTCCGTTTGGGCTTGGGCGGAACAGCAGGGTCGTCCCCGGAAAGGGTGCGTGGTTCCGAATATTCACTTCCGTCACCGAAGCTGATGCGCACACCGCCGTTCTCATTTTGGGCGGAAACAACGGGAAGGAAAAATGAACAGATGAATAGTGCTATGGTCAGACTGCGGGCGATTTGTAGAATCATTGTGTCAGATTTTGGATGGTTGTTTTGATTTTTTCAGCAATTGAAATAAGGGAAAGGTTTTAGAGGGTGCAAAAGTAGTCATTTTCCGTGTATTTTTGCACCCCATATTTTATCCGATGAAAATATTTGCAATCGCCTTTTTCTCAATACTTTTGCTGCCAGACATCTATGTCCGTTTTGCTTTTTTGCGCAAGAAAAAATGGACGTGGCGACTGCTGAACTGGCTTCCTTCTGTGGTGGCCATCCTTTGCGCCCTCATCTTTTGGGGCACGAATATTCCGGCACTGCCTTTGTCGAAAGCTTTCTTCTATATATTAATATGTATTGCACTGCCGAAACTGGTTTTTATGACGGTGTCCATCCTTTTCCGTATTTGTCGCCTCTTCTGGAAAGGGGCAAAGAAGGCCGAATTGCCAGTGTCCTTCGCCTGCACCTTTGCTGCACTCATCGTGATGATTTACGGCTGTACCGTCGGACAGAAAAAGCTGGTCGTAAAGGAGCAGACGCTCTATTTCAAGAACCTTCCCACAGAATTTGACGGCTATCGGGTTGTGCAACTATCAGATTTACACATAGGCACATACGGAGAAGATACAACTTTTGTCGCCCGCGTAGTAAACGAGGTGATGGCACAGAATCCCGACCTCATCGTCTATACCGGCGACCTTGTCAATTCCGATGCCGCCGAAGTGGATCCGTTCATTCCCCTTTTGTCGTCGCTTTCCGCTCCCGACGGCGTGCTATCCATCTTCGGGAATCACGACTATTGCTACTACAACCATCACCACCAGATTGAGGTGATACGGAAGGAGCAGGAGGCGTTGAAGGCCAAGGAGCGCGAAATGGGCTGGCAGCTGCTGCTGAACGAGCACCGTGTCATCCGGCGCGACAGCACCTGCATTGCCGTGGTGGGGGTGGAAAATGTTGGCAAACCGCCGTTCCCGCACGACGGGGATCTGCCAAAGGCAATGGCTGGGCTGGCCGACAGCACGTTCGTCATCCTGCTGTCGCACGACCCTTCCCACTGGAGGATGGAGGTTTTGTCAGAAACTGATATTCCGCTGATGTTATCGGGGCACACACACGCCATGCAGTTCCGCATCGGGAGCATAACACCGGTGAGGCTGAAATATCCTGAATGGGGCGGATTGTACGAGGAGGACGGACAGCAGCTGTTTGTCTCTACCGGAGTCGGCGGCGGAATACCGTTTCGTTTCGGCGCGTGGCCGGAAATTTGCGTGCTGACGCTAAAATGCCGATGAGCTACGGCACCATTACGATACGGAAGCCCAGGTTCTTGTTGCGGAGGCCGGCATCGTCGTAGCAACGGGCGGTGACACGGCTGTACTTGTTGTTGCGGTTCCAAGCCCCGCCACGGTCAATATGATAGGAACCGCTGGCCGGCCCAGTCGGATTTTTCTGGTATTCACTGCTATACTTTCCGTACCAATCCTGACACCATTCCCAAACATTGCCGCTCATATCGTACAAACCGAGTTCGTTCGGCTTCTTCAGTTTCACGGGATGCGCCATGCCGGCACTGTTGCCGTCGTACCAAGCCACCTCATCCAAAACATTGCTGCCGCTGAACTTGTAGCCGAGGCTTTTGTACCCGCCGCGGGCCGCATATTCCCATTCCGCTTCTGTCGGCAAACGGAACGTCATACCTGTCAGTGCGTTAAGCTTCTTGATGAAATCCTGCGCATCCGTCCAGCTGATGCGGTAGGCCGGATAGTCGTCGCCCAAACCGAATTCGTCAGACCATCCTCCGTTGACAGAAGGTGCCGAATCCATCACGGCAATCCAAAGTTCTTGTGTCACTTCTGTTTCCCCAATGTAGAAATCGCTGACGGTGACCTTATGGGCGGGCTTTTCATCCGCAACTCCTTTCACCTGTTCATTGGCATACCCCATCGTATAGGTGCCCCCTTTTACATATTTCATGGTAAAAGTGACGTTTTTAACGGTAAAACTCTTGTCTTTGTTTTGGGCAAAACTGTTTAGGCAAACGAGGCAAATGATGGTGGCAGCAAGAATTTTTTTCATAGTAAAATAATGTGTCTATTTGGTATGGATGACCTCCATCGCTTTCAGTATGGTTTTGTCGGTGGAATTGATGACGGGATAGAAACCGTTTTCTTCGTATATATTTCTTCCAATCAATGCTTTAAGCCAAAGACGCAATTCTTTCTGGCTGTTTGCGTTCAGGGAAGGAATCGTATGCCCTTTCTTCTGGTAAAATTGCAGGAACTGGCTGACCGTCGCTTCTGAAACGCTCATCTTTGACACAAAATCTTCAGCTTTGGGATAACCCCTTAAGATTTCCGTTTTGTGTTCATTTGCGTAGTTGAAAGTGAATTCTATCAGTAGTCCGGAATTGTATATTTCATTGAATGCCATAGCGTTGCTGTCGCGGTCAAGAGGTACGAAGAAATCGGGCATAATGCCGCCGCCGCCATAGACGGTGCGTCCTTTCTTGGTCTTGTACTGGAGATTATCGTCAAATTTGATACTGTCGGCGAAGTCCATTTCCCCGCTTTCGTAACGTCGCAGCAGGTCGCCGTAGTAGTTGTCGGTGCCTTTGTCGTAGTTCCGTTGGATGCAGCGTCCGCTGGGGGTGTGGTAGCGGGCCACAGTGAGGCGGATGGTGGAACTATCGGAAAGCACAAACTGCTGTTGCACAAGGCCTTTCCCGAACGAACGTCGTCCGACCACCCAGCCGCGGTCGTTGTCCTGCACCGCACCTGCCACAATTTCGCTGGCGGAGGCGCTGAAATCGTCGATGAGCACCACCAGATTGCCTTTCTCAAAATTGCCGATGGCAGTGGCGTAAATCTTGTTTTCCGGCATGTTGCGCCCTTCCGTATAGACGATGAGGTCTTTTTTCGGAAGAAATTCGTCACACAGGTTGATGGCCGTGCCGAGGTAGCCGCCGCTGTTGCCGCGCAAATCCAGCACTAACGAAGTCATCCCCTTGTTTTTCAAGGTGAAAACCGCATCCAAAAATTCGTTGTAGGTATTCTCCCCGAACTGGTTGATTTTGATATAGCCCGTGGTTGCATCCAGCATGTACGCCACGTCCAACGTATAGGTGGGGATCACATCGCGGGTGATGTCAAAAAAGTAAGTGTCGGGGAATCCAGGACGGTGGATGCCGATTTTGACTTTGGTGTGCTTCTTTCCTCTCAACAGTTTGAAAACCTGATCGTTGGTGATGCCATTGCCGGCTACGGTGCTGTCGTTGACCGAAACGATGCGGTCGCCGGCGCGGATGCCTGCCTTTTCGGAAGGTCCGCCGCTCACCACGGCCACCACCATCACGGTGTCATTCATAATGTTGAACTGGATGCCAACCCCTTCAAAGGCCCCGTCCAAAGACTCGGTCAGGCGTTTGTTCTCCTCCGCCGTGGCGTAGGCGGAGTGAGGATCCAGATTCTGGAGGAGAGTCGTCAGTGTGAGTTCTATAAGTTCCTTGTTATCAATAGTGTCGAAATAGTAGTTTTGGATATAACCCATCACTTCCTCTATTTTTCCGTAATCGGAAGAGGATATAAAATGACTTTTAGGCTGAAGTCTTTTAAAAAGGATAAATGCGACTACAATTCCTGCAAGAAAGGCGAGGGTAAGCGGAAACCAGAAATGGCGGTTGTTCATTAATGTTTGATAATCAATTTCTTGGAAGAGATTTCTTTTGTGTTATAAAGAGTGATGAGGTAGATGCCGGATTGGAGGTTGGCGGTGGAAATCTGTGCTCTTCCATCCATTGTGGAGATTTCTTGGCTCAGGACGGTGCGTCCGGTCATATCGGTGATGCGGACGTTCCCGTTCGTGAAATCTTTCGGGACGATAAGTTCCACCTCGTTGTTGGCGGGATTCGGGAATGCCTCGAATTCAAGTGCGGAATGTTCGCTGATGGCATCGGGTGATTCGATGCCGTCGGAGGTCCATTCAACGCGGAAACCGTCCCTTTGGATATAGCAGTCGCTACGGAACTCCACTTTCATCACGCCGCCGGTGGTGTTGGTGATGTAGGAGGGCGGAGCCATGGCGTTGCTGTACGTTCCGAGGAGGGTGAGGTCATTGGTGGAGGTCCCTTTGTAAACGAGAACCTTATCCTCGTTGCTGATGTCAAATTCGGGGAAGACGATGCGAACCCAAGATGCCTCGTTCGGGGCGATGATCCAGTTGCAGGTGGCATCGGAAGCGTACTCCTCCTCCTCGCTTCCGTCGGTGAAAGAGCCCGACGGTTCCGTCAGAGTGGTGGTGGTATTGCACTGCGTGAAACGTTTGGCAGTAAAGCGGAGTTTCCAGCCGGGTCGGGTCACGCTGCCGTTGGTGGTGAAGATGACGTAGGCAACCCCTGTGGTGGAGTAAATGCTTTCCGAGGGGTTGAAGGAGGTGCCGGTATATTCATGGAGGAGGACACCGCCATTGTTCGGATTTCCATCGTAAATACGCAGGAAGTCCGCATTTTCCTCAATGTCGAGTTCCGCCACGGTGAGTGTGACGCTTTTGCCATTGGTGGGTGCGATGATGTAGGTGCAGTATGTATTATCTTGATAATCAAGATGTCCACTCCCGTCTTCTAATGAACCGGCCGTAGCGTTGATGATCGCATCTTGGCAATAGGGAGGATAGATATCGGTCGGCGGGTGGATGTTATAGACGATACGGTGTCCTGTGGTGAAAGTGCCGTTGCCGGAGTTGAGATTGTTGATGGTGAAGAAACCGTTGCCGTAGCCGCCCCATCCCCAGTTGAAATGGAAGAGGTTGGCGTCATCGTAACCGTCGCACAGGAAGGCGTGTCCGGACCAATCATCGGTATAACCGGAATAAATGACGGGGTAGCCTTGGTCGAAATTGCCTTTAAGAAGGTCAATCCACTGTTCGTCCGTGTAGCCGTTTTGGCCCCAGCCGCCCCAGCCGCCGCCGTCTCTCGATGCGTTGGCTATTTCATTGTCATACTTGTAATAGTCCCTCAATGCGGTCCTTGTATCCTCCGTCTGTGCGCCGGAACCTTCGGCATCGTAGCCCATATCCACGGAAATTCCGCAATGGTAGATCAGCTTTGCCACCTCATTGCACGGTTTTGCAAGGTTGTAAGGCATCACATTATAATTGTAAATCTGTTGTCCGAAGTTGACGCTATGATACCCATAATTGGAATGATAGCTGTGACTGCCCTGGCCCATTTCGGGATAGCGGTAGTAATGGATGACCATCGCCATGGCGAGGGCCACACAGCCGCACGGCACGTGGCCGCCGTACCCGTAAGGAGCGTCACTGTCGGCGGGACAAAGGTCGTTGTAGTACTGCGACTGGTTCCACTTGGCCGTGACCAACGCGGGCACCACGGTGGTGCGGAGTCCTTTGGTGCCGTTGTTTAACGAACGCCACATTTCCGTAATTTCCTCTGTGGCGGCAAGACCTTTCTGCCGGATTTGGAGAATCTGGCTTCCATAAGCATCGATCCACTGTCGGGTGGCAGGGGCGATGTTGTCCAACGGCAGGTCGTCGGTGGTGGAATAGCCAAGAACCGGAATGGCGGCATCCTCGGTGCTCATCAGCAGGAAGCCTCCGTTCTGGAAATGCAGGAGTGCCATCAGCGTATCCCCGTCCTGTGTGAGGAAATCAATGTTTTTCAAGGTCACCTCCGTTCCGGCGGGGCAACGTTGTTGGTAAGCGTTAGTCCCTAATTGGGCGATGATGCCGGCAGGAACGTTTTCTGCAAAAAGAGGGAGCAGAAATAAGGCGAAAAGAAGGGTTAAAACAGGTTTCTTCATAAATTTGGATTATTGTTTGTCGTAAAGTAATTCAAATGATTCGGATGTGGCACGCAGATAGGAATTGTGGGTGAGCCAGTCGCCGGCATTGAAATAGACGGCATTCTCAATATGGATTTTCAAGGGAAGATGGCGGTGCCCAAATATGAAATAGTCGATTTTATCGTCTTTTTGTAAATAATCAAGAATATAGTTCACCATAATGTCCTCATCATCCTTGTGAAAATCCTCCCGTCCGGTTTTCTTCCGGCTCGTATGGGAGCATTTGCGGGCAATGGAAAAAGCCCATCGTGGCGGTAATGCGCCGTATAACAATATGTTAGGACGAAACGCAAATATTTTCTTGATCAGCAGATACCCTTTGTCCTCTGGGTCAAGGCCGTCGCCGTGTCCCACCACACACCGTTTTCCATTGATAATGAAAACCTGCTGTGAGCGGAAAATCTCCATGCCGAGTTCCTTCTCGAAATAGTCGCCCACCCACATGTCGTGGTTGCCGGTGAAATAGTAGATTTTGACTCCTTTCTTTTTCATTTCCAGTAATTTGGATAAAAAAGAAAAGTAGCCTTTCGGCACCACATCGCGGTACTCGAACCAGAAGTCGAAAATGTCCCCCAGCAGGAACAGATGGTCGGCATCGGCAGAAATCCGGTCCAGCCAGCCCACAACCGCCTCCTCCCGTTGGAGACTGCTCTCGCGGTCGGGGACTCCGAAATGGAAGTCGGAGGCGAAATAGACGGTGCCGGTAATCTGCCGTTCCATGCGACGGGCCGGTTATTTCAGGTTTTCTACTGCTACCTTGATACGGCGGACGGCCTCCTTCAGCTTGTCTTCCGAAGTGGCGTATGAAAGGCGGATGCAGCGGTCGTCACCGAAAGCAATACCTTGAACCAGAGCGACATTTGCATCGTAAAGGAGGTACATGCACAGGTCAGTGGAGTTTTCAATGACGGTTTTGCCGTATTTTTCTGCAAAGATGGAGTCCGCAGGGGCGTTTTTGCCGTACAGGCTGCACACTTCGGGGAAGAAGTAGAAGGCACCTTTGGGCAGACGCACCTTGAAGCCGGGAACTTGCTGAAGGAGCTCATAGACCATGTCGCGGCGTTTCAGGAAGATGTTGCGCATGTTGATGATGTCTTCCGAAGTGGCCGGATCCATTTCCATGGCTTTGATGGTGGCGCGCTGGGCGATGGAGCAAGTGGCGGAAGTGACTTGTCCCTGTAACTTGTTGCAAGCCTTTGCAATAGCGAGAGGAGCACCAATGAAGCCGATGCGCCAGCCGGTCATGGCAAAACCCTTGGCCACGCCGTTCACCGTAACGGTGCGCTCTTTCATCCAGTCGAACTGAGCCATGCTTTCGTGTTTGCCCTCGAAATTGATGTGTTCGTAAATCTCGTCGGCGACCACGATGATGTCGGGATATTCGCGGAGGACTTCGGCGAGGGCTTTCAGCTCTTCTTTCGAGTACAGCATGCCCGTCGGGTTGGAAGGACTGCTGAAAATCAAAACCTTACTTCTCGGAGTGATGGCAGCACGAAGCTGTTTCGGAGTCACTTTGAAGTCGTTTTCAATCTGGGTCTGAATGTAAACGGACTTTCCTTCAGCCAGTTGGACGATGGCTTTGTAGGAAACCCAGAAGGGGGCGGGGATGATTACCTCATCACCCGGATTCACCAAGGCCATCATCACTTGGTAGATGGACTGTTTGGCACCGGTGGAGACCACAATCTGGTCAGGAGTATAATCTAAGTTATTGTCTCTTTTGAATTTTGCGCAGATGGCTTTTTTCAGTTCGGGATAGCCGGCTACCGGCGGATAATGGGTCCAGTTTTCGTCAATGGCCTGCTTTGCCGACTCTTTCACCATTTCGGGGGTGTTGAAATCGGGCTCGCCGATGCTGAGGCTGATTACGTCTTTTCCGGATTCCTTCAGCTCGCGGGCGATTTGTGTCATAGCAAGCGTCTCCGAGGGAGCCATAGTGCTCACTCTGCGTGAAATAAGTTCCATAATATCAATACTTTAAGTTGTAAAATTAGTTTTGAAAATCAAAGGGGCAAATATACGACATAGTTCATAAAGTTGCAAGTTAATAAAGTTAAAAAAATGCACTTTATGAATACAGTACTACTGCCACTTGTCCATTAAAAATGGGAGGAGGGTCAGGGCATTGCCACGCGTGTGAGTGCGCCGTCTTTCCAGTAACCGGTGACTACTTTCACGCCGGCGGTGTCGTAAAGCGAGCCGAGTCCGTTCGGGAGGTTGTTCTGGAACTCTCCTTCATATTTCCGGCCGTCCTGCATCTTGAGGACACCTTTTCCTTCTCTTTTCCCGTCTTTGATGTCGCCAGTGTAGCCCCACTCGTCATTGAAGAAGAAGATGTAGGTGGGGTTGATCTTTTTGACAGTATCTACTTCACCGTACTTTTTGATCATCTTGAATTTTTCGGGATATTTCTGGATGCACGGGAACAGGGTTGTGTAGGCATGACGGAACCAGTTGTCCACAATCAGGTAGTTGATGCTGTCGCGACGGAGCATATTGTAGATGGTGTCGGGTTCGGCATATTGCGGGAATCCGTTAGATGCATGGAAGTTGGAGAACATGAAGGTGATTTCCGGTTTCCGGCAGATAGGCCGGACATCGCCAGGCAGACTGTCCAAGTAACGGGAAGCTTCCAGATAATTCTTGGCATTGATGTCATTGATGTTGAACCATGAGGTCATCCGGGCATTATCGCGGTAGGTCTTTTGGGCCTCCGTGTATTTTGGGGTAAGGCTGATGAAAGTGACTAAAAATACGATAAGGGATTGAGGCAGCAGGGGCGGAAATTTCAATCTGAATATTTTGAAAAGCCCCCAAATGCAGGCGGATATGCCATTGAGGAACAAGAAGATAAAAATTGGCATAATGGGTGTGATGTACCGTAGTCCGCCGAATTGTTCCGGATATAGGATCAGCACGCCGACCGTCAGTCCCACGTAGAAGAGCATGAGCAGCCGGCCGATGTTCATGTAGAGGCAGCCGCCAATCATCAGGGCGATGAGAAGGCTTCCCCAAATCCACTCGCTGGTTGTGGCTTTGTGCTCTTTCGGCACAGGGGCCTTCATATAAGTTGCGTCAGGTATCCATTGGGTGATGAAGTTGGTGGTATTGCTTTTGATTCGCGTTTTCCAGTCCTCTATACCCTGCATGGTTTCGTTGTTCGTTTTCTTGAGAAAAGTGTTTTCATAATCGTTTGTCGAAAGGCCCAGACTCTTGTTTCGTGCATCCCATGAGAATTTGGCCGTACCGACCGCCACCACTGTCAGGACACAGAGCACGGCGCTTTTCCACATCTGCTGTCGGTAGGGGAGTATCATTTCCGTGTTTTCCTTCTTCACAGCTTTGCGCCAGCGGATGAGTGACGCAATGGCAAAAATACCGAGCCAGCCGACCAGTGCGAGAATCAGGGAAAGCCCCATTGTACGGACCAGATAGGTATAGGCAATAATCAATCCGTACAAGACGATGAATATCCATGCCACCCACGGGCGTTTCCCTCCCAAAATTCCTTTAACCAACAAGATGGCCAGGAAAATGGACAGCAGCGAAAGGAAAATGAAGAGGGTTTCGCTCATCATAATGGAGGCGAAATGTAGCAGCTCCTTATGCATCGACATCAGAACGGAGACGCAGAAGGCCAGTACGGAATTGCGTGTGGTGATGTTCACAATAAAGAAAAGGAGGACGACACTCAGGT
>Ga0310696_10011232_pt1 | contig 10221 bp, 9 predicted proteins | sample AusTroGonzalo_MG_4_FD_203885 | JGI IMG/M metagenome (GOLD analysis project Ga0310696, IMG submission 203885) | Bovine rumen microbial communities from tropical cattle in Woodstock, Queensland, Australia - Gonzalo_02 (v2) (version 2) | ecosystem: Host-associated > Mammals > Digestive system >... | reverse complement strand
ACCTGCGACAAAAAGGTTCTCAAGAACCTTGGACTCCAAAGAGGGCTTGAGTTGGATCGGATCCATGTAATCATACTCAACAGCATAGGCAGGTCTTGTGACCTGAGCATCCTCAAGGCCTTCTATTGAGTGGATGAAGTCCAGCTGGACATCTTCGGGAAGGGATGTTGAAAGTCCGTTGAGATACATCTCCTCGGTTCCCAATCCCTCAGGCTCCACGAAAATCTGATGCCGCTCTCTGTCCGGGAAACGTACGACCTTATCCTCAATAGACGGGCAGTATCTGGGACCCTTTCCGACTATCTTTCCGCCGTAAAGCGGAGAACGTCCCATGTTGTCTCTTATGATCTTGTGTGTCTTTTCGTTTGTGTATGTTATCCAGCACGGAACAGAAGGTCTGTCCAAAGTCTCATGCATGAAACTGAATGGTACTACCTCTTCATCTCCGTCCTGGCGCTCCATCTTATCAAGATTAAGGCTTGAGTACTTCACTCTCGCAGGAGTTCCCGTCTTGAGTCTTCCGACTGTAAAACCCTTCTGTCTCAGTGCAGTTCCAAGTCCTATGGCAGCCTCTTCTCCAAGTCTTCCGGCGCTGTGGTCGTACTCTCCTATGAAGATTCTGCCTTCCATGAATGTTCCCGTGGTCAGGACCACGGCCTTGGATGTGAACTTTATTCCCCTCTGCGTCAGAACTCCGCAGGCCTTGCGTCCGTTTGAGTCGGTAAGGATATCAACGACGGTGTCCATGAAAAGCGAAAGATTATCCTGCTTTTCCAGAGTCTCTTTCGCAAGGCGTGAGTATGAGAATTTATCAGCCTGGGCACGCGGAGCCTGAACTGCAGGGCCGCGTCGCCTGTTGAGGATTCTGAACTGGATCATGGTCGCATCAATCAGAAGTCCCATCTGACCGCCTAAGGCATCCACCTCGCGTACAATGTTGCCCTTGGCAAGACCTCCGACAGCAGGGTTGCATGAAAGACGTCCTATGGCATCAAGACTCTGTGTGACCAGAAGTGTCTTGAAGCCGATTCTTGCCGATGCAAGGCAGGCTTCTATTCCGGCATGGCCTCCACCTATTACGATTACATCATAGTCCATATCACTTCCCCACACAGAACGAGCCGAAGATTCTGTCAAGAATATCGTCGGTTGTGACCTCTCCGGTCAGTTCGCCCAGAGCCTCAAGGGCTTCCTGGATATCCATCGAGACGATGTCCAGAGGAAGACCTTCCCCTATCGCCATCTTTGCAGCCGAAAGAGATGTAGTAGCCCTTGAGAGGTTTTCCCTCTGACGCTCGCTTTCTATCACAAGTGCGCTTTCATCGGACACCGCAAGGTCGGATGTGAGCTTTTGCGTGATCTTCTCACACAGTTCGGAGAAACCGAAGCCTGTTGTGACTGACAGTCTGACAAAGCCCTTCATGTCCTTATCAGCTATATCTACCTTATTGAGAACAGGGATACATCTTGGGTCGGATATCATCTTCTCATCAAGCGAGACAGAATCGCTTGAATCCACCATGTAGATGATTATGTCTGCTCCGTCCACAAGACTGTGGGACCTACGGATTCCCTCTTCCTCGATCTCACTTTCAGAGAGGCTTCTGAAGCCTGCGGTATCGTACAGTCGGATCGGAATTCCGCCTATCGAGCACAGAGCTTCGATGTAATCGCGCGTCGTTCCCTTCTGAGGGCTTACAATCGACCTGTCCTCTTTAAGAAACAGGTTGAACAGGGAGCTTTTTCCGGCATTCGAAGGACCGGCCAGAACCACGCGTGCTCCCTGGGAATAGAGACGTCCGGTGTTATAGGAATCACTGATTGCCGCAAGCTCGCCGATGGCGCAGTCAAGCTTATCCATGGGAAAGGTCAGATCCTCTCCGATTTCATCCTCTGAGTAGTCAAGCTGGACTTCGATTATTCCCATCATCTCGATAATGGTGGCCTTGATGTGATCTATTCTGCGCCAAAGGTCTCCGTTGAGCCTTCTCAGAGCCATTGCACGGCCCTGACTCCCCTGGGCGTTGATGAGCTCGTTGACAGCCTCAGCCCGGGTGAGGTCCATTTTTCCATGCAAGAAGGCGCGCAGGGAGAACTCGCCTGCAAGGGCCTGTCTGAAGCCGAGCTCCGCCATGGTAGAAAGGACTTCGCGGACAACCTGAAGGCCTCCGTGGCATGATATTTCGGCCGCATCCTCTCCTGTGTACCCGTGGCCTTCGCGGTACAGTGTCAGCACAACGTCATCGACCAGATGTCCGTCCTTCGGGCTTACAAGGCGGCAGTAGACGGCTGTGTTCGAGGGCTTTGAAAGGATGTCTGTCTTGCCTCCGATGGCCTTGGTCAGAGCCTCGATGCAGCCTTTTCCGCTGACGCGGACGACTGCGATGGCGCTTTTGGCCCAGGCTGTTGCAAGAGCATAGATGCAATCCTCTGTGTTGTACTGATTCATGGTCACTACTATAAACACTTTTCAAGTGTAAGGCAAACCATTAACATGAAGGCATGAACATCAATGCAGCAAAAGCAAGAAGCCTGCTTTACGCAAATATCAGAAACTACTTCAACGACCGCGGTTATCTTGAGGTTGAAACACCTACACTCTCTCCGGATCTGATTCCGGAGGCCACCATCGACAACTTCGGAACCACCTTCATAAACGAATTCCAGGGAAGCCGGGAAATGTACATGATTCCCTCCCCTGAGATCTTCATTAAGAAGCTTCTGGCTTCCGGCTCGGGCTCTTTATACGAGATTTCCAAATGCTTCAGAAACTGCGAGCAGCTGGGTCAGAGCCATAATCCCGAGTTCACAATGCTTGAGTACTACACCGTGGGCTATGACGAGAAGGACTCGATCAAACTAACCCAGGACATGATCCGCAGCACTGCCCTTCCGTTCTGTCCCACCTCGGTTCTTCAGGACTTTGAGATTCTCAGCGTCAGGGATGCAATGCTGCGCTACGCGAAAATCGATATAGACGAGCTTCAGAATCCGAAGGACCTGAGAAAGGCAGCTGAGGATCTCGGCCTTCCGATTCCAGGCCCCGAAAGCTGGGATGACACGTTCAACAGAATCTTCATCAACTTCGTAGAGACCTCGATCAGCAAGGACCACCCCGTGTGCCTTACAGACTACCCCAAGCAGATCGAGTGCCTTGCCGTAGCCCAGGGCAACTACAGACGCCGCTGGGAGCTTTACATCAACGGTCTTGAGGTGGCCAACTGCTATCTCGAGGAAACCGATGAGGATATCGCCCGCTCCTACTACAGACGCGAATACCAGAAGCTGGTCTCGCTTCGTAGCGACAACGGCAAGGTCATTCCCGATGTGGATGACTCTTTCTGCGAAACTCTTTCCAATCTTCCCAAGTGCTCTGGTGTTGCCATAGGCCTGGACAGGCTTCTTATGGTCGAAACCGGGGCCAAGGACATAGATGATGTGCTTCTGTTTCCGTTTTCAAAGATGATCTGACATTGAACTTCATATGGCATAGAGGGATGTCTTGAAAAACAATTGAAGAAAATGGTAACATGATGCTCGCAAAAACTGATTTGTATTAAACTGCGAAAGCATAAGAGGTAATTTTTATGATCAAAGCTGGACAGATCGACAAAGGTACAGCACTGCTAATCAAAGGTCAGCCATTCATCTGCGTTGAGCGCGAATTCGTCAATCCGGGTAAGGGTTCTGCATTCGTCAGACTTAAGCTCAAGAGCCCGACAACAGGCCAGGTCCTTCAGGAGACCATCAAGAGCCAGGACAGCGTCGAAGACATCAACGTCGAGCAGATGGACTACCAGTATATGTACAACGACGGCGAGAACTTCCACATGATGAACGTCGACACATATGACCAGTTCGAAGTCCCCATGGCAAACTTCGAGGGCTACGAGCTTCTGATGAAGGACGGCGAGACATACAGATGCACAGTCTACAACGACGAGATTCTTGACATCCAGATTCCTTCAAAGGTCGTCTACCTTGTTGCTGAGGCTGAAGAGGCCATCAAGGGCGACACAGTCCAGGGTGCAACAAAGTTCGTCACAACCGAGACAGGTCTCAGAGTCAGAGTTCCCATCTTCATCAAGCAGGGTGAGAAGATCCGCGTCAACACAGAGACCAAGGAATACCTGGAAAGAGTCAACAACTGATTCATCCGGATCCGATCAGAAGGCTGTTGCAGATGCGACAGCCTTAATTTTTAACATGGCAATCACAACACTGAAGCAACTCAAACAGCACCTCAATCTCACACAGGACGAGCTTTCCTGGAAAAGCGGTCCCACCAGTGTGCCGCTTTGCATCACAGATCACTACATGGCCCTCATCGACCCATCCGACCCGGATGACCCCTTAAGACGCCAGGTAGTTCCCACATGCCATGAAAACGTCCAAGGCCAAAGCGAGTCTCCCGATCCCCTTCAGGAAGTCAGCCACAGCCGTGGCGAGCGCCTTGTCCACCGCTACAGAAACCGCATTGCATTCCTTGCGACCGATATCTGTCCAATGTATTGCAGACACTGCTTCAGACGCCGCTTCACAGGCAACATGATGGGTCCTGCAAGCGAAAAGGACGTCTTGGATGCCTGCTCATATCTTAAGGACAATCCGCAGATCAAGGAGATGCTTCTTACAGGAGGTGATCCGCTGACTCTGTCAGATGATCAGCTTGATCAAATGATCGGTTGTTTCAGAGACGCCAGACCCGATCTGATTATCAGAATCTGCACCCGCTTCCCGGTAAGCCAGCCTACAAGAATCACCAAGGCTCTTGTCAACATGTTCAAAAGCCACAGCAGCGCCCCGTTCTATCTGATGACACAGTTCAACCACCCGAGAGAGCTGACTAAAGAGAGCATCGAGGCAGTATCACTTTTCGTGGATGCCGGAATTCCTGCCATGAACCAGAGTGTTCTTCTTCGGGGCGTGAATGACAACGCCGATGTTCTGGAGGAGCTTTGCAACAGCCTACTATTCAACAGAATCAAGCCTTACTACCTGTTTCAGGGTGACATGGTCGTAGGAACCGAGTACTTCAGAGTCCCGATCAATCGCGGTCTAGAGATAGAGCACGAGCTCAGGCTCAGGCTTTCAGGTCTTGCCATGCCCAACTATGTTGCCGATCTTCCTGACGGAGGCGGAAAGATTCCGCTTTGCGGAAACTATATCTTAAGTGAGCCGGACAAAGAAAAAGGGTCCTGGCTTTTCAGGACCCCTGAAGGCGGGACAAGATCTGTCTCCGACCCCGTCTGAATCAGTCTTCCAGCTTACTGAGAAGGCTGCTTATCATTGTATTTCTGATTGCAGTTCTCTGAGCATCATAATCGTCAACGCTTGTTGTCTCTTCCTGCTCAACTTCCTTGGCCAATTCTGTGGAAAGCTCATCAACAAGACTGTCCTTATAGGTCTTGTACAGAGAAGAAGCGATCTCAGCCTGTCTGCTCTGAATCTCCTCGGAAACCTTTTTTGCAATCTGATCTGAAAGATTCTGCTCGGCAACTGCCTTTCTGACCGCATTGTCGATCATGGCAGGAAGTGTCTGCTCAATGGCCTTTCTGACACTGCTTTCCATCTGGCTTGTCATGTCTTTGACTGTGCTTTCAGCAGCTTTGACAGCAGCCTCTTTTGCCTCGGCCACAACAGCTGAAGTGTCGACGCTTGCAACAGAAGCACTCTGAGTGGTTCCAACGGTCGGACGAGGGTTGGTGTCTCCGAAGATTGCGCTGTATGCAAAAGAATCGGGCTTTGTCACGAAGATGACGGCTCCGCAATAGAGAACCAGAATCATCAGAATGGTCAGCAGAATAAGTTTGCTTTTCTTCACTTTAGTGCTCCCTGATCAGCTTGTCATAAATATTAAATACCTGTTGACGCAGTTTGTCCATATCTCCTTCATCATTTGACACCACCCCCAAAGGAACCCCGTAGTCAACGCATCTGAAGTCCACATCTTCCTGAGATTTTTCGCGGCGCCTGAATTCCTCCGCGGTGATTCCGTCGCGCTTGATCGCCCTCTTCTCACGAACGTAATATGATGCATCAACATAAATTACATAATCACAGAGCGTGTTGAATCCTGAGCGATACAACAGGGCTCCGTTGAGCACAAGATTCTTATCCGGATGGCTGTCTTTCCACTTAAGAACAAGTCCTTTGAGCCATGGATAGATGATGTCTTCAAGCTTCGTCCTCATCGAAGGATCGGAGAATACAATGTCGGAGATAGCCTTTCGGTCGAAGCTCTGTTTTCCGTCGACTTTCTTCACCACACCTTTGCCGAACAGCTTGATAATCGCATCAGCATTAGCATCCAGACCGTCATGAGCAACCTCATCAAGATCCCAGACCTCAAGGCCCATTTTCTGAAGGATTTCACCGGCACAGTTCTTTCCGCTGCAGCTTTTTCCTGTAAGTCCGATTATCATCAGTGCATCTCTCCCCAACTCGATCCGAACTCAATGCTGACACGAAGAGGAATACTGAGCTTGTAGGCATTCTCCATGCACTCTTTTACAAGAGTCTCCATTGCTTTCTCTTCTCCGTTTTCTATCTCGAAGATTACTTCATCATGGACCTGCAGAAGAAGTCTTGATTTCATCTTCTGCTTTTCCATCTCCGATCTGATACTGATCATCGCCATCTTCATTATCTCGGCAGCGGTTCCCTGAATCACTGTATTGATCGAAACACGCTCTGCTGCGGAGCGTACTGCCTTGTTCGAGCTTTTCATCTCAGGAATGTATCTGATGTGGCCCATGGCCGTTCTGACATACCCTTTTTCCTTTGCCTCTTCATGAACCTTATTGATGAATGTGGCAACACCGCTGTACTGCTCAAAGTACCTGTCAATGAACTGCTGAGCCTCCTTGCGGCTTATCTTGATGTCATGTGCCAGTCTGAAGGCTGACATTCCGTACATGATTCCGAAGTTAATCGCCTTGGCGGTACGCCTCTGAGCAGGGGTGACCATCTCCGGGAACACTCCGTGAATCAAAGCCGCGGTCTCGCGGTGGATGTCATTTCCGTTTATGAATGCGCTTTTAAGGTTCCTGTCATCGGAAACATGTGCAAGAACCACAAGCTCTATCTGCGAATAGTCTGCAGACATCAATGAGCATCCCTTCTTCGGAACAAAGGCATCCCTGATTCTTCTTCCGTCTTCAGTGCGCACAGGTATGTTCTGCAGGTTCGGATTCTTGCTTGAAAGACGCCCTGTTGCGGTTCCTGTCTGCAAAAACGATGTATGTACTCTTCCCGTTTCGGGATTCACCAGAAGAGGAAGTGTCTGAACATAGGTACTCTGGAGCTTGCTTGCCATCCTGTACTTCAGAATCAAGGCAGGAACAGGGTCTTCTGTGGTCAGTGCCAGATCCTCCAATACATCTGAATCTGTAGAGAAACCTGATTTAGTCTTCTTTCCCGTAGGAAGGTTTCTGTCCACGAAAAGCACTTCCTGAAGCTGCTTGGGAGAATTCAGATTGAAGCTCTTTCCGCAGACACTGTATATGTCTTCCTGGATTGCCTGAATCTCCTTCTCCAGATCAAATCCGAAGACTCTGAGTTTTTCAGAATCAAGCTCTATTCCCCAAAGTTCCATGTCACACAGGACACTGCTAAGCGGCATTTCCATGTTGAACAGAAGGTCCAACAGTCCTTTCTGTTTCAGCTCGTCTTCAAGCTTGGAAACTCGGCCAAGACTGGTTGCGCTGTCTTCTTTGTCGAATTTTGTCAGAGCTGTGTTCAAAAGCCAGTCTGCCAGCATGGTGTCAAACCACGGGCGAGCACTATCTACACCCCAGCGCCTTAAAACCTTGCAGATTGTCTTGAGATTCTGACCTACAAGTCTGAATCTACCGAGATTCTCTGAAAGAACAGCCTTCACATCATCCGAAGGTTTTAATTCGTAGCGTGTCTTCTCATCAAAACTTAGAGCAAGACTCAGAATCTTTGCCTTCATGTCATCTTCATCGGAAAGCTGAAGTTCCAGTGCCAAAACACTGTCATCGGGTAGCTTTGAAAGAAGAGGTTTAAGCTCAGATGCGTTTATTTCAGAAGTTTCGCTGACAGGCTTCTCCTCTTCTTTCTCCTCCTGCTCTTCCTCTTGGGATACTAGTGAGAACTGAGAAGAGCCCATCTTCTGGGCGGCTTTGGCAAGGCTCTCCGAGCCGATTCCCTTAAATAGGTTCACTCCTGCCTGCCAGTCTATGTTGGAAACGCTGAAGGTCGAAAAATCAAGAGAAGCATCATCAAAGACATCGTCCTTGAGCATGACAAGCTTGTGTGAAAGCTCTATATGGTCCTTGGCAGCCTCGAGTTTGGCAGAAAGGCCTTTTGACAGGGAGTCAAGGTTTGCATAGACATTATCAAGTGTCTTGTACTCTGACAGAAGCTTCACGGCACCCTTTTCGCCTATTCCGCTGATTCCGGGCACATTATCAGACGAGTCTCCGAGAATCGTCAGATAATCGACAATCTGATCCGGAGCAACGCCGAAGATCTCCATCACCTCGTCCTTGCCGCAAAGGCGGTATTCCTTTTCTCCCTTTCTCGGGGGACGAAGGGCCTTCACATCGTCTCTGACAAGCTGAAGAAGATCTTTATCTCCTGTGACCATCACAGTCTCAAGGCCTTCCTTGGAGGCTTTCTTTGCAATGGTTGCGATTATGTCATCGGCTTCCATGCCCACTTGCTCGAAGTGTGGAATGTGCATTCCGTCGAGAATCGAATCGATTACAGGAATCTGAGCATGAAGATCTTCAGGAGTCTTCTCCCTGTTTGCCTTGTACTGATCGTACATCTCGTGTCTGAATGTCTTTCCCTTGGAGTCCATCGCCACGACAAGATACTGCGGTCCGTACTGGCGCACAAGGCTCATGACGGTATTGAAAAAACCGTACACTGCCGAGACGTTATTACCGTCCTTGTCTTTCAGGGGATTGGTGATGAATGCAAAATATGAGCGGTAAATCTGGCCGTAGCCGTCAACTATGAATACTCGTTTCTTTTCTTCTGCCATTTGATGTCATTATACCCCAGATCCGGGCATTTGGCATCAGTTGGTTTGACTCTTGGTCTGCTGAAGAGCTTCGCTGACCGTCTTTTTTCCGGCCTCGGCTGCAGCATCCGTCATCTTCTCCACAGTGGAGGAAATGACCTCACCGGTCTTCATTGTTATGGTGTCTCCTGCTTCCTTCACAACACGCTCTATATCCTCTCCGCGGACGCTCACTCCGAAGAAACGGTTTGAAACATCAGGGAAGAAGATGAAGATGATGAAGAAGCTGAGGACGGCTATCAGAAGAGCCCAAAGAAAACCTGTTAACTTGCGTGCGCCTTTTGCCATGCTTTGATTGTAACAAAAAAAACGCTGCACGAAAACCATGCAGCGTCTGTAAGAAGTTTCAGAAACTCTTAGAACAGTGCGATTCCGACTGTCATACCGAGCTTTGCATCCTTCCAACCGTCCTTGACACACTGGAAGAGGTCGCCCCAGTTTCCTTCTGCAATGCTGGTCTTTGAAGGAAGTGTTGCGTAAGCTCCGACTGTGAGACTTCCGATAAGGAAATCAACACCGGCGTTCAGGTCAAAGCATGCATCCTTGAAGTCCTTGACTTCTGTGACTGTCTTGTTGACGTTTCCGAATGCAAGGGCGCCGCTGTTGAAATCATACTGATACTCGTATCCGAGACCGGCCTTGATTCTGAGGAAGAAAAGATCCAGTGCAAGGTTTGCGGATGCGATTCCGCCGATTGTCTTGTTTTCCGGCTGATACATGACCTTTCCGTCAAGGGCCAGGAATGCAAGCTTCATCTCAACATCGCCGCCGAATGAAATCTTGTCGATGGAAAACTTGTCAACGATCTCACGTGCCTCAGTAACCTTGTAGTCAGATGATGCTGCGACACCGACGGTAAAATCAAACATTCCTCTGGATGCGAAGATGCAGCAGGGAACAATAACTGCAATAAGAAGTGCAATAGCTACTTTCTTCATGTTAATCTCCTATATGCTTTCGATTTGGTTAGTTTCTCCTGTCCTTTTGTTCAGACACAATACAAACAAAAGGCAGTTTCAAATGTTACAACTTTTTTTAGTTTTCTGCAAAAGCCTCTTCCAATTCTGCCTGCCAGATGCGTACGCTGGCATCGCTCGGCATCCTCCAGTCCCCTCTCGGAGAGAGTGAGACAGAACCGATTTTAGGTCCGTCCGGAAGGCATGAGC
>Ga0310696_10011231_pt1 | contig 10222 bp, 12 predicted proteins | sample AusTroGonzalo_MG_4_FD_203885 | JGI IMG/M metagenome (GOLD analysis project Ga0310696, IMG submission 203885) | Bovine rumen microbial communities from tropical cattle in Woodstock, Queensland, Australia - Gonzalo_02 (v2) (version 2) | ecosystem: Host-associated > Mammals > Digestive system >... | reverse complement strand
GTCCGGGTCAAAGATGATGCCGTTCGCAAAGGCTATCGCATCGGAGATGGCCGGACATGGCGGGAGCACTAACACATTCTATATCACCGTTGACGGCGCACAGAATCCCGAAGAGTTCGCGGATCGGCTGGTGCGTCAGATTCAGATGAGAACGAGGATGGCATAATGGCGAAAACTATTGCACCGTCCGGCCTCACCATATCGAGGTCGGGCGGCGTTTTTACTGCGAAATGGAAAATCGCGGACAAGAACTACTCGGACGGTCAGGTGTTACAATATCGGTATAATGCCGGATCATGGGCGAGCCGTTCCATCGGCACGACGGCAACGTCGAACGCCCTGACGCTTGCGACATCGAGCTTCTATCCGACGGCAGGCAAGAGCAAACTGACACAGCTGTCATTCCGGGTGAAGGGCAACCGCGGCTCGTACACGGAGAGCGGGCGCACGATCAACCCGACGGAGTCCGACTGGACGACATCGGTTTTCAAACTGGCCGCGCCTCCGAAGCCGAAAGTGACGGCGACGGTCGGTACATGGCCGCAGATGACGTTCGCGTGGACGGTTGCGACATCGAACACGGATAACAAGTGGTTTACGGACGTTCAGTACCGTTCGATCCTTGTCAAAGACTCGGAAATCACGGACGGGTCAAAACTCGACTGGACGACATCCGAGGCGACGATGGTATACAACACCGGCGGAGCGACAGGGTCCATTACGGTCACGGACGATTCGAGCCAGCTGAACGACGGGCACTCATACACGCGATGGTTCAAGGTTCGGTCGAGGGGTCCGGGCGGTGCGTCTGCGTGGACGTATTCAAAACACGTCTACGCCCTGCCGTTGCAGGCGACGGTCACAGACTACGACGTGACGCAAAACTCAAGCGCGAACGGGTACACATGTCAGGTGTGGTTTGATTGCCCGAAATCGGCTTCAAGACCGATCGCCGAGGTAAAAGTACAGTACACCAAAGCAACGCCTAATACGGGGTTTGTATGCCCGTCAGACGCGAGCTGGAGCGACGGCGCGACTGTCAAGGTCAAGGACACGACCGGCGGTGCGGCATTTGCGATCGACTCGCTCCTCGGTGCGGATAAGTGCCTGTTCGTGCGTGTCAACACGGTGTACGACGGACGCACGACGTACGGGAACCCGGTTCTTGTGGACGTGGGAGCACTAACGGCTCCGACACAGTTGTCGGTCACAACTGACGACACATATTACACGGCAACAGTCACGGCGACGAACAATTCAGGCGTTGCGGACTCCTTCCTCGTCGTCAGGTACTACTCGGCGAGCGAGCCGGACGGTTTTGACATAGGCATCATTCCGCACAATAGCACGTCGGTCGTCGTGAATTGCCCTGAATGGGCATCTACCTCGAACATCCAGTTCGGGGTATACGCGGCGGTCGGATCATACGCAGCGACCACACGCGGAGACGGCGTGTCTTCGTATTCGGTCAACGCGGTCATGCGGTCGAGCGAGATCAAGAGTGGCGGGACTGTACCGGCTGCGCCATCATCGGTCACGGCTTCGGCAACGTCAATTCAAGGCACGATCCGCGTGACGTGGGCGTGGTCATGGGCTGACGCTGACGCGGCTGAAATATCATGGGCGGACCATGCTGACGCATGGGAGAGCACAGACGAGCCGAGCACGTTTACCGTGACACGGATGCACGCAAGCGCATGGAACATCAGCGGACTGGAGACGGGCATCACATGGTATATCCGCGTGAGGCTTTTGTCGAACACCGGCGGCGCGACGACATACGGCGCATACAGCGCGACGACAGCGATCGACCTGTCATCGGCACCGGCGGTCCCTGTTTTGACCCTGTCCGAAAGTGTTATCACGCAGAACGGGTCCGTCACGGCGACATGGGCATATAGCACGACGGACGGCTCGTCGCAGGCGTTCGCGGAGGTCGCGGAGCGCATCGTGTCCGGGTCCTCGGTCATATACCGCACACTCGCAAGGGTGGAGACGGAACAGCACGTAACGATCAGCGCGGAGGACGCAGGCTGGAACAGCGGCGAGACACACTATATCGCGGTGCGGGTCACTTCGGCTTCGGGCAAGATGTCCGACGGATGGAGCGCGACGGTCCCTGTGTTAGTGGCGGCTCCGCTGTCGTGCACCATCACGGCGACTTCGCTTGAGTCTGTCACGATCCCGTACGACGACGGCGGCACGACGGTCAGCGTCACGGTCACAGCGTTGACGGAGATGCCTCTGACGGCCACGATCACCGGCGCAGGCGACGAAGGCACGACGACACTCGTCATCGAGCGGGCTGCGGCATATCATGTCACACGCCCGGACGAGACGGACTTCAACGGTTACGAAGGCGAAACCATCGCCATATATACACAGACGGGGCAGAGTCAGATCACGATCACGAACGACGACCTGATCGGCAACCTTGACGACGCGGCATCGTACCGGCTGATCGCGACAGTCCAAGACGAATACGGGCAGAGCGCATCCGCCTCGATCGACTTCGAAGTGCATTGGGCAGCGCAGGCGAAAGTCCCGTCGGCGACAGTCACTTTGGATCAGACGAACATGATCGCGAAGCTAAAGCCGGTCGCTCCTTCCGGGGCGGCGCAGACGGACGTGTGCGACATCTATCGTCTATCCGTGGACAAACCGCAACTCATCTACAAGGGCGCGGCATTCGGCACGGATTACGTCGACCCTTACCCGACGATCGGATCGTTCGGCGGGCATCGGTTTGTGTTAAGGACGGCGGACAACGACTACATCACAGCGGACAACCAGTTCGCATGGCTTGACGTTAAGAGCGAGTTAAAAGCGGATTACAACCTGATCGAGTTCGGGTCCGGTCGTGTCGAGCTGCGGTATAATATCGACCTTGCGAACGACTGGCAAAAGGACTTCAAACAGACAACCTATCTCGGCGGTTCGGTACAAGGCGACTGGAACAAGGCCGTGACAAGGTCCGGCAGCGTGGCAGCGTCGGTCGTGGCTTCGGCTGATCCCGATCTGATCGAGAGCATGCGACGGCTCGCGACCTATCCGGGAATCTGCCACATACGGACGAAGGACGGGTCCAGCTTCGCGGCGGACGTTCAGGTATCGGAGACATACGCACAGAACACGGCGCACAAAATCTCGGTCTTCTCGCTGAAGATCACAAGAGTCGACCAGCAGCAGCTTGAAGGCATGACGCTGGCCGAGTGGAACGCTTTACATTAGGAGGATTTCATGGACTGGTCGAAAGGCTATTCATCTTCATATTACATGACGATCGTCGACCCGGTCACATGGCGCGACGTTGACCGCGTGGAGCTGGTCAGCGGTTCGGTCAAGCGACAAGCAGACGGCCTCATGGAATCCGCCGAAGTGACGTGCGTGGACTATCCGCAGAACGTGGAGCGGTGGGTCAGAATATATCTCGACACAAGACAGGAAGGCAGCGACGCACACGTCCCTTTGTTCACCGGCTTGGCGACATCACCGGGCGAGGACATCGAGGGTGTGTTGCGGACTTCCTCGGTACAATGCTACTCGGTCTTGAAACCCGCGTCCGACGTGAATCTGCTTCGTGGCTGGTACGCACCGGCAGGCGTTAGCGGTGGGACGATCATCCGTCAGCTGTTATCTGTCACGGATGCGCCCGTGGAGGTGTCGGAGAACGCTCCCACGCTTCAGGGGTACATCGTGGCGGAGAACGGCGAGACATATCTGACCATGATCGAGCGTGTGTTGACGGCGATCAACTGGCGGATCAGGATCACAGGCGACGGCACCATACACGTTGAACCGAAGAGCGACGAGCCGGTCGTGACATTCGACCCGTTCGCCGTTGACGTTTTAGAGACGAAGATCAAGGTCAAGGCCGACTGGTTCTCATGCCCGAACGTGTTCATGGCCATATACGAAGACTTGACGGCCATCGCACGGGACGACAGCGAGGACAGCCCTCTGTCGACGGTCAACCGTGGTCGCGAGGTGTGGGCGGTCGATTCGTCGTGCAACCTTGCCGACAACGAGACAATCGAGGAATACGCATGGCGCAGGCTCGCGGAGAAGCAGAGCATCAAGAAAACGGCGGAATACGACCGGCGGTTCTATCCTGACGTGGTACCGGGCGACATGATCCGGCTGCACTACCCGGAACAGAACATCGACGGGGCGTTCCGTGTAACGTCACAGAGCATCGCGCTGGCGTATGCGGCGACGACATCCGAAACCGTGGAGGCATAAATGAGCGCAAATGAAGAGAACATCATCAATTTGCTGGTCGAGGCCATGCAGGCGCAGAAGAAGCCTGAAGCGTACGACACCGGCGCGACGATCACACGTATCGACGGCGGTACGGCGTGGGTGCACATCCCCGGCGGCGTGGACGAGACACCGGTCAAGCTGACGATCGATGCGAATGTTGGTGACGAAGTACAAGTCCGCGTCTCTGACGGTCAGGCGTTCCTCGTCGGCAACGCGACCGCGCCTCCGACGGACGACAAAGTGGCGATAGACGCTGAAGCATCCGCGAAGAAGGCCCTTGCGGCGAACGCGGAGACGCAGAAGTACTTTTGGCACGACACGGACGGGACGCACGTCGCAACCACAAAGGACAAGGCGAACAGGATCGATCTGAAGTCCGGCGAGAACGTCATCGCGACATTCACTCCGGCAGAGGTAAAAATCGGCGGGTCAAGGTTCGACCCGGAACTCGGCTATACATTCGACACGAACCCGCCTCTGTCAATTTTCAACACTTTGACGTTAAGCGTATCGAGCGGGATTCTCTCATCGCTCATACATGACGCATCCGGCATGCTGCTTATAAAAGCTGACGACGGGACGAACCTCGCAGCGATCGACCTGAACCTCGGCGTTGTGAATTTACAAGGCACAGACCTACAATGGAACGGCGGCAGCATCCTTCCGGCGGTGGTCACGACATACAAACAGGTCATCTCATCCAGCACGTCCATCAGTTCAGGATCGGCGACTTCGACGCTCACAGTCGCCTGTGATGCCATCGCGGGATATACGCCGATATTTGTGTCTCCGCGCAACTCCGGGCACAACGCGGCGCACTTTCGGCTGTTGTACTTGGACGGGACGGACATCAAGGTACAGATCGGCAACGCATCGTCGAGTTCGATCACGGTGTCCTCGGCGTACGTCAACGTCATGTACGTGAAGAGTGCGCTTGTCGGGCAGCAGTCGCAGACGCTCACAGTCTCGCAGGACCCTGACACGGGCACCCTGACGATTTCATAAGGGGGTGTTCTTGTGGCTGATATAACCTTACTTGGGCAGAACTACACGAACGTTCCGAGCGTCAACCTCCCGAAAACCGGCGGCGGAACGGAGTCGTTCGGAGCAGTACCGACACCGAGGACAGCATCGGACGTGAGCATATCAGGTGCGTCGGTCACGGTACTGGCCGGATCATACGCGGAGGACGTAACAAAGGCCGTCGCGAGCGGTACGGCAGGCACGCCGACGGCGAGCAAGGGGACGGTAAGTAATCATTCGGTAACTGTAACGCCGAGCGTTACAAACACGACCGGCTATATTGAAGGCGGAACAAAAACGGGGTCGGGCGTATCAGTCGCGGCTTCGGAGCTTGTCAGCGGAAGTCAGAACATCACAAGCAATAACACCTATGACGTAACGAATTTGGCGAGCGTCGTGGTTAATGTCTCCGGGAGCGGCGGCGTCGGAACGCTGTTGAAGGAAACATCTCTCGGCACACAGAACATCACGGCGACATCCGCAACGGACCTGTCGAAGAGCGTGACGGTCGGGAGTAGTTCGTCGAAGATAGACGCGTATGACGCGTTCCTGGTCGAGACATCGGTGGACACCAAGACGAACAGCAGGCACGCGGCAACGTGTGCATGGATATGGCTGACGGCCTCGTCTACACAGGCAACGAAGAGCGGGGCGACGATAGCGACGGCCAAGTGGAACACGAAGCTGTCCTCGAACGGTACGGCGACCACAAGAGCGAACACAACGGCGTACGGAATCTACCCGTATTCGTGTTCCATCTCCAGCGGCGTGGCGACGATAGTATTGTACGGCAGGCAGAACAGCACGCAGACAGGCACGATCAACGGTGCGTATACGACGCGGGTGTACGGCTTCAAGCTGTACGAACTTATAGGCGGTTAAGGAGGCATTAACAGAAAATGGATAAGGTAAAAGTAATCGTGACGGCTGTTTTGGCTGCCATATCGTCGTTTTTAGGCGTGTTATACGTCCCAGTCATGCTGTTGGTACTTTTCAACGTGATCGACTATATAACGGGCCTGTGCGCGGCGAAAAACAGGGGTCAGAAAATCTCATCGTATCAGGGCATCCACGGCATCGCAAAGAAGGTGGCGATGTACCTGCTGATCATGGTCGCGTGGGGGATTGACATGCTTCTGATCAGTACCGGCGAAATGCTGGGCGTGTCAAGCCCGCTGAAGTTCGCCATCGCGTGCGTTGTCTCGGTGTGGCTGGTCTTAAATGAAGCCTTGAGCATTATTGAGAACATGATCGACATGGGCGTACCGATGCCGCCGTTCTTGAAACCGCTTATTGAGAACCTGAAGACAAAGGTCGAGGAAAAAACGGAAGCGGAGGAAGAGTAAATGGCATACTATCCCGACATCAGTCATTGGAAGCCCGTGCAGGACTGGGAGACGGTTGCGAAGAACTGCCCGTTCCTGATCTCGAAAGCGACACAGGGGACGAACTTCATCGACGTATATCTGACGACCTTCATCGCTGGCTGCGAGAAATACAAGATACCATACTGGCTGTACACTTTTTTGAACAGCGGAAACGAGAAGGCACAAGCCGAGTATTTGGTCAAGGTATGCAAGGACAAGGTCGGCCCGTATTTCCGTGGGTACGTGCTTGACATCGAGAAGAACAACCCGGCGACCGGCGTGGCGGAGGCGATGCGGTATTTGGAATCCCTCGGCGGCAAGTGTATGATCTATACGATGTATGCACAGTACGGCACGTATTTAAGCGTCATCAATTCACGCGGCGAAAATACGGCGTGGTGGGAGGCGCGATACGGCGCGAACACGGGGTCTTATTCGATGCCGTGTCATGTGGGCGCGGATTTACATCAGTACACCAGCAAGGGCGTTTGTCCGGGCATCGGATCAGACACCGACCTGAACCGGCTGACGGGCACGAAGACAGAAGAATGGTTTACGGGCAAGACGCAGCCCGAACCGATCACGGAGGAAGAGGACATGGAAGGTCTTATCACTAACAGCGGCAAAATCTACTTTTACAACATAGAAGCGAAGGTCATGTGGCACGTTCCGAACCCGGATTGCCTGACGCTTCTCAAAAAAGAATACAAACGGAAATACGAAAAGGACATCAATTACATGGACGCGGACAAGTTCGAGACGCTGAAAAAACTCATCAAGGGAAAGAGCGTTTGATAGCTTTTCTGTATCTCTGTCTGATCCTGTTGGCGGTCGATGATCGCCCATAATTTGATAAAGACGCCCGTGGTCGAGCCGGACTTTTTTCGCATGTTTTTTCGCCGGTTCGCTGCGGGCGTTTTTATATTTGGGACCGCATTTTCAAAAAAGTTGCATTTTGGTTGCATTTTGATGGTCCATTATGGACTTTTTCGGTCCATTATGGACTGTTTGGTCATTTTTCAGAGGTCGAGTTTTTCCCGTAAAATAAGGAAAAACCCGATTTCTCGGGCTTTTCCAAAATACGGAGAAGGAGGGATTTGAACCCTCGCGCAATAGCCAAAAAAGCCCGAAAAATGGGGCTTTTTCAGAGGTCGGTTGCATTTTCGGTTGCATTTGATCTAAAAAATACGTCACAAAAGGCGTCATTTGCCTTGTCTTGCATCGCTTTCGCGACATCATCCAGCTCGTTTCTGTATATGGTCTTCAGGGCGTAGTCCGTGCTCCATCCGAACCGTCCGAGGAGGTACTGGTCCGGGATTCCGACCGCGTGGAGCTTGGACGCCGCATAATGGCGCAGGCCGTGGAACGTGCAGTTCACGCCGACGCGCTTTCGGAGCGTCTCGAAGCGTTTTGTGATCCCTTCGGCGGGGTACGGGTACAATCTGCCCTCGATGCCGTCCAGGCGTTGGACGATGAAGTCAGGGAGTTTGACGTATCGGTCGCTCGATACTGTCTTCGTTCCCTTCTCATGGTATTCGTGATCCGAACCCTTGACGATGGCTGCGTGAATGTGCAGAACGTCCCCGTCAAGGTCGTCGGAAGTGAGCGCGACAATCTCGGAACGGCGCAGCCCTCCGAACGCTGCGAGCATCACGGCGACTTCGAAATCAGTACCGGCGCAGGCATCGAGCAAACGCCTCACGTCCGCGTCTGTGGGCACGTTATAGCGTCGCACGGGCTGTCGTGGCATATTTATTCCCTTGACTTCCGGGACGGCGTAAAAACGAAATGTGGCGGTTACAAGGGCGTATGTGTTTCGGACAGTTTTCGGGGAATATTCCCTCGCCATCATATTGACCATGCGCTGGAGGTTCTTCGTGCCGAGGACGCTGACGTGGTACACGTCGAACCCGTATTTCTCGATGCGTTTTTTCGCGATGTGATAGCCCCGGATCGTGGCGGGCGACAGGATCGCTTCGGAGCTTTCGATATACGTCTCGATCGCGTCGCCGAGGGATATGTCGTGACCAGTCTCGACACGCTCCTGACGGTGCTGCCACGCGGCGGCCATGTATTCCGCCTCGACCTTTGAGTCAGCTGTGATGCAGATTCTTTTTCCTTTAGCCGTCGGCTGTATCTTCCATTTGCCGGACGGCATCATGATCGCGTTCGCCATGTCTTTTCTTTTCTATTTCCTGAACGTCATGTTTTTCAAAATCGTTCTGCCGGATGTGTTCCAGTTCGTGCGCTGCTGCCTCGATCTGTTCATCATGCGGCAGATTTATATCAACGTACACCGTGAATCCCTCGACACAGGGGCAGGCCATCGCCTTTACCTTGCCTTTGAGGTCAACGGGATAAATCCACGCATTCCCGATCCGTTCCATGTTCCTCACCTCCTGATTCCATGGTAAGCGAGGAGGTGTACAAAAATTTGCACATCATCCGTCGGGATTCGTGGCTTTCATTTTCTTCGCTATCTCTGCCAAAAGAAGCACTTCATCCGGCTGCAGATCGCGTGACGCGTCAAAGAGAATCCGCTGGTTCGGGTCCTCGAAGATTTCCTGCGCGATTCGTGCTGTCTCCGGGTTCGTGTAGTATCCCGGCTCGATTCCGGTCAAAAGATACTCGACAGTCGTCCCGAAATAGTTTGCTATTGCAAGCAGCCGAACAGAAGAAATCTTGGAATCACGCATCTTCTTTATCTGACCATTGGAGAAGTTTAAATCCGTCTCCAGTTTGCGGACAGATACGTCGTTAATCTTGCATAACTCGATAATCCGCTCATAAACCTTAAGATTTTCTTGCATTGTAGCCTCCTGTCAAAATGTGCTTGACAATGTAGACGGAGGTCTTTATAATTCCAAGTGTAGCCGATGGGCTACGGACAAACGGAAAAATAGACGTCCATCTGTAGTGAAAACGTTATAGGGTAGATTTTTATTATAGACGCACGTCTACATAATGTCAAGAAAAACAGGAAGGAGGGAGCATGAACGTAGAAAAGACGCATCAGCGCATCATGGAACTTGTGGCGGAATCAGGAAAAAGCGTCAGACAGGTTGAGCAGGAGGCTGAAATCGGCAACGGCACTATCGGGAAAATCAAGAGCCGGAAGAAGGGTCCGTCGATCGTGACGATCAAGGCGATTGCCGACTACTTCGGGAAACCGATTGATTACTTTGTGGCATAAGGAGGTGAATAATGATCCGTCTTATCAATGGCTATTACATCAAGGCCGAAGGCATCGGATATTCCCTCTGCTACGGCGAACCGGCAAAAGGGCGAAGGAAGAACGGCAAGACCATATATCGGTACAACGTCAAAGGGTACTACGGAACGGTCGCAGAGGCCGTCGAAGGGTGCAGGCGGGAATTAGTGCACGACTTCGTCTCAAACGCCGATACGGACCTTGTCGGGGCTTGTCGGGCTATCAGGGAGATTAGCAGGGACGTAATGGAGGCTTTGAAGGATTGCGAAGCATAAGGAGGTGATAAAAACGCAGACACTTTACGAAGCCGTCCGTGCTCAAAAGGCCAAAGAAGGAGTCACGACGGCGGAAATCGCGG
>Ga0310696_10011229_pt1 | contig 10222 bp, 12 predicted proteins | sample AusTroGonzalo_MG_4_FD_203885 | JGI IMG/M metagenome (GOLD analysis project Ga0310696, IMG submission 203885) | Bovine rumen microbial communities from tropical cattle in Woodstock, Queensland, Australia - Gonzalo_02 (v2) (version 2) | ecosystem: Host-associated > Mammals > Digestive system >... | reverse complement strand
GTTGGTGGGCAGATAGATCAGCCGCTTCTGCGATGCCAGTATCTTTACCCGTTTGTTCAGGGACGGGCACATCCGTACCATGTCGGCGGCGACCTCGAACACGATAGAGGCCTGCTGCCGGTCTGCAGCGCAGCCGTACACCTCCGCCCGTTCTTCCCCATCACCACAGCACAACAAAAGTGCGACTGCCGCGGCCAGTTCCGATTTCCCCTGTTTCTTGGGAATCTCAACATAAGCCGTGTTGAACTGCCGGTAGCCATTCGGTTTTAAGATACCGAACAGGTCACGGATGATTCGTTCTTGCCAGTCTATCAGCTCGAAGGGTTTTCCGGCCCACGTTCCTTTGGTATGTTTCAGGCACTGGATAAAGTTCACAGCGAAATCCGCATGTTCCTTGCTGTATTTCGAGTCCTTCGCTTTGAACTTCGTCGGCTTGTACCCTCTTAACTTCCGCAACGCAATCACCTCCCTAACTAAAAAAGGACCTTCCTTTTTGGAAAGTCCCTTTTATAGAATTTTTACAGCAGGTCGACCAGAATCTCCAGTTCGTGTTCCAGCCTTTCTACTTCCTGCCGGATGCATGTAGACCGGAACATGTTCTTGCACTCCCGGCCTTCCTTCTTCAGCCTGCGGATCTCGTTCTTCCGCTGCAGGATGATCCGTTCCGCGTTATCCTCGCCTTCCATCACTTTGATATAGTCTTTCCTGAACCGCGTCTTCGCGTCCTCCTCCCGGCTCTTTGCGTCGCCGTGCAGGATGAAGTTCACATATTCTTCCCGGTTCTCTTCGATGAAAATCACCATTTCAAATAGGTGCATATCCAATCCGATGCGCTGCACCATGTGAGTGTCGAGCATGTTGGTCTTGCCCGATTCCCTTACAATCATAATCTGCTCCCGTACCTTATCTGTCATCACTGCACACCTCCCAGCCCATCAGAAGTTTCATGTACACGTTAGTGTACCGCTGTTTCTCGTTGCCGTCACTCCCAAACATCGCATCCAAAAAAAAGTCCATCGCCGCTTTCCGGCTGTCCCAGACCTGCTCCTCGCCGTAGCAGATCGTCTTGACCGTTTTTTCCGGCTTCAGTTTCTGCACCACATCCTCGCCGTACACAACGTTGAGGCCGGAACCGTTATCCCATTTCATCAGGAGGTTTCCGATATCGTCCACCCCGATGACCGTGCCTTTGGTGCCCGGAGGCGGGGCCTGCCGGTCATCCATGCTGACCAGCTCGACCCGCGTCCCATTAGGAAACTCTCTTCTGATTTGCTTTACCAGTTCTTTTCTCGGAAATCTCATCTCAGGCCTCACTTTCCGCCTGTGCGGCTTCGTTGTCTTCCGTGGTGCGGAATGCGGAGGAACCTTCCAGCCTTTCTAAAAGGCGCTTGCGGGTTTCCTTGTATTCGGCCCCGATGAACCCCAGTCTCAGAAGGAAACACCGGAAGGCGTATTTGTCATTCGGTACTTCCTTCTCTTTCGCGGTGACCCGCTTTGCGTTTTTGGCCATCCGGCAAATCGCTGTGATGAAATGCATGGTCGTCATGCTCTCCCCGCTTCCGAGGGGCCGCTTGTACCAAGGGAAGGCTATCCGTTCTTCCGTGAGTACCACCGTGGGGTCTTCGCAATCCAGCGCCTTTTTGATCAGGCCGGCTTTGCTGGCGATGATCTTTTCGAGGTTCTCGATCTGGCTTTCCGTGAAGTCTGCTCTCGGCATCGTCAGGGTCCAGCTGCTTGTGGTCATCTCTTCCTCTGCTTGGGGTTCGGTTTCTTCGGTCTGGGGTTCTTCTTCCGCCGCTTCCGGCATCTCGATTTCCACCCCCTCTTCCCGGAGGGCTGCTACCAGGGTTCTCATCCCGGCTTCGTCTTCCGAGGTGATGCTGCCGTCGCGTTCCACCGTGAAGTTCCCGATCGTGTAGGTGAACTTCGGCGCTCCGTTGTAGGCGGCCTTCGTGCCTAAAATCTCTGCGATCAGGTTTACTAAGTTCTTTCTGTCTTTGCCCTGTGCGTTGGTGGTAATGTTCATTTTCTAATCCTCCGTTTTTTGTGTTTTTACCTTTCGGTACTGTATATATCACTCTGAACGCACATAAAGTCAAGTTATATTTTGTGATTATTTGATATATTTTTAATATTTATAAAAGAAATTACAGTAGATTTTCCTATCTCAGATTTTTGTAAAAGTCAAGTTATTTTTTAAAAAATTTTACATAAAAATTATCCGAAATCTGTATCTCTAATTCCGGAATAAGTCAAGTACTATTTTTAAATTTCTTAAAAAATAATTTAACTAAAAAAGGAGCCTTTCGGCTCCCTTGCTTTTTTCTTTTACCGGAGCATCGCCCACTCGATCGCGTGGCCTCCGTCTTCGAAAACCTCCTGGCTCATGGCTGTCAGGTTCAGCCGGCATTCGATGTGTCCCAGGCCGGTTTCTTCCGGGGTTTCGATGAACTCGTAAACCGCTGCGGTAAATCCCTTCATGGCCCGGTCGGTCACCAGAACCTTGTCGCCCATCCGCAGGACCGCGCCTTCGGCCGCCACCCTCATCATCAGGTGCTCCATCGTGGTGGTGTTCGGCAGGCGGTAATGCGCCTCTGTGTTTTCTGTAAAATCCCCAAACCGTCTGATTTTGTTTTCCATATTCCTTGCCTCCTGTGTGCGTATTCTTTGGTTAGTGTATATATCACTCTGAAGGCACATAAAGTCAAGTTATATTTTCAATATTTTTAAAGATTTTTGCACAGAAAAAGGGCCTTGCGGCCCTTCTTTCATCGTTCCTTATTCTTTTACCGCCGCGAACTGCGCATGGTTCAGTTCGTAAAACCAGCCCAGCACCGTGTAACCGTCCTTGTGGTAATGCGTCGGTTCCGTGTAACCTTGTTCCGCCGCCTCTTCCCGGCTTTCAAAAACCTCTTCAATCTTTACGCTGCAGAATCTTGGGGTGTAAACCCTGTCGCCTTTTTTCATGTTCGTGACCTCCGTTTTTGTGATTTTCCTTTCGGTACTGTATATATCACTCTGAAGGCACATAAAGTCAAGTACTATTTCATTGATTTTCTTGTTTTTTTATGTTACTATGATTATGGTGGATTCCACCCATCTTGGTTGATGGTTGCTCATTGGGCAATGATCTGTCTTTTGTTGAAAAGGACAGGCCATTGCCCTTTTATTTTTTTGTAAAGGAGTTGTTATTTATGGCAAATGTAAAAAATGTTTTTCTGGTCGATTATGAAAATGTTGGTGAGACAGGTTTAGAAGGTGCTGAAAAATTGACCGACAAAGATATTGTCTGCATCTTTACCAGTCAGCCTGGTGCGTCACTTTCCTTCAAAACTTTATCTTTGCTTAACCATATCGATTTGCGCTGTTTCGTTGTTCCTCAGTGCAAACAATCAGCGGATATGTGCATTTCTTCGTTTTTAGGTTATTTGATAAAAGAACACGAAGGTGCAAAGACTAATTTTGTGGTCATAAGCAAAGACAAGGACTTTGCGAGTATAATCAAATTCTGGTCTGATAACGGTCTTGGTTCTATTTCCCGCCGCGCCGTATTGTTTGAAAAGGCATCTTCAAACTCCGCGGCATGAAAGTACTGTGCCGAAGTAGTAAACCTACCCCAGCGCAGTATCTCAAATTACAGGAAAAGTCAAGCACTGTTTTCCGCAAAATACGCTATTCCGGCAAGAACGAAATACACATTCGGAAGCGCGACACCATTCCCCCACATCTTATATTCCGCAGAATCGGTATGAGGGTTCTTCAGCCATTTTATAATCTGGTTCCGGGTCCGTGCCTTTTTGGCAGTTCCCATCACCCGTCGGTGCGTTTCAAACACATCCATCCAGAACCGGATTTCCTCCTCGGTCGGATTCGGCGTTTCCAGTCCGGCACACCACCAGTCCGGAAATCCCTGGAGCCTGGCGCACTCCGTTGGCGTCAGCCTGCGGACAGCGTAATTATAATTGATGAATGGCGGGTCTTTGTAGTCCGTAGCCACCAGAGACCCGGTCTTCTCTTCCACCGCCCGCGTGAAGTGTGAATTCTTACTTGCACAATAGGTTACTACAGCAATACCGCCCTGGTTGCTTCCGGGCATGTTCCCACCACTGTCCACTGTCCTGCAGGTGTCGCTTTCATAAGCATGGTTACGCATATTCTGCGTCCCGTCAGAGGACTGCCGCACATCAAAGGTCTTCACGGTCTCCACCACGGCGATGCCGCCCTGGTTCGCAGATGGGTTCCCGCCGTTTGCATCCAATGTCCGGGCGGTCTCTGCCTTGTATATCCCGGCATGAGGATTTGCGGATTTCATCCCTTCGCTGTCCTTGGAACCGATACCGAATGTTTCCCGTTCCACCACGAAAGGCTGATTGTTCCCGCCAGTCCCATAAGTGGAAAGCACGGTAGGCGCTTTTTCCACAGGACCGGTATAACGGGTATCCTGACTGTGGTTCTCGTACACTGTGGCAGGCACATTCCCTGCCCGGAGCGTCGGTGCCTTTTCTTCCTCATAGCCGATGTTCCCGGCTTTCGCCGAGTGTTCCGTGCAGAACCCGGCCGAGGACATTACCAACGGTGGGTGATGCGCTTCTGCCCGGAGTGTCGCCGTGGTCTCATGGGTCACATCCATGCGGTTGCCACCCTGGTCGTTCAGGCAGAGAGCCCCGCCTGCCTCTCCAGCGCAGCCTTCAACACGGCAGGCAGTTCTTTGCCACGTGCGGAAGCCCTCTGCAGAATACCCAGACACGCCTTCCGACTCAAATAATATTTTTCCGGCACACTGGCCAGTAAGATGTCCGACAAGATAGATACGTTTTCTTCTCTGGGGTACGCCCCAAGTGTCTGCGTCAAAGACGCGCCAGGCCACGGAGAACCCTTCACCCATGATGAGGCCTGCCGGCTGCCAGCCCGCAGATCCAGGTACTGAAACCGTATCATCGCAGATGCGGACGATTTCTTCGAGGACTTTTTGGAAGTCTTCTCCGGCATGGCTGGAAAAGGCTCCGGGTACATTTTCCCAAACAATGAACCTTGGATACCTTCCATTGGTTTTCTCCCTCATTTCTTTAATGATACGGACGGCCTGATGGAACAAGCCTGATTGGCTGCCTTCGAGCCCGGCGCGCTTTCCCGCAATGGAAAGGTCTGTACAGGGACTGCCGAAGGTAATGATGTCCACCGGCTCAAGCTCACCGCCATCCAGTTTATTTACGTCACCATAGTGTTTGACTTGTGGCAGGCGCCTGGTCGTCACCCTAATCGGGAACGGTTCAATCTCGCTTTGCCACACAGGCTTGATACCCGCCAGGATACCTCCAAGCGGGAATCCTCCACTCCCGTCAAACAGACTCCCCAGCGTCAGTTTTTCCATCTGCTGCCTCCAGTTCTTCATACTTGTATGTAATGCCGTCCCGGACGAGTTCTACATCTTTGGAACTGCCGACCTGTTCGATGTAACGTTTCACTATCACATCGCAGAATTTTTCGTCCAGTTCGATAGTGCAACAGATACGGTCGGTCTGCTCACAAGCGATGAGCGTGGAACCGCTGCCGCCAAAGGGATCCAGAATGATGCAGTTCGCCATGCTGGAATTCAGAATCGGATAGGCCAGTAATGGCACCGGTTTCATAGTAGGATGTACGGCGTTCTTCTTCGGCTTGTCAAATTCCCAGATTGTGCTTTCCTTCCTGCCTGTGTACCATTCATGCTTGCCAGCTTTCTTCCATCCGAACAGGATGGGTTCATGCTGCCACTGATATGGCGAACGCCCCAGCACCAGGGATTGCTTCTTCCAGATGCAGGTGCCGGAAAGATAAAAGCCGGCATCAGAAAAGGCTTTCCTGAAATTCAAGCCCTCTGTGTCGGCGTGGAAAACATAAATGGATGCGTTATCCGTCATGTTCTCTTCCATCAGTTTGAACGCGGCCAGGAGGAAATTGTAAAAATCATCGTTGGCCATGTTATCATTTTTGATTTTCCCGGCTGTTCCTTCGTAGTTCACGTTGTACGGCGGGTCCGTCACTACCAGGTTTGCCCGGTTCCCGCCCATCAGAAGGTCATAGGATTCCTCATCCGTGCTATCCCCGCAGTACAGTCTGTGCCTGCCCAGCTTCCAAAGGTCTCCCTTCTTCGTCATGCACGGCTTCTTGAGTTCTGCGTCCACATCGAAGTCATCATCCTTGATCTTGCCGTTCACATCATCCCGGAAAAGGTCTTCAAGCTCCGCCGCCTCAAAACCGGTCAGCGACACATCAAAGTCCGTTGCCTGCAGGTCGTAGATAAGGGCCTGCAACTTTCCCTTGTCCCAATCGCCGCTGATCTTGTTCAGCGCCACGTTCAGCGCCTTTTCCTTTTCCGTATCAAAGTCGACTACCACACAGTCCAGTTCGGTGATGCCCAGCTCCTTCAGTACCTTCCAGCGCTGGTGACCGCCAATGATGTTCCCCGTCTGCTTGTTCCAGATAACCGGCTCCACATAGCCGAACTCCTGGATACTGCGTTTCAGCTTTTCGTACTCCGGGTCTCCCGGCTTCAAATCTTTACGCGGGTTATAGTCTGCGGGGATCAATTCATCCAACTGCTTCTTCAAGATTTCCATCCTGCCTCCTTCTCGGCAGGAATGGCACCCGCCGACTAATATGTAATAGTTTTTATGCGTAATCCAAACTTTTCTGCAAGCTGGATCATCGATGCCGTTCCCCGGCTTTTCCCGTCCCAAAAGGCAACGAGCATCCCGTCACCCGCCGAGGCGTACTCCGCCATCTGCCTGTTCCGGATAGGGCCTGCGGCCTTTCCGTATTTCAGCCAGTCAGCGGGAAAGCGTTTCACCGGGATCCCATGTGTTTTTGCGTACCGCTCGCCCAGGGCATCTGCCCCGCGGCAGCAGCCCGACACGATGACAGTTTCTGAATTTGTGTATCTTTCAAGAACAGCATCCAGCGTTTCCGACAGAAGTGCGTAATCTGTGAAATCCCGTCCTCCCGCCACGATGATCCTGTTCCTGGTTTTACCGGATGATGTAGTCATGTGCATGCCCTCCTTTCCCTGGGTCAGACACATATTCCCGTACAATCCGATAAATAGCAAGTCAATTGTGAAGTATACTTTCAACTCACTGGTTCCGTATGGCCACGACCACAAACACCGTGTGCCCCTTTTCCAAAAGCAGCCGGCGCGTCTCCCGGATGGTGATGCCCGTCGTGATGATGTCATCGTACAGGATGACGTTCGGTTCTCTGGGGTCAAGGTTCAGCTCGAACTCCGGCTCGATGCGGCTCCGGTTTTTCGTCAGAACCACATCCTCATAGAACGGAATACCCAGCTCTTCTTCCGTCATCCGGCAGATTTCGGTAGCAAAATGGAATCCATCCTGATGCCGCCTGCGGGGAGTGGTGCAGATGCACCAGCCGTTCCGGGCAAGGTTGTCACTCAGGCTGCGTTCCAGGTAGTCCGCCAGGTTGAGGGCGAACGGCCTCACCGCGTTGCGGTCGGCCTTGATCTCTTCCAACGGTCTCCCCTTCTTCCCCGTCGCAAAGAACGTGGTATAAAAAAAGCCGGTTTTTTCCCGCGTCACTATGTGTTGTTTCATATCACACAGTTTTGCGGAAACTTTCCAGCTTTCCCGTCTCGTGTATTCATTTGGATCGTTAAAACCGAACTGGCCCATGTCGATGCCGATATCATCCATCTCCGCCGCCAGGAGGTCGTTCAGCCACAGGGAATCTTCCCCGACCTTGTTGTCTGCCAGCCGGTACGCCTTCGCCTGTTCGGGCGTCAGGTTCCTCGCGTAGATGACCGGAACTGTCGGAAGGCCCAGCTTCCTCGCCGCCCGGTAGCGTGTGTGGCCGGCAAGGATGATGCCTTTGTCGTCACATACGATGGGCTGGAGGAAACCGAACTCCCGGATGCTTTCTGCCACCTTATCCACAGATCGGGTATTGTCCCTGGGATTGTTCCCATACGGATGTATCGTCCCTATTGGCACCTGTTGCATCTGCTGTGCCATGTATGTACCTCTCTTTGTTCATTCCGCAAAAGTCGCTGCAGTCCTTTTTCGGCGCCAGCCACATCCCCATGGACGGCTTGGCCTTTCAGCGTCCGGTACTGCTGCGGAGTCAAAAACCTTCTGCACAGCTTCAGTTGCCGTAACAGTTCATACAGATTCATCCCATCCGCCCCTTCCTGGCCATGAGCAGTTTTTCCATCAGGTCATCCTGGGGAGTCTCGCCGCCATACTCGCTGGAACAGTTCTCTTTCACGATTTGGAAGATTTCCATCCAGAGCCGGTTGGTCTGGGTCATATAGTTCTGCCCCATCGCCACATACGGGCTCTGCATGGCGTTCCCGGTCGTCGGGTGCTTTGCGAGAAAACCATACTCCGTCACGGCCTCTTCGCATTGAATCCAACGGGCCGCGCTCATCGCGTACCGTTCCAAAACCTGCGGTGAAATTAAAGAAGAGCAGCCCCGTTCATGGAGCCACTCCCACGTCTTCTTGTATATCTCCGCCGCTTCCAGCGTCTTTCCGTCTTTCTGTACCGCCGACAGCATCTCGGAAGGTTTCGGCATCTCCTGCCCTTCCAGTTCGGCGGCGTTGTCAAATTGAATCACCGTGATGTTCCGCTTGCCCGGATTGCCTTCCATGATTTTGTCTGCCAGCGGCTTTTTCTTCGCCCCGGCGCCCGGCCGGGCTCCACCACGGTTCGTCCCGTCCTTCGCCATTTTCTATATCTCCTTTTCTCCGGGGCCTATTACCCCGTTTGAATCCGCGTTTTTTTGCGTAAGGCCCCCCGCCCGGTCTGATTTTGGGCCTTCCTGGAGGTCAGGAACCCCCCTGGGCGCGTTTAAATCGTCCGGCCTATACCCGGGTAAGGCCCCGTTAAGGTTGGGGCCTTCCCGGTTCCTTAACGATAGGGGTCGCAAACCGGTCGCCCGTCTCAACGCTTATCCTGCTGTGGCACGGCTTGCAGAGCGCCATAAGGTTCTTCTCGTCATGGGTCCCGCCGTGACGCAGAGGCAGGATGTGGTGTACTTCCGTCGCCTTGGTCAGCCTGCCTTCCTGTCTGCATCGTTCGCAGAGAGGATGAAGTTCCAGGAACCGGGTGCGGATCTTCTTCCACTCACCGCTCGCGTACATCCTCCGGGCCGCCTTGTCTCGGCTGTACCTGTCGTACTGTCTGTCCGCCAGCTTCTTGTGTTCCTCGCAGTACCGTCCCTCCGTCAGCCGGGGACAGCCTGGGTAGCTGCACGGTCTCTTGGGTTTCCTTGGCATCCCCGTCACCTCCAGGGCATAGAAAAACCCCCGGGCGCTTCTGCTACCGAGGGTTCCATGTTCTCATTTGTTTCCACCTTAACGATATCACAAGTCAAGAGTGAAATCAACGTGAAAAATAGTGAAAAAGTGTGCAATTCATCAAAAACTTTTGTAACATTTTTTGCACTACCGCTATTTTTATCAATTTTTTTCTGCCCGGCTAAAAGGTCCGCCGTTTTCATCCTGTCCGGAAAAGAACGACCCATCAAAAATTCCCCGCGTCCATCCCATCCCGGAAAACTGTCAGTGATTGTCAGAAGAAAAAGTGCCGCAAACCCAGTAACCACGGGCTTATGTCACCCTTTGACAGTTCTATCCTTAACTTTTACTATAGGGATTTTTTATTTTTCCCCTATAAAAGTTAAGGGTAAGAGTGTCAGTAAGTGACATACTATATATTCAAACGCAGACGGCTACTGGCTTAGAGGCACTTTCCAAAAAAGCCTACCCTGTCATATTTTATGCCACTCGTTTCAGCCATTTTTGCAGAATGGTATCTTCCTACGTTGTTTTCAACGTGGTACGTTTCCGAATGTCATGGCGAATTTTGGCATGTTGTTTTCAACATGGTACGTTGTCCTATGTTACCCGGTGTTATTTTCAACGTACAGATGTTGAAGGCAACAAGGGCCACGTTCAAAAATAACGATGATTGTATTACCCTGGATTCCTCTGTGAATCCCATATACTGTTACATTTTCTCGCCGGATATGACGTCTTTCCGCAGTCAGATTTCACGTTGTTTTCAACATGCGCATGTTGCCTATGTTCACCCGGTTTTTGACCACGTTACTCCCAACATACTACGTTGAGTGATGTTAGCCGGAAATACGCCACGTTGCGCCTGCTCTTCCCAGCTTAGTGACCGATTCCCAGCTTACTGCCACTTTTGCCACCTTAGTCCAAAAT
>Ga0310696_10011228_pt1 | contig 10223 bp, 7 predicted proteins | sample AusTroGonzalo_MG_4_FD_203885 | JGI IMG/M metagenome (GOLD analysis project Ga0310696, IMG submission 203885) | Bovine rumen microbial communities from tropical cattle in Woodstock, Queensland, Australia - Gonzalo_02 (v2) (version 2) | ecosystem: Host-associated > Mammals > Digestive system >... | reverse complement strand
TGGGCTATCGATGCACGTCCCATACCCGATGCAGTGGTAGTAGGACCGATCTCCGCGGAACTCACGATGCGAAACATGCTTGCTGCTGACACCAAGAACGATGTGACCATCAACGGCGAGGCAGGCGCGACCGTCGTGCGTTTCCACAATGCGAACGAGAGCGGCTCCAAAACCAACTGGCCGACCGATGAGATCGACGAGAACGCAAGCCGTTATGTCGATTTTGCTCTCACCGCTCCGGACGCGATGGATGTGCGCATCACGAAGATCAGCATGTATATCGGTGCGTACTCCACCAGCTTCATGAAGTGCCATATCAACACCGGTTTCGGCGACAACTTCACCGACGTGCATACAATCTACGAGGCTGCGCAGACGGCACTGCCCAACACGGAATTGCGCCCTATCGAACTGACGCCTATTCTTACTATTCCTGCCGGCGCAACGTTGCATGTGCGCGTACTGCCCTGGCATGAGCATACAAGTGGCAGTGGCAAGTATATCCTGCTGCGTGACGTGACTATCGAAGGGCAGGCTTTCACTCCCTCACCTACCGGTATCCAAACTCCTTCCCTTCAGGGGAGGTCGGGAGAGGCTACCAAGATTATCCGCGACGGGCAACTGATAATCGTCCGCGACGGCGTCGAGTACACCATCTTCGGTCACTCAAAATAATACCTGAAAATTATTGACGGCATGAAGAAAGCTCTGTGGATAGTATTAATTTTGAATTTTGAATTTTTAATTTTTAATTCAGCGGCTGCAGCCGTCAAGGTGCACACCATAGGCGACAGCACGATGTCCGACTATAAGCCGTCCGCCACCGACAAGCGCGGCTGGGGCTCTTACCTCGGCTTGTTCTTCGACCCGGCGTTCGTCACCGTCAACAACCGCGGCAAGTCCGGCGCATCCACGCGCACGTTCTACGAGCAACCGGCTTTCTGGTCCTCCGTCAAGTCGCAGATGACTGCCGGTGACTACGTGCTCATCCAGTTCGCCCATAACGACGAGAAGGACAACGGCCTGGATGTCATTGAGCACAACGCCTACCTCAAAGCCAACGGCATGCAGGAGATAACCGATCTGCGCGGCACATGCCCGAACACGACTTACAAGGACTACCTCCGCCGCTATATCCGCGAGACGCGCGAACTGGGCTGCACACCGGTACTGATGGCACCCATCTGCCGCAAGTACTTCCTGAACGACAGCACCATCCGCCGCAACGGTCAGCATGACCTCGGTGACAAGTTCAACCGGCTGGAGAACGGCGTGCTCCATGAGAACCGGTCTGTCCCTGCCGACGACCACTCGATGGACTATGTCTGGCAGATGCGTGAGGTCGCTCGGGAGATGAACGTGCCCTTCCTGGACATGACCACCGCCACCCGTGAGCTCTACCTCAGCTACGGCGACGAGTACTGTACCGCCAGGCTCTTCTGCCAGGGCGACAAGACCCACACCGCCGAGTTAGGTGCCATCCTCATCGCCCGTATAGCCGCCGGACTGCTCAAAGATGCAGGCATACTCGCCGACCACATCACCGTGCACGAGCTTTCAGCTATCAGCAATCTGCAATCAGATGCCGGCAGTCAGCCGTCAACCGTCAGCGCACCCGAAAAACAATATCAATCGTCAATTGTCAATTATCAATTGTCCACGCGCAACATGTGCGTTGACAGGCAGCGTTTCCATAACTCCGACAACGGCACCTCCCGGACGCCATGGCCGGCTGACGAGATCGACGAGAACGCCGTACGCTACATCGACCTGGCGGTGACCGCACCCGCTGACTCTGCCCTGCGCATCACCCGCATCGCGATGGATCTGTCGGCGGTCGGCACCTCAACGATGAGTTGCCACATCAATACGGGCTTTGGCAACAACTTCACCGATGTGCATACCTTCTACGAGAAGGTGGCTCTGCCGCAGCGCACCCCGACACCCGTGGCGATTACGCCGACGCATCTCACCGTCCCTGCCGGACAGACCCTGCACATACGCATCCTGCCCTGGCTCAACGACGAGACGAAGCCACGCTCCGGCAAGTACATCGGCGTAAGCAATGTAAGGATTGAAGGAGTGAAAGAGTAATTCAAGATAACACTATAATATTAACTAAAAACAAAAATCATGAAAAAGTTATTTACATTTTTCGCAGCAGCACTGCTTGCAACAAGCATGCTGGCGCAGTCAACGGAGAAGAACCCGTCTGATCCTGCAACTGTATCCGAAAATCAAGCTGTAGCAGGCATCAGTTACACTATTCCCGGCGAACAAGTAGGCGGCGGTGGTAGCAAAAAAATCGGTGACATGTGGGACAAGGGTGTTAAGGTGCGCATAAACAAGAAACACGGCAACATCAGCAATGCGCTCCCATTCCTTGTCAACGAAGGCAAACAGATCAATAGCATCAAAATTGTCGGCGTTACCAACAAAGACAATACAACTGCTACCTTCACATCCGTTATCGTTGATGGCACTACTATAAGCGTTGGCGGTTCACTTCCTGCAAAGAACGGCTCCGCTTCCGGTGTCGTAGAGATTAAGGATATAGAAGCAAAGGAGTCTGTCATTTTCGTTTCGGATGGTAATGGTGGTCAAGCTCTCATCTGCTATGAGATCACGTACGATGACGCTAATCCGAGCACGGATCCGGTGCTTAATGTGGATAAAGAGTCTGTTGAACTCAACGCTCTTATTTCTCGTCCCGCACCGAAGGCAGAAGTTACCTTCAGCGGTAAGAATCTGGCTGCCGGCAAATATGCATTAGTAGTGCCCAACTTGGCTGATCTGTCTGTTGACCCCGCTGAGGTAGAAGTTGGCGAGGACGGAAAGCTCAACGCAAAGGTGGTTATTACCTTCGCTCCGAAAGAAGACGTTGCAGCCGGCTCGACCAAGGTCAGCCTCACTATCGGCGAACTGACCAAAGAGGTGGCTATCGCTTATTCGGCTTCCTTCGTCAAAGACTACGAGTACGCTACGTCCGTGAACATCGAGCAGTGGGTTTTGGATAATGGCAAGGATAATGCGGCCTTCCAGGCTGTGCTTCAGGCTGCTAAGATCGAGTATCAGGACATCAACGAACTCGACTCACTCAACGATGCGAAGGACGCTCGCAACGAACCGTACTTGGGCTTGAAACTCAAGAAGCAAGGTGCTTTCATGGCTCTTTGGCTCAAACAAGGATCGACCGTCCGCGTGAAGTTCGGTAAGGTAAGCAATACAGTTATCGGTAGCATCAGTGGTGAGACCGAGGAGTTAACTCCGGAGTTCTTGGCTAATCCGCTGGAGTTCACCGCGCCGATTGACTGCTACATGATGCTTACCACAACAGCCGACAACACGGTAGTGATCAAGCAAATTATGATTGACGAACCAATCGCAGAGGTTACTCTGCCGGCTTCTAAGACTGGAGTTGAGAACACAGCTGCCAACGCTAAGGCTATTAAGCGTATCGAGAACGGTCAAGTTGTTATTATCAACAACGGCCAGAGCATTAACGTATTAGGTCAATCTATTCGTTAAGCAGTTATCTGTACCGGCTTAACTAAGTTAACAACTTAACATCAAAAGGGGGTGTGCCATACTGGCGCACCACGCTCCGGCAAGTACATCGGCCTGCGTAACATCCGCATAGAAGGTTACGCCGACAAATCCAAGTAACCATGCTGGAAGACTATACCATCAACGGGCGTTTGTCGTATGTCAACCACCACCTGGTAGTGGCGGGTGACGATGACATGCAGATCGGTGGCGTGCTCGGCGCCGCTGTCCTTTGCGCCATGCTCGTTGATACCGACGAAGGCAACCGCCGCGACATAGCCATCGACACCTATGCCGAACAGCAGGCATGGATCACCCTGTACGAACGCGAGATCAGGCGTGATGAATGGGGATTGCTCAACACCGAACTCCAACTGCTCGCTGATGCGTATATCCGGCTGGCGACAAGCACACTCACCTGGCAGGACATCTGTCCGAACATCCGCCTCCTGGATCTGGCTATGCGGCTCATGACCACCTACATGCAGTACCTCTCGGTGGAGACCTTCGGCGCACATATTTGGGAATGCGTGGAGTGGCGTGCACCGTTTGCCCAATGGCTGATGGATGCCGCACGCGTTGAGACACGCAGACAGCAGTTCCTGCACACCGAGTGGACGGACCCCGCTCAGGTCACTGAACTGATGTGCTTGACCGGCGAACAGGACTCCCCTACTCTCATCTTCGAGAACGAGGATACGCAGGACATCATGAAGCGGTACCTCAAATGGGTGTGGACCACCTACCAGGCTCAACTCCGCCAGATACCGGGCTCACAGCCGCGCGCTGCCAAGCACCGCACGTTTATCGTCGAACAGGAGACAGACTGGAGTTTCCTCAGCGACGAAATCCGCACTCTCTCCGAAGACGACCAACGCCTTTGGGCACAATGGCTGCTCGACTGGACCACCTACGTACGCCGCCAGCTCAAGCCCGAGAAACCGCTGCGCTTCTGGGTCGATGGCGTGAGCGAACTGCAGCAACGCCAGCTCACCCAGTTCCTGCGTTTGCAGGAGAAAGAGTGGGACTATTTCGCATGCATATCCGCTTCCGTCTATGCCATGCGCGTACTGGGCTATGTGCGGCGCACATGTTCGGTTACAGACATAACCCGCTGGCTGACGGAGCAACTCACCAAAGACTACACCACCAAGAACAACCGCGACCAGTTCCTGCGCGCATGGAAGCACCACGGACGCTACACCGACGATGTCAAACACTTCCTTGGGGTGCTCTTGCAACTGGGTGTTGACAAGTTCTCACCCGACTAAGCGCTTTACGCGTATGCGGGTGCGTAATTATTATGGATTTAGGATGCTGACAGACGCCGTTTTGCGTACATTTTATAAAAAACTTAATTTTTGTACACATTTTTCGCCTTTTGACTTGCAAATATCAATTATATTTCGTAACTTTGCAGTTAGTTTGGTGAAATACCGAATACAGAAGAGATATTTGAGATAGTCTCAATATAAACATTAATTATTAATTTAAATCAAATTATCATGAAAAAAATTCTTTCTTTCTTGATGATGGCGCTATTCGCAAACTTCGTGATGGCCGACAGTTACGTTAAGGTAACGGCTACTCCAACTGATTGGGAAGGCGACTATCTGTTTGTTTATGAAGCCGAAAATGTTGCTTTTGATGGTGGCTTGGCTACTTTGGACGCAGCAAAGAACACTATTGCAGTAGAAATTGCAGATGGTGTGATTGCCGCAAATGAAACTACTAATGCCGCGAAGTTTACTTTTGCAGCGGTTGAAGGAGGTTACTCAGTCAAATCTGCAAGTGGTAAGTATATTGGCGTGAGCTCCTATGGTAACGGATTAAAGCAAGCCGATGCTGTTGGTTCGTATGTGCATAATTCTATGTCTATTGATGCAGACGGAAATGCTATCATCGCAATTTATAACGAGACATGGAACACAACTGGTGGTTCAATGATTCTGAATTTCAATGCGAACAGTAGTGATAAACGTTTCCGCTATTACAAAGGAGGTAGTCAAAAGAAAATCCAGCTGTATAAATTTACGGCTTCCTCAACTCCTACTCACACCTACACCGTTGCAGGTAGTTCTGATGTTGCCTTTGGTACTAAATGGGATCCTGCCAATACGGCCAACGACATGGTTAAGCAAGATAATGGCACCTACAAGTGGGAGAAGACCGACCTCACATTACCTGCCGGTGCAATTGAGTTCAAGGTTTGCGAAGATCATGACTGGACAGTTGCTTACCCCGCTCAAAACTACAGCCTGAACATCGCCGAGGCTGGTATCTACACCATAACTATTACCTTCGACCCTGCTGCTGAGTCCGACAAGGTGGCTGCTCAGGCATCCAAGACCGGTTCAGCAGAGGTCGATCCCACAGCCGCTATCAAAGGTGGCTGGGACAGCTGGGCAAATGAACTCGCATTGGTGCTCGCAGGCGATAAACTGACGGCTACCGGCGTGCTGAATATAGCTGCTGCCGGTGACTATGAGTTCAAAGTGATCCTGAATGGTTCAGATTGGCGCTCTAATGGATATACGTATCATCGTGAATTCACCGGTGCTGAGGGTATTACCGGCAATGGTGACAATATGAAACTCCAAGCTGATGTAGCTGGCGAATACACCTTCACATGGACTTTCGCTACCAACGCATTGGCAATCACCTTCCCCGCTGCTGAGGAGCAAAAGGTTGAGCCGAAAGAAGTCAGTGGCGCTATTGCTTGGGACTTCACGAAGCTCGTAGCTAACACCGAGAGTGCGCTCTACAACACCGATGGTATCAAGCTGACGGCTGAAACAACCCCGAGTAAGACCGATGAGATTGTTTACAGCGAGTATGCAGGCACACTGTGGACTGTTGGCGAAGGATTCGATGCCGCTTCGTTGGCATTCACCGGTGAGTATCCTCTCCGCAAGAATAAAATGTGCCAGAACGGTACACTCCGTTTCAAGACAACTGTAGCAGGTTCGATTGTCGTTAAGTTCTCCGATACGGGAACAAGCGCAAGTGCAACAGCTGTAAAACGTTACCTCGTTGTTAACGGTGAGAAGACCGAGTATTGGACATCGCGCGAGAACAATGGTACAGAGAACCCCTACGCTGCTCAACTCGATGTAACCACAGGTGCAATTCCTGTTGCTGCCGGCGAGGTTACTATCGCAGGTTCGTCTGCAATCGTTGTTTATTCGGTTGAGTTTGCTCCGGCTTCCGCTCCCGAACCTGTACTTGCCAACGGCTACTACCTGATCGGCCAGAAGGGCTGGGATGTTGCTGCTCTCTCTGCTGATCTGCTCTTCACGGCTAATCCCGAGAACGAGGGTGAGTATCAACTCGCCGTAACCCTCGTTAAGGATCAGAGCATCAAGGTGGTTAAGGTTGAGAGCGACGTGATTACAGCTTGGTATCCCGAGGGAATGGGCAACGACTACAAGGTTGACGAGGCTCACGCAGGTGTGAAGACCGTTTACTTCCGTCCTGACAAGCAGGGTGGCGAAGGATGGCACGAGGGTTGCTTCTACATTGCTCCGAACGAGGCTACCGGCATCGCTAACACTGCTGTTGACGCAAAGGCTGTCAAGGTGATTATGGACGGTCAGCTGTTCATTCTCCGCGACGGTAAGACCTACAACGTACAAGGTCAGGTAGTAAGATAAGACAGTTAAACTGAACATGATTAATAGATCAGGCGGCTCACATGAGTCGCCTGATTTAGTTCGTCAGAAATGGTTGTATAATTGCCTTTAATTGTTGCACGACTTGACCTACCGGGATTTTGGGATAAGGCTTATTCTATCTTTGCCTGAATTCATTCGGGGTCAAGCCGGTCATGCGCTTGAAGAAACGGCAGAAGGACGGCGACTCGGCAAAGCCGAGATGGTAGCTGATCTGTTGAACGGAGAGATCGGGACGGGTAGCAAGCAGGTTCTTAGCTTGTGTGGCGAGGTACTGTTCGATATAATCGCTGGCAGAAAGTCCCACCGCTTCTTTGATGATAACGGAGAAATGGCGTGTCGTAAGATGCGCTTTTTCCGCATAAAAAGCGACCTCATGCTGTTCGCGGTAGTGCGCTGCCAACAGATTACAGAACTCATTGAATACCAGACTGCTGCGATTTTTTTCCCTTGCTTCTTCGTCCATCTCGCGCCGACAGGCATCCAACATCTCCACCATAATATCAGTCTGCGCAATGAGCATCTCATGCCGATGCGGATAACGGGAAACAGGCGTATTGCTTATCAATTCCAACATCTCCACCGCTTTCATGTATTGCGCCATCTCCTCATCCGTTAGCAGACAAGCAGGAAGTGCATGAAACTTATTACGATCATGCGTCATCCGGTTTCGGGTCATTTCCTGCTCAAAAGCACAGGAATTAACAATAACCGTGACGTTATAATCGGTACTGCACTCAAGCGAATGGATAATATGATTCGGCAAGACCAATGCCACTTCATTAGGCTGAAAGATAATCTCCTTCTTGTCGTACAATGCGCGTGCAGAACCGGAATGACATATAAAAATCATAAGGTATGGCGAGATTATATCCTGATGTTTTACAGGAAAACCATGCACATCGCGCATTACCACCACTTCTGACTTTTCGATCGTGCGGAAGCTCTCTTCAAATTTACGTTTTTCGTCCATGAAAATTCATTTTTGAGCACAAATGTACAACTTTTTTCTGACATATGCAAGTTTTTTTTAATAAATTCTTACTTTTGGTAAATAATTTCCCATGAATAGGTAATGCTTATATGCAAAAAAAGCAGTACCTTTGCGGTGTAATTTGGTGTATTGTTTATATCGTAACGATAAAAAAGGAATGGATATGAGAAAGATTGTTTTAGTATTGGCGGTGTGCTGTGCGATGATGGCGCAGGCTGCCACGTACAGTTATTTGGTGTTCACGAGCACCAGCGGTACGGTTACCTCTTTCGGAGTGAGCAACCTGACGCTGACGGTGAGCGGAAGCAATCTGCAAGTGAGCAACGACGACGGGACGGTGAATCTCGTGCTGACCGATTTGGCAGCGATGCAGTTCTCCACCTCCGCCGACACGGTAACGGCGATTGAGAACGTGCTGGACGGTGACGCGCCGGTACAGGTGTTCAGCGTCTCGGGCGTGTCGATGGGTTCGTTCGGTTCGCTGGTAGAGGCGGCGAAAAGCCTTAACGCAGGCACGTACGTCATTTCCAATGGAAAGAAGTCCCAGACGGTGGTGGTACGTTAAAATTGAAAATTGAGAATTGAAAATTGAGAATTATGAAGAAAAAGATATTTTTAGCGATTAGCTGTTTGCTATTAGCCGTTGGCTGTTTGAGTGCGCAGGTGAGTTATACGTCGGACACGACGAACTTTGTGACAGTGACGTACAACGGCACGAACAATGCAAGCGTGGTAATTGCGTCCAACGTAAAAGACTACGTGACGGCGACCGTCAGCGGCGGCACGGTAAGTATCGTGCAGGCAAGTACGGTGAGTGCATCCACCTGCGGCGAGATCATCTACAACCTGACAGGCACGTCCACCAACGGTACGTTCTATATGGAAGGCAGTTACAAAGCGACGGTTGAGATGAACGGTCTGACGCTGACGAACCCTTCGGGTCCGGCCATCAACATCATGAACGGCAAGCGTATCGAGCTGAGTGCGAAGAAAGGCACGACGAACACGCTCACCGACGGCACCAGCACAGAGACCGACGCCTGGAAAGGTGCGTTCTATTGCAAGGGCCACACGGAGTTCAAAGGCAAGGGCACGCTGAACGTCTATGGCAACTATGCGCACGCGATATTCAGTAAGGAGTACATGTCCGTCAAGAACTGCACCATCAATGTGTATTCGGCCGTCAAAGACGCCATCCACTGCAAAGAGTATTTCCTCATGGAGAGCGGTGAGGTGAACCTGAGCGGTTTCCTGAGCGACGGTATCGAGTGCAATATAGACGGTACCGTTTCCACGGGTGAGACCACCGACCACGAGGACGAGGATAGCGGAAACATCTATCTTCTGGGCGGCACGCTGACCATCGACATGAGCAGTTCGAGCGGCGAGAGTATCAAGCAGGACGGCACCAAGACCGTCAGTGCAGATGCCACCGTCACCGTGAGCGGTACAAGCGGCGTCAATAATGTACAAGGCAATGTACAGAGTACAAAGGTGTTGCGTGACGGCGTGCTTTACGTTGAGAAGAATGGCAAGACGTATAACACCGCGGGAACGGAGGTTCGTTAAATAGTTAAAGAGTTAAAATGGTCGCCTACGCGACGTTAAAATAGCTAGAGGTATGAAAAACGTAGTTAATCTTGCCCTTGCGGCTATGAAAAAGATAGTATTAAGTCTTTTGTCCTTAGTCCTTATTCCTTATTCCGGCATGGCCCAGACGCTGAATGTGCAAGTGGGGAACGTGACGTATCAGTTCCCGGCGGCGCAGGCGGGACAGATGACCTATAGTGACGGTACGACGCTGACCGTCATGGGCAAGGCGTTCACCTTGAGTGACGTGGATAACATGTACGTCGATGAGACGGAGGTGACGGACAATTTGGTAAGCATCGTCTATGGCAGTTCGTCGGCATCGGTCACCGTGGCGGGCAACGTGGCGCAGTACGTTGAGCCGACGCTGAGCGGTGCGCATGTGACGATTGCGCAGAGCAACACGGACGCGGTGAGCGGCG
>Ga0310696_10011227_pt1 | contig 10223 bp, 15 predicted proteins | sample AusTroGonzalo_MG_4_FD_203885 | JGI IMG/M metagenome (GOLD analysis project Ga0310696, IMG submission 203885) | Bovine rumen microbial communities from tropical cattle in Woodstock, Queensland, Australia - Gonzalo_02 (v2) (version 2) | ecosystem: Host-associated > Mammals > Digestive system >... | reverse complement strand
TATATTAACCGTACAAAGAAGGCCGTCAACGGCGGACACGCCATATTCGAATATACCACCAACTATGAGGATCTGCTGCGCCGCGCCTACGATGGTGAGGATATAAGGCCTGTTTCCATGAAGAGAAGGGCACGTCAGATATCTCAGCCTGAGAAAAAGGGTGGTGAAAGTTCACCCTTTTTCACCACCGAAAAAAAAGGTGGTGAAAACGACACAAAAAGGGTGGTGAAAGTTCCTAAAAAGGGTGGTGAAACTTCACCCACTAAAGGATACAATAATAATACAGAAAGTATTGTCTCTTCTAACACGCCCGCCCGCACGCGCGAGGAAGATGAGAACACAGAATTCTATAAAATTTTCTTCTTCAGGAACGCCGCCGATCCGGCGGCGGAGACGCGGAGGTTCGTCGGTTGGTACCAGTCCCGCGGCTGGCTGGCAAAGGACGGTACCAGGTACGATACCCTTGAAAAGCGGGCCGGCCTTGCAATGGCATGGGAGCTCAAGACGGGAGACTCCAGACTTTCCAAGACGCCTGCTACAGATAAATACTTCGCCTTCCTTGGACGGCTTTACGAGCTGGCCGGATCCGGCGGCGGAATTGAGCCAAAAGCCTTGCTGGATCCGCGCGGCGGATACAGCGTTGAAGAGGGGCGTTTTATTTGGAAATGCTCCGGTGAGGTCCAGTCATGGTTCGAGGGACTCGACCGTAATACAGCCCGCGCCCTGAAGGGAAAGTATATCGGAGCTCAGGTGGATTTATATTTTGATGTTATTGCGGCATGAACAACCCGGATTGTAATTATAACATAGAAGTGGACCTCCTCAAGATAGAAGGCGCCAAGGTGCTCGACGTTCAGGGGCGGGTTACCACCAAGCGGTGCATCTGTATTCCGATAGATAACGAAAAGGGCACCGTGTCGGACTCTTACTTCAAGTCTTCCCAGACGGCAACAGGGATGGTCGAAGTTAAGAAGAAGGGCTGCTACCTTGCCCTTGCGGCATTCAGATCTACCAGACAGGAGAGAGGGCAGAGCCACCTCCTTAAGCCGTCATTCAGCGAGACGTACTTCAAAACCCTCTCGGCGGATCGGCGCCGGCAGATCCCTTTCGTCGGTAATATGAAACCATGGACCCCGCCCAGGCCGGAGGATCTCCCTCCGGATAATAATGACTGGTAATGATAAGGGAGAAGTGTTACTCATGCGAGATGGCGGCGGTGGTCAGGTATTGTGATGGAGGTTATTCCAGGCGGCGCATCCACCCAGCTCTTGACAAGAGGAGGGTAAATGATATCAGATACCTCAAGCGCTGCCCTTTAGAAATTGAATCAGCGGAAAGTAAGCCATAATACGAGTAGTTTTTCTGCCAAAAACCCCGCGGGGTTGTCCGCTGGCCCCGCTTTGTTTTGAACCATGGATATTGGAAACTTTTTTATCAGGAGCGGAATACACGACATATTCCTGATAGACCACAAGAAAAGGATAATGAACTATGGAAAGGAGACAAGTAATAGCAACCACGGTAGAGCAGTCGCGGCGGCTGATATCGGCAGGGCTGGCCCGGGAGACCGCAGATATGTACTGGTGCCTGATGACCACCGGTGACCCTTATCTCTGCTCGATAGACGGACACGCAAACGATTCCGGCTTCAAGTCGCTGCAGACGATGGGGAAGGTCTTACCCGCCTGGTCTGCCGGCGCTCTCTGGCAGATTGTATTCGCCAGGGGAAGCGCCCTCGTCTTTGAAGTTTCCGGTATTACTATGCCGGAGGTTATTGACATCCTTGTCCAGAATATTGTTGAAAACTATCCACCATCATGGAATGCGAGATTGTAATATACAAAGGCAAGCCGGCGCTTATCGTCGGTACGAACGGAACCGGAAAGACCGTTTCCCTGAAGCTGGCACGCAATCATTATATGACCGTGCTTAAGGAAGAAGTAACACCATACACCGGAAAAGAAGATGCGGTTAGCCTGGGACTCCAAGACAAGGACTGATAAGAGCGACGGCGGATATCACCGCGAACGTTCGTCAGATCTTTACCACACCAACAGGTGGACGCGGCTCAGCCGCGTCTTCCGGGCGCAGCATCCGCTGTGCGCTGAATGCCGGAGGAAGGGAATCATTAAGTCCGCAGAGGTCGTGGATCATATTATTCCATGGCCGGTATGTGGCGACTTCTTTGATACAAATAATCTCCAGTCCCTGTGCGAGGATTGTAACCGGCAGAAGGGACAAGGTGATAAGAAGATAATTGCCGAGTGGAGAAAAACCACCGGCGCAAAATAAATACAACTATGTTTGGGAAAAGTTTTCTTAAGAAATTGTTTGGCCGCAAGGAATCTCCCGCGGCTCCGGCTCCTGTTAAGGAGACCACAGATGTACCGTCCCGCCCTCGTCCGGTGAAGGGCTTCAAGGATGGAGAGATGCACTACTTCTCATCGGTCACGGAGGCATCCAGGAAGACCGGCGCAAACCGGACCTCCATCTTGAAATGTCTGAATGGAACCAGGAGACAGGCTGGTGGATATGTATGGCTCGACGCCTGATAGGGGAGGGGGCCTCGAATCACGAAAGGGTCAACTCTCCAAGACCACTCCCCCGCTCTCGGAGGCGCGCGTGCAAAATTGGGCGGTTTTAGGGATCCCAGGGCCGGCAGCACGCGTGCGCGCGTGCTACCCATACCCCTGCCTATTTTTGGCATTTCATTAAACAAAAAGGCAATATTACACACCTTCAGAAATGAATCCGATTTCCGCTGAGCAGCTTATTACTTTCTTTCAGAGACTTCGTACCGAGGAGCCAAAAATATACTATTCCGCCTGTGGATACGGAGACGACGGCATTGACATCATGCATTCCTTCTATGAAACCTCCTACGACATTGGGCTGGTTGCCGGTGCCAAGTACGCCCTCGAAAACCTGGCCTTTACGAAAATCGTAAACCAGCTTATTGAAGAGACATGCCGAATGCGCCAGTTACAGAAGGACTACTTCCGCACCCGAAGACACGATATTCTCACAGAATCCAAGTTCAGCGAAGCTCTTGTTGATAAATTACTGGCTGAACTGGAGACCCCTAACCTGTTTGAGCAATAACTATGGAAATTGTAGAATTCTTCTTTGGTAACTTCTGGCATTGGCTGGGCGGACTTCTCTACCTCGCCGTAATATTCAGCGCGCCGCTGCTAAGCGTGAATATTGGAAAGGATAAGGAGGACTAACTATGACCAAAGGAATTGAGCTGATTGCCGCAGAGAGGCAGCGGCAAATTGAAGTCGAGGGTTATGACGCAAAGCATGACTTCTGCGAGCCATTGAATTGCATCATTGCTGCGGCTATTAGTTACGCGCTGGTTGACATTGACGAGCTGGCCGCCGAGGCATGGTGGCCCTGGGACCGAAAATCTTGGAAGCCGAAAGACCGTAAGCGGAATTTATCCAGGTCCGGCGCGTTATTGGCCGCTGCGCTTGACAAGCTCTTGACTCAGGAGGACTTTGAAGCGTCGACTAAGGGGGATTAACTATGGATTTTTATATTAGAAGGAACCGTGACATTCAGTTCCGTTTCGAAGTTAAGGACCCGAGAGCTCTTGAAGAGATGCTCACGGAACTTACGCCGTCGCAGAAGGCTGAGATGGAGGCTGCGGATCGTGAGCGTAAGGCTGTCGAGGAGAAGGTATGGCAGTATATTGAGGCCAACCATAAAAATGACCTGTCCGGGAATCCTATAACTCGGGAAACCCACGAAATCGGCTACGATTACGACTGGAGGGAGAGAGAGGATGGTTTACATGTTGGAGTGCCCGTGGTAGGGTGGATAAGGCCCAAGAAAAGCGAATACGACCTATGACTCGCGGACGCAAACCACTCCCTAAGGAATTGAAGCAGCTGCATGGCACGCTGCAGCCTTGTCGCGACCGCCCCAGCTCGACCATTGGAGAGGTCATAAAAGTGGAGGATATTGGTAGTAAGTGCCAGATCTCCGGGCTAAAGAGCGCGACTAAGCGAGCCCGGGAGATATACTGGTCTCTCGTCAGGAAGGTCGCAGTCCAGGGAATGCTTGACGAGGCCTTCCTCTCTCAGCTGTATTTCTATGCCGTGGAATATGATCATTTCATGAAGTGCACGGAAAGCATCAAGAAGGAGGGTCTATATCTCGTTATTGAGGGTAAAAAGGGCACCATTGTGGTACAGAACCCGGCGGTAAAGCAAAGAGAGAACGCTTTAACCCAACTACTGAAGATTGGTTCCAATTTTGGCTTTTCGCCGGTAGACCGGCAGCGCTTGAAACTCCAAAAGGAGGACCCGAAGGCTAAGGGTATCAAGGCCATCTTCGGAGTGATAATGAACGAGGACCAGGAGCCTGAAGAACAATAGACAATAATATGAGTCCCTTTCAAAGAGTAGAGAATTATGCGCTACAGGTGAGGAGCGGGAATCTCCCCTCCTGTCTGATGGTTCGCAAGGCCGTGGAGCGCTGGTACTCTGACTGGGAGAGGGACGATATATATTTCGATAAAACAGACTTCAATTTCAGGGTAAAGGTTGCCAGGCAATTCAAGCACTATAAGGGCGCCTGGGCCGGCAAGCCCTTTGAGCCGGAGGACTGGGAGCTCTTTATCTTCGCAAACATCTTTGGCTGGAAGTATGTTTCCACAAAGAAGCGCCGGTTTACCTATGCAGACGTCTACGTCCCGCGTAAGAACGGAAAGACCACCCTGGCCGCTGTTATCGGTAATATTATGCTCGTCGCGGACGATGAGCCGGCTGCGGAAGTCTATGCAGCTGCCGTGGATAGGAACCAGGCGAAGATCTGCTACGACGCTTCCGTGGAGCTCTTCAGAAATTCCGCCTTTGCGGACTTTGTGCGAATCTTCCGGAAGGGAAGTATTGTCGTTGAGGATACCGCATCGGCATACAAACCCCTGAGCAAGGATACCAAGAATAAAGACGGTCTCAATATCCATTGTGGCATTTGCGACGAGCGTCACGCCTGGAAGACCAACGAAATCTATGAAGTCCTGAAGACCGGTATCGGAGCGCGCTCTCAGCCGCTGATCTTCTCTATCTCCACCGCCGGCACCGATACGTCCTATCCTTACTTCCGTGATCTGGAATTCCTTCGACAGGTGCTTCTTGGGATAAAGCAGAAGGATAACCATTTCATTATGCTCTACGAGCCGGATGAGGGGGATGAGTGGGACGACCCGAAGACCTGGGCGAAAGTTAACCCCAACTATGGGGTCTCCCTCAGTAAGAAATACATGGAGGACGAATGCCAGGAGGCTAAGGATAAAGGAGGCTCCACCCTGGCCGCCTTCCAGACGAAGAATCTTAATATGTGGGTAGACGCTCCGGAGGTATGGATTCCGGATGAAGAGGTAGAAAGTAATAACCAGGATTTTGACGAGGCGGAGCTGGAGGGAGAGGAGTGCTGCGTCGGAATCGACCTTGCATCCAAGACCGACCTTACCGCCTCGGCATTTTTCTTCCCGCGCCTCAGGGTGGTGAAGTTCCTGTTTACAATACCGGAATCGAAGATCCAGGAGAAGTCCGGTACCGCCGATATCGTTGACTACCGCCTCTGGGCTGAGCGGGGATGGATAACCGTCTGCCCGGGCCGGGTGCTTGACGAGGACTGGTACCTTACGCAGCTCTTCAACGAGATGGGTCACTACAATGTCAAGTGTATTGCCTATGACCCTTGGGGCATGTGGGATCTGAAAAACCGGTTCGGCAAATACGAAGACAAGCTCATGGAGTACCGTCAGGATATCCGCTATATGTCGGTCCCCACGAAGGACCTTGAATCGAGAGTCCTGAAGCATGAGCTCAATTTCCTTGGAAATCCGGTCATCCGATGGATGTTCAAAAACGTTGTCATCTACCGCGATCCGAATGCAAATATTAAGCTGGACAAGGCGAGGTCCAGGAATAAAATCGATGGTGTTGTTGCTCTTGTTGACGCTCTTGGCGGCTGGCTTAACCTCTCCTCGGGCGACAATGGGGAGATATATAAGACGCATACTCTCCGGACGCTTAGCGCCGAGGCGCTGGAAGAGGCAGCGAACTGGAATCCGGAAACATAGAATTGGACTATGGAAGAGATTATCAAAATGGCCACGAGGCCCGGTTTTGTAGAGGTGTTTTGGCGGCGCCTTCAGGGCTGCCGGCGCCTCGGAAAGATGGATACTATGCAGCAAATCTATAATGAAATGGAGCGCGAATGTGAGGCAAAATACGAGCACGCATGCTTCCCTTCCTTCCAAGCCTTCAAGAAGTATTTGTACCGCCATCATTAAAAAGGGACAAATGTCCCCACCTATAAGGGCTCGTCTGGGTATTTTTGCGGAAAAAGGACGCAAATGCCCATATTTGAACGTATATCAAGGTGGATGGCTCATCTTCGCAGCAACGATGTAGCCGTAACTCCATATACCGGCGGCAAGGCTGGAGCTTCCGCCTTTGGGGTGGCCGTCAATAACCATAGCGCACTCAATATCACGGCCCTCTATGCCGGCATCCGCATCAGGAGCGAGAACGTTGCGTCCTTTCCTAAGAATGTAAAGAAGAGAACGACCCAGGGGTGGGTGGACGCCCCGGAGCACCCGGCCTTCAAGGTCATAAACGAGAGGCCGAATTCCTATACCAATAAATTCGATTTCTGGAACTGCATAAACACCTGGCTTGACGGCTGGGGTAATGCGTATGCTATAATCGAGTGGTCTGGAGACGGACAGCCCAAGGCTCTTTACCAGGTCCATCCCGCGTGCGTGAGGATTACCATGGTAAACGGCAAGAAGTGGTACGAGGTTTCGCAGGTGGATTACCGCTTCACCTGGATGAACGGCATCTATTCCGATGCTCAGATGCTTCACTTCATGCTCCTTACATTGGACGGCGTGAAAGGTGAGAACCCTATCACCCGTAACGCCATGGCGCTCGGAAAGTCGATAGCGACGGAGCAGTTCTCTGCTGAATTTTTTGAGAAGGGTGGTAATATCCGCGCCGTTCTGGAGACGGAAGGCCACATGACCGACGATGAGTATATGGCCTTCCTGAAGCACTATCAGCATAGTGCCAAGAACTTCGAGACGCCCATCCTGGAATACGGCATGAAATACAAGCAGCTCTCCGTGGATCCGGGTGCCGCGCAGCTGATCCAGAGCGAGGTGCTCTCCATCCAGGATGTAGCGCGCATTCTTAATCTCCCGCCCCACCTACTGGGCGAGCTCTCTCACGCGACCTATTCCAATATCGAGGAGCAGAATATTCAGTTTGTCCAGCTCTCTCTCCGCCCCACGGTCAAGAGGCTTGAGGATGAGCTCGAGGCAAAGCTCTTCCTCGGAGACGATGCTGCTCGCTACTCGGTGAAGTTCAACCTTGACGGCCTTCTCAGGGGTAACACCAAGGACCGTAGCCAGTTCTACCATAACGCTATCCTTGATGGATACCTGTCCCGCAACGAGGTCCGCGAGCTGGAGGGATTCACCAGGCAGGAAGGCCTTGACGAATTCCTTTACCCTCTCAATAGCGGCGTTGTGGGGAAGGATGAGAATAACGAACAAAAATAACATAGATATGAGCAAAATTAAAGTACGTTCATTCACTCCGGAGATCCGGAAGAAGGATGAGGAGAACAGGGTTATTACGTTCGTGGCCTCAGATGGTTCACGCGACAGCGCCCACACTGTTCTCAATCCCGAGGGCTGGGATCTCTCCCGCTTCGAGAAGAACCCCATCATTGGCTATAATCACGATATCTATGGCGGCTGGTCCGGCAATGATGCCGACAAGGTTATCGGCAAGGGCCGCGCCTATATCGAGGATAAGAAGCTGATGGTGGACATCACCTTCGAGCCTAAGGAAATCAATGAGCTGGCGGAGAAGATCTACCAGAAGATTCTCTTCGGCTCCATCAATGCCGTATCCGTCGGTTTCCTGCCGCTTGGTAAAGGTGCCTGGGGCAAGGGTAGCGAGGGCCCCGGCGAAGAGAATGAAACCTATTACTACGCCGGTCAGCAGCTGCTGGAAATCTCCGTCGTAAACATCCCCGCCAATGGTAACGCAACCAAGAAGGGCGAGGATCCTGCGGAGGCGGAGCTGGAAGAGCTGCGTCAGGAAGCTGGCCAGAAGCGTGATATCGACGAAAACACCGCCGAGAACGCCAATCGTCTGAAACTATTAAAGGCAGCGGCACAGGCTGCACTAAGTTAAACCCCAATAATACATTAACGTTATGCGTAAAATTGCAGAAATTCGCAAAGATCTGGCCGAAGCCGTCATAGCTCTCAAGGCCGTGGATCTGAAAGACCAGGCTGCCGTTGACGCTGCCGAGGCAAAGGTTAACGCTCTCATCTCCGAGCTTAACGCTGCTGAGACCGTAGAGGCTGCTGAGCGTCGTACTGCAGAAATGCAGTTCCGTGACAAGGAGAAGGCCGAAGGCCGTTCTTTCTCCCTCGTCAAGTTCCTCCGCGAGGCAGCGGAAGGCAAACTCACCGGTCTCGAGGCCGAAGCCGCCGAGATGGGTGCCAAGGAGTATGAGCGCATGGGCCTGAGCAAGAAGGGCCTCGTTATCCCCGTTGCTCTTCTCCGTTCAAGCGCTGGCCAGAACTACAGCACCAATGCTGACGGCGGTTACGCCGCCGAGCAGGCAGCTCCCACTTACGTGGAAGGCCTGAAGGACCGTCTCGTGGTTGCCAAGCTGGGTGCAAAGGTTATGGGTGGCCTCGTGGGTACCATTCCTTTCGTAAGCGCCGGTTCCATCACCTCCGCTTGGAAGGCTGAGGGCGCAGAGGCTTCCGTCTCCAAGAGCACCTTCGCAAAGGTCTCCCTGACCCCTCACCGCAACGCTACCATTGCGGCATTCTCCAAGGATCTGCTCCGTCAGACCTCCATCGACATCGAGAACGTCCTCATGGGTCTCATCCTTGATTCCCATGCCGCTCTCATCGAGCAGGCCTGCATCGCCGGCAGCGGCTCCAGCAACCAGCCCACCGGTATCCTTGCCACCGCCAATATCGGCTCCGTGGTTATGGGCACCAACGGTGGCGCCATCTCCTGGGCCAAGGTCGTCGAGCTGGAGACCAAGATCAACTCCGAGAACGCGAACCGCGGCAAGCTGGGCTACCTGACCAACGCCAAGGTCATCGGTGCAATGAAGACCACCGAGAAGGCCAGCAACACTGCCCGCTTCCTCCTGGAGCACCCGTTCGACAGCCTCAATGGCTACGCTATCGAATGGACCAACCTGGTTCCGAGCAACCTCACCAAGGGCTCTTCCTCCGGTGTCTGCTCCGCCATGATCTTCGGTAACTTCGCTGACCTCTACGTGGGTCACTGGGGTGGAATTGACGTCGTGGTGGATCCTTACACCCTCGCCCAGAACGGAGACGTCCGTATCGTGCTCAACTCTTACGATGACTGCGTTGTGGTCAATCCTAAGAGCTTCGCCGCCATCAAGGACATCACCACCGCCTAATCGTGAACGGAAATGGAGAAGCGCAATTACATAGGATTCGACGCCCTTCTTGGCGAGTTCCGGAGCCATCTCCGGTTGACTTCGAATGACCTTGATGCACCCCTCAGCACCTCGCTGAAGGCCGCTATCAATTCAGCGGAGCATGAGATATCCCGTGTGATTGAGCTCTCCGAGTTCACGCTCACTAAGCCCTTCGATTCCGTCATCTCACTGAGGTATCCTGTCGTAGACGTTACCTCAGTGAAGGTGAACGGAGAGGAGGTTCCGGAGGATTCCTATTCCCATGGAGACTCAACCTTGGTGTTCACGGATGAGGTCCAGGGCGAGTCGGTTGAGGTCATCTACCTCGCTGGCTATACTGAGATCCCGGAGGACATCAAGGCGGCAGTATTCCTGCTGGGAGGAGCGCTTTTCAATAACCCGACGGACCGCCCTGAGGAGCGCGACCGCACCACGGCTCGCAATCTTCTCCGGCCCTATCGTACCTGGGGAGAACACTAATGGACTACTTCAATACCGGCGACCTTGACACGCTTGTCACCATAAACAGTTGCACCATCACAAAGGACAGTGAGGGTGGTAAGAAATACACCTTCACTAAGTTCCGGGATGTGTACGCCAATGTGGATAGGCGGGTGAGTGAACAGGTGAGTATCGGGAACCTGGAAGGCGGGGACTATATTGCCCTTACCATCTACAAGATTCCCGAACTGGACGCCACCTGGCAGGTAGTAGTG
>Ga0310696_10011225_pt1 | contig 10225 bp, 5 predicted proteins | sample AusTroGonzalo_MG_4_FD_203885 | JGI IMG/M metagenome (GOLD analysis project Ga0310696, IMG submission 203885) | Bovine rumen microbial communities from tropical cattle in Woodstock, Queensland, Australia - Gonzalo_02 (v2) (version 2) | ecosystem: Host-associated > Mammals > Digestive system >... | reverse complement strand
TTGCGTCAGCTTTACATAATCCCAATCAAACGGAACTGCTACCTTTACCGTCAACGGATAGTCATACATATCAAGTCCCTTGAATTTGCCTACCTCATCGGTGTCTATCCTCGATATTTCGTCCGTTACGCTTACCGTCATATACGGTGCAAGGTCGTAATATGCCGTAGCAGTTGCCTCGGGATTCGCGCCGTATTCCTGTGCGTACTGCATAGCCTCGTCAAATTTTGCGTTCCAAACCGTTCCGTCTTCTACATTTTTGCCGATTTCATTAAACAAATTTGACGCTCTCGACTTTGTGACATAGTTACCGTCTGCATCAGGGTCATCATATATGTTGTGGAAAAGATATACTATAAGTCCCTTTCTGTTTATTGCCTCAGTCAAGTATCCCTTCCATTCCGCCGCATTCTGATAATCTTCGCTCGTGTAATCCTCGGTATGCCTTACCATAAAGCTCTTTACGCTGTACATATTTGCCGGTGGGATCGTGTCAACACCGCCGCCGGTGTTACGCATCGCAATATAATGCGCCTGTATCATCGCGTATGCGGCATCGCTTACCTGCACCTTGCCGCTCGGATATGATGTGCCGGGCTTTACGAAACCGAGCACTCGCTCATTCGGGAACAGTCCGTTTATTCTTGAACGCTCGTTTGCAATATCAAGCGTCATGTGTCCCGCCGAATAGTTATATGAGCTTCCGTCCTTTAATGTTCCCGATTCCGCATTGTCCGATTCTCCGAAATAGCGGTGACTGAAGCTGTGGCTCGCAAAATTAAGTCTGCCGTTTGAGCTTCCTAAAAGATTTGTCCACAAGCTGACCTCTGAGCTTGTATCTATCTTTGAACCTATGATCGCCACAGTACCGTCCATATTGTACTTAGGAAATTCGCTGTTCATAAATTCCACCGTGGACTGATGACCGTCATCATGGATAAAGACAACGGTTGCGTCTGCGCCGTTTTTGGATTTCATGACCTCAGCCGAAACCTCTTCGGAGGGAATGGGAGTTATCTGCGCGGGATCGTATGTCGTGTAGTTTTGGCACGCATAATGCGCCGCAGCTTTAAGGCTTGCCATATCCGCCTCGGAAAGTGTTTCCCTTTGGTACGCATTTTCCGTTGCCGGAATACCCGTGATCATTTCATACCATACAAGTCCTGCCAAAACCTTACCTACATTATCCGTAAGATGACAGGTCGTGTCGCGGTATATTCCTCTTGTGGAAGCGGAATTATCGTATTCGTTATCCTCGTTTTTAACGCCCTCATATTCAGGGAAGCGGTAATGTCTTACAAGATAGTCAACGGCTACCGCTGTCGGTATATACGCCTTTTCGCCGTCTGCCCGCTCCTCGGTCGAATAGATGTCCGCGCCCGCCTGCTCATGCGGCAGAAGTGCCGAAAGGTATGCGCCGCGGCTATCGGGCGTACCGCCTGCAAACATTCCGCCGTTCACATTTGCGCTGAGCGCATTTATAGGTGCCCATGTGGCATGAACAAGGCGTTTTGCATCGGGACAAAACTCCGCTACGCCGTTTTTGAGCGTAGTCCAATAGTTTTCTGTTGTTGTTTCGTCAACGCCCCAAAGTCCTGCGTCATATTCATTATAGTGGGTAGTTCCCTGCAGGATAACATAGTCCCAAGGCTGGTACTGCAAGTATTCGCGTGTCGATTTATATGTTCCGTTTGAAACCCCGTAAGGCTCTACTCTGTAATAATCCGCGGTATTGTTCACCCATGCGTCATAATGGTTTGCAAGAGTCCGCCCCGCTTTATACGCGTTGTAGGGTATGATATTGACGCCGTCAGCGTTGGCAATATCGCTCAAATATCTTACAGAATCCTTTGAAAAGCTGTTTCCGATTGCCAATACATATATAGGATCACTGCTGAATTTGGGCGAAATTGTCATTCTTTCGCCGATTGCCTTCGGCTCTATGCCGTCCCAGATAAAGAACTTTGCAAATTTGGGTGCTATACCCGCATAGCTCTTTTGGAAATTCTTTGTTTCGAGTTCCTCGCCTGCCGCATAATCAAAGCTGTCGCAGTCCAAAAGCTTGTTATTTGCGTCATATATCGCAATATGCGCTTTAGTACCCTGCGGAACTTCGTCTTTTCCCGCTTTTATCGTTCCGGAAATATTAAATGTGTTTTCGCCGGCACTGATACCTGTATTTTTCCAGATCGGCTTTAACATACCGATGTCCGTTACAAGCTCCTCAACATCCTGATTTTCGTCATAGAGGGCAAATCTGTAGTTTGAGTATGTAACGCTCGCCGTGCTGTTCGAGTAGAGGAATAACTGCGTAGGTGTCCACCAATCATCAACAACAACATTGCTTGAGCCAATGTACTGTCCGTCAACAAAATAGTAGCCCATGCCCTCTGAGGTTTCCGTTTCAGGCTCCACATCATAATGCTTTCCGTAAAGCACCACATCATAATGTACCGTGTCATTAAAATCCTTATTGACCGTTACCTTTTTATTGTTTGCACCCTTGCCCTCTATAAGGGTTATCAGCAGCTTATTACTGCTGTCGGGCTGCATATAGAATAATTCGACATTTCTCCCCGATGCATGTAATCTATACGAGAAATTGTCGCTTTCAGGATTCGTACCGTCATTCATTGCGGTATTTATCTTCTGGTCAAAGCTTACATGAATAACGCTCTTTCCTGCCGCATAGCCCGGCCAATCCTGCACATCGATAAGATATGTGCCGCCGTAGAGCTGCGCCACATTGCCGTAATTCGCATTGAACTTTTCCGCAGTAATTGAAACAGGCTCGCCGCTACCGTTTCTCCGCTCATAGGTGATAGTTTCCTCCGGATCGAAGGTACCCGCAAATATATAATCCTCTAATTCATTGGATTCCGCAATAAGATTCGGCGCGCCGCTGTTTGAAGCAAGCCCCGCGTCCACCAAAACATCCTCAAGCCTTACGGTATAATCTTCCGTATCGACATAAACGGTATCGCCCGGTCTTTGCGGGTCGTATTTTAGCCAAAGCTTCGTTCCCTCTGCGTTAACAGTTTCGGAATTTGAGCCTATTATGGAATAGCCCCTGTATTGACTGTCGGGATTCTTGATTGCGCCTATGTGCGTCGCTATTATTCTGCCGTCTACAAAGCAAAAAGCATAACCCTTTTTACAGTCAATTATCAGATCCATGACCTGATAATCGGGCGTATCTCCCGTCACATGCCTTATGCAGTCTCTTGCGCCGTTTGCGCTTTCCGTACCCGTTTCGCCGGTGTAATAATAGCACTGGTCATTATCGCTTACACCTTTATTTCCTGCTCCGCCATAAGTACTTATATATCCGATTCCACCCGATGACGGAACAACTATGTTGAATATGGGATTATCATTTGATTTCCACGCCGGATTCATAACATTTATCCTAAAAACCACCTTTTCAGATCCGGCCTGCTTTATCGAAAACAGCGTTCTTGCGTGGACAAAGTGCGCGTCAACCTCGGTATCGGTAGCATTATCGATAATTCTGGTGCTTGATTTGAACGCATTTTTCATGGTAGCGGTAACTACCCTGTTTTCATTCGATCCGCTGTTCACAAATGAATAGTATGACGAAGAACTGCTATTGCCCTTAATGATTTGCTGCTTAGATGTCACACGAATACCTCTTGACGCGATATTCGCGCTCGAAAAGCCCGACGCGCTCGCCGGAACGGCAAGCATTGACAGAATAATTGACAAAGCAATTATCAACGAAAAAAGTTTCTTAACCCTCATTTTTGTTCCCTCCTGAATTAAAATATATAGTATTGCCTACATACATTATCGCACAAATTTCAGTAATGTCAATAGCTGTCTTTTTTACCTCATAATTATAAAATCGTTTATATCCTGCGTGTAATCAAAAAGCTTTTCAAAACCGCTGTCCGTTATAAGATAATTGTTTTCAAGTCTTATCCCAAATCTGTCGGGGACATAAACTCCCGGCTCCAATGTCACCATCATTCCGCTTTTTAGGCTTTCGGTGCTGTCAGGCAAAAACTGCGGCTTTATCAAAGGCTCAACGCCTATCAGATGCCCCGCATGATGCGTAAAGGCATATTCTGTATCTATCTCCTTTTGTAAAAAAGCATAGATTTCGCTGCATTTTGTGCCGTTTTTCAGCAGATTTTCGGCTTTTTTAAGCGCTTTTTCGGTCTTTTTATAAAGTTTTTCCGCCAAATCCTGCGGTTTTCCGAAAAAATATGTACGCGTTATATCCGACCAAAGCTCGCCGTCAAAAAACTGTATATCAATTATAAGAGCATCGCCTTCCGAGATTTTTCTCTCGGTCGCCGCCCCCTCGATATTTGCGCTACGCTCGCCCGATACGATATCGCCCTGCCATTTTACGCCGAGAGACGCTATTATCCCCTCGATTTCCTTTTCCGTAATGCCGATATAGAGCTTATCCTTAAGCAAATCGTGCAATTTTTTCTGATATTCAAAGCATTTTTTCATTCTTTTCATACCTTCCGTCAGGTCGTTGTTTCATATTATCACTTTCCTTGTTGTTCTGATTGTTACCAAAGTATCCGATTGTTGCGTGTTGGCGGATTGCAATCTAAACATGGAGTATATCCTTTTGCGATTGCATTTGAAAGATTATAAGCATAAAAACTTCTATCTTTCATGTGTCCACAAGTTATCCTATGATATTTTTTTCCTATTGTAGTGCAAAATACAATATTATTTTCGTAAAATCTCAAATCTGTTGACAGTTTTTTGTTTTCCTCAGTCAAAAAAGAATTTTCGGACCTCAGTTCTGTTACAGAAGAGGAAAGCTTGTCACGTTCTTCTTTTAACTCATTATATTGTGCGTCAAGTTCTGCTATTTTCTGATTGAGAGCGATTATTTGTTTGTTTGAATTATTATAATACAATACAAATATAAAAGAGAAAATCAAAACAAAGGGTATGAACCACAAAACATTTACTTTTCGAGTTTTCATATTATTACTTCCTTTAATCGTATGTGATTATTGATTGAACAGTCTTGCCGATTACTTGAATACGCTGCAAGTCTTCGCCTGAAAAGGTGCGGGGTGGGTAGTTGGGGGTTGTTGATATGAGCGTTACGTTATCGGCATCATAGACTACCTTTTTAACTACACCGTTTTCATCATCGACAAGGACAACGGCATAATCGCCGCCATCTACGAACGCTTGTTTTCGTACAAGGATAATATCGCCGTCTTGAATACGCGGAAGCATACTGTCACCCGTTACCTTCTGGCAGAAACATTCACCGACATTTTAATAACCTAAATCTTCATTCACCAAAACTACTTCAAAATCCCCGACCATCGGCTTTGACCAAAATACAGAAAGCACTCTGCAAATCCTTTCGGGGCTGTTGCAGTTATAGCACCTGTCCGCATTTTTGGCGCAAGGCGTATTCCTTTTGAGCCTTTGTGCATTTTTTGGTGCGGCTATGTTTCTTGCGCGGAAAAGTGCCTCGTCATAGGTCGGCGCAAGCTTATTTTTGCCGATAACGAAAATAACCTTTTCGTGACCGTAACAGCTTGAAGCTATGCGGTTACAAGCGCCGTCAATGTTTACTATTTCGCCCGTTTCGGCAAGCCCGTTTGCAGACAAGATATACACCTCTGCAGAGTTTGCAAGGGCTCTTATCTCGTCCTTTGTTTTACCTTCGGGCGTTCTTGCGTGCCAATAAACCGAGTTCTGAGATTTTAATTTGTCGTAAAGCCCCAATTGTTCAACCGTTACCGAGCCGCCAAAGCCGACGGTTTTTCCGTCAAGCTCTTTTACGATATAGTCTGCGGCGTCTTTTGCGGTATCGCAAACCGTCACCTTAAATCCCTTGTCCTCCAGATTTTTTCGTACCTTATCAAACATCTTTATCGCTCCTTTTTACCACTCGGCAACCGAGCCGTCTTTATGATGCCATACGGGGTTTTTCCAATTATGCGGAGTTTTGTTTTCCTCTATGACAAGCTCGCGGTTTACCTTTACGCCGATGCCTGCAAGACGCGGAAGCTCGACAAATCCGTCGGTAAAGGCAAAATCCTCTTTGTTATCGACATAGTCCAAAACGCTCTTGCCGACATTGTAGTGTATGCCTATGCTCTGCTCCTGAATTACGGCGTTATAGCTTGTCGCATCTACATTAAGACACGCCGAAAGCGCTATCGGTCCCAAAGGACAATGCGGCGCAAGCGCTATATCATAGCTTTCCGCCATAGCCGCAATCTTTTTGACCTCGGTTATTCCGCCTGCATGGGACAGGTCGGGCTGTATTATATCAACTCCGCCCGCTGTGAAAAGGCGCTTGAAATCCCATTTTGAGAAAAGGCGCTCGCCCGTCGCTATCGGAATGTTTGTGCAAGTGGCAATTTCCTTGAAAACCTCCATGTTTTCGCACAAAACAGGCTCTTCGATAAACATCGGGTCAAATTCCTCCAGCTTTTTTGCAAGAACCTTCGCCATCGGCTTATGTACGCGCCCGTGAAAATCTATCGCGATCCCGAAATATTTGCCGCAAGCCTCTCTTATCGCCGCAACACGCTCTAAAACAGCGTCGATTTTGTCGTAAGAATCTATCATTTGCAGTTCTTCGGTTGCGTTCATTTTGATTGCCGTAAAGCCCTCGTCCATTTTCGCTTTGGCGGCATTTCCGACATCGGACGGTCTGTCGCCGCCTATCCAGGAATAAACTCTCATTTTGTCACGACATTTGCCGCCCATAAGCTGATAGACGGGAACGCCGAATTTTTTGCCCTTTATGTCCCAAAGCGCCTGGTCTATGCCAGAAATTGCGCTCATAAGCACGCCTCCGCCGCGATAAAAGCCCGCGCGGTATAGGGTTTCCCAAAGTCCCTCAATATCGGCAGGATCCTTGCCGATAAGATAGTCCTGCATTTCCTTTACGCAGGACAAAACCGCAAGCGCATGGCCTTCAAGCACAGCTTCGCCCCAGCCTGTTACGCCTTCCTCCGTCACTATCTCCACAAAGCCCCAGCGAGGACGCACAAAATATGTATTTATCTCCCTTATTTTATCTGTTTTCATTTATCTGACCATTCCTTTCTGTCTAATACAATATCTAATATAGCATGGATTTTATGCTGTGTCAAGGTCGCCGCTTTCAAGAAATCCGTTTTGAAAAAAGCCCTCGGCAGAGCTTTTTTCCCATGCCAAAGGCTTTTATTATGCTTTAAATTTGACGGTTACTATCTCAAAATTGGATATTTCTACCGGCAACGAATGATCGATTATCGGGATTTCCTTGATTTCCTTTTCCAACAAATCGCAAAGATACGCTTTTTTGAAATCCGCTCCCAAAAGTATGTTTGCTTTCGTTTTCATATTTTTGGCTTCAAACATTCTGACAACGACATCGCCGCTGTTTTCCGCCTTTTTCACGGTTTCGATCACTACATTATCCCTGTCGCAGGCGAAAAGCGAAAAGCTTTCGGCATTTTTGCCGTTTTTCGCGCCGATTTCCTTTGCAACAAGCGGCTGATTCAAAGCATAAGCGCGTCTTATCGTATCTGCCTCATAGACCGTACCCTTATGAGGATAGACCGAATATGTGAATCTATGTACTTCTCTGTCCGCGTTTATGTTCGGGTCGGTCGCACACTTCAAAAGCGTAAGCTTTAATGTGTTTCCGTCTGCGCTGTAACCGTACTTGCAGTCGTTCAATATGCTCACGCCGTAGCCGTTGTCCGATATATCCGCCCATTTGTGCGCGCACACCTCAAATTTTGCCTCATCCCAGCTTGTATTTTTGTGCGTCGGTCTTTTTACGCTTCCGAACTGTATGTCATAGGTGGCTTCAGCCGCATTGACATTAACCGGGAACGCGGTCTTTACGAGCATATGCTCCTCTTTCCAGTCGATAACGGTCTCAAAATCAATGCGGTCAATATCGCCGTAAAGCCATATATTCTGCTCGATCGTGGAGTTAAGATATTTTCTTACCTGCCTTATTCCCGCTCTTGCGCCGTCCGATATTCTTTCTTCAAGAATCAAATCGTCCGCCGTCCACATCTTTTCCGCATAATAGTCGGTTATCTCCCACGCATCGTAAAACTTCGGAATATCCTCGAAAATCTGGATTTCATTAGCGTATTTGCCCTGCTCAATCGCCTCAAAATCATTCCTTTTATCATAAACAGAAACGATTTTTCCGTTTTCAAATGTGATTTTGAAGAAATCGTTTTCCATTCCGCCGTCAAAGAATGTTATGTTATTGTCCTTCTTGAAATCCTTGACCACCCTATACCCAAGCGGCGGTATATCAGCCACATAAACCGATTTTTCGCCTGCTTTTACCGTACCGCTTACTGTAAATCCGTTGGGATTATACACAAACAGACCGCCCTCTGTTTTCAGGTTGTTTACGATATTATCAAGCTTTTCTGCCTGTATTTTTTCCGCCGCTTTAAATATTTCGGCATACGATTTATCGCTGTCCTCGTAAACCTCAAATATCGATGAGCCGGGGATTATGTCATGGAATTGGTTTAAGAGAATTTTTTGCCAATTCGCATTTATTTCCTCTTGCGGATAGCTCCCGCCGTTCAGCATATCGATTACCGAAAGCGCCTCAATTCTTTGGTACGCAAGCTCGCTTTTTCTGTTATTCTTTTTATTTTTGGCAATAGATGTATATGTGCCTCGGTGAAGTTCAAGATAAAGCTCGCCTACCCATTTAGGCATTTTCTTTAATTTCGCCGAATTTTCAAGAAAGTTCTTTTCAACTCTTTCAAGAAAATCTCCCGCAAAGGAAATCTGCGTCTTTGGGTAACCGGGAATTCCGTATGCCAATCTGCGCTGTTGCTCTAACATATCCTTTGTCGGTCCGCCGCCACCGTCGCCGTAGCCGAATGCGATAAGCGCTTCATCGGAATACGCCTTTTGCTGAAACCTTTTCCATGTTCCTATGACCTGTGCGGGCTGTATTTTCCCGCAGTATGATGTGTGTCTGTCGTCAGCGTCATTTTCACCGAAAGGCTTTTTTGCTCTTGTTGTCAGAAAATATGTAAAAAGCTCCGTTCCGTCAATTCCCTGCCACATAAATGTGTCATATGGCATTTTATTCGTTTCGTTCCAACTGATTTTAGAGGTTACAAACTTGTCTACGCCGCTCTTTTTCAGGATTTGCGGCATTGCAGCGCTGTAGCCGAACACATCGGGAAGCCACAAAATATGACTTTCCACGCCGAATTCCTCTTTCATAAATCTTTTGCCGAATATGATCTGACGGACCAAGCTTTCGCCGCTTGTCAGGTTGCAATCGGCTTCAAGCCACATAGCGCCCTCGACTTCCCATCTTCCGTCTTTTACCGCCTGCTTTATCTTTTCGTATAATTCCGGCGCATTTTCCTTTACGAACGCATAAAGCTGCGGCTGTGAGGACATGAATTTATATTCGGGATACTGCCCCATCAATTTTAGTACCGTCGCAAAGCTCCTCTGCGCCTTTTCACGAGTTTGGGCAAGCGTCCAGAGCCACGCGACATCAATATGCGTATGCCCGATGCAGTTTACTAAAATATCCGATTTTCCGCAAAGCGAGTTATAAAAATTCTTGTCCAGATATTCCGTTGCGGCCTTTACGCTGTCATAGAATTCCGCGCTTTTCAAAATCCGCAAATCAAGCATTGACACCGCTTTGTTCAAGGTGTTTAATATATCGAGATAGTCCTTTTCGTTCTTTTCGATATATTTTGTCGCTTCCAAGGGCACAAAAAGGTCGTAATAAAGCTTTTCTACCCGTTTATCTATCGAGCATAGCGATATATCGACATCAAAAAGGCAGTCCTTCATGCCTGTATAGAAGTAAATCGAAACATCATATTCCCTGTCATACTCAAGCAAAACCTCGGTATGATTTGTGTCCAATCCTTGCTCGATTTTTCCGTCTATAAAGACAAGACCTTGCGTATTTACCGCGTCCCAATCCGCCGCATTGCCTGTATGAACGGTTAAAACACACTCAAAATTTTCCTTTTTTGGCGGCGTTTTTAAGCTGAAATTCACCCAAAAATGCTTATCGACACCGCCAAAACGCATACCTTTTTCAAAATTCCGCCACGAAAGCGACTTGTCGGAAACGCTTTTACTGTCAGTCATATAGCCACATTCCGCATACCTGAAATTTTCAACCGAAAATTCCTTCTGCGATGTGATTTTTTTTAATTCGTCCAGAATTACTTTGATTTTTTCATAA
>Ga0310696_10011222_pt1 | contig 10226 bp, 18 predicted proteins | sample AusTroGonzalo_MG_4_FD_203885 | JGI IMG/M metagenome (GOLD analysis project Ga0310696, IMG submission 203885) | Bovine rumen microbial communities from tropical cattle in Woodstock, Queensland, Australia - Gonzalo_02 (v2) (version 2) | ecosystem: Host-associated > Mammals > Digestive system >... | reverse complement strand
GTTGTCATAGGAACTATTTCCTATTTCTATTGCAAAGGTACAAAGAAAAAGTGAGAGAACCAAATAATTCTCCCACTTTAACACTTTTTTAACACTCTTGTTATTACTTCTTTAGAATGAAAGCACGTACAATATGATTACCAACGTAATTATTGTATGTCTCTTCCAGTTCCATTTCGTTGGTGGCTGAGGATTTAAGCACATGTTCCTTATCCATGTAACTCAACTTTTCACACATCTGAAATGATAGGTTCTTTATACTATCATCATAGAAATTCCTATCAAATCCAATTAATGTTATTTCCATAATTGTAATTGTTTTATTTGTTGTCATAAGAACTATTTCCTATTTCTATTGCAAAGGTACAAAGAAAAAGTGAGACTACCAAAGAATAATCTCACTTTAACATTTATTTAACACTACCTTAATCTAAATCTCCTTGCAGAGTACCAATTATCTCCGTAACGTGAAAGAGGACAAACGTGAATAATATGGCAGCCACTATTCATTGAAAAAACACTTAAACCCATTTCTTTCAACTTCTCAGAATGAAAGACCATCCATCTATGAGTATTGTCTCCTAATTCGTGTGAACAATAGACATTTTCTTTTGTAATAGCATTAATACACGTTGCCAATTCTTGCGTATTGCTACCAAACGGGAAACTGCAATTAGGGTTAATCTTTTCACATAGAATAACACCTTTTTCATCCATTGGCAAACCTGTTTCTTCACGTTTCTTTTCTATTTCTTGTTTCTTTTCTTCTTTTGCAAGTTTGCCAATCAAATTATTGTAGGTCAATTCAAGTTCTTTACCATCCCACGCATAAGCATTTATGTTAGGATTATCTTCTTTGTAGATATAAAACCTACAATGTGCTATGGTTGGATGGTCCTCAGATATATCTTCTACCACATACCCCAACTTTGCAAACTTATCAATCACTTCTTGGATAAGTTCATTTGAAATATTCTTTGCCATAGTTAAAACTGAATTGATTTTAATTGTCTGCGTTTTCGGTGTCACATGCCAATTTCCTGATAGCCTTTAAATCGCATTTCAACTCTTCCAAATCCTCTGTGGTGAGCAATTTAAGTGGCAAAATTAGATTACGTTCATTACGAAAGGCTATCTCGCCATTGTCGGCATAAACTATTAGTTCCCTGATAGAGTGAAATGAACCCATATACTGACGTGGCACGACCAAATCAAGAACACAAGTCTTGCCGTTGTTTATACCCAACTCATAGATACGTTCCTTGATGCTATCCATGTAGCCGTCTCGTATCATATCCTCTATAGGTTGAAGTTCCTTTTTAATTTCCTCCAACTTGGTTAGAACCCTCGTTCTGATAATCTCTAACCTCTTAATTTTTTGTATATCCATAATTGAATTGATTTTATATATTACTAACTATCCCAACTTTGAAATATCCTTTTTCTTTGCCATAGCCATTAATATTTAACTTTAAGCCATTTGCCTTTTCGGTTGTCATTCAACTTATGTAGCATTTGTCTATTGCACTCTTCAAACCCATCATAACTTTCAACGAGTTCTAAACAAGTCTTCCACTTACTGCAAATATAATACAATCTGCAAAGGCCTGTATTAAGTCGTTCGGTTCTTTTCTCGTAGGTTAGAGTAATTTTCCAACCCAGCATTTCAGTATCTGAAATCTCAATTTCCTTTGGGAGTTTTGAAAGTTTCTTAATCATATTTCAAGTAATTAATCTAATTCAACCACAAAAATATCTGTGTATGCAATAGTGTATTTGAATTGTTCTGGCTTTATCTCAGAATAGATTAACGCTAAATTTTCAGCTTCTTTTCTATCCTTGAAAAAATCATAATTCTGAAATCCTATTAAGCCATTATCATATTCTACCCATCGTGGGCGACCAAATACATTTTCAAAACGACCACCTTTGTCACGCACTATATTAGTTCTGCATACAACAAACTTTAAGCCTTTTTTGCGGAAATCATCAGATATAGGTAAGGCAGATTTATTACCATTTTCAGGTAAGTAATATTGCTTTTCATCTACCTTAAAAGTATATCTATAACCATCGGTAGCCTTTGTTGTTCTCGTTTTGTTAAGTTCCATAATTGTAATTGTTTTATTTGTTGTCATAGGAACTATTTCCTATTTCTGTTGCAAAGGTACAAAGAAAAAGTGAGACTACCAAAGAATAATCTCACTTTAACATTTATTTAACATTTAACGCTCCATTTTATGAAATACCCTATCGGCAATATTGGCAATAACTCTTTTTGCGTTTATGCTCTCAGTTAGGAACGAACGGAAGCCATACGTCTTTTCCTCTTGCATCCTCTGAGCCTTGCGAGTATTGAAATCCAATCTCCTTTCATCTTGTGGCATTGTGTCATTACTGAAAGCAAAGGTATTTGCACCCATTCTTGTTAGGAACTCATTTGAGGGATTTAGGTGAAACTCTCCTTGACAATCCTCAACACCATACCCAGGCCACTCCGTGTTGTTTGTGCCTATCAAATAAGCGTTGCTATCTCCCTTTGGCTTATAGAGAAAACAATCTTGATTGTAATATTCTGATAGGTCAAAAATCTTCTTTTTGAAGTTCGCATCATCTGTGAGGTTTACAACAAAGATACTCTCTTCTCCAAGTTCTTTCGCATTGATTGTACCTATACCCTCAATATAAGAACCCTGTACGTTTGTGATACCATAACCAAGTCGCATCAAACACGCTTTCAGTTCATGGTTTCGCATCTTATTTTCTTGACGGGAATATTCATAAGCCACATTAGAGCCTTGCAATTCCTTTGGTCTATCATCAAGCGTCTTTGGAGTTGCATCACGATAAGCACCTCTAAAAGCTGTGATAATGGCAATGTCGTGGCTATCCATCCACCTCATAAGCCTTGTTACGGAACTCTCATTGATTGTACCTTTTACAAAATTATCAATAGTTTCCTTGATAATCTTTTTATTATCCATTGTTTTTATTAATTAAGTGTTTATATAAATATTAACGAATGCAAAGGTACGAAGAAATTTTGTAATCTCCAAACCTTTGCAACGTTTTAACACTAATTTAACATTTTACCATCCCTCTTCTCTTGCCTTGTCTTGTAAATAACCCCATACATTCTCTTCTGTAAAAGGTGAATTATTTACGAGTTTTTCAAAGTTGGAAATGAACTCTTTCCACTTCTGTTCTTTTTCCTCTTCGATTTCAAAAGTAGCAATAGCATCCTCTTGCTCTTCAATCATAAGTTGAGTACGAGAGGAAATTAAGAACCAACTTAATTGTCTAACTTCATTCTCTGTGGCTAAACGTATTTCAGACATTCTATCGGGGTCAAATTCACAATGCAATTCGCTTGAGTTTCTCACAACTTCACCTGACTTATAGAAAAGAGCCACATCCATATATAATAGTGTAGCAATAGTTCCCATATCACTATCATCCGTAGTGTCCCAATCGCAGATATACCCCAAACGGATATAATCATCCAAATTACCATCTGCATCAGCATATCTGAATGCAATGGTCATACCCCCCTTTGGGTTTTTGATAAGCACCTCTCTTGAAATATTCATTACTAAATTTTCCATAAATTGAATTGTTTTTAAATTGTCATAAGAACTATTTCTTATTTCTACTGCAAAGGTACAAAGAAAAAGTGGAAGAACCAAATAATTCTCCCACTTTAACATTTATTTAACACTTGACTAACTTAGATTACAATCCATAATCGCATCTGGCTTTTATTTGTTCTTAAACTCCTTATAAATTACGTTTACAATACAAGCCATTTCCATATCATCCAAATCTCTTGACGTAACATTAAACTCCATAGTATTATCAGATACGAGAATGATTATGCCGTTTGACTTGTATCTAATTTCTACAATCAAAGTCTCATTATAAATGAATTGATTTTTCTTGCGAACCTTGATTTTCCACATTGTCCCATCATACTCACCATGCAGTTTCATTTCTCTGTCGATGAAATTCATACAACCCGCTGTAAGCATGATTTTAGTATGTGCCACACTAATCAAAAGGTTGTCTCTGTGTGACCTTAATTCTTGTATCTCTTTATATTCCATAATTGAAATGATTTTAAATTGTCACCCACACCATTGTAGGTTTCTGAATGCAAAGGTAAGGAGATTTTTTGAAAACTCCAAATCTTTTTACACTTTTAACACTTATTTAACACTTATCGTCTCTTTTCCACAAAGTAGAACCACCAAAATATTCTACAACTTTAGATTCTGTATTAGTCCCATCCTTTGCGTAAAATATGGCTTTGTTATACCATTTGCCACCACACTTATAATCATTGTAACAAGAATAAACCTCACCTATTAAGTCGTTTCTCTTGTTTTCTTTAATAACGATTATATTACTATGTTTACTATTCCTGTATATTGCAATTACTCTCATAGTCTTATCCAGCCACCACAAAAACTTTCACAAACAATATGTTCCGTATTTTCTCCTTTTTTAGCATAAAAGGTTTCTCTCTTATAGCAATCATTCTTTAAGAAATCATCTGAATTAAGATAAACCTCCCCAACCAAGTCCCAATTCTTTTTTCTTTTGATAAGCAACATTTGCCCATTGTCTTTTCTGTATAATGCTATCTTTTCCATATTTTAACCTCTCATTACTTTTGATGAATTTCTACCAGCGTAATTATTTTTCTGTATAATATTCCCTTGTTTTTAGGCTCTCTAAGGCTTTAAAAGTAAGGCAGTGACTAATTGCACCGCCCTACTCATTTTAGCCTTTTAGAACGTGATATTTTTGTTCTCTTCTGTGACTATGAACTTCGTGTTAGGGAGTACGAATTTTCCCTTTTTGAAATTCCTTGCCGTTACCTTGAATTTCAGCATACAAACTGAATTAAGGTCTTGCGGTCTGTAATCACTTTCGTCTCCGTTTTCTGTTGGATATCCATACCAAGTTTTTGGCATTTCCTTTGTACCATAGACAACGGCAACCCTACCACCATTTTTGAGATAGTTTAAACCTATTTTCAAATTCGTTGCACTTCCGTCAATACTCCAAGTTACATCGTAATTTTTGTATTGCTTTGCAACCTCCAACCTGTTAGGAACTTTGGTATAATCGTAGAACTGCACGTTAGGGAAAATCTGCAATACGTTTTTGCCTTGAAAGGTGAATGCCGTAGGGGAAATGTCCGATGTGCAATTAAGACGTATTGAGAAGAAATGCCCCATCTTTTCAGCCTTTTTCATTTCACGCTGAACCTCATGTATCAAAAGGCGCATGAAAACTTCTTTGTTGGCGAAAAACAAGCGAGTAATCATAATACGCTTACGATTGATTGTACCCTCCTTGCACTTCTTTTTGGTCTGCTTTGCAACCATTTTGTTGTGGGTGATTTCAATGCGATTGTGTCCGCTTTCGTTGAGACAATTATCCTTGCAATACTTTGAGTTAGGGCAGACGTTATAGCCACTCAAATCTGCGGGTGCCATGTATATGCCGTATGTACTAACCTTGTGGTAATACGAGTGACGTAACTTTGCAGAATGAGCCACATTACCCAAGTAAGTGATACCAACCTCTTTTAAGGTCTTTGTGTAACCATGCCACTTGATAGACTTCAAACGAGCCATTTCTGTATTGAACTCTGCAAACTCTTCTGCGGTAAGATACTTTGCCATAATTATAATACTCTTTTATCCTCTTTGTACTGAGTTTTAATTGATTAAACTTTCTGAGTGCAAAGGTACTACATTTTTTGGAGGCCGCCAAATGTTTTAGTGTTTTTAACATTTATTTAACATTTTCCTTGCTGAGAAAATTTCTCCAAATGATTTCCTTTGACCTGTGTCCTCAACTGACATAACCTCTTGCCATTTCTCTAATTGATTTCCTTTGAAATCGTCTTTGTGAATGAATGTCTTATAAATGCACAACTTACTGCTTATAAAGGTCACGCATATCATTCCACTATCTAAACAGGCGGTAGCATCATACCAGTCTTTGTGGGTACGAGAAAAGTCACCAATATTATGCTCATAACAAATCACATTATTTCGAGAATTGAAATGGGTGAAAAATGGTAGCATGAACTTATATACACTCTCAATAGACATATCTTTGAGAGGTTTACCCCAACCCATTCGTGTTAAATATCTATCCATGAAATGACGAGTCAGGAATATAGTCTGGTCTCCTTCATATTTGATTTCAAGCAAACCATTACTTTCCAATACATATATGTCAGTATAGCACTCAACGTTATAGCCAATTCTTTCCATCATGACACTATACAGAAATTCCACCCCGTATTTACTCACTACTTTACGAGGTTTAAACATAATAAAATCTCCTAACCGCCCAACTACTATATCCTTATTAGCATGAGTTGAATTTAGGATTTTATTTGAATAATATCTGGCTTTATCTGAAATAATTGGTGCTACTGACTTATATTCAGATAGAATGAACTCTACCCTGTTTTTGAGTTTTAAGTCCATTTTATTTTGTATATTCTCTTCCATATCTATATTGTCGTTTTAACCACTTGACCTGTGTTCTAATTGTTTTCTGAGTACAAAAGTATAAAGAAAAAATGGAAACTCCAAAAAGAATTTCCATTTTAACTTTTATTTAACTATTCGACACATGTCCATCCATAGACACAATAGCCATATTTGTCCGAAAGCCAATCGCTTACACACTCTTCATCCACATTATTTGGGACTTGAACTATTTTAGGTAGTTCACAATCTTCCAAAGTCTCTCCGTCTGTGTCCCATTCAACTTCAACGGATATGAATTTGTCTGCTTTGTCTTTGATTGCATTATGAATAGACGTAATCATGCACGTATCATGCAGAGACAACACTATACGTCCAACTATCCAAACGAATGTTTCACGCTCTTCAACAGATGCAATCTCGACCTGTTTGATGTCTTCTACATAAATCTTTGTACCATGTCCAAAATATCCCTTTGTGGTGTTTGAAGTAATGAAGCCAAACAATTCCGTATTAACGATTTCATTGTTCTCGTCTTGGCCTTGGGTTGTACTCTTAATCTTGAAAAGATATGTGCCACGCTTATATAGGCCATCACGCTTTTTTAACTTGACTTTGATAATTAAATTATCTAATACCTCTATCCTCTTGAACTTATCCAAAGGGATGTTATTTTCTGATTTCTTCTGTGCCATAGTTGTAAACTGATTTGATGTTAATCCACAGGAGACGTTTTGCTTGCAACCTCTCTGTATGTATTGATATAGTTGTAACCCTCTTTGAGCATACAATAAGCATAACAATAGCGTTCACTCTCTGAGCCATCGCAAGCCATCATACCCTCGAAAAACTCGTCCATCGCTTTCTTACGACTTGAGAATTTCTCCTTATCTACTATAATTTCAACTTTTTTTGCCATAATTGTAATGCCATTTTATCCACTTGACTTGTGTTCTAATGTTTGATGGTGCAAAGGTAAGGAAATATTTTCATATCTCCAAACCTTTTTACACTTTTAACACTTATTTAACAATTTCTTTTTCTTTGAGAAACTGCATAATTAGTTCTTTGCACTCCTCTTTTTCCTCGTCTGTTAGGTTTTCACTTCTGTAAGTGCCTACAAAATCTTCCGTCTCTCTTTCGGTGATAGCGTCATTGAAATGCCATGAATTTTCATCAAGCCAATATTCTATCCCCGTTTGAACTGAGAAAATATCATCTAACTTTTCAGTCTCCAAAGACAAAATGCAAGTGTATTTGTTAAGCATATAAATGTCAGACACTTTATGCTTACCTATCGGTCTAAGCCAATATTCCTTATTCTGTTTCATACTATTCAAACTCTATGCAATCATTAATAAACTCCTTGACACGCTTGACATCACTCTTCTTGACCTTGATGTTCAAGTTCACATATTCCTCTTCTTCTTGTGGCTCGTCTTCATCGTCAAAACCAATAACAGGCTTGTATTGATAACTTGCCATTGCATCCTCTTTGGTTAGAAAACAACTGCCATTTTCCAAATCGGGAATATGTAACTCCAAACCATTCTCGTTGAGAGTAAAATCAAAATCAGCATAGACTTGTTTGACAACTCCATTGCTTGAAATCTGATAAAGATTGATTGAACGGATATGCTCATAACATGTACTATAATTCTCCTTGGTTAGGTTGTATTTCTTAATCATATCATCCCAACAAGAAAAACCATTTGTGAAAAGTTTGTCCTCACACTTCAAGGCATCACCAAACTGAGCCTCCTTTTCAGTCCAATATAAATTGGCTATACGACATTTATTGTCATTGTATAGATTCTTGGAAGACCAATTCTTGAACTCTCCTGGAAGTCCTGCAACTTTCCAAAAGTAATAAGGACGTGAATAATTTTTCAAAAACCTATCCTCTTCCATCCTTACACACTTTGCCATGTGAATAGAGCCATTCAACAACTTTGCATAGGCAATAGTCCCTAACTGGATGTAAGGTATAATAAAATTCTTGTCATTTTCACGTGCCCCTCTTAAACTCCACTCCAAGTGGTTTTGCCAATTTGTTGCCATAATTGAAATTACCCTTTTATACTCTTTGTGCTGAGTTTTAATTGATTGAACTTTCTGAGTGCAAAGGTACTGCTTTATTTCCAATCTACCAAATAATTTCTTGTATTTAACATTTAATTAACAATTAACGTGTAACTACACATTAACAATTAACGTGTAACTGCACATCATTATACATTATCTATGATATTATATAATATTAATAACAATAATATATAATATATTAAAATTAAATTATATATTTTATATTTTATATAATATATTTCAAAGATATAGCAAAATGTTTTTTGTTAATTAACGTTAATATATTTGGTCATATAAAAAAATATGCCTAATTTTGCATCCGTTAAACAATTATAATAACAAATTCAAAACAATTTATATATGGAAATATTCGGTTATAACATTCCAATCTCATTGATGGTTCTTTATGTGCTCTTCTCAATCATATTGGCAAGCGTACTCTATGATTATTATGCTGACCTTACCAATGAGAAAATCAACAAAGGTGAAATCAATCTCAATACTAAAGTAAAGAGATATTCTTTCATAACTATGATAGTCGTCACCTGTGTAATATCAGGTGTCCTCTGGCCAATCTTTGTATTTCTCTCTTTAATCTATTCCTTCAAAGGTAATGACGAAGATAATCATGACGAAAACGGCTCAATTTACGCTTTCTGAGCTGTTATATGATATTGGTTGGATAATTGTACCATTCAATCAATAAAACTCGCTCAGAGAGCCTAATATATGCCTCTGGTACTTTTTTAAGTATTATATGTCATGTATATTTGATATTAATTATATTATGATATATATTATATATAAAACAATACAATATCAATGGAACCAGTAGAAGTAAAAAAGAATATCAAGGAAAGAACAGAAGAATATAATAATCTCAAAGAAAATGTTCTGAATCATATAACCTCTTTCACAAATTATCTTAACAGAATTTCCGATACAAAGGAACCAAGATATATTTGTGCAGACGGGAAACCTTTTACACTTGAATTGACTCAACTAAATCCATATAAGATAGACCTTGATACAACAGATGGTGTAAAAATTCTCTTAGGCACAGAGGAAACAATCTTCCCAATTAAAAACCTTCCACTTGAAGATTTACTACAACTCTGGAGAAGATTATACTATCAATAAAAATTAATTTCTAAAAAAGTGTTAATAAATTTGGTGGTATCAAAAAAAAGTTGTACCTTTGCACTCGGAAATCAGAAATGATAACCAAACAACCCCTCACGCAAGGGATGGTACTTAATTCAGTACCAACACGGTCTTTGACATATTGATAACAAAATAAATCCTCTGATGGTGGAAATGGTAGACACGTCAGACTTTGAGAAGAATTAAGGAGACCTCTATGGGAAAGAAAAGACATTGGACAGATGAACAATTTATTGAAGCAGTAAGGACAAGTTTATCTTATGCTCAAGTACTAGAGAAAATAGGTTTAAGAGTAGCAGGTAGTAACTATGACACTGTAAAAAGAAAGATAAAAGAGTTACAACTCAATACTAGTCATATGACTGGTAAAGCATGGAATCAAGGTGTCAGAAGTAGAGCAATAAAACCTGCCAGACCTTTAAAGGAAGTTTTAGTAGAACACTCATCTTGGATTAATTCAAA
>Ga0310696_10011221_pt1 | contig 10226 bp, 7 predicted proteins | sample AusTroGonzalo_MG_4_FD_203885 | JGI IMG/M metagenome (GOLD analysis project Ga0310696, IMG submission 203885) | Bovine rumen microbial communities from tropical cattle in Woodstock, Queensland, Australia - Gonzalo_02 (v2) (version 2) | ecosystem: Host-associated > Mammals > Digestive system >... | reverse complement strand
CAGGAGCCTGCCGTGGCCCCTGCCGCCATGCACAGCCTGGAGCACCTGATGGCCACCTGGTTTCGCAACAGCGAGGCAAAGGACGATGTGGTGTATGTAGGCCCTATGGGCTGTCTCACGGGAATGTATATCATCATGACGGGCAGCTACAGCGTGGAGGACATGCGACGCCTGACCATCGAGTGCCTGCAATGGATACTGACGCAGACGGAGGTGCCGGCCACTCGGCCGGAGGCCTGCGGCAACTACCTGCTCCACGACCTGCCGATGTGCCAATGGGAGAGCCGCCGCTATCTGGACCGTCTGCAGCACGATTTCCACAGCGAATACACCAAGCTCAGCATCACCCTCGACGACGGCAAGGTGTTTGCCGACGCATAGCTGGGAACACAACGGATAACAGAAGAAGAGGATGCGCCAACGCTGACGCATCCTCTTCTTTGTTTTGCTCTTGGCTTTTTGCTAATCGCTAATAGCTAACAGCCGTCTATTTGACCAGCACCTTCTTCACCTGGCCGTTCCTGCCCACCACGATGTTCACACCGCGGCGCAGCTCCTGACGGCGCACACCGTTGAGGCCGTAGATGCTCTCTTCAGACAGCGTGGCAGCGTTGACGGTGGTGATGCCGTCCATCTCGGCCTGAGTGGCGATATAGATGTCGTAGAAGCCGGTCTTCGAGTTGCCCTCGGAGAGGTAGGCACGTACATAGACCTCGTCGGTGCCCTCATAGCTGCGGGTGACGTTGGTGGTCAGACGGTTCTTGTCGTCGATCTTGATGGTGTCGCCAAGGACCTGCCAGTTGCTGTCCCAGGCATTGCCGTCGGTAGCCACCTGCAGCACCACCTGATGGTTGGCGGAGTTGCCGGGCTTGATGATGCTGCCGATGTTGGCCACGATGTCGAACGGACCGGCAAACTTCTCGGCGCTGACGATGTAGGCGTTGTAGGGGAACGAGGCATCGTTGGGCTCGGTGTTCTTCTCAGCCAGGACGATGCAGCCCTTCGTGGCGGGGAAGTCGGGATTGTCGTCGAGGGGCGATGCGTAGTTGTAGCCGTCGCTGTTGCCGTAGTCGGTGCCTGAGCTCAGGTTCTCCCAGTCGACGACCTGTCCGCGAGAGCGAACAATCCAGCCCGTGCCGAAGTCCTTCTCCTCCTCGTCGTTCAGGATGGTGTAGACCTTGGTCACAATCTCGTCGCCGGTCTCAGGATCGACGGTCGTCTGTTCCTCCACACCCTCGGTGGTGTTGTAGTAGGGATGACCGTTGTCGCCGTTCTTGTTCTTACCCCAGCTGAAGTAGTAGCCCGTCGAGGTGCTGCCGCCGTTGTAGTCGGTTGAGTTGGCATCCATGTGAGCCACGATCTTGGTGCGTGCCATCGTTTCATCGACGGTCACCTCCTGCGACACCACCTCAGAGTTGACGTAGCCCTCGCAGCCTACGAAGGCATAGATGGTGCGGTTCTTGGTCAGCACGATAGGCTCGGTGTACTTGCCCGACTGGTTCTCGGCGTTGCTGCCGCTGAAGTTGTAGTAGATGACGGCGTCGGGCAGCTCGCTGGTGACGGTCACGGTGGCCTTGCCGCCCTCAGTAGCTACGCTGATGGCGGGAACGGGAGCCTGCTGCTTCATCTCGATCGGCATCTCTGCCACAGGGCTGAGGAGGTAGCCCTCGGCCTTGGCCACAGCCTTCACGGTGGCCTCGCTGGTGAGGGTGAAGGGCTCGGTGTAGAGCGTGCTGGCCTCGGTGGGCTCGCTGCCGTCGAGGGTGAAGAAGATCTGCGGCTTGGGCAGGGTGGTGGAAGCCATGGCGAGGCTGACGTTGGTGCTCATGTTCTTGTAGTCGGCAATGATCTTCGGAGCAGGAGCAGCCATGATCTCGCTCTTCGAGCTTCTGGCCATATCCACGGCGTTGCGAACGATGGTGAGACAGCGCTCGGTGGCGTCGGCAGGGCAGGGCACATAGATATAGGCATTGTGATAGGGATTGTGGAGATGAGCCATCACCCGCTCTGCATCGAAGGCATCGGAGAGGGGCACCACATCGCCGGCAAAGAAGTCGCCCAGCTTGACGGTCTGGATGACGCCATTGCTCAGCTCGAGGAGGAAGAGGCTCTCATCTTCCTGGACGAAGTTCTCCTCGTCCAGTCCGCTGAACAGCATGTTCTTCTTGTCGTTCACCAAGGCGATGGGGCCTTCGGAGTCGGCAGCCTCACCATATCCCCATGCTGCATAGAGCGACGGGTTGAGGTTGACGATGGGGTAGAAGGCGATGGCCTCCTTCAGGGTAGCCACAGCGGCGTTGTCGGCAGGCAGCGTGGCGCTGACGACAGTAGCGTCGAAGTCGGCCAGCTGGCTGGCAGCGGTGAAGGTGGCTGCGTCGATAGGTGTCACCAGCAGCGTCTCGTCGGCGGCGAGGGCCTGGTAGGCGTTCTCGGCGGTGGCGTCGCCAGCGGTGAGATAGCCGATCTTCTTTTTGTTGAGATCAGGGCCGTCGCCACTGCCTACGATGATATAATAGATGTGGCAGCCGTTGGTCGACTTCAGGGTGACGTTGGCCACTGTGCCGGCATCGCCAGCCAGGTTCCACTCATACTCTGTGTAGAAGATAGGCGTGGAATTGCCCTCGAAATTCGGTGTCAGCGTGCCGGCATCGGTGCTCAGCGTGATACCACGTGCCTCGCTGTCCTTGTGCGACTCGACGGCAATCCTGATGGTCTGGTTCTGCTCTGCCTGGAAGGTGATGGTCTCGTTCTTACCGTTCAGCCACACATAGCTGGGGCCGTAGGGGAAGCGGTTCTCAGGGGCGTTGGCATACTTCTCGGCATCGGTAGCCATTGCACCGTCGTAGGTGATGACGAACTTCTTGGCGGCCGACATGCCCACCTTCAGGCCTTCGAGCTCGGGAATGACTTTCTCCTGGCCGCCGTTGTGGGTACAGGCATAGCCCTCGGCATTCTTGGCTTCTGTCGAAGCGTTCCAGAAATGCTGCTCGTCGGCAGCATCGGCCGATTTCTCCCAGTTGCGCCAGTATTTCTCGGTGCCAAACTCTGCCTGGTCACCCTTGAGGGCGTTCACCGTCTGCTGGCTGAAGCCGTCGCGGAAATCCCAGGTCTTGCGAAGTGTCTGTGCGCTGGCTCCTGTTGTAAAGAGCAGCGCCATCACTGCTAAAGTAAAGATTTTCTTCATGTTAGTTGGTTTTTAATGTGAATGGTTTATTTGATTTTCTGTATTTCGTCTATTTGAATTTCTGCATCTCGTCTATTTGAATTTCTGCATCTCGTCTATTTGAATTTCTGCATCTCGTAGAGTGCTTTCAGGGCCTGGCCTGTCTCATTGTTGAAGAGGGAGGCGTTGTACCAGCCGGTCTTCAGGTCGCCGTTGCAGCCATAGGCGTTGGCCTCGGCATACCACCAGCTGAGGCCGTTCACCTGCGGATATTTCTTCAGCAGGGTGATGAGGTCGGCCACGAAGTTGCGCTGGCCGTCGTCGGTGAGGGGATAGGTGGCGCTGTAGTCAATGCTGCTGCCGCTCACGGCCCATTTGAAGGGATAGCCCATCTCCACAATCTGGATGGCCTTGCCGTAGTTCTTGGCTGTGAGCTGCTGCAGGGTCGTGTCGAGAATGTTCATCTTGCCGTGGTGGTAGGAGTAGTAGCTCAAGCCGATGATGTCGTAGTCGATGTTGGCGGCCTTGATGCGGTCGAAGAAGTTGGTGAGCACCTGCGGCTGCGGCACCCGCTCGCTGTGGATGATGATCTGTGCTCGTGGACACACCTCACGGCAAGCCTTCGTGGCTTGTCTCAACAGGGCGAAGAAACGGTTCCAGTTGGCCTGCGGACTGTCGATGTAGCAGCGGTTGGTCTTGTTGTTGCCCACGGCGGTCTTCGTGCCCCACAGCATACCGAAGCTGATCTCGTTGCCCGTCTGGATGAAGTCGGGCGAGGCGCCGGCGGCGTTCAGCTGCAAGAGACATTCACGGGTGTACTCATAGAGCTTCGACTGTAGTTGCGCGTCGGCAAAGTCCTTCCAACTATCGGGCGTCCACTGTGCAGCAGGGTCGGCCCATGTGTCGCTGTAGTGGAAGTCGAGCATGAAGAGCAGGCCGGCAGCCTTGATGCGCTTGCCCAGTGCAATGACATAGTCCAGGTCCTGCACGCATGACTTGCGGTCGTCACTCTTCGTGGGATCTACAAAAAGACGTACACGCATCGTGTTCCATCCCTGTTGCTTCAGGAAGGCGAGCACATCGCCAATGGCCTGTCCGTCCTTGTCCTTGTATTGTGCTCCCTGGTTCTCATATTTCGTCAGCAGCGAGATGTCGCCACCCACATAGCGCTGCCCGGCAGGAGGCGTCAGGGTGATGCTGTCGACGACAGCCACCTCTAGTCCGCCTGCCGTCAGGTTCAGTTCGCTGGCTGTACTCGTGTCGTTGCCCTGACAGATGTAGAATGTCTGTGCTGCAGCGTGACTAACCGACAGATGACAAATGAGGAATGAGATGCTGAAGAGCAGCCATTTACGTTTCATGTAGATTTTTTTAAGAGATTTGCTGCAAAATTACAAAGAAGCTGGCAAAGAGCCAAGAAAAAGAGCAAAATTCAAAGGAAAAAGTGCCAAAAAACGAAGAGAAAGCATGTGAAGAGTTCTGCCATAACAAAAAAAAGAACGCCGAAGCGTTCTTGTAGTTGCGGAGGCAGGACTCGCGCTCGGCTTTGCCGCTTTCACCAAGCGAAGCGACTGAAAGAACTGCGACCGGGAGCATGTGAAGGGTACTGATGTAGCAAAACGAAAGTAGCCCGACATGTCGGGCTACTGAGTTGCGGAGGCAGGACTCGAACATGCGACCTCCAGGTTATGAGCCTGGCGAGCTACCAACTGCTCCACTCCGCGATGTTATTTCGTTAAGCGGCTGCAAAGGTACTGCTTTTTTCTGAGAGTTGCAAATTTTTCTGTATCTTTTTTCATTTTCGCCACATTTTAGCACAAAAACTTGCACGTTTAGAAGAAAATGCGTAATTTTGCACACGCTATCGGCAGTGTGCAATAGCCGTGGCAACCTATTTATGTCCATATCGAAGACCCGTCAGTTGCTGGTAGATGTGGCTCGCCAGCTCTTTGCAAAGAACGGCCTTGAGAACACCACAATGAACGATATTGCCCAGGCTTCGGGCAAGGGGCGTCGCACGCTCTACACCTATTTCAAGTCGAAGGACGATATTTACTATGCCGTGATTGAGACAGAGCTGGAGCGCCTCAGCGATAAGCTCGACGAGGTGGCCGCACGCAAGATCAGTCCACAGGAGAAGGTCATCGAACTCATCTATACACACTTGAGCATGATTCGTGAAACGGTGGTGCGCAATGGTAACCTGCGCGCCGAGTTCTTCCGTAATATCTGGATGGTGGAGAAGGTGCGCAAGCACTTCGACCTGGCCGAGGTGGAGCTCTTCCGCAAGGTTTTTGCCGAAGGTAAGGAGGCTGGTGAGTTCGACATTGAGAACGTGAACCTCGTGGCCGATATCACACATTATTGTATAAAGGGTCTGGAGGTGCCGTATATCTACGGTCGTATTGCGCATGGCATGCGTGAGGAGGACACCAAGCCGCAGGTGGCGAAGTTCGTCTACGGCGCATTGGGCAAGCACAAGATGTAAGACCCACTAAGGCCTCTTCCCAAGGAGGGACATCTGAATAGAAAAACAAAGCAAAAAATTGTTATACAATTGATTATGAAATTATTAGAAGGAAAGACTGCGCTGATCACTGGCGCAGCACGCGGTATCGGAAAGGCTATCGCGCTGAAATTTGCCGAGGAAGGATGCAACATCGCTTTCACCGACCTGGCTGTGAATGAAGAGACTGAACAGGAGATTGCCGCCAAGGGCGTGAAGGCCAAGAGCTACGCCAGCAACGCTGCCGACTTTGCCCAGACCGAAGAGGTGGTGCAGCAGGTGAAGGAGGAGTTTGGTAGCATCGATATCCTGGTGAACAATGCTGGCATTACGAAGGACGGTCTGATGCTGCGTATGACCGAGCAGCAGTGGGATGCCGTGATTGCCGTCAACCTGAAGTCGGCCTTCAACTTCATCCATGCCTGTGTGCCGGTGATGATGCGCCAGCGTGGCGGTTCTATCATCAACATGGCCTCGGTGGTGGGTGTGCATGGCAATGCCGGACAGGCCAACTATGCTGCCTCGAAGGCCGGCCTTATCGCATTGGCAAAGAGCATTGGTCAGGAGATGGGTCCGAAGGGCATTCGTGCCAACGCCATCGCTCCCGGATTCATCGACACCGCTATGACGCAGGCCCTTAGCGAGGAAGTGCGTAAGGAGTGGTGTCAGAAGATTCCCCTGCGCCGTGGCGGCACCGTCGACGACATCGCCAACTGCGCCGTGTTCCTCGCCTCTGACATGTCGAGCTACATCAGCGGACAGGTCATACAGGTGGATGGCGGTATGAATATGTAACAAAAAATACTGACGTTAGGCACACAGACTTAACGTCAGTTTTTTTATGCACTTTATTTCGGCTGGTCGGCGTCTAAGCGAAGCATGGCGCCGGTGAGCGGATCAAGGAGCAGGCGCGTAGCATAGCGCTTGTTGAACAGGTTTGCACTGAGGAGCATCGTCTGCCCAAACTGCGGGGCAGGATGCTCCTCAGTCAGTATGGGTGTGATGCCTTCGTAGAGGGTGACACGCAGGCGGCCAGGCACATTGACATAGATGCCTGCCGTGGTATTTGTCTTTTTCAGATTCAGGAAAGACTTCTTCTCCTTGCTATTCTCCTCAGCAGGCAGCTGTGTGATGTCGTCGATGCTGATATAGTATGGTGCACCTGAAAGGTCGTCGGCATCTACCAGTCCCTTCACCTGTGACAGGCGGAACAGCACCTGACGGGTGGAAGATGGAAGGGTGAAGGCGGAGGGGTCGACCCATAACACATGCTCGACGGTATCGCGTTGCGTCGTGCCCACAAAGAGCGAAGAGAGGGCACGGTCCTGGCGGTCCAGCTCGTTCAGCATCAGCTCCATCTGGCGGCCGTCCTGCGGCATGAAGTCAGCCTGTCCCTTTATCAATAATGTACGATTCTCGCGTAGGTCGTAAATCTCATGTGCCGTCATCTCCGCCATCTTTGCCGTGCTGCCGCACGACAGGATTTCCTCACCCATGTATTGGCGCGGATTCACCTCTTTGGCTTTCGGCGCCGGCATGAAGAAGGCAGGCATCCCGACATCCTCGGCATCCTCTACATTCAGGGCCAGCAGTCGGCCGTCGTCGCTGAGCGTCAAGCGCGAGGCCACCGTACGGGCATCGAACTTCACGACATAGACCTTAGTCGTGTCAGGCACAGGACAGGGCGTCACCATGATGTCGGTTATCTGAAAACTGGTCTTCGGCTCCTGACTGACATCGGCCATACGCAGGTATCGCTGGGCGTAAGGGGCAAAGTCACCAGGCGTGTAGGTGGTCTTCTCCACCAGTACGCTGATGCGCAGAGCCGTCTTCGGCAGGAAATAGACAGCACCCTCGGGTGTCACGCCAGGCTTGTAGGTGCTGAGCTGCGTCTGTGCTACGGTTACATGAAATGACAAAAGACCGATGATGAGCAATCCTGTCATCATCAGCCTATGGTAATAATTGGTATTCCTCATTGTTTTGTTTTTTCAATTGGCGCAAAGGTACAAACAATCTCGCAATTAGCCAAGCTTTTTCCAGCAAAATATTTTGCGCTTTCAGAAAAATGGCGTAACTTTGCACTCCAAGAACAAACTATCATCTGCTAAACATGAAAAGGCTTTCTACATTTGTCTGTATGCTCCTCTTTGGAGTCGTGGTTTCATTTGCACAGTATCCGCAGCTGACCGACGAGGCCAAGCACCTTATCGACTCGCTGCAAACTCAATGGACGGCACACAGCGATTCGGCCTGGGCTGTGGCCTTCCCCATTGTTGTTGAGGAGGCTAAGGCCGGCCGCCCCTATGTGCCCTGGGCCTCGCGTCCTTACGACTTGCGGCAGGCTAAGATACCCGCTTTCCCTGGTGCTGAGGGCGGCGGTATGTTCACCTTTGGTGGTCGTGGCGGCAAGGTGCTCACGGTGACCAACCTCAACGACTCAGGTCCCGGCTCGTTCCGCTGGGCCTGCGAACAGGGCGGCGCCCGCATCGTTGTGTTCAACGTCAGCGGCGTTATCCGCCTGAAATCACCCATCTTCGTGCGTGCACCTTATATCACGATAGCCGGTCAGACGGCACCAGGCGACGGCGTGATCATCGCTGGTGAGTCATTCCAGGTGGACACCCACGATGTCATCGTGCGCCACATGCGCTTCCGCCGTGGCGAGACGCTCGTCTGGCACCGTGAGGACAGCTTCGGCGGCAACCCTGTGGGCAACATTATGATCGACCACTGCTCGTGCGAGTGGGGCTTGGACGAGAACATCTCGTTCTATCGCCACATGTTCGACCTGCACGACGGCAAGGACAAGCGCAAGGAGCCGACGGTGAACGTCACCATCCAGAACACCATCAGCGCGAAGGCCCTCGACACGTGGAACCACAGTTTCGGTTCCACCATCGGCGGCGAGAACACCACGTTTATGCGCAACCTGTGGGCCGACAACACAGGCCGCAACCCGTCGATAGGGTGGGGCGGCGTCTTTAATTTCGTCAACAACGTGGTCTACAACTGGGTACATCGCACGGCTGACGGTGGCGAGTACACCACGATGTCGAACTTCATCAACAACTATTATAAGCCTGGGCCGCTCACACCGAAGGAGAGTGCCGTAGGCCACCGCATCCTCAAGAGCGAGAGCCGCTCGCAGGGCCTCTTCCCCTTTAAGCAGTTCGGTCGTGTCTACGCCGTGGGCAATGTGATGGAGGGCTTCCCCGAGATCACGAAAGACAACTGGAACGGCGGCATACAGACAGCCGATAAGGACGGCGAGATGGACGCCACCGAGCTGGCGCTGATGCGTAGTGATGAGCCCTTTGAGATGCCCTTTGTCAAGATGATGGGCGCCGAGCAGGCCTTCGACTGGGTGCTCAGCAATGCCGGCGCCACCGTTCCCTGCCGTGACATCGTCGACCAGCGTATCTGTGAAGAGGTGCGCACGGGCATCGCCTACTACGTGCCCAACTACGAGAAAGAACTGGCGAAGATGGAGAAGAAAAACAAATCTCTCACCTCTCACCCCTCACCTCTCACCTCTTGTCTTACTCCCTATGGCGACATGTGGGGCCTGCACCCGAAGAGTCAGAACGAGCAGGGCACATTCAAATACCGTCGTCTGCCCAACGACAGCTACAAGCAGGGCATTATCACCGACCCGCGACAGATGGGCGGCTATCCTGAGTACCGCGAATGGCAGCCTTACAAGGACAGCGACAACGACGGTATGCCTGACGAGTGGGAGCTGGCCAACGGCCTGAATCCCAACGACGCCTCTGACGCCAACGGCGACCTGAACGGTGACGGCTACACGAACATTGAGAAATACATCAATGCCATTCCTACTGCTGGCTGCGTTGACTGGCGCAACCTGAACAACAACTACGACACGCTGGCCGAGAAGGGTCGCCTGATGTAATCCCACAATTCCCATAGGCCCACAATTCCCATAGGCCCCATGAGCCCCATAAATATCCCCTCAACATGACCCTAAAAGAACTTACTCTCATCGCCGAGAAGAACCGCAAGCGCCTGGTAGAGGTTGTCTACCGCGCCAAGGCGGGCCATATCGGCGGCGATCTGTCGTGCCTCAATGTGATGACGGCACTCTATTTCCACGTGATGAAGAACCTGAACCCCGCAGCCCCTAAGGCTCCAGAGCGCGACCGCTTCGTTTTGTCGAAAGGTCATTGTGTAGAGGCGCTCTATGTCACGTTGGAGGCAAAAGGATTTCTCAAGCCCGAAGTGCTCGATACGCTGGGACAGTTTGGCAGCATCCTCAGCGGCCACCCCACCATCGAGGTGCCAGGAATTGAGGTAAACAGCGGTGCCCTGGGCCACGGCTTGAGCATCGGCATAGGTATGGCCTTGGCCGCCAAGATGAATGCTAGGGCTTATGAGGCCCATGAGCCCCATGAGCCCCATGAGGCCTATGAGGCCTATGAGGCCCATGAGACTCATGAGTCCTATCACACCTATGTCCTCATGGGCGACGGCGAGCAGGGCGAAGGCAGCATCTACGAGGCTGCTATGGCTGCCCACAAATACCAGCTCGACAAC
>Ga0310696_10011220_pt1 | contig 10226 bp, 7 predicted proteins | sample AusTroGonzalo_MG_4_FD_203885 | JGI IMG/M metagenome (GOLD analysis project Ga0310696, IMG submission 203885) | Bovine rumen microbial communities from tropical cattle in Woodstock, Queensland, Australia - Gonzalo_02 (v2) (version 2) | ecosystem: Host-associated > Mammals > Digestive system >... | reverse complement strand
AAAGAGAAGTATCGCCTGGCTCAGATGGCAATACAGAACGGACAACAGATTCCGGAGGAATTGCTGAAGGAGACATATACAACTAATAACAGCAAGGAGTACAACGACGGTATCCGCCAGATGTTTACAGGTATCGGACTCGCCATCTTCCTCGGAATCATCCTCGAAGAGCTCGGCTTAGGTATCGGAGCACTGGTATTCTTCATCGGACTGGGTAAGTTCATGATAGCTCGCCAAGCCAAGAAGAATGATAGCCTGAATAATGATATACGTCAGAATTTTGACAACAACCCTAAAAACGAAGAATTATGAACAAGAGACTGATGAGATCAAACGACAGGGTAATAGCTGGAGTTTGCAGCGGAATAGCTGAGTATCTGGATTTCGATCCCACAATGGTTCGCTTGGCATACGCATTCCTTACAATATGCACTTGCTTCAGTGGGGTGATCTTCTACATAGTATGTTGGATTGTAATGCCAGAAAAAAACTGGATTGAACAGAAATAAATGGCAAGCATCAGCGACATAGCACTAGTGACACAGGTGGCGGTGTTCCACAACAAGCAGGCCTTCGACCAGCTTGTAAGGAAGTACCAGTCGCCTGTTCGCAGGTTCTTCTTGAACCAGACACTGGGCAATGAGCAGCTTAGCGACGACTTGGCACAAGAGACCTTTATCAAGGCCTATGTGAACATTAGCAAGTTCCATGGCATGAGTAGCTTCTCAACGTGGCTGATGCGTATTGCATACAACGTATATTACGATGACGTTCGCGCTCGCAAGCAGACTTACGATATCGAGGATTCAAGCGCAGTACGTCAATCTGCCAATAATGGCGATTCTAATATCAAGATGGACATACATGCAGCTATGGCGCTGCTTAAACCTGATGAACGTACCTGTATCACTTTGCAGCTGATTGACGGATACCCCATCGACCAGATAAGCAAGATAACAGGAATTGCGGAGAATACTGTTAAATCGCATCTTAAGCGAGGGAAAGATAAAATGGCTAACTATTTAAGAGAGAACGGATATGGAGGATAAAAATGACATTTTGCTGAAGCAGCTGTTTGCTGATGCTGCGAAGCAGACAATAGAAGACAATGGATTTACCGAGCGGGTTATGATGAATCTGCCCGAGATGACCGATCCAGTGATGGCAGAATCAAAGGTGCACAGATTGTCGCAGCTTTGGACTCTGTTCTGTGTGGGCGTGGCTCTTCTGGCCTTCTGGTTTGCTAAAGGATGGCCGGTATTAGAGAGCATACTCTCTGGCGGAAAGCAGATGCTGATAAACACCATCGAGGTGTTCTTGATCACGGCTCCTACTACCGAGATAAATATCAATCCTTGGTTTGTGGTGCTGTTGCTGGGCTTTGTATTAGTTTTCCTGCCTTATCAAACATACCGTAAGTTGTCCGCAACACTTTAAATTCAGTCCTTCGGTTCATCTGATGGCACTGTTCCTGCAGTTCCTCAGGGAGCGCGGCTATAAATTCCTCCGTTAGCACGTCGCCCTCCTTGAGGAATTCGTATTTTTCAGCCACACGTTTCTTTATACGCTTGGGGTTGCCTTCGCCGTAACCCTTTGGTGTAAGGCGGTCAGCAGCTATCCCATGTGTGATAAGATATGCCACAACACTCTCGGCACGTCGCTGCGATAGCTGTTCATTGTATGCATCCGAACCACGGCTGTCGGTATGTGCCGACAGCTCGATTGTTACGTTTGGATTCTCGTTAAGCAGTTGCACCAACTCGTCGAGTGCTTTCTGCGATTCCGAGCGAAGTGTTGCCTTGTTGAAATCGTAAAAGATGTTCTCTATCAGTACTGGTGCCGATATATTTGCCAATGGGAACTGCAACACGTGCTCCTCTGATTTCTTCGATGGCTCCACACGTATCTGCTCCTGATGGTTCAGGTAGCCCTTACATGTGCCAAGAATCACGTAGTCTACATCAGGGTTTATCTCCTGGGTAAACGATCCGTCGCTTCTCACGCTCAACTTCAGGTTGGTACCATCGTTACCCACCATATATACCTGTGCAGCTGTCAGTTCGTAGCCGTCCTGTTCGTAAACCCAACCCTTAACGGTTTGTATGATCTCTGGATTATAAAAGCTGTAGATATGGTCGAAACCACGCAGGTCGCCACGATTGCTGCAGAAGAATCCCTGATTCAGCTTACCTTCGAAGGTCATTCCGAAATCATCGGCTTGCGAGTTTAATGGCCAGCCTGGGTGATGTAATGTTTTATTGCCAGCGGCGATAAAAAATACGTCTAACCCTCCAAAGCCTGGGTGGCCATTGGATGAGAAATAGAAATCGCCATTTGGGCGGAAGGTGGGGAACATCTCGTCGCCAGGGGTGTTTATCTTCTCGCCAGCATTCTCGGCATAACCTATATCATTCCCGTTATTAAGTATGCGGCATCGCCAGATGTCGAGTCCGCCCATGCCTCCGGGCATATCGCTGACAAAATATAGCCACTCGCCATCAGGACTAACGGCAGGGTGGGCAAAGCTCGATAGTGTGTCGTGGGCAATAACCAGCTCTTTCGGTTTGCTCCACGAGGCATCGCTACGGTTCGATACCATTATCTTTGCGTATCGTGGATAGTTGGGGTCGGTAACACACTGTGTAAGATACATCGTCTTACCATCGGGTGAGAAGCAGCAAGCACCCTCGTCGTAAACCGAGTTCAGCTCAGATGCTATCACCTGGGGCTTACCCCATTTACCTTTCTCGTCTTTCTGACTGAAGAAAATATCAGCGCTTTTTGTTCCCGTGATGCCATTCAGATTATCGCCTTGGGCCTGGTTGCGTGTAGAAGTGAAGAATAGTTGGTCGTTACTATCGCCCGCCAACATCGGTGAGTAGTCATCGCGGCGCGAGTTGAACAAGTCCATCTTCTTCACCGTATATGCTGAACCGTCTTTTTTCCATTGCGGAGCCTTCTGTGCCGATTCCAAACCTACCTTTGCGAGCTGTAGATTTAAGCTATCACCTTGTAAGCTATCGATTGCCACAGCGTAATGCTTCGCGGCCTCTTTGTAGTTGCCGTTTCGCATATACAGCTGACCGAGGTACAGGTGTGTCAGTGAGTCGGTTTGCTTATAGCGTACCACATTATTATATGCTGAGATAGCCTTGTTTGTCTGGTTTAGGTGGCGGTAGCATTCTGCAAGTTTCTTGGCGCGTTGTCCGCGGGTGGTGCGTTCTTTGCTTGGAGTCTGTGTGTAGGCTTTCTTATATTGTTCTGCGGCATCGAAGTATTCGCCCACAGCCCAGAACTTATCGCCCTTCTTCAAAGCCTGCTCAGCCCCACAGCTCATCATCAGCAGGGTGAACAATGCAATATATAATATGTATATGACTTTCCGCATACCATATTATAAACGCAATCCTTCTTGTTTTATTGTTTTTATTTTTTAGTAGATTTTACTTTCTTGAGGTCGGCATCGGTTAGTACGGTGACACGGCGGTTGCTTGGGTCGGCTATCACCTCATTCACTATCTCCGTTACCTGCTGCTTCAGTTCGTCGATAAACTGCTTCGGGTCATACTTCTGATGCTCTATATCGCGCAGCTTCTTCTCCCAGATACCCGTAAGCTCACAACTCTTAAGCAATTCCTCGCGAATCAGGTCAATAAGCTCGATACCCGTTGGCGTGGCTATCAGTCGTTTGCGTTCGCGCTTGATGTAGTGGCGCTTAAACAGAGTCTCGATGATGCCGGCGCGGCTTGATGGACGACCTATTCCGTTCTCCTTCATGGCAGCACGCAAGGTCTCGTCCTCAACAAATTTTCCTGCTGTCTCCATCGCACGAAGCAGCGATGCCTCATTATAATAAGGTGGGGGAGTAGTCCATTTCTCAGTAAGCGTAGGCTTGTGCTCGCCACTCTCGCCCTTAACGAATGTGGGCAGAGTGCGCTCCTCATCCTCTTGCTGTGGCTTATCTTCGCTCTCCGCCTCCTTCTGTATCTTACCTTGAACCACGCGCCAACCTGGATCCAATATCTCCTTACCCGTAACCTTAAACTCTACTGTCTCGTCACCTTTTACCTCTCCAAGTACCGTGGTAGTTGAGAACTTACAATCGGGCAGGAATACGCCGATGAAACGGCGGGCCACAAGGTCGAACACCTTTTTCTCGGCATCGTTCAGGTTCTGTGGAATCACACCTGTAGGTATAATGGCATGGTGGTCGGTAACCTTCGATGTGTCGAACACGCGCTTGGTCTTCTTCAGCGCCTTACCGCCAATGGGTTTTATGTATTCCGCATAAACGGGCACTCCGTCGAACTTTGTCTGATATAGTCCGTTCAGCGTCTGCGGACATTTTGGGTATATGTCATCGCTAAGATACTGTGTGTCTACACGAGGATAGGTGGTGTATTTCTTCTCGTACAGGCTCTGAATCAGGTTCAGCGTCATTTCGGCCGAATAGCCGTATTTGCGGTTGCAGTCTACCTGCAGCGATGTAAGGTCGTAAAGCTGTGGTGGCTGCTCCTTGCCCTCTTTCTTCTCCACCTTAGTCACTTCGAAAGGCTTGCCCTCGATGGTGGCAAAGGCCTTTTCGCCTTCCTCTTTCGATGTGAATTTTCCTTTAGTGGCAGTAAATGTTGTGTCGCGATATACTGTGGCCAGCACCCAGTAAGGCTCTGGCTTGAAGTTCTCAATCTCCTTCTGTCGGTTCACTATCAGCGCAAGGGTAGGGGTCTGCACGCGTCCGATAGAAAGCACTTGTCGGTTCTGTCCGTATTTCAGTGTATAGAGTCGTGTGGCGTTCATGCCAAGCAGCCAGTCGCCTATTGCTCGCGACAGTCCTGCCAGATATAGCGGCTGATAATCCTGCTGATCCTTCAGCTGGGCAAATCCCTCGCGTATGGCCTCGTCGGTCATCGACGATATCCACAATCGCTTAACCGGACAAGTGGCCTGGGCTTTCTGCATCACCCATCTCTGAATCAGCTCTCCCTCTTGTCCTGCGTCACCGCAGTTCACTATGCCGTCGGCCTTCTGCATCAGACCCTCAATTATCTTAAACTGCTTCTCAATGCCTTTGTCGTTAATCAGTTTTATGCCGAATCGCTGTGGAATCATAGGCAGCTGTGTCAGCGCCCAGGGTTTCCACGCCTGAGTGTAATCGCCGGGCTCCTTCAGCGTGCACAGATGTCCGAAGGTCCACGTTACCTGATATCCGTTTCCCTCCATATATCCGTCGTGCGAGCTGTTGGCCCCTAAGATTCTTGCTATATCCCGAGCCACGCTCGGTTTCTCTGCTATACAGACTATCATAATTCTATTTAATTTGGATGCAAAGGTACAAAAATCCCCCTTATTATTAAACTTTTCCGCGCTTTTTTCGTCATAAATTGTAGAATAAACCCTATTTTTACATAATGAAAAAACTAATTATTATCACTGTTCTAATGGCAATGTCGATGTCGATACGTGCCCAGTACCGTAATGTTTTTGTTGAGTTGGGCTATCATCACGCTCAGGTAGAGGCTAAGCTGCATCAGGTTTTCAACGATGTCTTCCGCGGTCCCAATAAGGTCTACTTCGAGGTAGGCGATTCTATGGGTTATGTGTCGGATATCAAGAACCACGATGCACGTACCGAGGGTATGTCGTATGGTATGATGATTGCCGTGCAGTTTGGCGAGAAGGATATCTTCGACCGTCTTTGGCGCTGGAGCAAGAAGTATATGCAGCACCAGAGTGGCAATCGCGAGGGCTATTTTGCCTGGAGTTGTAAGACCGACGGCACACATAATGCCGAAGGTGCTGCCAGCGATGGAGAGCTCTACTTCGTCACCGCACTTATCTTTGCCTCTAACCGTTGGGGCAATGATACAGGCATCAACTACAAGGCCGAGGCCCAGCACATCCTTAACTGCATCCAGCCAAAAGAATATACCCCCGAGCCACGTCAGGGTGGATTTCCCGGCTTCGGTCCACAGCAGCAGGGCCCCCAGAAGATGTACCTCATCGACCCTGAGACTAATCTGATTACTTTCACCCCCGATGGCTTTGGCAACCGCTATACCGACCCCTCTTATCATATCCCTGCTTTCTACGAGGTTTGGGCCAAGTGGGCTGATGATGGTCGCGCCGACTATTGGAGAAAGTGTGCCAAGGCATCGCGCGAGTTCCTGCACAAGGCCATCAACCCCCAGACAGGACTGAATGCCGATATGTGCCAGTACGACGGCTCTGAGATGCAGATGCCACGTTTCCCAGGTATGCCACAGCGCCCACAGGGACAGAAACCCCGTCGTAATGGCAGCAATAACTTCCGCTACGACTCTTGGCGCGTGCCTATGAACATCACCCTCGACTACGAGTGGAGTGGGGCTGATGCTGAGTGGCAGAAGAAGTATGGCGAGACCATCCAGAACTTCTTCTACTCACAGGGTGTTGATAAGTTTGTTGACCAGTATCGTCCTGATGGCTCACTGCCTGAGGAGGATGAGATTCTGCCTGCAGGCGGATTCCGCAAGCTTCGCCACAGCATTGGTTTGGTAAGCACCGTTGCAGCAGCATCCATCCTTTGTGACCACGCTAAGAAGAAGGAGTTTGTTGATGCTCTGTGGAATGCCAAGCACGAACCCTTTGAGGATGGCTATTTCGATGCCTACTACGACGGTCTGCTGCGCCTCTTCGCATTCATGCACCTCAGCGGACATTACCGCGTAATCGAACCACAGAAATAAATTCATTATTTTTAGGTATTGCTTATATTCTAATTATATTATACCTTTGCACCCGCAAAACTGCTCAGGATAATATTAATATAATTAGAATATAAGTAATGTATAGATTCAACGCAAAACACTCGCTGTGCGCTCTGGCTCTCGTTGCCTTCTGCAATCAGGCCCAGGCGCAGCAGGATCTTCACGATTCCATCGATTTGAAAGAGGTAAAGATAGTAGGCAAGTCAAAGGCTCGCCGCATGCAGGAGCAGGCCTACGCTATCTCCGTGGTCGATCTGGCCAAGCAGTATATTTCTGCCACGCCGCTTAACAAGGTTCTCAACACCGTTACCTCTGTCAAGATACGCGAGGAAGGCGGACTGGGTTCCAACTACAGTCTGTCGATGAACGGCTTCTCGGGCAATCAGGTCAAGTTCTTCATCGATGGCATCCCCATGGATAACTTCGGCTCGTCGTTCAACCTTGCCAATATATCAGCCAACATGGCTGATCGCATAGAGGTTTACAAGGGTGTGCTGCCAGTATATCTTGGTTCCGATGCCCTTGGCGGTGCAGTAAACATCGTTACCCGCCGCAATGCCAACTATCTTGATGCCACCTATTCAGTAGGCTCATATAACACCCATCGTGCCGCTTTCAATGGTGTCTATACCTCAAAGGGCGGTTTCACACTGCGTGCCAACGCCTTTGCCAACTATTCCGATAACGATTACAAGGTCTATGCACCTATCGTTGACCTTGCCACCAATAAGCAGTTGGGCGAGGACTGGGTACGTCGTTTCAACGATGGCTACCGCTCTTTCGGCATTAAGCTCGAAACAGGTGTTGTAGCTAAGTCGTGGGCCGACTATCTGCTGTTTGGTGTCATTGCCTCGGCCGATAAGCGCAACGTGCAGACAGGTGCCACAATGGATGCCGTCTATGGTGGTGTTAAGAACAACAGCTGGTCGGTTATACCTACTATTAGGTATAAGAAGGACGACCTCCTGCTGTCTGGTCTCTCACTCTCGCTCTATGGCACTTACAGCATGGTGAACACCCACAATGTCGATACCCTGGCACGTCGTTACAATTGGCTTGGCCAGAGTGTTCCCAGTACGTCGGCTGGCGAGGCCTACCTCACCGATGCTACCATCAGCGAGCGCCAGTGGCAGGTAAATGCCAACCTAAACTACGTCATCACCGATCATCACTCAGTTACGCTCAACAATGTGTTCTCGGCTCTCCGTCGCATGAGCGATGATAAGATGTATCCCGACTACGAGATGAACAATGTGCCCCAGCAGCTCACCAAGAACATCACGGGCTTGGGCTATCAGATTCGCTACAACCGCTGGAATGCCAACGTGTTCGGTAAGATGTACCGCCTGTATAGCTCAACCAACAAGCTGATGGACCAGTTTACTGATAATCAGCGCTGGGAGAAGCTTTCTGAGCGCAAGCACAACTATGGCTATGGTGCTGCGGCCACCTATTATATCCTGCCCTCGCTGCAGGCCAAGGCATCGTTCGAGCATGCTTACCGTATGCCTGAGGCTGTAGAGATGTTTGGCGACGGACTCATTCAGAAAAGCAACCCCGACCTTCGTCCTGAGAGCAGCGATAACCTCAACGTAGGTCTGCTGTTCGACCACACCTTCAGCGCCCACCGTGTGCAGGCCGAGGTGAACTACATCCATCGCGATACCAAGGATTTCATCCTGCGTGGTGTAAGCCTCTCAAGCAATCCAACAACAAGCTACGAAAATGTCGGACGTGTAAAGACCCGTGGTGTTGAGGCTTCGCTGGGCTATTCATATCGCGATGCCCTCCACGTAAGCGGCAATCTTACTTATCAGAACATCAAGGACGACCAGCAGTACCAGACCACCGAGAATACCTTCGTTGGCGATGGCATCATCGAGAATATTACCTATGGTCAGCGCCTGCCTAATATCCCTTACCTGTTTATGAATGGTCATGCCGACTATCAGCTCTTTAACTTCGGTGCTAAGGGCAACACCCTCTCTTTGAACTACGATCTGCAGTATGTTCACGATTATTACCTCTCGTTCACAGGTCTGGGTGCCAAGGCCACTAAGAAGGTCATCCCTGAGCAGCTGTCGCACAATGTTTCTGTAGGCTACAGCCTTTGCGATGGTCGCTACAGCGTAGTGCTCGAGTGCACCGATATTACCAACGCCAAACTCTACGACAACTATCGTCTGCAGAAGCCAGGTCGTTCGTTCTCGCTCAAGTTCCGTTATTATATCAGCAAGTAATACACACGTTTTTAATACAATATATAAGCAATGAAAAATATTTATCTAAATATAATGCTCCTCGTGGCTGCAGTAGCCTTCACATCGTGCGACGATAACCTCTCAGCCGAGCAGGAGCAGCCTGGTGCCCCCTACGTCCTCAGTCTGGGCGTAACCTCAAACGGCAACACCACCTACTACGTTGTTTCTACTGCCGACCTCATGTCGGGCACCATCAATGCCGTGGGCAAGGGCATCGAGCAGACTGGCTATCACGACTACCAGCAGGGCAGTAATTCAGTGTTCTGTATCGGAGGCATGGGCGTTACCAACGCCACAGCCGTAGTTCGTGGTGCCGACGGATTGCTTAAGGAACAGGGCGAGTTTGTTTTCGACAGCTCGCTCGATGGTCTCTGTCAGGTTGATGCCAACACCATGGTTGGTCTCGAGCTGCCAGCCACCAAGCAGAGCGGTCAGCAGCTCACCTTCTATACCGTCGATGCCTATAGCGCTGCCATCCTGAATAAGAACACCACTACAACTGTTGATTCCATCAGCACCCTCGACTGGCCCAGCATCACTGGCATGCAGTATAGCGGTGGCAACCTCTACGTAACCTACACCCCAATGAACCCCCTCACCTTCGAGACAGCCTATACCGACACCTGCTTTGTGGCAGTATATAGCTATCCCGATATGCAGTTCGTTACGCTCATGAAGAGCTCTCAGATGGGTCCTGGCGGTTCTTGGAACGCCTTCAACGGCATGGTTAAGGACGAGTCCGATAACATCTATGTAATGTCAAACTCAGCCCTCTCTAACGGCTATTCTCAGAGCACCAAGCACGCTGCCTTCCTCCGCATCAACAAGGGTGCAACCCAGTTCGATGCCGACTACTATTTCGACTTCGAGGCAGCCACTGGTGGACTCAAGCCCGCCCACATCACCTATATCGGAAACGGCAAAGTGTTTGCTGAGGTCAGCACCCTTAATCCTCAGACAGCTGCCGATCGTTGGGGCGATAAGAGTCTTAAGTGCTGCATCATCGACCTTGTCAATAAGACCGTTACCGATGTCGAAGGCATCCCCGTTCACAATGGCAATGGCGGTCGTCGCTTTGCATGTCTGGTTGAGGGCGGCAGTGTCTATCTGCCCGTGTCAACAGCCGATGGTCTCTATGTCTATCGCACCGATGTGGCTACCGCCAAGGCCCAGCGTGGTGCCCGCATCTCGGCCACCTTCATCGGCGGATTCTTCAAAT
>Ga0310696_10011217_pt1 | contig 10230 bp, 11 predicted proteins | sample AusTroGonzalo_MG_4_FD_203885 | JGI IMG/M metagenome (GOLD analysis project Ga0310696, IMG submission 203885) | Bovine rumen microbial communities from tropical cattle in Woodstock, Queensland, Australia - Gonzalo_02 (v2) (version 2) | ecosystem: Host-associated > Mammals > Digestive system >... | reverse complement strand
TCCCGATCCTATCGTTCCTGTTGCAAGTGCATCTGCGCCGTCACATCATATCTTCCATCTTCGGCGGCTGGATCAGTATCCGGCATCTTCCGCCGAATGGCAGAACGACGGGACAGCCGTAAACGACCGCATCCCCCTGCCGCATCAGTTGGCACGACTCCAAACAGCGCGGAACCTTCAACTGCTCCGCAATTGCAAACAAACCGCTTTGGTTGCCGATCACCAATTTGGCGGAGTTGAGCAGCCCGGCGAGTTCCAATGCGTCTCCGACCGGCTGATATGCCACCGGGAACTCCGCCTGACAGAAGTCATCATGCTCTTTCGGCAGACCGACGAAGAGCATTCTGTCGGCAAGACCTTTCAGGTTCTTATAATTGACCAGCGGATTACGATAACGCATCGTACGACATATCAAGATTTTACCTTCGGAACGCGCGTCATGCGGCGCCGTCAATATCGGTGTCACGAAATTCTTCGGAAGCGGAAGGGAAGTCAACGAGTAATAATAGTATCTGCCTTCGCCCGCGGAGTGATACAGCGGAAGATTGCGGAATTGCGACAGGTCGATGCTCCCCTCGGGCGGCGTATTCGACACCGTAACTTTTACGATGTACGGCTGAAATTCCAACAACGGGCGAATGAATTCGCACGCCGCATCGTCCAAAAGCAAACCGCCGCAAGGGTGGTCTGGCTGAAAAGCCTGCGGAACGCCTTTCTGTAAATTCATACAAAATCTTGATTCGCCGTTGGCGGCGGCGAACTCCCGGGCGAAGTTCAGGGAATACAGCACGTCTCCGATATGCCCGGAGTGGTTGAAAACGATCATGGCTCAAAAACTTTCATATTGCCATCTGGTTGCGACAGGTCTCTTTTTTTTGACATAATATAAACTTGCGGTCGCGGAGTTTCAAGGGCGCCCGCCCCGGCGCCGACCGCTACTTGCGGAAGATGAAGAACACCGCTCCCGTCATGCAGAGCGCCGCCCACAGGAAGTTCCAGCTGAGCTTCTCGTGCATGTAGATCAAACTGAACGGCACGAAGACCGCCAGCGTGATCACCTCCTGCATGATCTTCAGCTGAGCTAGCGACACGTTCCCGGCGTGGCCGATGCGGTTGGCGGGCACCTGGATCAGATACTCGAAAAAGGCGATCCCCCAGCTGATCAATACCGCGATTATCCACGGCTTGTTGGCAAGGTTCTTCAGATGCCCGTACCACGCGAAAGTCATGAAGCAGTTGGACAGCACCAGCAAAAGCGCCGTCTTGACCAAAACCATATTTACATTGACATGCATGATTCCTCACCCCGACCGGAGCCCGAACGGTTGTTAAAACGCCATTTGCATAATATATTATGTCTTCACCGATTTTAACAGAGAAAATCCGCGAATGTGAGAAACTTTTTCCGTAACGGCGGCATCGGCGAGGTGCTGAAGATCGCACTGCCGCTGGTAGTGGCGACCAGCTGTCACGCCGTCAACACCATGATCGACCGGATCATGCTCTCGCACTATTCGCAGAATGCGATGGCGGCGGCGCTGCCCGCCGGTATCACGAGCTTTTCCTTCGCGTGCATCTTCTTCGGCACGGTCGCGTACACGGGGACCTTCGTCGCCCAGTACACCGGCGCCGGGATGAAACACCGCGTCGGTCCGGCGGTCTGGCAGGGGATATGGATCGCCCTCGCCGGCGGATCATTACTGGCGACGTGCTGTTTTTATTCTCCGTGGCTGTTCCGCTTTTTCGGTCACTCGCCGGAAATACGCGATCTCGAAATCGAATACTTCAACATCCTCTCCGCCGGAGCGGCGCCGATGCTCGCTTCCGTGGCGCTTTCGTCGTTCTGGAGCGGACGCGGGCTCACCGGCATGGTGATGGCCACCGGACTAGTCACCGCGTGCTGCAACGTCCCCTTCAACTATCTGCTGATCTTCGGGGCGAAGTTCAGGATCGGCGGCGTGGAACTCGTCATACCCGAACTCGGCATCGCCGGAGCCGCCTACGGCACGATCGCCGCCGGAGCGGTCGGACTGGCGGTCTACGCGGCGGGCTTCCTGCTGCCGTTCGGGACGCGGCGCACCTATCACACGCTGACGATCAAACCCGAAGCCGACCTTCTGAAGCGCATCATCCGCTACGGAACACCGAACGGAGTGCAGATACTTCTCGACGTCGCCGCCTTCAACATCTTCGTCATCGTCCTCGGCAAGATAAACGACCGCGTTCTCGCCGCCAGCGGCATCGCGCTGAGCATGTACTATCTGGCGTTTCAGCCCACCAACGGCTTCGGTCAGGCGGCGGGGATACTCGTCGGTCAGGCCATCGGCAGTTCCGACATCCCCCGCGCCAAGCGCACCGTCCGCAGTACCGCGGTCATAATCTTCGGCTACCTTGCGCTGATGGCGGTTTTTTTCGTCTTTTGGCCGGATCCGGCGCTGAGGTCGTTCACCATCCGGTCGCCGGAGGTGGAATATCTCGCGCGCTTCATGCTCCGTTTCAGCGCCGTGTACATCTTCTGCGACGGAGTCAACATCCTCTGCGGCTACGCGATAAAGGGCGCCGGGGACACCCGGGCGGCCATGTGGATCGGCATATCCTGCGCTTGGATCGCCTACGTGCTTCCGTGCGTACTGGCTTTCGGCTACTTCGCCGCCGATTCCACCGTCGCCGAACTCGGCGCGGCGGCGGCGCAGCACCGCTGTCTGTGGGCGATGTGGATCATCTGCGACTTCTACATTTTCTGCTGCGGAGCCTTCATGCTGTGGCGGTATCTCACCGGGAAATGGACGAAGATGCGAGTCATCGAAAACGGGTCCCCCTCCCCCGACGCGGAATGACGCCTGCCGACGCCCCCCCCGCTGTTTTTTACGACGTTTTCGGATTATTTGCTTGCATCCTCGCGCCGTTGAAGTATCTTATATGAATGGTAATCGCATTGAGTTCGAACCGAACCAATATTTCGGAAAGGTCTGCAATATGATAAGGGCAACGATCGTCGGAGCGGCGGGGCGCATGGGCCGCCGTCTGGTCGCAAATGTGATGGAAAATCCGAATTTCACGCTCGCCGGGGCCATCGAGTACGCGGGTTCGCCGCTGCTCGGCGCGGACGCGGGCGAAGTCGCCGGATGCGGCAAGGCGAACGTTCCCATCACCGCCGATTTGGCGGCGGCGCTGAAAAACTCCGACACGATGATCTGCTTTTCCAACGCGGGCGCCTTCGATTGCGCCGAGCAGGCGGCCAAGGCCGGAGTCGCCTCGGTGATCGGCACGACGACCATGACACCGGAGGAAAAGGAAAAACTCCGCAGTTTCGCCGCCGCCGGTGCGAAGTTCGTGGTCGCCGGCAACATGAGCGTCGGCGTGAATCTGCTCTACAAACTCGCCGCCGAGGCGACGCGCACCTTGGGCGAAGCCTACGACATCGAGATCGTCGAAATGCACCACAACCAGAAAAAGGACGCCCCCTCCGGCACCGCCGCCCGTCTGGGCGAGGTCGTCTGCGAAGCGCGCGGCTGGGATCCCGCCGAAGTCATCAGATACGGCCGCAGCGGAGTCATCGGCGAGCGTCCGCGCCGCGAGATCGGCATGCACTCGCTCCGCGGCGGCGACGTGGTGGGCGACCACACGGTCGTCTTTTCGGTCAACGGCGAACGCGTGGAGCTGACGCACAAGGCATCCAGCCGCGACACCTTCGCCAGAGGAGCGCTTCGCGCGGCGGAGTTCCTCGCAAATGCCGCGCCCGGTTACTACGACATGCAGGACGTGCTGGGTCTTAAATAGTCCGCCTTTCCATGAAACGCCGGGAACATCTGCAGAAAGTCATTCTGCGCCGCCTGCTCTTTTACGGACGCACCACCCGTCCGGAGCTGGTCGCGCTGACCGGCTGCCGCGCCGCCACCGTATTCGAGGCGATCGACGCGCTCAAGGCGTCCGGCATGGTGATCGAGCCGGAGCGCCGCGGCAAAAAGACCGGACGGCGGGCTCCCGAATTGGAATGCAGCCGCGAATTCGCCAGCTTCATCGGCGCGGAGCTGCAAAACGACGGACTGATCGTCGTCGTCACCGACTGCGGCGGGGAGATCTTGGAATCGTATGAAAAGCGCTTCTCCTCCCCTCTCCGAGATCGGGAAAACATCCGCGAAGAGATCGCGCACGGCGTTTCGGTACTGCGCCGGTGCCTCGGCGAAAAATGGGAATCCATCCGCGGCGTCGGACTGGCGGTCGTCAATCCGGCGGCCGCCGGTGAATGGCTCTCCAACGTGCCGGACGTTCCATCCGGGATCTGGTCGGGGCGGACGATCCGGACTCGCATGGAGTATATTTCCCGCCGTTCCGACGCCCCGGGAAGTCTGTTCCGTCTGGATGCCGGCGACGGTTTCGACGGCGGATTCATCAGCGACGGACGGCTTTTCACCGGTTCCGCCGGTCTGGAAATGAATATCGGACACCTCGTCATCGACCGCGACGGCCCGGAGTGTTCGTGCGGCGGCCGGGGCTGTCTGGATGCCGTGGCCGGCAAAAAAGCCGTTTGGGCGATGGTGCGGCAAACGCTCCTCGACGGCATCGCCGCCGGAGCGACGGAGGAGCACTTCACGATCCGCCGCTTCGTCGACTTCGTCCACAGCGACAAGGCGGCGCGCCTGATCGCCGAAAAGGTGTCGGAAAACATCGGCTGCGCGCTGGCGGCCGTGGTCGCGCTGCTGAACCCGGCGACGATCGTCATCGGCGGCGAACTCGCCGGCATGGGCGATCTGCTGCTCGATACGGTGCATCGGGTGCTTGCGGAGCGCTGCCGCGCCGGAGCCATCCGCAAGCTCAAGCTGGAACTTTCCGCGCTGGAACCGGAAGACACCGCGCGCGGCGCGGCGATCATGATACGCGACAAGGTTTTCGGCATCGAAGATCAGCCGAACTGAAAAAACTTACGGAAGCAGACATGACGGAACGAAATACCGGCAGCATAACCATCCTGGAACGCGACGGCCAGCGGACGCCCTTCAACGTGGTGGAACTGCAAACCCGCCTGATCGGGGCATTTCTGGCCTCCGGCAGGCGCGAAGTGAGCTATCTTGCCGAAGAGATTGCGCTCGGGGTGGAGTACGCGCTCGTCCAGATGCCCCGTCCCGAACCGGTCTTCGCCCGCGGCGAGATCGAAGCGGCGGTGATCCGCTTTCTGGAAGAGTCCAACCTGCCCGACGTGGCCCGGGTGTTCCGCAAGGGCGGCGCGGTGGAGACCACCGCCCGCATCACCGCCGACGCGAACACGCTGCGCGAAATGCTGCGCCGCTTCTTCTGCGGCTCGGACGACACCCGCTTCGAGCGGCTGCTCGAAATCGTATTGGACGCGGCGAAAAAGCTCGATATCACCGACGCGTCGCCGCATCTGTGGCTGGAGCTCGCCCGCCATTACGACGCCATGATCGAACCCGAAGCGGAGGACGAAACCGTCGCTCCCGCCGCGCTCGTCACGCTCACCCGCGACGAGCTCCGCGAAATGCTGCCCGAAAAGGCGCTGGAGTGGCACAACGCCGGGATACTGCGCATAAACGGCGTCACCAGTCTCTTCCCGTGCGTCCATTTCTTCTTCATGATGAACGAATTCGCGCTTCACTACAAGCTGTCGGCACCGGTCACGGAGCTCGAGATCGAGCCCCTGCTCTATCAGGTCGGGACGGTACTCGAGGATATCCGCCTGAAGGTCAAAAAACGGCTGAACGGCCCGACCGAACTGCCGTGCCTGCTCGACATTCCGGATATGTTCGACTTCATCACCGACTATGCGGGGGGCGAGCGGATCGGCTCCGAAAGCCTCGCCGCCGAACTGGCCGGAGTCATAAAGTCCGGTCTTTCCTGCGAACTTTACAAACTTTCACTCGGATAGGAATTTGATCATGCGCAACGAAATCAGAACGATCATCGCCGAACTCGGCGAAAACCCGGACCGCGAAGGTCTGCTCAAAACTCCGGAGCGGGTGGAAAAAAGCTTGGCCTTCCTCACCCGCGGATACTCTCAGAAACTGGAAGACATCGTCAACGGGGCGATCTTCGAAGCGGAATCGGACGACATGGTGATCGTGCGCGACATCGAATTTTTCAGCATGTGCGAACACCATCTGCTGCCCTTTTTCGGCAAGTGCCACGTCGGCTACATCCCGCAAGGAAAAATCATCGGCGTCAGCAAGATCGCGCGGATCGTCGAAATGTTCTCGCGGCGACTCCAGATACAGGAGCGGCTGACCAGCGAAATATCGCGCGCCATCTACGACACCCTCAACGCGGAAGGCGTCGGCGTCGTCATGGAGGCGCAGCACCTCTGCATGAAGATGCGCGGCGTCGAAAAGCAGAACTCCATCATGACGACGAGCTCGATGCTCGGGAGCTTCCGCCGCGAGCTCGCCACCCGCAACGAATTCACGCGGCTGATCCGATGAGGGCGCTCGTCCAGCGAGTCCGATACGCCCGGGTGAAAGTCGCCGGCGAAACCGTGGGCGAGATCGGCGCGGGGCTGTTGATACTGCTCGGCGTCGCCGCGGAAGACACCGAAAAAGAGGCGGCGTTCGTCGCCGACAAGTGCGCCAATCTGCGGATATTCGAAGACGAAGCGGGCAAGATGAATTTGTCTCTGCTCGACACGGGCGGAGCGGCGCTGATCATTTCGCAATTCACTTTGTACGGCGACGCCTCGCACGGCAGGCGCCCCTCGTTTTCCGCCGCCGCACCGCCGGAACTCGCGGAACCTTTGTATCTGAAATTCGCAGAGCTCATGAAAAACGCCGGAGTCCCGGTCGCGACCGGGCGCTTCCGCGCCGAAATGGCGGTCGAGCTCTGCAACGACGGCCCCGTGACGATCATGGTGGAAAGCCGATGAAGGAAGAGTTTTTCGACATCTACGACGAAGCGGGCAACCGGATCGGCTCCGCTCCGCGCCGCGAGTGCCACGGCAATCCGAAACTGCTGCACCGCACGGCGCACGTGGTGGTATTTCATCCCGAAACCGGCGCGATACTCCTGCAGAAGCGCGCCGCCGCCAAGGACATCCAGCCGGGCAAGTGGGATACCGCCGTCGGCGGGCACCTCGCGCTCGGCGAGGACTACGAAACGGGGGCGCGCCGGGAGCTTGCGGAAGAGCTGGGCGTGACCGACGCCGGAGTACTGGAATACCTGTTCGACGGCAGGATCCGCAACGAAATCGAGTCGGAGGACGTGCGGGTATTCGGTCTGCGCCGCGCCGGGGGCTTCAAGTTTCAAGCCGAGGAGATCGACGAGATCCGCTTCTGGACCGCCGCCGAACTCTTCGACGCCGGAAACCGCGAAAGTTTCACCCCCAACCTCTGCGCGGAACTCGACGAACTGCGCCGCCGCGGGCTGATCTGAAACCAGGACGTCAATCCAGATTTTTCACCGAAACGAGCGGCAGATAGTTGTTCTCCGGCCATTTCGCGCGGTCGGGAAAGGCGCGCTCGTAGAGGTCGTAGCAGCCGTCCACCGCCGCGTTGACGAGCTTCAGCCCGGTGCGCGCGTCGAAGTACTGCTGCGCCGCCTCGTATCCCCCCTGCGTCAGCGCGTTGCCGTGACACAGATAGGAAAAGTAGCCGGTCGAACAGTACAGTATGAAAGTCTTGCGGAACGGCGAGTGCCATTTGATCTCCAGCCCCAGTTCCGCCAGAAGTTCCCCGGGAACGCCGACGAGACAGACGTCGCCGACGGACATGAGCTGTATTTCCAGTTCGACTTCCGTTTCGCCGAGGTGATCCGGCGGCATGTTTTCGAGGCACTTGCGCACCGCCGCCGTGACGTGTTTCGTTTCGAATCGAAGAGAGTCGTCCTGCATCCGGTGCGACGCGGCGGCGGCCCGCCCGGCGGAGATGATGGCCCGGATCGTCGCCATCGCAAGTTCGGTGCCGACCTTTTCCGCGGCGGCGAAGCCGCTCTCGTGCCCCTTGGGGACCATGTCGCCCGCCGCTCCGGAAAGGAACATGCTCTCGCAGCCGAGTTCGCTTTTGAGATAGTCGCGGAAGACGCCGGGGAAATCCGCCGAGATCCGGTGCCCCCCTGCCCCCGGAGTGTGTCCGGCCAGCGGGTGCGCGGCGTAGTTGCCGATGACGTATCTGATTTCGCCCGACTCGCAGTCGCGGAAGAAGATCACCCCCAGTTCCCGGTCGCGGACGCCGTCGGCGAGCGGCTCCAGATCCGGGCGGTGCGGCAGAAAGGTGCAGCGGTTGTCGCTGCCGATGAAACGGCGGTTGACGTTTTCGTCGCAGTTGAGCGCGTACCAGTACACCGTGGTATCGAACCATTCTCCGTTTACGAGTTCGTTGACGGCGCCGACGGTAAGGTCGATCAGTTTTTCCAGATAGCCGGTGTCGAGACGGTCGCATTTGGGCAGCGTGCGGGTGTGGGGACCGCAGTGGGTGTGGGTGCAGCTCAACATGATCTGCGCCTCCTCACCGCCGACGATCTCCGCGCATTTTTTGCGGATGATCCGGATGTACTTGTCGTCGATGCCCAGAAGATCGTAGTCGAGCAGTATGCAGGTGTTTTTGCCGTCGTTCAGCGCCAACGCCGAAAGATACAGATCGTCATGCTTGGCGGTCGTGAAATCGTCCGGTCCGTATCCGGCGATGCGGCCCCCGATCTCGGGGGAGATGTTTTTACTGGTAAACGCGATTTTCATTCCATGACCTCGATACTGTTGAAAATGTGTGCCTGCACATTTAATATAGCATCGATTCGGATAAAAGCGAAGCATCCCGATGCTTCGGAACGGACCGCTTCCGCGTTTTCTAATATCAGCGGCGTTTTTCCCGCAATACTTCGAGCAGACGGTCGGTTTCCGCATCGGTGCCGACGGTGATGCGGACGAAGCGCCCCGTGACTTCGCCCGGGAAATGTCGGACGATCACCGCATGGCGGCGCAGTTCGGCAAATACGCGTTCGCCGTCGCCGTCGGCAGGCGAAGCGAAAATAAAATTGCTCTGGGACGGGATGACCGTATAACCGAGTTTTTCCAGCTCGGTCGTGAGGCGCGACCTCGTCTTGCGGACCGCGGTCGTGTGAGCGGCGAGCGTCTCCGTGTCGGCGAAAGCCGCCCGGCCGACGACCTGCGTCAGCATGTCGACGTTGTAGGAGTCCTTGAGCTTCATCAGACCGTCGATCAGCACCGCGTCGCCGACGGCGTAGCCGAGGCGCAGTCCGGCGAGCGAATAACTCTTGGAAAATGTCCTCAGCACCAGCACGTTGTCGTACTTTGCGGCGAACTCCATGCAGTTGTCGTCGGCGAAGTCGGCGTACGCTTCGTCGATGGCGACGATCCCGTCGAAGCCGGCGCAGAAACTTTCGACCTCCTCGCGCGCGGCGGAGGTGCCGGTCGGGGCGTTGGGCCGGGTTAGGACCACGAGATTGGCGCCTTTAGCCAGCTCGGCGAGCGGACGCTTCAACTCGAAGGTCTCGGGATCGAGCGGCATCCGGATCACCGGAGCTTCCTGCATCGCCGCCAGTACCGGATAGAGCGAATAGCAGGGATCGAGCATCGCCACCGGACGCTTCGGATCGGCGAACGCCCGGAAGATCATCGTCAGAAGGTCCATTGAACCGTTGCCGCAGATCACGTTTCCGCGCCCGACGCCCCAATGGGCGGCGATGTCGTCGCGCAGAGCGTCCGCAGTCGGATCGGGATAGCGATGGAGATCTTCCAAATTGAACGCCTTAAGCGCTTCGGCGACGTGCGGCGACGGCGGATAGGGATTTTCGTTGGTGTTCAGCTTGACCAGCCGGTTCGTCCGGGGCTGTTCACCGGGGATGTAACCGACGAGTGCGTCGACGGCGGGGCGGAAATGGCTTTTCATGATCGTAACCCGAATCAAATGGTTGGTTCCGTTTTCGTTATGTTGAGATCGCGACACGTTTATAATATAGCGCAATTTTACATTAAAAAAAAGCACTGCTTGCGCGATAGATGGAAAAAAGTGCGTTTTTTTCTTATTTTGCGACGGCGGACAAACGCGTCGACATTCGGGACGCATCCGTGCCGCATATGCAAAACGCCCCGCGGCGGAAGTTCCGGCGCGGGGCGCGAATATTGCGGCCGATGCGGCTCGTCAGATGCCGATGGCGTTTTCCAGATAGGTGCGCAGCTGAGTCACGTTCACGCGCTCCTGCTGCATGGTGTCGCGGTTGCGGACGGTCACGGCGTTGTCGTTGCACGAATCGAAATCGAAGGTCACGCAGTAC
>Ga0310696_10011216_pt1 | contig 10231 bp, 3 predicted proteins | sample AusTroGonzalo_MG_4_FD_203885 | JGI IMG/M metagenome (GOLD analysis project Ga0310696, IMG submission 203885) | Bovine rumen microbial communities from tropical cattle in Woodstock, Queensland, Australia - Gonzalo_02 (v2) (version 2) | ecosystem: Host-associated > Mammals > Digestive system >... | reverse complement strand
TGCACAACCGCGCCTACGGGCGCCACATTCTGACCAAGAAGAGCAGCAAGCGCAAACGCCGCCTCGGCCAGGCCGCCGAAGTGAAGAGCACGGAAATGAGCCGCCTCAAGGCCTCTTTGCCGTATGGGCTTTAATCGCTGAAAACCTTCTGAATAGGAGTCAGAACAATGAGAGTTACTTGTGCAGTTCCTTCCCGTAAGCGCCGCAAACGCCTTCTGAAGCAGGCTTCCGGTTATCGCGGCAATCGCAGCAAGCTCATCCGTCAGGCCTATATCTCCGTCGATAGGGCCATGGCTTACGCCTATATCGGCCGCAAGCAGAAGAAGCGCGAATACCGCGCTCTCTGGATTCAGCGCATCAATGCCGCCTGCCGCGCTGCCGACTTCAAGTACAGCTGGCTGATCGACGGCTTGAACAAGGCTGGCATCGTTGTCAACCGCAAGATGCTCGCTGACATGGCCGCCCTCGACGAACAGGCGTTCGCCGCCCTCATCGAAAAGGCCAAGGCCGCCCGTGGCTGACAGTCACCTGTCATAGTCTCCAGGTTTGTTTGGAGAAAAAGGCACAATCGCAAGCGTGATTGTGCCTTTTTCGCATCCCTTTGACGCGTGCCAACGGACATGGAGATGCGCGGGCTCTGTCCCGCGCAGAAGCGAGACCGTCATTGAGTGCGTTGTCAACGGACATGGAGATGCGCGGGCTCAGCCCCGCGCAGAAGCACCCCCGTCAATCTGCGTGCCAACTAATCCCTAATCACTTATGCCAATGCTGGAAGGAATTTGCGAATATCGTATCCCCTACGCCGACACTGACCAGATGGGCTTCGTCTACTACGGCAATTATCTCGTCATGTTCGAGCGGGCGCGGAATGAGCTGATGCGCGCCATGGGATTCACCTACCTGGAAATGGAGCGACGCGGACTGGGGTTGCCTGTCATCGAGGCGCATGTCAAGTACAGTCGCCCCGCCAAATACGATGACCTCGTGCAAATCCGGGCCGTCATCAGTTCCTTCAGCCATGTGCGCCTGAGAGTGGACTGCGAAATTCGCCGCGACGGGGAACTTCTGGTCTCCGGCTATACCATGCACGCCATCATGAACCTCCAGACCGGGCACGCCACAAGGCCTCCGGAAGATATTGCCCGCATGTTTGCCGCCGCCGCCGAGGAGTGAAATGTCGCCTGGGACTGCTGAGTCTCTTCCACCTTATTCAGTTTACCCCGTTACCCCCCCCGAAAATTTTTTCTGCTAGGGGAATTATTGGCAACTTGTATTTTGGGCAGACTAAGACTATATTAAAACATTCGTTGTTTTTAATTCAATATTAATATAACAACCACCGTTTCAGCACAAGGAATTTCCTCATGGCGACGTACAACACGCACATCTCCAACACTGGTGTCCTAGTTTTAGATGACAACGACCTCATCAGCGTAGGCTATTACTCTGGCAAGGGCGCAGGTCTGGCCAATACTGGCACGGCCACCATCATCGGCGCGACCTTCTCTGGCAACACGGCCTTGCAAACGGGCGGTGCCCTGCGCAATTACGCATCTACCGCCATCATCACCGCCACTAACACCCTGTTCGATTCCAACACGGCCTCCCATGGCTGCTTCCTCCAACTTGACGACGGCACGGTGACAATTGTCGGTTCGACCATCACCAACAATATCTCCCCCAACAGCGGCGGCGCCATCCGCATCGAAAGGGATGCCACCCAAGGCAATTTGACGCTGACCGACACCTATATGGCCAACAACAGCGGCAACAACGGCGGCATGATCTACATTGAGGCTACTACCGTGTCGGGCACGGTGACGGTGACGATTTCCGGTTCCACCTTTGCCAACAATATCTCCAAGGCGGCCGGCGGCATCTATACCAGCAATGCCGACGACAGAATCTACATCACCAATTCCGTCTTCGACCACAATGTCGCGAATGGCAGCGCTGGTGGCGGAGTCATGTTCCTTTCCAAGGGACAGGCCACTGTCACAAATACCAAGTTCTTCGGCAATACTGCCAATAGCGGCGCGGCCATCGGCATGGCTAACGGTGCCAGGCTCCACATCTCTGGCTCGACCTTCTCCGGCAACTACTCCACCACCAGCGGCGTTGTCAGAATGCCCACCAACGGCACGCTGGTGATTGAGGACTCCATCTTCGACGACAACACTGGTACCGGCGGCGCCGCCGTCTTTGCCAACGGAACCTCCACCATCAGCGGCTCGACCTTCTCCGGAAACTCCGTGGCCAGCGCATACGGCGTCATCCAGTTGAAAGACGGAAAGATGAGCATCAGCAATAGCCTCATCACTGGGAACAAGGCCGCAGGCACCAGTATCTATTCTGGCGTCAGCATGGAAGGCGACTCCTCCCTCCTCACCATCAGCGGTTCGACCTTCACGGGAAACAGCGGTGGCGTCACTGGCGTCAATTCCCTGCACGGTACGACCACCGTCAGCGATACCGTGTTTGACGGAAACACTGGCAGTGCCCCCTTCTACATCTATGCCAACGACAACAAGACGACTATTTTTAACCTCGAAAATTCCTCCGTCACCAACAACTTCTCCGACAACGGCGCCGGTGCCATCAGCGTCAACAAGCCCGGCTCCACCGTCAATGTCAGCGGCACCTACATTAGCGGCAATACCACTGGCACATCCGGCGGCCTAATCAGCATGATTTATATCGGCGGCACGCTCAACATTAATGACTCTATCATCGAGGGAAACACCTCAACTTCCTCCGGCATCGTCTCTGGCATCAAGATGACCGCGAAATCCGCCATTCTGAATGTCACGGGCTCGACCTTCTCCAATAACTGGGGCGGTAATACCGGCTTGTACAACGAGCATGGCACGGCCACTATCACCAATTCCCTGTTCGACGGGAACAAAGGCCCGTCGGCCTGCATAAGCACCTACGCCAATGACAATTCTGTCACCCTGCTGACCATCAGCGGCTCCACCATCACCAACAACACTAACACCGACTCCTTTGGTTGCGCCATTTACGTCGCCAAGCCCGGCTCCACGGTCAATATCATCAATACCCTCATCGAGGGCAACACCGGCACTAGCAACAACTATGGCACTGGCCTCTGCGCCGGCAATGGCAACGTCGCCGGCGGCGTGGTCAATGTCATCGGCTCTACCTTTGCCAATAACAGCGGCTTCCAGTGGGGCAAGGACATCTACAACTGGCGCGGCCAGATGACCATCAGCGGCAGTTATTTCCTCACGCCCGTGTCTGACTCCATCTTCAACCGCGGCACCATTACCTTCTCAGGCACAAACACCTTCGCCGGCGGCGTCCAGTTCCGCGCCTCCGAAGGCGGAGCCTACTACCTCGACGACGCCACCATGGCGTTCATCAACAACATCGCCATCACTGTCGGAGACACGACCAATTCCTCTATCAATGCCTTTAATTTCGTGGAAGGCTCCAGCAATACCTTCGTCTTCAACAATACTGGCAAGGTGAATTTCACCAAGATTGACCTGAGCGAAACCTCTGTGGCGACGAACCAGACGACCAACGGCACCTACACCCTGGCGGGCGGCATTACCGCCATGGCCCCCAGCATTACTCTCAACGGTACCAATGCAACCTTCGCCAGCGGCCAGGCCGCGGCCATCGCCGCCGACGGGCTGACGGTCGCCGTCGCCAGCTACGCGTCCAATAATCTGAGCGTCTCCGTCTCCGATACCATCTATATCGCCTTGGGCACGGCGGACAATTTCACGCATTTCGACACCATGGCCGACATGCAGGCCTTCTACGGCGGAACCTCCTTCCGTGGCACAGTCCTCAATGCCGCAGACAAGCAAGACCTCTATTTCGTCAACACCGCCTGGACACGTGACAATCTCCCCGCCACCGCGACGCTGGTGGATGGCTCGACCGTAGCCCTGACTTGGGGCACCAACGCCTACAACGATGTTACCGTCGCCAAGTCTCTGACCAACGACGATGGCACCATCTATGTCTACGACGCCGCCATCAGTTCCACCCTGCGGACCTTCAGCGGGGTGAATTTCGTGCTGGTCAATCCGTCCTTCAGCGCCACTCCAGGGGCGCTGACCCATACCGGCACTGGCACCCTGCTCATCAAGGACGGCCAGTTCTTCAATGCCACCAGCAGACCGTTGAACAACGACACCACTGGCCTCGCGGAAATCGTCGGCTGCACGATTTCCGGCAACAGCGTCAACACGCAGGGTGTCGTCAGCAATTCTGGCCTTCTGGGCGTGACGTCGACAATCTTTGATGGAAACACTGCCACCCATGGCTCGGCCATCCGCAATGCACCAGGGCCAGAGAACACGGTCACCATAGTCAATTCCATCATCCGCAATGGCGTGGTCCCGAACAGCGGCGGCGCCCTGCGCAATGAGAACGGCTACATATATGTCAACAACTCCATTGTGGAGAATAATATCGGCAACAGCGGCGCGGCCTATTATGGCGAGACCAACTCCAAACTGTTCGTCAACGGCTCCACCTTCACGGCAAATACCGCCAATGCCAATGCAGCCATCGGTCTGGGGCAGTCAACTGCCACCATCGTGAACACCCTGTTCTTGAACAATGTCGCCAAGAGCGGCAGCAGCAACGGCGGTGCTATCTATACGACAAGAGCCTGCAGGGTCGAGGTCAGCGGTTCCACTTTCACGGCCAATACCGCTAACCGCCGAGGCGGCGCCATCTACCTGGATGGAGCAACTACCGTCACTGTCAGCAACTCGACTTTCAATAACAACCTCGCCACGGGTGTCAATGGTGGTGCCATCGTCAATGACAGCAACAGTACCATTACCCTCAACTATGTTGTCTTCAACGCCAATACCGCTGGCGACTCAGGCGGCGCCATCACCAATTCTGGCCGCTTGACTGTCAACAATGCCGTGGCCGACGGCAACCAGGCGGCCTCCTACGGCGGCTTCCTGTACAATAACGGCGGCGTTGCCGAAATCAGTGACTCCACCATCACCAACAGCCGTGCTGGAGCCAGTGGCGGTGCCATCCGCCTGGCGAACAACGCCACAGTCACCGTGCAGGACTCCATCTTCGATGGCGGCGCCAATCCCAATGGCACCGGCATCGGCGTCTACGACAGCACAGCGACCATTTCTGGTTCGACCTTCTCCAACAACCAAGCACGTGAAACTGGCGGTGCCCTGCTGGTGTCTGGCACAGCCTCTAGCTTGGAAGTCACGACTTCTCTATTTGAGGGCAACTGCGGCACGGCGCATGCTGGTGCCATCATGGTGGAAAATTACGGCGGCACCCAGGCTCCGAAGCCTGTGAGCATCAGCGGCTCCACCTTCACTGACAATACCACTGGCGGCAATGGCGGCGGCATCTACATGATGAGCAATGTGACAGTTTCTGTCAGCAATTCCTCCTTCCGCTCTAATTACGCCGATTCTGGTGCTGGCATCTATGTCGCCTCTGGCTCCACCGCCACGATTACCAATGTTCTGCTGGACGGCAATACCGCTACGGGGCAGGGCGGTGCCTTCTACAACGCCGGCAGACTGACCATCACTGGCAGCACCATCAGCCGCAACCGCGCCGGGACTTCCGGCTTCCTCTACGTGGCGAGCGGTCTGGCCGAAATCTACAACACGACAGTCAGCGAAAATACCAGCGGCAATGCAGGCGGCGGCATCCGCGCCATTAGCGGCAGTACGGTCAACATCTATAATTCTCACTTCAACGGCAACTACGGCAGCAACGGAGGTCTGGCCACCATCTACACGACCGTGAAGTTCGAGGGTTCCACCTTCAGCGCCAACACGGCCAATGGCAACGGCGGTGTCATGTACCTCGGTAACAACGGCAGAGTGATTGTCAAGGACTCGTATTTCGAGGGCAACATTGCCCGTTCCCAAGGCGGTGCCATCACCACCGTTCGTGAGGAAGCTGCTGATACTGTGATTGTCGAAGATTCCAATTTCGTCAACAATGTCGGCAGAGATAATGGCGGCGCCATCTATCTGGCCAGGGCTTCAATGACGACGGCCAGCATCAGCGGCTCGACCTTCACGGGAAACACCGCCAATGTCGGCGCAGCCGTCGGCTTCGCGAATGTCCGCAATGTGCAGATTGCGAATAGCCTGTTTGAGAACAACATCGGCGGCCAGTACGGCGGTGCCATCTACCTCGCCGGAACGGCTTCCGCCAATGTTAGCGGCTCGACATTCAGCGGCAATTCCAGCGGCAACCACAGCGGTGCCATCTACAATCCCGCCGGCTCTTCCATCACCATCGAGAACTCGCAGTTCCTTACCGTCAGCGATGCCATTCTCATCCGCGGCGACGCCACCATCAGCGGCAATATCACCACCGCCGCCGAAATCGTGGTGGACAATGTGGCCAGCGACTCCGACCGGAACGGCGTGCTCACGGCCGATGGCGTCAACCTGACTCTCATCAACACCGAGGATATCAACATCGGCACCATCACCGTCGTCAACGATGGCGTGAGTGCTGTCAACTTCCAGAACACGGGCAAGGTCACCTTCCGGAGCCTCGACCTCTCCGCCGCCAACATCACCATCAACCATAGTGACGCTCCCGGAGAATACACGTTGGCCACCGGCCTTGCCGGTCTCAACACCAACATCATCCTCAACAATACTGCGGTGACGATGACTGACGGCGTTGCCTACTCCGTCTCCTCCGACGGTATGAAGGCGGAATGCTTGAACTACGCCAGCAACACTCTGACTTTCAGCGTTTACGACAAACTGTACGTCGGCTTCGATGTCCCCGAGGACGCCATCCACTTCGACAGTATCGCCAATCTGCAGGCCACCTACGTCGGCTACAGCGGCACCATCATCGATGCCTCCTCCGTCACCAAACTGGATGAGGTTTTCTTCAACAGTTCCTGGACAAGCGATAACCTGCCCACCACCACGACGCTCGCCGATGGCACCTCCGTCGCTTTGGTTTGGGAGGAGAACGCCTTCAACAGCCTCAACATCGCGAAGAACTACCTGGCCGACGACGGTATCATGACCTTCGAGGGCGTCGTCCCCACCACGGCCCAGACGGCTGACTTTGACAAGGTCCGCGTCCACAATGCCAGTATCAGCGGCAATTTCACCTCTGGCAATACCGCTCTGATACTCGATGACTTCACCATGTCTGGTCAGCAAATCTTCATCACCGGCAGCGGCACCGATGAGAACTTGACCATCAAGAATTACGTCAACGGCGACAGGATGTTCTACGCCGGTTACACTCGCCGTGAAGGTGACTTCAACTTCAATGTCAGTGGCTCCACCGTCAATCGCTTCTACATCTGCAACTCTGGCAATGGCGGCACCGTCAATTTCAACATTGAGAATTCGGTTCTCATTAATTCAGGGACAAATTCAGGGCGCATCGCCCTCACGACAGGCAGCGGTCCCTTCAATGATGTCAACGTCAACGTGACCTCCACTCGGGTTAGTGGCGGCGTCTGGGGTACTGGCAGCGCTTCGTCCGTCAACATCCTGGGCGATGTCACCGTTACGCTGACTGGTTCTACCGCAGGCCACATCTACGGCTCTGCAGGCAACACCGTCCAGGGCGATGTCCTGATTACCCTTACAGGTTCCAGCGTCGGTGCCATCTACGGCGAAGATACTCCTGGTGCGGTTGCGGGCAGCATCGACCTGAATGTCACGGGCAATACTGCCAGCACCGTCGGTACGGCCATTGCCAGCCTGGACACCATCACCATTGCCGACGATGCCACCCTGGCCCTCGGCAGCGTCACCATCACCGATAGCGCCTTTGCGATCACTGCCGACAACAACGGCGCCATCACCGTGCTTGCCGACTCCACCGTCACCCTGGCCGGCAGCGTCACCCTGGCCAAGGATTTCACCCTCGGCGCCAATGCCGCCATCGTTGCTGCTAACGACGCGGTCATCACCATCACCGCGACTGGCACCTTCTCCAACGCCATCGCCACTGGCACCGGCAACGCGCTCGTCATCGACAATGCCGCCGCCTTGACGCTCACCACTAATGTTTCGGGCTTCGGCGACATCACCTTCGCAGGCGACGCCGCTGTTGCCTTGGGCTCACAGAGCCTGGCCGGCAAGACTATTACCATCGACACCAACAACGTCTGGACTAACGGCGTCACGACCATAGCCACGGGCATTAGCGGCGTGGACGGCGCGACCTTCACCGTCAACGGTCTCGCCGCCACCCTCGGTACCGCCATGGCCAACGGCGCCGTGCTTGACTTTGCGGACGGCACTCTGACTCTGACGGTCACAGCCGTGGAAGTCGGCGGTAGCACTTCGCTCGATGATGCGCTAGAGGCCACTGCCGCAACTTCCGGCATCATCACCTTCGCCGCCGAAACCGACGGCACGACCTGCACCTTCAGCGGCAACACCATCGGCCACGACCAGGACTTCCAGGGCAACGGCTCCGACCAGACGACCATCAAGTCCGCCGACGCCAGCATGGTCTTCGCCAATGGCAACGAGATTGGCCTGAACTCCCTCGCCTGGGAAGGCATCATCTACGGCGGCAACCTGAACGGCGATTCGGCGTCCACCAGCCTGTCCTTCCAGGATGCTTCCATCGGCGGCAACGTCTTCGGTGGCGGGCGCGCCAATGCGGGCAGCGATGTCAGCATGGGCGATGTCAGCCTGTCCCTGGCCGACAGCACGCAGGTGGCCGGCAAGGCCGTCTACGGTGGCGGCTACGCCAACGGTGGCACCGCCAGCATCGACAGCGTCAGCCTGGTGCTGGACAATGTGGACGGCGGAACCAACTCCGTCTACGGCGGCGGTGCAGTCAACGGCGGCGGTTCGCTGGAGGTCGGCTCTGTCACCACGGAAATCAACGGCGGTGTCCACGGAGCCATCTACAACGGCGCGAACATCTACACCAGCGGAACCGGCAGTGCCTTTATCGCCGGCACGATGGAACTGGACATTAACGGCGGCACCTTCACGGGCGCGGTCGGCAATGGCTCGACTCCGCGCGATGGCGCGAGTTCCACTCAGGGCGCGTCCACGCTGAACATCAGCGGCGGCGTGTTCCAGGGCATCGTCTACGGTGGCGCGGCCTCCTTTGGCACCGCGACGACCAACGCCACCGTCGCCTCCACGACCGTCACCATCAGCGGCGGCACCTTCAACGGCAAGGTGTTCGGCGGCAATGTCGGCCAGACGGGAGCCAAGGCAGCCAATACCTCCCTGACTGGCACTGCCAACCTGACCATCGACAGTTCCGAGGCCAACATCTACTTCAACAACAATGTCTTCGGCGGCAGCATGGGCGCCGGGCGCGTTGGCGGCAAGGTGACCGTGACCTTCACGGGCGACGGTAGCAACCTGCATTTCGGAGCCAGCAGCTTCGTTTCCGGTGACAGCGAATACGCTTACGGCGTGACCTCGTATGTGGGCTCCAAGGAACTCGTCTTCGACAATTTCAGCGGCGGCTCCGGCTTCGCCGGCAACATCCAGGGACCTGCGTTCGACACCGTGACCATCAAGAACGGCGCACAACTCAGATGCCGCTATGCTGGCACCAACCAGGACTTCAGCTTCGTTAGCACCTGGAATTTCGAACTCGCCAGTGCCAGCGCAGTCATGACCACCGACGAAAACAACTCCGGTCTCGTCAAGAACAGTTTCTACGGCGATACCATCAACATCACCTTCGCCGACGGAGCCGCCGACGTGGTCGCCGGCACCGATTGGACCGTCTACCAGGGCAAGGAAGCCACCATCAGTGATTGGAATAGCCTCTCCGCCGTGACCATCGACGGCGTGGATGCCACCGGCGCCATGGAAGGCGACTATATGGTCTGGTCCACCAACGACTACAAGGTCTACATCGACAATGTCTCCAGTGGCAACCGCAGATACGATATCTGTCTCGCCGCCCGCGCATAAGCAAGAAGAAGCGCGGGCTTGAGCCCGCGCTTCTCCACGCACCATTGCACGCCTCCAGCCCCCCGCCGGACTGGAGGCGTTTTTACATTGTAGGGCGGCGAGCCCCTTCGCCACCGTGGTGCCCTGGGGGGAAATGTGCCATGCCGAGGGAGGGCCGAGCGTCTGCTCGGCCAAGGTGCCCGTGGAAACGTCAGCCACCGTCTGCTGGTAGGGCGGCGAGACCCATCGCCGCCGTGGTGCCCTTGGGGAAACATGCCATGCCGAGGGAGGGCCGAGCGTCTGCTCGGCCAAGGTGCCCGTGG
>Ga0310696_10011215_pt1 | contig 10231 bp, 9 predicted proteins | sample AusTroGonzalo_MG_4_FD_203885 | JGI IMG/M metagenome (GOLD analysis project Ga0310696, IMG submission 203885) | Bovine rumen microbial communities from tropical cattle in Woodstock, Queensland, Australia - Gonzalo_02 (v2) (version 2) | ecosystem: Host-associated > Mammals > Digestive system >... | reverse complement strand
AGTTCCTCAGGACTATAGCATGAAAGAGAATAGGTGCCAGGCAGGTCGGTGAGCAGAAACTCGTAGCCAAACATCTGAGCGTGAGCCTCTGTGGCATCAACGGTGACGCCACTATAGTTGCCTACATGAGCATGAGCACCAGAAGCGAAATTGAAAAGCGAGGTTTTTCCACAATTGGGATTACCCACCAATGCCACATGGATCGTACGGCGTTGCTGCAGGGCACGATGCTGTAGGTAGTCTTCCTCATGACCTTGCAGGAGCACCTGGGGTTCCATCTCCTCCGCAGCAGAAAGCGATACCACCTCAACCTGGGCAGCTTCCTGATGACGTAACGACACCTCGTAGCCCATGATACGGTATTTTACGGGATCCTGAAGGGGCGCATTCTGTAAGACCTCAACGGGTTGTCCCTTAATAAATCCCATCTCAATGATACGCTTGCGGAAGCCACCGTGACCCAAAACCTTCACGATAACGCCTTGTTCTCCTGTTTTCAGTTCAGAAAGTTTCATGCTTTAACAACTCTTCTTTGACATGCAAAGTTACAAATTTTTTACGGAAAAGCCAGCAGTACGATTCTTTTTTATAAGATAATACCTATAAATAAGGATGTCGTCACAGCATTTCCCCCATAACTACTCCTCAATATTTGTGAGAGACTTAGCAAATGAAGAGAAGAGATTTGCGATGCTCTCCGTAGGATTATATCGGAAGAAACGGGCAGAACGACGCGCATTCCACACCATAGCCGACTTATTACTTGTATGTACAAAGATATCTTTTCCCTGCGAGAAGCGCATCTGCTCCTGACTATGAGGGATAGCCGACGCGAAACGGTCGATATCGAAATTGGATGGGAGAACTGCGAAGGGCAATTCTTCCTGTTGCAGTCCCATCAGTTCTACGAGGAGAGCACCCTCTAATTGAATCATCTTATTGAGATGCAGCTTTTTTATCCACGTGTTTATCTGCTCACGATTAACACCAGCCCCCCGCTCACGAATCAATTCGCCAGTGACCAACATCTGACGAACCCACTGGTCGTCGCGCAGCAAAGCGTAAGCCAAATGGACAAAGGCATCCAACAACTGATAGTCTGCAGATGCCGTATCCGTCTTCTCGGCAATAGCCGCAAGTCCTTTCTTCAGACGAGGAGAAAGCAGGGATAGGTCGTACTCTGGACGACCGCGACGGGAGGAGAAAAGGGAAGCCCACTCTTTGACAACATCCGGGGAGATAATCTGAATAAAAAACTGTTCATTCAGGACCTCCAAGCCAGCGTAGGTTTCAGCCTCCACCCCATGTGCCTGTGCAAACAACATCGTCTTTCGCCATTTGCATGCCGACATAGGTTCGACCTTTTCCTGTTGGCCAAACACCCCTGCACGCAAAAGGCGAAAGAAATTTCGTGTTGTTACATCCATTGCATCATCAAAGAAGAAACGATACTATAGTGTTACGCCGTTCTTGAAGATTGAAATCTCACGGTAGTCATTTTCCTCATTACGGGCTTTCTCACCAGAGGCAACAGCCAGCACCTTATCGATGAATTCAGGAACCAGTTCCTCCATCGTGCGACCCTGGATGAGTTGTCCTGCAGAGAAATCCACCCAGTTGGGCTTACGCTCAGCCAATGTGGGGTTGGTGGCAATCTTCATCGTAGGCACGAAGGTGCCAAAAGGCGTACCACGACCTGTAGTAAACAGTACCAGATGACAGCCACAAGAAGCCAAAGCGGTAGAAGCCACCAAATCATTGCCGGGAGCAGAGAGGAGGTTCAAGCCTGTAGCCGACAAGCGGTCGCCGTATTCCATCACACCACTCACAGGAGCACGACCACATTTCTGTGTACAGCCCAGAGCCTTATCCTCAAGGGTAGAGATGCCGCCAGCCTTATTACCAGGACTGGGGTTCTCACCTACAGGCTCACCGTGACTCAGGAAATACTCCTTGAAATTATTCACCATAGAGACGGTCTTCTCAAAGAGCTCAGGCGTCTCACAACGGTTCATCAGAATAGTCTCGGCACCAAACATCTCAGGCACCTCAGTCAGCACGCTGGTACCACCCTGAGCCACGAGCCAGTCACTGAACTCGCCCACAAGAGGATTAGCTGTGATACCACTGAAACCATCAGAGCCACCACACTTCAAGCCAACACGCAGTTTGCTGACAGGCACAATCTCACGACGATCCTTGCTGGCGATAGCATAGAGCTCACGCAGAATCTGCATGCCAGCCTCTACCTCATCACCATCAACCTTCTGAGTAACCAGCAGACGGATACGATCTTTGTCGTAGTCGCCCAAGAGCTTCATGAAATCATCAGGCTGATTGTTCTCACAACCCAAGCCAAGCACCAACACAGCACCAGCATTAGGATGGAGCACAATGTCACGGAGCACCTTACGGGTATTCTCATGATCGCCACTCAACTGCGAGCATCCGTAGTTATGATGCCAAGTATAGATAGAGTCGATATCCTTGCAACCAGTCTCTTCACGCAACTGTTTTGCGAGGCGCTCAGCAATACCGTTGACACATCCCACCGTAGGCACAATCCATATCTCATTGCGTACGCCCACGTCACCATTCTTGCGAACATAGCCGTTAAAGGTTCTATTCTCCTTTTTAATGTTAAGCAACTCGTTTACAGGAGAATATGTATACTCAAGCGTACCAGACAGATTTGTTTTCAGATTATTCTCATTCACCCATTCGCCAGCTTTCAAATCCTTGACAGCATGTCCGATAGGATAGCCATACTTGATAATATTCTCGCCCTGCTTCACATCACGCAGCAACACCTTATGACCGGCAGGTACATCTTCGGCCAGAACCACACGTTCGCCACCAGCTTCGATGACGTCACCTTTTTTCTTTTCAACCAAGCAGACAACAACAGAGTCTGCGGGATTGATTTTGAGATAAGTTTTAAGTTCCATAAATAATAGTTTGTTTTTTATCCGACATTCGTTCGGCGATAGAATTCTATGTTTTCCTTGACCAGGAGTTCTATAGGCATATAGTTCACAGGATTCACCTCTTTCTTCAAGACGATAGCCTGGAAAAGTGTCTCCACACAAGCATAACCCTGCATATACGCATGCTGGGCTATGAGGAACGAGATACTGCCCTGACGCACACACTCAGCATTCTTGGGCACCATATCGTAACCCATGATCTGCACGTTACGACGATTCGTACGCAACAGGAACTCGCCTACGAGGTGAGCCTTGGAGTTGAAAGTGATACAATGGTGCACATGAGGATGCTCTTTGAAAAAGTCCTCAAGAATCTTATCATATTGCGCCTTCGTTCCTCCTAATGGAAGATCTACGTCAATAATCGTAATCTCAGGGAAGTGGTCACGCATGTAATGACGAAAACCAGTCTCACGGTTTGACTGCTGCTTAGAGCCCACATGTCCGTTGTTCAGCTGCTTCATCATCATAATCTCCTTCTCCTTAGACGCGATAAGCATCATCATACGAGCAGCGAAATAGCCACTCTGGAAAGAGTCCTGACCATAGAAAGCCAATGGCTTCAAATCCGGCAAATAGGAGTCGAGCAAGATAAAAGGAATATTACGGTCACCCAACTGCTCCGTGAATTCACGCGTGATATCCAGTCGTGCTGGCACCACGATAACGCCATCAGGATTAGCCTCCAGACATTCTTTGGCAATATTCTCGAAAGAAGCCGAGTTAAAACGCTCATAATACAGAATCCTAAGCGTGATATGGAAATCACGTCTCAGAACCGTACAAGCTTTCACGCCCTCCTCTATCTCATCCCAATAAGCTTCACTCTCGTGCATTGGGATAACACAACAGAACAGATAATCCTTATTATAAGCCAATGCAGAAGCATAGACATTGGGCTGATAATCCATTTCCGCCAAAGCCTTCTCTACCTTCTCGCGTGCAGCAGGAGACACATTTGGCCTTTCATGTAAAACGCGGTCTACAGTGCCCACCGACACTCCAGCCCGCTCTGCGATATCCTTTATTCTAATCTTTTCTGTTGCCATAACTTTCTGATATTTCGTGCAAAGGTATGAAATCTTTGCGGAATAACAAAAAGTTATGGCAGTTTTTATTCATATTTGATAACGACATTGCGTTTCTGAACGATGTTCGTCGTGGGCTCACCGATAATCGTGACACGTTCACGAGCTTCTTCTGTATCGACACCATTATCAAGTGCCCAACTCTTCACGCATTTAGCTGTGAACGAGCCACCACTGACATTTATACCTTTATCACCCTTTACGGCCTTCGGTTTTCCTTCGTCATTACCACCTTTCGTCTCGGCATATAGCGTACCGCCTTCAAACTTCACCGTATCGGCGCAGTTGATGCCCTTGCCACCATCACCTTTACTGGTAATAGTCAGGGTACCAGCCGTCATCAGGAAGAGGCTATCGCACTTGATACCTGCAGCAGAAGAAGCATCCTCCACCCCATCAATGCTCTCTGTCTCACAGTCACCCGATGTGGTGATAGTCGTGACGCCACCAGCTATCGTGGTTTTGGCCTCACAGCGAATACCTCTGGCAGCATCGGCCTTCACGTCAATTGTCAGCACACCATCGTTGATTGTGAAGCCGTCGTTCACCTTGATACCGTTGGAACCCGTATCATCAACATCAATCTTGATGGTTCCACCATTCACTACGATATAGTCGTCGCAAGCAACGCCATTCTTTCCCTTACCATTGATAGTAAGCGAACCTGTACCGCCAAAGTATATCTGACCCTCGCTAAACAAGGTACCTTTCTCATCATAGTCCTGTGCGGCATACAACTCACCGTCAGTCAGGGTATTCACGGTACCGTCGGCCAAGGTCAGGAACAAGCTCTTGCCACACTGGTTATTGATAGCGGCACCATCTGGATTCGTAATGCTGACGCCATTCAGGATCATACCATATTTCTTCAGACTGTTGACCAAGAGCGACCCATCAGATGTTGTTCCACTAAGCGTCAGCTCCAAGAACCGGTCGATATTAGAAGTGATCTCCACATCGCCGCCTGTACACTTGTATGAGATAGAGTCAACATCGCCAGAGAGTTGAACAGAACTACCGTCCCAAACAATAGCCACAGATAGCGTATCAGGTGCAACGACAGTAGAATCCTCGTCACCGTTATCGTCGCCATCATCCGTCACGACCTTATAGCCATCGTATTCGTTGGTATCATCATTGCCACACGATGTCATCATACCACCAACTATCGCCATCAAACAGACAGCAAGAAAAGACTTCTTCATCATCAGTTTTTTTTGTTTTAGAATTTAAACTTATAACCTGCACCGAAATAATGCATATCAGGATCGGTATCCTCTGCATCCGAACTCCTCATATCCTGGAAACGGTAGTAGAGACCGACAGAATGCTGCTTAGAGATTTTGAAATCCGTACCAACGGTATAGCGGATTTTCTCAACGGACATATCATGATAGAACTCCACATTAGCGTAGGGAGTGAACATAGCACGCTTCTGGTCCCATTCCACCTGCAGACGGGTGCGGAGCTGATGCTTGCCTTTTGACTCACGGATATAATCACTATCCAGCGATTTCGTCTTCAGGACCTCGTCAATCTTCCAGCGCTCAACACTCTTTTCAGGACGATAGGTATACTGCCAACGCTCACGAAGTGACACGCGGAGATTGCTCCATACCTTGTAGTCAGCCCCCAATGACACATGGAAGCGGTGACGTCCGCCCCAATAGCTGGGACGCCATTTTGTCTTCGACGCACTCTTCGTAATTTTCTCGCCGAAATGCGTATTCAGATAAGAATAGCCAGCATCCGCCTTCAGCCATTTGGTTAACTTATAGTCGGCATTCAGCCCCACACTCCAGCGATCGGTAGTCTTGAAATCATTCCTACTGCGATAGTCAGCCTCCAAGCCTACGCCAAACTGCTTATTGACTTTCTTTTCAACCTCCAGCCCAAGAATCAAACCCGATTCACTCTGAGCATGCAGTTGAGTCATGGATGCGGCAACAGCCAGCACCAAAATAATCAGACGTTTCTCCATTGTGATTTTCTTACCGTGAATTGACTATCTACCTCGTTCGCCTTTCCGTCATAAGTGACGCGCAGCACCACCGAATCCTTCAGGAAATCAATGCCGCCCACCTCAACCTTGATAATCTTCAAGCCAGTACGCTCCTCAAGATCAGCAATCAGTTTCTCCTTGTTCTCAGGCTTACACAGTTCCGGACGGTCATATTGAATGAGTTTATTACTCAATATCTTCAGACGACGCTCGCACATGCTGATAGCCACGAGTACGATGACATCGATAATGCCCAGTTTCAGGAAGTCAGCCAACACATCAGGCGTAGACTCCACATCTACCATTGCATGAACCACCGAGAGACATATTATTATAAAGAGGTATGTCATCTCGCGCACAGGCATTGTATCCGTGCGGTAACGCATGATACTGAAGATACCAAACAGACCGAGACCTACGCCCATAGTGGCCTTTCCGCGATCCATACCCATCATGAAATAGACCAGGAAGAAAATGGCTACGGAGATAAGCATGAACGTGAAATAGAAATCACGACGACGCGACTTCCTGTAATACAGGCGATCAATGATCACCCAGTTCACAAACATGCACACCACGAAACGCAGAAGTGCCAATCCGAAGTCACCAGAAAAGAAATTCAAAATGTAATCCATCGTTTTTTTTCCTTATTATTATCTTATTATTTTTTATTCCTTATTTAATATAAGTTCCACGTCCCTCAACTTCTGTTTGAAGCGATTTAGGGGTAAGTGATTATTAGTCATAGCCGCCCCCATACAGTATTTGCTGAATCCATGAGGATGGATATGCAACTTACGCAACATCTCCAGCACGGGCGAATAGACCATACCGTCACGTTTCAGTTCGATGACGACCAGCGGTCCCATATCCTTGGCAGTATTGGTCTGCACATTATTAAACTGTAACGCAGTATCAATTGTGAGTCTTTCCGTCTTGGCTTTGTTCACTAGTGTGACCCTACGGAAATAATTATGCATGTGAGGAATCAGGGTGTCAGCATCAAACCTGAGCGTCTTTGTCAGGAACTCCCGTTTCTGCACATCGTCAAGGTTCATATCCTCCACCTCGATACGCTTTTTCTTCGTACGTCCATGATTATTCTTGGTCTTCACCTCCATGAACTGCAGATGACTGCTCACGTAGGTACGGAAACGAATCTTCTGTCTGTTGGCATGCCCATGCTGGTGCTCATTATACATATCGTAGTCGCGCGTATCAAAATAGGTGGTGTCATAAAGCATGTTGCGCTCACCATCTATTTCCTGTGCGTAATAGTCGCCTTGTGCCATTTCCAACAGCCGAATGAGCATAGGCATACTGGTCACGAATTTCGTATCCGTGCGATTCATCAGTTTTACACCGCTCATCTCATCAAGTGTGATTGGAGCAAAGGAAAATAATAGTTCGTCCATTAAAACGGCTTTAGTTATCGATTTGTTGGCAAAATTACACATTTCCCGTAAATTGAGCAAATTTTTTCTACAAAAACAACAATTTGTTCAGCAAAAAGGCTTCAAAATTGTTAAAGGATGTTATCTTCAGAAAATTTCCATCGAAATGTTTTTTTTATTCAAGAAAAAGTCATACCTTTGCACCCGCAAAACAGCAAAGAGACCTACAATGGTGCGTTAGTTCAGTAGGTTAGAATGCCTGCCTGTCACGCAGGAGGTCACGAGTTCGAATCTCGTACGCACCGCTTCTCTAAAACTGGTGAGCAAAGCAAACATTACGGATTGGTGCGTTAGTTCAGTAGGTTAGAATGCCTGCCTGTCACGCAGGAGGTCACGAGTTCGAATCTCGTACGCACCGCAAAAGAAATAAGGCTCATTGATTTTCAGGAATCGATGAGCTTTTAAATTATCAACCAAAAGTAACAAGCAAGACTATGATTAAAAAAACAATTCTTTTGACGATGTTTGTAATGGCTGCACTATTTGGTACAGCACAAAAGCGCACAACTCAGGCTACGCTCTACAAACAGTTCAAACCGTCGGTTATTACTTTGAAAACCGGACGAACCATTAACCAGCCTCTCACCAATGTATTTCTGAAAAACGGTTCACTCGTTTACCTGAATGGTGAATTGACGATGGAAGCCAATATGGAGACTATTGCTGCCGTTGAGTTTGACGACCGCAAATATATCAACATCGACAATCAGCTGGCTTATATGGTCGACTCCGTGGGTTCCAACATTCTCTACCGTATAGACCTGCTCGACATCGTTGCGTACAACCAGAACATACGCAACAACATCAATATCTCAAACATGGGATTCGAGAGTGGTGCCATCACCACCACCTCCATGGATTTGAATAGTGAAGACGACTATAAACTCCCTATCTTCTCACACTTCTATTTCTTTTACAATGGAGAGTTTGTGAAAGTCCACGAGCGCGAAGTCTCTCGTGTACTGCCGAAAGACAAGGACATCAAGCGCAAATACCGCACGATTATCGGTATGGACAACTTCAGTTGGACTAACGACAAGAGTCTGATGCAACTGTTGGAAGCCATCACCGTGAAAGAAGGCGAACAGTAAAGGGATTTTTTTATGGGTAAGACAACGATTAAGGAATACTACACTACAGCCGTTAAGGTGGCCGACCAAGTGCTGAAGGACCCTCAGAACAACGTGAATGAGATCCTGAAGAATCACCTGGGCTACCATAACGGCATCAAAGGGTTTCTGACAGACCCTTGGACCCTCATCTGTCTTGCCAATCCTATTACCATGAGCGCGCGTGTACTCTATAAATATACGCAGACCAAGAAACGTCAGGCTCAGGAAGCTGAGATGATGAAACGTACCATCATTGCCAAACAACAAGCTATCATTAAGAAGCTGGAGGAGGAAAACCTCCAGAATGAGGAGCAGCGCAAGAATCTGCAGGAGACCATTGATTTCCTGGAAGAGACGCTCAAGCGTATTGAAGAGGCAAAAAAGAATAAGTAGCGAAGGGAACTCACGGATGGCTGATAGGAATTTCACAGACGACGAGAGGCATACCCTTCGTGTGCAGAAGATGCAGGAGGGCGATTTGTCGCGACTGCAGCAGCAGACCAGCAGTCACACGCAGCATCTCGCACAGATGGACGACAAGCTGTCTGAACTGAAACGTCGTGCATCAGCCATTGCTCAGGCGGAAGGCATCGATTTGCCCGAAGAGCATCACCTGCCCTCTACCCCATCCCATCAGCAAGAGAAGATGGCTCTTAGCGACATCCCTTCGTGGCAGTCGCTTGAGCAGCGTGCCGACGAGGCAGGCATCTCTCACAATATCGCCATCGAGGATCTGCTCTCAGACAAGGAAATAACTGATGCTCAGAGCGAAGTCAATCGCATCAACGAAGAGTTCATGAGTCGTACTCGTCTCACGCGTAGCGATTTAACCTTCCTCGCTATTGCCACCAGTATCCAGGCTGCCCGTTGGACTATGACACCAAAGATTGCCGCCCAGTTGGGCAAATCAGGCAGAATCATCGCCGCCCTCTCTCCATCGGCTGTGGCGATGCTGGAACAGAAGTCCGACACCAAGGACCTGACACTCATCGACGAGACCAATCAGGAATTCATCGAGGAAGCCGAGGAAATCCATGACGGTCCCAAGTCTTGGGAGGAGATACTGGAGCAGCGCGACGGGATGCCCGACAAGGCCTTCGACAACGACTCGATGAACTGGCTCTTCGGCATCGTCAATAAGATCACGGGTACGCATACAGCCAGTAATTTCGCTTCCACAGATGCCGTCACCGGCGAGCGCGTAAGCACCCCCAGCATGTTGGCAGAAGCGCTGCGAAGCATCAAGGAAGACCCCCGCCGACTCTCTGCAGCCGTCTATTCGCAATATGCCCAGGAGAAAGCAGCTGAAGGCGACCCTATCGATGTGCTGGCACCTGTGACGAAAGTGCTGCAGCCTGGTATGGAGAGCGAACTATTCCAGATGCAGGCCCAGCAATTAGCATCGATGACAGACCTGACGCTGATAGGCAAACAAGCCGCTTTTCCCCTGATGGTCAATATGGCAGTCAGTCTGCTTCATGGTCTGAGGTACAATCCTGCGACAGACGGACCACGTGAGTTCTACGACGCACGCACCCGCAAGATCCTGCTGTTGTCAAACCTCTTTGCCTCTGGCGCCAATCTCTCG
>Ga0310696_10011213_pt1 | contig 10232 bp, 10 predicted proteins | sample AusTroGonzalo_MG_4_FD_203885 | JGI IMG/M metagenome (GOLD analysis project Ga0310696, IMG submission 203885) | Bovine rumen microbial communities from tropical cattle in Woodstock, Queensland, Australia - Gonzalo_02 (v2) (version 2) | ecosystem: Host-associated > Mammals > Digestive system >... | reverse complement strand
TCTCGCCAAACATGGCCTTCGTGTTCGGACGGAAGGCAGCCTGGATCTCCTCGTCGGAGGCTTCCTGCGAGATGAACGTACAGTCGATGCCCAGCTTCTTCAGCGTCACGCCAAACAGGTTGTACGTGCCGCCATAGATCTCGTTCGAGGTGATGAAGTGGTCGCCAGCCTGACAGATGTTGAAGATGGCATAGAAATTGGCTGCCTGACCACTGGAGGTCAACACGGCCCCTACTCCACCCTCCAGCGTGGCAATCTTGGCCGCCACAGCATCGTTCGTCGGGTTCTGCAGACGGGTGTAGAAGTAACCCTCTTTCTCCAGATCAAACAATTTCGCCATCTCGTCAGAGTCGTCGTACTTAAACGTCGTCGACTGGATGATGGGCAACTCTATCGGTTCTCCATTCTTGGCCTTATAGCCAGCCTGTACACACAGCGTGCCTTGTCTCAACTTCTTATCCATTTTTTGTCGGTTTTGAATTTTTGCCGACAAAGGTACGAATAAGCGAGGACAATACAAAACAAAAATGCGTTTTTTTGTTTTTATTGTCGAGTGAAAGTATCTTCTCGCAAAGCGAAAAGGTAGTGCAAGACGTTTAGACTTAGAACTTGTAGCGTACACCGGCGGTGAGCATGCCACGCTCGCCAAAGCCTGCCTCAAGGAAACCACGGAACGGACCGCCGAACTCAATACCCAAGGCGGTGACGTGACCCATGAAGACGACCTTATTGTCGGATTCACTGCCTTGCTTGGCGTGATGGTAAGTAGCACCGGCGGCCAGCTGTGAGTACATGCCGAAATACTCTTTACGCAACCAGTTGAACTTAACAGCAGGCATCACGGTAATATAGGTGGACTTGCAGTCGTTGTTCGAGCTATAGGTACAACCGGCAAGGCTGACCATAGCACCCACGGCCACAACGGGCGACGTGTGGTAGAAATACTCGATACCGATGGGGCCCCAGAAGCCCTTCTTGTCGTCACTGTCGAAATTGAATGCTGTGCCGATGGCCGATACGATGTTCGTGGCAGAGCCGAAACCGTAGTAGACGCCCACCTCGTTTTTCAACTCGTCATTCTGTGCACTGGCTGTGAGCGTTGCCACCAGCAGGGCGGCGATAGCAAAAATTTTCTTCATCTCGCGAATTATGTTACAAATTTTTCTAAAATCGGCTGCAAAGGTACGAAAAATATGAGCGAAATGTCGGTGTTCTATCGTTAATAAAACATAAAACGACCTACGCCGCAAGGTCATCGTACCCTGATATATTTTTTCCCGTTGTTGATGTAGATTCCCTTCCGGGGCTGCTGCACGCGGCGACCGCTGAGGTCGAAGACAGGACCTTGGGGAATGGCCGATGAGTGGCGGTCGACGACGTCGATGCCTGTGGGACTCTCGACGGTGATGGGGCCTGCGGCAAAGGCAAAGTAATCGGAAGCCACCCGACTGCTGAAGTCGTTGGCTATGTAGAGCTGGAGGTAGTAATCGCCAGGCTCCAAAGCGTCGGGCAGCGTGATGGAAACGGACTGCTGCGAGTTGGAACTGACCCTCAGGGCGCAGTAGAGGATAGAGACACCAGGGAACTGGTAGGGGCGGTAAATATCATCATCACCGAGCTTATAGAGCTGTGCCAGGAGTGCAGCATTATAGTCCCAGGACGTTCTGTTGGACACGGTGATGTCGAGCGCATAGACGGGATTGCCCTGGGCATTCGTGCGCTCGTTGTAGGCTGCGGACTGACAGGTGAAGGCCAGGTCGTCGATGGTGAGGTTGCGGTAACCTATATAGCCTGGTTGCTGCTTGATGTCGGACAGTCTGGTGTCCGTCAGGTCGACGGCATCCCTCGTAATGACGTAGACGTAGCTGCCTGCCTGAGGAAGGGTCAGATAGCTCTCGATGTCGGCCTTGCCACCAGCCTCGATCATGATTCCTGTTCTGGCAACATGGACCTTGGACTTCAGCTTATTGTTCTCTACCAAGTATGTGGTCAGCTGCAAGGGGCCATTGAAGTCGTCGGCACTGTTGTTGGTGATGGTGGAATTGACAGTATGAAGGACTCCCCACTGTTTCAGACCATTAATCTTGATGGTTCGAGCCGAAGCGGTGAGCTGGGGCTGCGGGTGGAAGATCGTGTCGGTAGGCTGACCTTCGGCGTCGACATTGATCTCGATGTAGCAGTTAGGACCGTAAACGGGTTTCCAGGGGGCATCGGTGCCTGACTCGCGGTTGACAAACAGCAGCTTGTGGCAGCCCGGGGTGAGACTCTCAGTGACGCCTTCGGGCATCGCGAATGAGTGGAGTCCCGTTTGCGCCTCCGTGTTAAAGCCTCCAAAGCTGTAGCCCACGATATCGAAGGTCTGCTGCCCCAAGAGAAGGGAGCAATCGGCCACACCGTCGGCATTCAGCTCGGCGAGGGCAACGTCGTAGGAAGCGGGCCTGTAGGAGGGGTTGATGACAGAAAAATAATGAATGTCGTCGGTGACGGAGTTCCACGTCATACTCATGAGGTAGCGCTGATAGCTGTCGGTAGAAGTCTTGGCCGGCTGCAAACCGATGAGTGCAGCCTGGTTAATGCAATAGCCGTCCTTGGTGGAGCTGCCGCCCGTACCAGACCTATCGGGTTTGAGCACGGCAATCCTGTAGTATCCATTGGCTGTGCCACCCCACCCCCAGTTCACGTGGAAGTAACCTGCGTCGTCGTGCACCTCGTAACCGTCGACGACATAGGCATGTCCGCCACCGGTCGACAAACCGACACAGACCAAGGGACGCCCTTCGCTCAACTCACTATAGAGCAACTCGTCCCAGCCGCTAGGTGTGTATTCGTCGGCTTCCACCGTATGGACACCAGGATCGATGGCGAAGCGGTTGACAAGCAGGTCGGTATCGTAGACGTATCCATTGGTAACCTGTGGCGTATAGTCCATCTGCAACATTTGACCGCAGTAACGCATCAGTGTGGCAACGGCCATCTGCTGTTCCTCGGTGGTGGACACACGGTAGTTGTCGACCATGTTGTCCCAGTCGAATGCCACGGGGGGCAGTGCATCGATGACGCGCCCGTTGGGCATGGTGTAGGCAGGCAGTTCGCCAGTGATTGGCTCCTGCGGCCAGCGGTAGTAGTAAAGCACCTGGCTCAACGCAGTGGCCATGCAACCAGTGTAGCACAGCAGTCCGTCGGTCACGGGACAGAGGGCGTTGTAAGGATTCTGGGCATTATAGACATTGCTGCCCTGATTCCAGAGTGCGGTGACCAGGTAGGGCACGTCGGCATGGAGTTCCACAGCACGGGCCTTCACTCCCTGACTGCTCATGTCGGCAATCTGGCTGGCCATCTCGTCGAACCACCACTGCATGTTGGCAGGGATGGCGTCGGCATTGAAGCTGCCCTGATCGGAGTAGCCCAGCACGAGGTTGGAGCCCACACAGTCGTCACCACTGATAACCACGAAGCCTTTATCGCCAGCTGCATTGAACACATAGTAGGGAGTGGACTCGGTGGCGGTTTCACCAGGAGCGGTGCAACCCATGGCTCGGCGGGGTGCCCGCAAGGCCTCGTTCTTCAGCTGACTGCCCTTCGACTGAAGGAAATGCGCTGCTTTTTGGCGTGCCATACTGGGCGAAACGGGTTCCGCGAGAAGGATCGTTGCACAGCAAAGGACGGCTGCGAGCGTCATCATAATTCTTTTCATCGTTCTGACAATTTTGTTGCAAATATACGTTATTTTTCTGTAACCATCAAATTTTGACACTTTTTTTAAAAAATTACGGAAAAGTTTTTAAACCTTTTGGAGATTGGGACGTCTAAAGTGCAATGCACTTTGAACTTTGAACATTAATATTATATATTAACTTATGAAAAAACTATTTTTGCCTCTTCTGCTGTTGGTAGCAGTATCTGCACAGGGTGCAGAAAATCCCGTGTTAAAGATTGAAGGTGGTCAGGTGCAGGGCGTCGTGGCCGACGACCATCCTGACGTGTATGTGTATCGTGGCATTCCCTATGCCGCACCTCCCATCAAGGAGAACCGCTGGAAGGCTCCGCAGCCCGTGGTGCCCTGGAAGGGTGTGAAGGTGTGCGACACGTTTGGTCGCCCCAGCTATCAGGCCATCCAGTATACCGGTGGCTACTACACGGAATGGGGCTATGGCAAGGAGGCTGCCTTCAGCGAGGACTGTCTGTATCTGAACGTATGGACGAAAGCTCCTGGTCAGGTCGGCAAGAAGTTGCCCGTAGCGCTGTGGATTCATGGCGGCGGCTATCGCGAAGGCTTCGGATCGGAACCTGAGTTCGACGGACAGGAGTGGGGCGCCAAGGACGTGGTGCTCGTCTCGATCAACTACCGCCTGGGCGTGTTCGGATTCCTGGTACACCCCCTGCTGACGGCAGAGAGTCCCAATCACGTATCGGGCAACTACGGCATTCTGGACCAGATTGAGGCCCTGAAATGGATCAAGAAGAACATCGAGCAGTTTGGTGGCGACCCCGACAACGTGACCATCTTTGGACAGAGTGCCGGTGGCGGTAGCGTGCGCACGCTGTGTGAGAGTCCGCTGGCCCGCGGTCTGTTCCACAAGGCTGTCATCATGAGTGCCCAAGGACTGAGCATCCCCGATGCCAACGGCAATCCCATGGGTGGCCGCTATAGCGGTGGCTCGTTTGCCGATGCTGAGAAGAATGCCAAGAAGGTGTTCGACTGGGCCGGACTGACCGACCTACAGAAGATGCGTGCTACATCGACGGAAACCGTCTTCGCACTGCCTACCCTGTATTACCAGGTGAACGACGACGGCCAGCAGCCTACTGGCCCGATGGCATTCATGCGTCGCGGACTGCCCTTCATGCCGATGATTGACGGCTACGTGAGCGAGAAGAGCTTCGACGATGCCACCCGTGGCGGAACGCTGGCCGACGTTCCCTATATGATTGGCTTCACGCTGAACGATATGGGCAACATGGCTCCCAACATCGCCGAATTCTGTAAGGTTCGAGCAGAGAAGGGCGGCAAGGCCTGGGCGTATGAGTTTGCACGTCCCCTGCCCGACGACGGCAGCCATCCCGAGGTGACCCAGCGTCTGAAGGGTGCCTTCCACTCGAGTGACCTGTGGTTTGTGTTCAAGTCGCTGAAGCACTGCTGGCGCCCCTGGACGAAGGGCGACTGGGACCTTTCAGAGAAGATGCTCACCGCCTGGACCAATTTCGCCAAGTATAGCGATCCGAACGGTCCGAAGGGTGGCGACTGGAAGCCCTGCACAGCCAAGGAGAATAAATTCATGGTGTTCAAACTGAACGACAAAGACCAGGAGGCATCCTTCTTCGGAGAACCCGAAATTGCCCCCAGACCTCAAGGATTTCCCTTCTAATTAAAAAAAATCTACAAAAATTTTGGTTAATTAAAGAAAAAGAAGTACCTTTGCCGCGGAATTACAATATTTTTAATCATTAAAACGAAAAATTATGAAAAAGTTTTTTATTGTAATGTGCATGATGCTGGTTAGCGCTACATCGTTCGCACAGAAAGGTGAGGTAGAAGTTGGTGTTCACGGCGGTTTCATCCTTGATTCTCCCAACAATCTGGGTCTTGGCGTCAACGTTGGTTACATGCTGATGAAAAACGTTCGTGGCGTGGCTGAGTTCAACTACTTCCTGAAGAAGGACGGCATTAGCTACTGGAACCTGGAAGGTAACGCAGAGTATCTGTTCCATATCAACGACGAATTCACCGTTTATCCCCTGGTAGGTCTTGATTTCCTCGGCATGGGTGGTGATTACGGAAGTGACACACGTCTGGGTCTGAATCTGGGTGCTGGTGTTGAGTATAACATCTCAAGCAACCTGAAGCTGAAGGCTGAGTTCAACTACAAGACTCAGGGCAACGGCTGGAGCCTGCTGAAGGCCGGTATTGTAATCCCCTTCTAAAAAAAAATAAAAAGATAAAAAAGTAAAATAGAGGCCTCGGTGTAATAGCCGGGGCTTCTTTTTTATTTAATAAAACAAAAACAACGGCCTAAAACTATAAATAAATAAGGTAAGATTTGGGGAATTGATTTTTTTTAGTTACTTTTGCAGTCTGATAAGAGTATCAAAGCGTAAGAAAAGAGAATTATGATTAACAGAGAACTGATTAGAATCAAGGTAGTACAACTGAGTTATGCGTACTATCAGAACGGCAGCAAGAACATCGACACAGCAGAGAAAGAACTGATGTTCAGCCTGTCGAAAGCCTACGACATGTATAACTATCTGCTGGCACTCATCGTGGGCATCACCCGCGAGGCTCGTCGCCACGTCGAAGTGGCCGAGGCCAGAGCTAAACGCGAGGGCACACCAATGCCTTCGACTAAGTTTATCTACAACCGCTTCGCCCTGCAACTGGAACAGAACAAGATGCTGAACGACTTCATGGAAACCCAGAAGAAGTCGTGGGACGACCAGCCCGAATTTCTGAAGAAGATTTACCTGCAGATTACGGAGAGCGAGATTTACAAAGAGTATATGGATTCAGCGGACGACGACTACCAGGCCGATCGTGAACTGTGGCGCAAGCTGTATCGCACGCTGATTCAGGACAATCCCGACTTGGATGCCCTGCTCGAGGAGCAGAGCCTCTATTGGAACGACGACAAGGAGGTGGTGGACACCTTTGTGCTGAAGACCATCAAGCGTTTCGACGAGAAGAACAGCGCCTCGCAGGAGCTGTTGCCTGAATACGACTCGGAGGAGGACAAGGACTATGCCCGCAAGCTGTTCCGCGCCACCATCATGAACGGCGAGGAATATCAGCACTACATGAGCGAGGCGTCGCGCAACTGGGACTTCTCACGTCTGGCATACATGGACATCGTCATCATGCAGATTGCCATTGCCGAAATGATGACCTTTCCCAGCATTCCCATCAGCGTGACCATCAATGAATATGTGGAACTGGCTAAGCTCTACTCCACCCCACGCAGTGCAGGCTACATCAACGGCATGCTGGACGCCATTGCACACCATCTGGTGAGGACGGGCAGACTCATGAAGTACATGAAGGATTAAACTTTGAACATAGAACATAGAACATTAATTAATATAATATGACACAGATTATTTTGGCTGCACAGGCCCAGGGTGGCGGCAGCATGAGTTTTATCATTATGATGGTGGCCATCTTCGCCATCATGTATTTCTTTATGATTAAACCCCAGCAGAAGCGTCAGAAGGAAATCCAGAATTTCCAGAACTCGCTGGCCGAGGGTGCAGAGGTCATCACCGGTGGTGGCATCTATGGCACTGTCAAGAAGATTGACCTGGCCACAGGCATCATCGAAGTGAAGATTGCCGACGGCGTAGTGATTAAGGTAGACAAGGGTTACGTATTCAAAGATCCGTCGAGCACGCCACAGCAGCAGAAGTAAGAGGTTTGAGATTTGAGGTTTGAGAAGATGGAAGAGCGCAGTTTTTGGGCAATCATCAAGGACTTCTTGTTGAGCAACATCAACAAGCAGCTCTTTACCTTTTTGTTCTTCCTGCTGCTCTCTGCCTCCTTTTGGCTTATCCTAACCTTGAACGAAAACTACGAAAAGGAGCTGAAAATACCCGTCCGCATCACCAACGTACCCAGAAATGTGATGCTGACTTCGCCCAGCGTAGACACCATCCGCACAATCGTTCGCGACAAGGGATGGGTGTTGCTGAACTACATGTATGGCGAATATCACTACAACGTCAAGATTGACTTCAGAAGTTACGAGAAGTCGTACGGCAGGGGCGTCGTTCCGAACGCAGACCTGAAACGCTGCATAGAACAGACCCTGGAGTCGTCGTCGACTGTAACCTCCGTGAAGCCTGAGAGACTGGAGTTTTTCTACAACAACGGTGAACGCAAGCGCGTCCCCGTGCACTGGAACGGACGCGTCATACCCGAGCAACTGTTTTTCATCTCGCACGTCGATTACACCCCGGACAGCGTAGATGTCTTTGCGTCGCGCGAAAAGCTCGACAGCATACGCCTCATCTATACCGAGCCGCTGAACTATGTGGGATTCCGCGACACGCTGGCAGTCAACTGCAAGCTGTCGCACGCTGCTGATGTGAAGGTGGTGCCGGAACGTATCCGGCTGGTGTTCCACACGGACCTGCTTACCGAGGAGAGTATCGATGTGCCCATCAAGTGCATCAACCTACCCGAAGGAAAGACGCTGCGCACATTCCCTGCCAAAGTTCCCGTGAACTTCGTGGCAGGCATCAGCCAGATTCGCGAGCTGACGGCCGATGAGTTTTCCGTCATAGCCGACTATCTGGAGATAGAACAAAACAACTCCGATAAGTGCAACATTTATCTGAAAAACGTGCCCCGCGGCATCAGCCGCGCTACGCTGGGCATCAAACAGGTAGACTACCTCATCGAAGACAATGGAGTTGTTGCAGGGAATGCTGCAGGAGATGTAGTAGGAGAAGAATAACGCAAGACCTATGAGAATCGGTATCACAGGAGGTATCGGATCGGGCAAGAGCTACGTATGCCGCTTGCTGGAGCAACGAGGCATTGAGGTGTACGACTGCGATGCTGCCGCCAAGCGGCTCATCCGCACGTCACGTCGTATGCGCCAGCAGCTGCAGCAACTGATCGGTTCGCTCCAGAAAGCAGACATCAGCAGTTTTCTGCTGGCCAGCGAGGAAAACCAGCAACGCGTGAACGCCATTGTCCACCCTGCCGTATTCCAAGACTTCGAGGAGAGCGGCATGCAATGGATGGAGAGTGCCATCCTGTATGAGTCGGGAGCCGACAAACTAGTAGACAAGGTGGTGGTGGTGACGGCCCCCGAAGAGGTGCGCATCCAGCGCGTCATGAGCCGCGACGACATCACCCGCGAAAAGGCTCAGCAATGGATTGCACGCCAGTGGCCCCAGGAGCAGGTCAGGGAACGTGCCGACTACGAGATCGTGAACGACGGCCTGGCTGATCTGGAGGCACAGGTGGGACGGCTTCTGCAAAGCCTAAATAAGAAATAAGAGATAATAATTAATAGATAAGAAACAATGAAACAAACCATTTTAGCCATCTCGGGTAAACCGGGACTCTACAAATTAGTATCACGCGCCAAGAACAGCCTCATCGTCGAGGCACTTGACGAAACCCACAAGCGTTTCCCTGCCTTTGGTACGGACCGCATCACATCACTGGGCGACATTGCCATGTTTACGGAGACAGACGACATTCCCCTGATGAAGGTGCTCGCCTCGATGCGCGACCTGGAGAAGGGCAAGGAGTCGAGCGTCGACTTCCGCAAGGCCACACCCGACCAGCTGCACGAATATTTCTCGAAGGTGCTGCCCGACTGGGATCAGGAGCGCGTGCAGAACAGCCACATCAAGAAGCTCATCCAGTGGTATAACATCCTTGTGAAGGCTGGCATTACCGACTTCGAAGAGGATTTGGCACCCACAGAGGGCGACAACATCGACGACAGACAAGACAAAGAATAATCCCAATAAGAAAAGGAATGAGCCGAAACTCATTCCTTTCTTTTTTTATTCATTAATCTAAAACTATTTATTTCTACATGTCGGGCAGAGGCCCTTGACCATGAAATTCACAGAATGCTGCTGGAAACCTTCAGGCAACTCCACATCAGGAATGGCGATATGTTCCAGACAATAGGTGCGTCGACATGACTCACAGTAGAAATGCACGTGCAGGTCGTCGTCCGTCTCGGCATCATGACTGCGGCACAACTCATAGCGCACACCGTCGCCACCATCCTCGATGACATGTACCAAATGATGTTCCTTAAACAAAGTCAAGGCGCGAAACACGCCTGACTTGTCGATGGACAGAATCTTGTACTCCAGCTCCGTCAGCGACATGGGTCGTCCGGCAGCGGCCATCGCCTTGAGTACCACAATGCGATTGGCTGTGGGCTTCACCCCATGGGCTTCGAGCAGTTCGACACAATGTTTCTCGTCCATATCTTGAAGTTACATGCGTCCGCCGAAGCCGCCACGACCACCGCCGAAGCCACCGCCACGGCCACCGCCGAAGCCGCCACCACGTCCGCCACGGCCACCGCCCATGCCTGGGCCACCGAAACCACCCTGACGGCCACCGCGACCACCAAAGATGTTCAGGCGATAAATCAGGTGAAGCATGCCATAGCTGGTAATGGCGTTATACTCTGTATCACTACGCATGGAAGCCGAAATGGTGCGGCTAATGGTGCTCTGCTCGTGCAGGATATCATACAACT
>Ga0310696_10011210_pt1 | contig 10235 bp, 7 predicted proteins | sample AusTroGonzalo_MG_4_FD_203885 | JGI IMG/M metagenome (GOLD analysis project Ga0310696, IMG submission 203885) | Bovine rumen microbial communities from tropical cattle in Woodstock, Queensland, Australia - Gonzalo_02 (v2) (version 2) | ecosystem: Host-associated > Mammals > Digestive system >... | reverse complement strand
CGATGTGAAGAAGGAGGATATCTCTGCCAAGGTCGAGCACGGTGTCCTGACCGTTGAGCTCCCGAAGGTCGTTGAAGAGAAAGTAAAGGTATCACGTCAGATTGACATCGCATAAGTATTATGAGTTCATAGGTTTTTAGGTTATTGATTAAGTTTGCGCCCTGGCATTTTGCTGGGGCGTTTTTGTAATTGGCATTCTTGACGTGTCTCTTATAGTAAAACAACTTGTTTTACTTTTGTTCAGATGCCTTTAACAATGGTAAAAGATATCTTCTTTGAAGGTAAAACAAGTTGTTTTACTTTAAGAGGTACGTTAATTTTGTATTTTGTACACTTAAAAAAGTTAAAAAAAAGTTTAGATTTTATTTGGAAGTTTCAAATATAATACTTATCTTTGCATCGTCGAGTTATCAAAAGGACTCCTGCATTGAGCAGAAAACTGGCGAGAAAGATGCATTTCTGCGGTAAGGCGTTTGCGAATTGCGATGAGCGATGAGTACAGTTACCCCGCTTTCCATAGGATGCGAAACATAAACTAACAATGATCAATTAATCGTCTCTGTTTGGGTGGCTGAGAGACAAAAAAAGTAAACACAATTATGAATAAGAAGTATTTACTCAGTCTCTTGACCTGTTTGGTAATGGCAATGGGCGCTTTAACATTGGCTAGTTGCGGTAGCGATTCAAAGGATGATCCTGAGCCTGCACCCGCTCCTGTGAGCGCTATTACTGTTTATAATCAAACGAGCTCTTCATTTATGCCGTTGTATATTTGTTTCAGAAATGTTACAGGTGAGGTGCTTAACCGTGAGAACCTGGGTGATTTGTATCCCGGTGAGTCTGTGTCAGCTCATATCCCTGGAAGCTGTGCAACTTGGTTCTTGTACACCCAAATGAATGGTCAGGCATATTATACAGCCGATCATTTGGTGTCAGAGACATCGTTCACGATTCAGCCCAATATGACGTGGTATGTAGCTAATTAATCTGATTTAATAATTTGTGGGCTGTAGCTACCAATCATAGCTACAGCCTCTTTTTTTCTTTAGAATGACCTATGCACTACAGAATTCTTCTTATCATAGCCCTGTTTTGTAACTGCTTGTGGGTGAACGCTGTTCCGGCCTACCCCAAGAAGATCCCCGTCCAAGTGGATGGGCAGACGGTGTATATCCGCTTGTTTGGCGACGAGTATCATAAACGGGCTGAAACCATGGACGGTTACACCCTAATTAACTGTAATAAGGGATGGTATTATGCTGAGAAGACTGCTGATGGCAATCTGGTCGCATCGAAGTTTAAGTTGACCGCTCAAAAAAGCAAGGATACCGATGAATTCTTGAAAGCGATACCTCTTCATCTGGATCGTGATATAACGGATTTGGAAAGGGTCTCGAGAGCCAGGCGCCATGCTCAGACACGATCAACTGCTCAAGTGGGCAATCGCAAGGTGCTCATCGTCTTAATGCAATATACTGACTTGGCTTTCGTGAAAAACCTTGATGATTTTGACCATCTGTTTAATAGTCCTGGCTACAATGAAGATGGTGCAGCAGGTAGTGTGTTTGATTTCTACACCGATGTGTCGTATGGTCAGCTGAAGCTTAAAAGTGATGTGATAGGTCCCTTTACAAGTGCTTATAATCGTGCTCACTATGGCAAAAACGACCAAGAAGGTAATGATACGGATCCTTATTCGTTGTTTTTTGAGGCGATGGAGTTTGCTTCGCAGACGGTGCAGTTGAAGGATTACGATTCGGACGATGATGGTTATGTGGATAATGTGCACATCGTGTTTGCCGGGCATGGCGAGGAGGCTGGAGCTTCGGCAGATGCCATTTGGTCGCATGAATGTTCATTTGGTGACTATTTTGAGTATCAGGGCATGAAGGTGGATCGTTATTCGTGCGCTCCAGAGTTAAGAGGAAACTCGGGACAAGGCATCTCCAGAATAGGACCGCATTGCCATGAGATAGGTCATGCGCTTGGCGCCATGGACTTCTATGACACGAACTATCAGAAGGATGAATACTTTGAGGGAACGGGCGATTGGGACGTGATGGCATCGGGCTCATGGAATGAGGACGGTGTGGTTCCTGCTGACTTTAATCCCTATGTCAAGATGTATAATTACGGATGGGTGAATATTCCGGAGATGCCTGACGGTGAGCTGGTTATCAAACCGTCATCGGCAGATAGTGCGTATTATCGCCTGACCAATACGGAGGACGATTATTACCTAATTGAGAACCGAACGAAAGACAGATGGGGCAGGGGAGTGCCAGGAACTGGATTGCTAATATACCACATACACCCCAACGTGGCTTCTTCGGGAAACGAGATCAATGCCACTTATCCGCAGAAGTGTTATCCGGTATGTGCCTCGTCGAATGTGGCCATACCTACGAAAATGCCTAATTCCTATGGATCTATCAATAGTGCAGGCTGTCCTTATCCAGGAACGTCGAATAACACGTCGTTCTCAGCATTAACAACGCCTGCGGCATTCTCTTGGGACGGTTCTTACTCCAATATCAGTCTTTTAGACATTACTCAGAACAGCGATGGCACTATTTCGTTGACCAACCATTCGTCATCTTCGAATATGGCTGACGGAGATATACTCCTGAAGGAAGGATTCGAAGCAGCGGTAGGCAATTATCAGGTGACAACGAGTGATGGCGGTTCCAGCAAGTGGCGTACCTATACCTATGATATAGCAGATATAAAGGCTGGCGGTCTTAAACCACATGGTGGCAGTAAATGCCTGAGACTGGCACCTCAGAAAATTGACATCGGAGAACAGGAGAGTCACCTGATTATCAAGACAAACATCGCTGAAGAACCGGGAAGGGCCATCTTGACTTTCTACTATAGTGCCTATTCATATCGACCAGAGGAAAATGTTCTGTACATCACTTATAAGTGTGATGATGTCCAGCAACCAGATACTGCCTGGGTGAGTACTTCACTTTCTGGCTGGAACAGTTTTATGATGGAACTGTCTGACGCAACATCTTACCAAATTGATATTTGTGGTACCGCAGTCTATGGACAGATTCTTTATCTGGATGATATTGGGGTGAGGCAGATTGAAGCGTCCCCAGATAGGATTGAGGGCTTGCGCACAGATTGGGAGTCGGAACAGCCTATGGAGATCTATGATCTATTCGGAAGGAAACGGACGCAACTACAAAAGGGTATTAATATTGTGAAATACAAGGATCGGACCAAGAAGGTCTTTGTTCCTTGATAAATGTTGATATTATTTAACAGCCGAGTACAGTGCCAACGAACTCGGCTGTTTTTTATTTCAATCGAGGATTAAAGAAGAAAAAAGGAGAACTTTTTTCTGAATTTAATTAAAATAGTTGCCTAAAAGAGAAACGTAAATAGATTTTTTTTCGTAATTTTGCCAACGAAATATACAAAGACTGATGAGAAGGACATATTTGATGGCAACTGTTCTGATGCTTTTTCTGTTCAGGATGTCTGTCTGCGCCCAGAAGGAGATGGTGTTCACACCTACCTGGACGGCTCAGGCACAGTTCGCCGGTTTCTATGTGGCTGACGCAATGGGCTTCTATAAGGAGGCAGGTCTGAATGTGGTCATCAAGCATCCGACAGCCTCCAGCACAAACGTCAATCGTCTGGAGAGCGGGGAGAGCCAGTTTGTGTCGCTTCATTTGGTATCAGCCATGGAGATGATCAACGAAGGTAGCCAACTGGTGAATGTGCTGCAATATTTCCAGCAGAGCGGTCTGATGATTGTGTCCCATCAGCCGTTGAAGGACATTAAGAGCCTGAACGGCAAGCGCATTGGTCATTTCAGGGCAGGAGTTTCTTTGTTGCCCATTGCAATAGGGCGAAAAGCCCATCTCGATATAGACTGGGTGCCCTTTATATCCCATGCCAATCTTTATATTTCAGGCGCTATTGATGCCACCTTGGCCATGAGTTATAATGAGTACTTCCAGTTGAAGACTGCTGGACAGCGGCTGAAAAAAGAGCAGCTGTTGTATATGCGGGACATAGGTTATAATGTGCCTGAGGACGGGATTTATGTGACGAAGGAATTCTATAGGAAGCATCAGGCGGAAGTCTTGAAATTTGCTGAGGCCACCCGTAAGGGCTGGGAGTGGGTTGCTGACCATCCTAAGGAAACGCTTGATATCGTGATGCTATATATGCGTCAGAATAATGTCCCCTCCAATACCTCTGCCCAGCGGTGGATGTTGGAGGAGTGTATCAAGTTGCTCGCTGATCCGAAGACAGGTAAGCGTACTTACCGTCTGGATCCCCAGATGTTAGACCTTGCCAACCGTATTCTCTGCGAGGGTAGTGTGATAAAGAAACCGATTACTTATCAGCAAATTACGCAGCCATGAGTTCATTCCGCTTTTCACTCCCCACTTTTCATTCCCTATACGCCAGACTTACTCTTTGGGTGATGCTCACGGTGATAATTGTTACCGTCATTATCACTCTGATTGTTTCGTACATCAGTTCGTCGGCTGTTTTAATGGGAACGAAAGAAAATGTGCAGAGCCGCATGGAGATAGCTAACCAGCACATCAACAGTGTCCTTGTAGGCGTGGAAGTAGCTGTGGCGAATACCATACCGGAGGTGGAAAATTCGCTCTCAAATCCGGATGAGATGTATGGTGTCGTTCGTCGTTTGTTGGAATTGAACCCAAATATCGTTGGTTCCACCGTGGCTTTCGAGCCCAACTACTATCCCGAGAAGGGTAAGCAATTCTCACCATACGCTTATCGCGACATCGATTCAACGGTTCTCACCAAGCAGCTCGGGAGCGATAACTATGAGTATCATTATATGGATTGGTATCTCATTCCCAAGCTCTTGAAACGTAAATATTGGAGTGAGCCCTATTATGATCAGGGAGGCGGTGAGCAGATGATGACCACGTATTCGCATCCGCTCTTTGATGCCTCGGGCAACATCTACGCCGTCATCACCGCTGATGTGTCATTAGAGTGGCTCACGGAACTTGTGACGAAAAATGACATGGATTTCAATCAGCGGGTGCTGAATACAAAAGATCAAGGCGAGGAAGGACTGCGGGCTATCATGGAGGGCGACAGCACCTTCTTCTATCATCATGCATATACCTACATTATAGGTAAAGGCGGCACTTATATTGCCCATCCCATGCGTGATCGTATCCTGAACGAAACCTATTTTATTTATTCTCAGGAGACACCTGACACGATTGATGACGAGATAGGCTATGATATGATTGACGGCAAATCAGGTATGAAAGCCATCAACCGTGACGGCACCAGGTTCTATATCAACTATGCACCGATAGAGCGTACGGGTTGGTCGATGGCTACTGTTATCCCAGCTAAGCTCATCTTCTCCCGCTCGATGATCTTTGGAGGTATTGTCGTGGCCGTCATGTTGATAGGACTGCTGATCCTATTCTTCGTGTGTCGCCATATCTTAAAACGTGTCACTAAACCATTGGCTCTTTTTGCCCAGTCTGCCGATGAGATTGCCCAAGGCAACCTGAATGCTTCGCTACCTCAGATCACATCGCACGACGAAATGAAGCGCCTGCACGACTCGTTTGCGCTGATGCAGACATCACTGACGGATCAGATGGAAGAACTGAAGCGGGTGAACGCGGCCAAGGGTCGCATCGAGGGTGAGTTGAATGCAGCCAAGGATATACAGATGTCGATGTTGCCGAAGTTGTTCCCGGCTTATCCTGACCGTGACGATATAGACATTTATGGTCAGTTAACGTCAGCCAAAGAGGTGGGCGGTGACCTTTTCGATTTCTTTATCCGTGACGAGAAACTGTTCTTCTGCATCGGTGATGTCTCTGGCAAGGGTGTACCAGCCTCATTGGTGATGGCTATGACGCGTAGTTTATTCCGCAACGTGGCTAGTCATGAGAATCGGCCAGAGAAAATCGTCTCACTCATCAATGAGGCTATGACCGATGGTAACGACTCAAACATGTTCGTGACATTCTTTATCGGGGTGCTCGACTTGTTTACAGGCCAATTATACTACTGTAATGCAGGGCACGATAAACCTTATGTCGTGGGTAGTGATATCACAGAACTGGCAGGTAATCCAGACTTGCCTGTCGGTACGTTTAGCGACACTGTTTATATTGTCCGGGAGTATCAGGTGCAAGAAGACACCCTGTTATTCATATATACCGATGGCCTGACGGAGGCACAAAACAGCCAGCAGGAGCAATTTGGAGAACAACGGATCATAGATGTGCTGCAGACTGGTGGCACTTGCAAGGGGGTCATTGCCAAGATGACAGAGGATGTCCACATGTTCGTGGGGGATGCTGAGCAGAGTGATGACCTGACCATGCTGGCTATCCGCTATAAGCCTCATACGAAATAATAGTAATCACAAAAGATATCAACAATGAAAACAACGATTGAGCAATTGGAAGACTGTACTGTTGTCACCTTTGATGGAAACTTTGATACTGCAGTTTCTGTAGAAGTGGAAAAGACTTTAAGACCCCTCATAGAGAATGGGGGTGGGCATATCATCATCGAATGTGAAAAACTGTCGTATATTGCATCCAGTGGCCTGCGTATCTTGCTCAGTATTCTGAAGAGTACCAAGTCGAACGGTGGCAAACTGCTACTGCGGAACGTTAGTAACAATGTCAAGAAAGTATTCATCTTGACAGGATTCGTCAACATCTTTGATTTTGAGTAGAATATAATAATTTTAAAGCCCGCTTAATTAAGCGGGCTTTAAAATTTATTGTTTGTCGAGTTCTGCGAGATTTTCTGCAATCATCTCGTCGGTGACCGTGTAGTTCTGGAGGTCACCCTTGATGAACGACTCATAGCTTGGCATGTCGATGAGGCCGTGACCAGAGAGGTTGAAGAGGATCACCTTCTCCTCGCCAGTCTCCTTGCACTTGTTGGCCTCGCGAATGGTAGCTGCGATGGCGTGACAGCTTTCGGGAGCGGGAATGATGCCCTCAGTGCGGGCGAAGAGCATACCTGCCTCGAAGGTCTCAAGCTGAGGAATATCCACACCCTTCATGTAGCCATCCTTGATGAGCTGAGAGATAATCATACCTGCACCGTGGTAGCGCAGACCACCAGCGTGGATGTTAGAGGGCTTGAAATTGTGGCCTAAGGTGTACATCGGCAGCAATGGCGTGTAACCAGCCTCGTCACCAAAGTCGTAGCGGAACTGACCGCGCGTGAGTTTCGGACAGCTGTCGGGCTCAGCAGCGATAAACTCAGTGTGGCGCTCACCACTCAGGTTATGACGCATGAAGGGGAAGGCAATACCACCGAAGTTAGAACCACCACCGAAGCAGGCAATCACCATGTCGGGATACTCGCCGGCCATCGCCATCTGCTTTTCAGCCTCCAGACCGATGATGGTCTGGTGGAGACCTACGTGGTTGAGCACGGAACCCAGCGTGTATTTACAATTAGGAGTAGTCGTAGCCAACTCTACGGCCTCAGAGATAGCGGTGCCGAGAGAACCAGAGTGGGTGGGATCCTTTGTCAGGATATCCTTACCGGCACGGGTTGACATCGAAGGAGAACCCTCGACTACAGCTCCGAAGGTGCGCATGATGCTGGAGCGATAAGGCTTCTGCTGCATGGTAATCTTCACCTGATAGACGGCACAATCGAGACCATAGATCTTAGCTGCATAACTCAAAGCAGCACCCCACTGACCAGCACCCGTCTCTGTGGTAACGTTGGTCGTACCTTCCATCTTGGCATAGTAGCACTGAGGCAGGGCGGAGTTGATCTTATGTGAGCCCAGTGGGTTGGTGCTCTCATTCTTGAAATAGATATGGGCAGGAGTACCCAAAGCCTCTTCGAGGGCATAGGCGCGAACCAGCGGTGTGCTGCGATAGAATTTGTACTTGTCGAGCACTTCTTCAGGGATGTCAATCCAACGGTGCTCCGTGTCAAGTTCCTGCACACAACACTCACGGGGGAAGATGTGTGCCAGGTCATCAACACCCAACGGTTGCTTGGTAGCTGGGTGGATGGGAGGCATGGGCTTGTTGGGCATGTCAGCCTGAATGTTGTACCACTGTGTTGGAATCTCACTCTCTTGGAGGATGAATTTTTTCTGTTTAGCCATAATATAATTTTTTAGGATTGGTAATATCCGTCTGCAAAGGTAACACAATTAATTGAAAATTGAGAATAGGGAATTGATTATTTATTAAAAATGTGTAACTTTGCAGCCGATTATGTGGATTATTGCAACAATATTGGTTTATTTTGCAGTCTTGTTCGGCATTAGCAGGCTGACGGGCAGACATGCCACCAACGAAACCTTCTTTCGTGCCAACCGGAAGTCGCCTTGGTATATGGTGGCTTTTGGTATGGTGGGGGCTAGTATCTCAGGTGTGACGTTCGTCAGTGTACCAGGAATGGTGACCGGCATCGACATGACCTATATGCAGACCTGTCTGGGCTTTATTTTGGGCTATTTCTTAGTGGCTTTCTTGTTGCTGCCACTCTATTACAGGCTGAATCTGACGACGATCTATTCTTATTTAGGTCAGCGTCTGGGGCCGAGGTCCTATAAGGCGGGTGCCTCATTCTTTCTACTCTCGAAGATGACGGGGGCAGTGGTACGTTTTTATGTGGTCTGCATGATCCTACAGCGTTTTGTGTTTGAGGTTTGGGACATTCCCTTTGCCGTTACAGTCTTCGGTATGGTGACCTTGATATGGCTTTACACCCGTCGTGGCGGCATTAAGACGCTGGTGTGGACGGATACGTTTCAGACTGTTTGTCTCTTCGGAGCGCTTCTCCTTATTATATATAAGGTGGTGGGGCAATTGGGGATGACGCTGCCTGAGGCTGTTAATGCCATAGCCGCTGATACACATAGTCAGATGTTCGTTTTCGATGACTGGGTATCGAAGCAGAACTTCTGGAAGCAGTTCCTGAGCGGCGTGTTTATCGTGATTGTGATGACGGGGTTGGATCAGGATATGATGCAGAAGAATCTGACGTGCAAGTCACTCCGTGAGGCTCAGAAGGATATGTGTACCTATGGCGTGGCATTTGTACCAGCAAACCTGCTGTTCCTGTCGCTGGGTGTGCTACTGGTGATGCTGTCCCAATCACAAGGACTTCCAGTGGCTATGGGCGACGCATTGTTGCCTGACTTCGTTCAGCAGAGTGGATTATCAGTGGTCATTCCCTTTACCATTGGATTGGTGGCCGCATCGTTCTCGAGTGCCGACTCTGCTCTGACTTCGCTCACCACGAGTTTTTGTGTGGATATCAGGGAAAGGGCAGGGGATGAGCAACTCAGGAAACGGGTTCACCTGATGATCAGTTTGCTGTTTGCGGTGATGATTCTGCTATTCAGAATGCTGAACTCCACGAGTGTGATTGATGCCATCTATGTGCTGTGTGGATATACATACGGGCCGCTGTTGGGGTTATTCGCCTATGGTATGCTGACAAAAAGGAAGCCAAGAGACAAATTTGTGCCCTATATCTGTATCGCCTCACCACTGGTTTGTTATGGCATAGACACGCTGACCTGGCATTTGTCAGGTTATCGTTTTGGCTATGAACTACTGATGTTGAACGGTTTGCTTACGTTCCTGGCTTTGTATGTAAGTTCTCAAGGTACTCTTTCGGCTGCACCCCAAAATGCTTCTTGAAACAAGTGGAGAAGTAGCGGGGATCTTTGAATCCGACACGATAAGCAAGGTCGCTGACTCGGATATCTGGACTTTCTTCGGCGATACGGCTGGCTTCCTTCATGCGGATGTCGCGAATAAAGCTCGACACGTTGAGACCGGTGATAGAGCGCAGTTTATTGTATAAGGTAGAAGTGCTGGTACCCATGTCGGAGGCCAGGGCATCGCGATCGTAGTCCTCGTCTTCCATATGGGCATAGACCAAATCCAGAGCATGGCTGAGGAATTCCTCGTCGGGCGATGGTGCCTTCTCTTGTTTCTGCATGGTCTCAGCCATCGTTTTCTGGGTATATTCGTGCTGAATACGCTTGCGGTTCTCAATGATGTTGTTAATGCGCAATTTAAGCTCACTGAGGCGGAAAGGTTTCTTGAGATACTCATCGGCACCAGCACGCAGTCCTTCCTCAATACCTTCGTCCTGCGTCTTTGCCGTCAACAGAATGACGGGCAGGTGATTGTAGTTGTCGTCAGACTTGACAGCCCTTGTCAACTCATATCCATCCATCTCGGGCATCA
>Ga0310696_10011209_pt1 | contig 10236 bp, 7 predicted proteins | sample AusTroGonzalo_MG_4_FD_203885 | JGI IMG/M metagenome (GOLD analysis project Ga0310696, IMG submission 203885) | Bovine rumen microbial communities from tropical cattle in Woodstock, Queensland, Australia - Gonzalo_02 (v2) (version 2) | ecosystem: Host-associated > Mammals > Digestive system >... | reverse complement strand
TCGCCCATACAGATGGTGTCGTAGCGTGCCGAACTGCTGGTGTCGTGATACGAGAGAAACAGCCGATGGGGTCCGCAGACATCCTGCGTGGTATAGAAACCGCTGTCGTAGAGTATGTACCTGTAGAATTGGTACGGCATCCCCGGACATACCGTGTCGTAGACCGTGTCGCGGGGATAGGTCACCCAGAGAGAGTCCGTATAGGTGTCAGTGCATGTGCCGTTGGCCAGCATGGCCGTCAGGGTGACCGTGTGGAGGCCCTCCCCCTGGAAGGTATGGGTCGGGTTAGGCAGGGTCGATGTCGTGCCGTCGTCGAACTGCCAGATGTAGCTCTCGCAAGGCTCGTTGGTGATGTTCTGGCGAGCCGAGTCGGCAGCCACACGGCTCAGGTTGACGAAGTACACTTCCGACCCGCAGCTGTTCTCGGATACCATCATGAAGGCGGCCACAGGATAGCGCGGGCCTGCGCGGGCCGTGAGGGTAAAGCCGCAGTCGGCTGTGGTGTGCAGGTACCTGACCCAACAGCAGTAGTTGCCCGCTGTCGTCACATGCAGCTGCCTCGCCGTCGAGAGTGTGACGGAAGGGTTGTCGGCATTGTACCACCGGTAGGCGAACCCCTGGGGTGCGGTGAAGGTATTCTCCACCGTCTCGCCACACGAAGTCGAGGTCAGTCGTTTGGTCCCTGTTTCCATAACATAATAGGCATAGCCGTAGTGACCGCCCGCTGCACAATCGGCATTGTCCAGATGTACACAGATTTCCTGCCCGTGATAGGGGGATAGGTCCACCCCCACAGACATCCAGTCGTGCCATACCACATCATTAAGAGCTGTGTTCCACCCGGAGAGGTCGCCCGCCACGAAGTTGGCATACAGGCAGGAATCCAACAATTGCCCCCGTCGGTTGCGGACAGAGAAGACAAAATGGGGCTGCCATTCCGCAGAATGTAACGGATTTTCCTCTACCAGAGCGTAACGCAGTATCAGCAGGTCATTCTTGCCTGTGTCGACCTGCAACCGGTAGACTATTTCCTCCTGTTGGTTACCAATGTCCCAATTACCCAACCGTACAGAGTAGCAATAGCCCTCCGGCACGGTACGCAACTGGTTTCCCGTCCGCGGGTCGTACTCTGTCGGGTCGGAATGCACCGTATGTCGGGAATTTATTTGATCGCTTCCGTGATCTACCACATGTTCTCTCGTGGAGGGCGTTGAGAAAAACCCGATACGGCAGGATACCGTCGTGTCGTACAAGTCCCAATACCGGAAGGGGTTCTCCACCCCATTGTCACAATTGGTGTATAACTTGAAGGGACCATTCCAGTCGCTATACTCCCTCCTGGCACACTCCGCTCTCACCCACACCTGGTATATCGATCCCGGCAAGAGTCCCGTCAGGTGGACGCTGCTCTGTGTGGTGCTTATCATCGTAGAATCCCCTCCTCCCAGACGGGAATACTTCATCTCATACCTCACGGCCCCCAAAACAGGTCTCCACGACACCGTCGCCGTGCTGTCCGTCACCTGCGACGGTTTCACGTCCGTAGGATGCCAGCAATTCATGTTCGGAACAAGACGGAGGATTTCTTTCCAACCTTCTAAGGGCCAAAGGCCATGGTCGAAATCTGGTTCCGTTAAACAAATGCGGCGGCCGAGATAGACAAATAGTCTATCCCCTCTCCTTCCAGACAATTGAATAGGATTGGTATAGATGAATCTGTTTAGCGTCCCGTACAACAGGAATCGCACCGACATATTGGCCTCGGACAGGTGCACTTGCCAACACAGCGGCGGGACGAGTCCATACTGGTTTGTACATGCTTGCGAATGGAACTCCATCACGAACCTCCGCGACCCGGGACTTCCCTCAGTCATATACAGCATATACCCTCCACCCGCCAGAGCAAGACTGTCCAAGAAAGAGGCGATACACATCTCCTCAACGCCGAGAGCATGGATGTCAAAGCATATCTTCGCCGCCGCGGTAACGGTGACAGAATCGAAATACTCGCCAAAATAACGGAAGGTAAATCCTATGGGGATAGGGGCTGTTGCATGGCTCGCGTTGGCTGCAGGATACAGCACCACGGCATTCTCCATATTGACCCAATCCGAGTCGCTGTCCAGCGTTGTATATCTACTCGTCCGTTCATCGAAGGTATATCCGCACTGCGCCCCGGACTGCAGCGGCAGCAAGGATGCCGCCAGCAGCAACAAAAAGAGCAGGGTATGGGACAGCTTCTTCATCGTATTCATCTAATGAGGGTTACCGTGCCGGCGCGGGTGCGGAACTGTTTGTCGGGAATGGAGTAGTGGCAGACGTAGGCGTAGGAGCCTTGGGGGCAGGGGATGCCGCCGCTGGTGCCGTCCCAGCCCTCGTGGCGGTCGGTGGTATGGAACACCTGCACGCCGCGGCGGTCGTAGATCCAGAGTTCGAAGTCGTCCACCTCGGAGCCGAGGACCTGGAAACGGTTGTTGTCGTCGCGCCCGGGGGTGAAGACGTTGGGGAAGAAGAGGTATTCCTTGATGACGGGAATAACCCTTCGGGCCGTGTCGACGCAGACGCTGTCGCCTCCTATCAGCAGCACCACCACGCTGTCGGCCATCGGCGGCGTCTCATACTCCAACCTCGGCCCTGCCACGGCCTGCAGAACCGAGTCCACCACCCACTGGCGGAAACTGACATTGTCGCCCAAGTCGCGCGCCACCAGGTGGAGGTTGTCGGTCATGAGCGTCTCAGGCTGGACATCCAGAAGGAGGGAAAAGACGCTCTGCGAAAAGAGGGACACCGAGTCGGCTCCCGGACAGGAAGGGGCATCGGTGTAGTCGTAGAACAGCCGCAACAGGGTCTCTACCGGCGGACGGAAGTGGAGACGCTCGAGGCTGTCGAGGGTTTCCTGCATTTCGGGTTGAAGGGGCGGCTCCGTGTTCCAGCGGTAGGTGTAGCCCGTCGTGGGCACGGTGACGACATAATGCTGCGGGGTGGCGCAGTAGGCAACGATGTCGAGTCGCGGGTGGGCGCGCTGACGCACATTCAGCACCCGCACAATCAGGCTGTCGGTCAACACGCTGCTGAGATTCCAGAGGGTATCGGACGAGGCCGTGGAGTAGGTGTTTCCACCCCACACCACAGGCAGGTCGTCGACGCAGACGGTGGTATCTACCGTGGAGATGCAACTGAGGCGCAACCAGACGGACGAGTCGCACCCGTCGACACTCTGGAAGGTATAGCCGCCCACGCCCGGGGCGTATATCTGTCTGTCACCCAGCGTGTAGTATTCTCCCACGGGCAGCGTGTCCTTGAGGCGGAGATAATAGGTGGGGTGGACTGTCAGGTTGATGCGCTCCACCGAGTCGCACCCTCCCTCCACGCCGGTGTCGGGGAAGAGGATGAGGTATGAGCCTTGCTCCGTGAAGCAACTGTCCGAATGCCACAAGGTGTCGCCTTGGCAGAGGGAGGCGTTGTAGACGGAATGGGGTCCGTTGCGGTAGGCCAGATAAATCTGGTGAAAGCCACAGTCCCCTTCGATGCTGTAGGACCCGCTGTCGTAGAGGGTGGTGTTGTGGAATTGGTAAGGCACGCCCGGACAGACAGTGTCGTAGATGGTGTCCGACTGGTGGTTCACCATGAAAGTGTCTGTGTGGGTGTGGCTGCATAAGCCGTTGGCGAGCATGGCCGTCAGACGGGCCCAGTGCAGTCCTTCACTGTGGAAGAAATGTGTAGGGCTCTCCAATGTGGAGACGGTTCCGTCGTCAAACTCCCACAAGAAACTCTCGCAGCGCTCATTGGTGAGGTGTGTGCGGGTCGAGTCGGTAGCCAAACAACTGTGGTTGAAGAACTGAATCTTCGACCAGCAGCTGTTCAGCGGCAAGACGGAATACTTCGCCACAGGATAGCGCAAGCCCGCGCGGACGGTGAGAGTAAAGCCACAGTCGCGGTCGGTGAAGGGGTATTCCATCCAGCAGCAGTAGGTGCCTGCCTGCGTCACATGCAGGTAACGCGTGACGGAGAGGGTCGCCGAGGGGTTGTTGATATTGTACCACCGGTAGGAGAAGCCACTTGGGGCCTCGAAGACATTCTCGACATCTTCGCCACAGTCGCTCGACGTGATTTGCTTAGGCACGGTCTCCAGCACGAAATAGGCATAGCCGAAATGGGCTCCCAACGCGCAGTCGCCCGTCTCCAGATGCACCTGTATCTCCATTCCTTGGTAGGGAGTGAGGTCCACGCCCACCGCCTTCCAGTCGTGCCATACGACATTCGACGAGGGGTTGACATTCCATCCCGAGTTGTCGCCCGCCACGAAATTGGCATAGAGGCAAGGGTCCAGCAGTACTCCCTGCTGGTTATGGATGGAGAACCTGAAGTACGGTTGGTCATCGAGGGAATGGTTCGGGTTGTTTTCGACGATAGCGTAGCGCAGCACCAGCAGGTCAGACTGATTGGAGCCCACCTGAATCCTGTAGACTATCTTTTCACCCTCGGTTAGTACATTCCTGTTTCCCAGCCGCACAGAGTAGCAATAGCCTTCGGGAATGGTGCGCAACTGTCCCTCGGAGAAGATGTCCCGTTCCGATGTGTCGGAGAGAACGGTATGGCGGGAGAGGTTGCCCTGGTCCAACACGCCCTCCGACAGCGCTGCACCACGGTGACCATAGTAACAGGTGACCGAGGGGCTGTGCAGGTCCCAATAGCAGAGCGCTTCCTCCATCTCGTTGCGGCAGAGGGTGACGGCTGTGACCGTCTGGGGGGAGCTGACGCCTCCGTCGGCACATACCGACTGAAGGTGGAAATCATAGCTATGCTGCGGCTGGAGGTTCGCCAGGGTGATGAAGGTGTCGGTGGTGCTGGCCGAACGGCTGGGAGAAAACCCGTGGTTGCCGTATTCCACGTTGTAACTCACGGCATTTGCCACCGAACTCCACGTTAACGTCGCCGTCGTGCCCGATGTTTGCCGGACCTGATAATTCCCCGGTGCTGCACACGGTGCCTGCCCCCACGCCAAACATGCCGTCAGGAGCATTGTCATCAGCGACAATAGCCGTCTATACCGCCCAGGGTTCATGGTCCTTATCGTCTCATTGAGTTGCGCATTTTCTTTATCAGATAGTCAATCACCACGTCGGCTTGCTGTTCCGTGGTGCAGCAGAAGATGTAGAGGGTCCGCGAGAGGTAGGAGACACCCACGTAGCACGAGTTGGCCACGTCGATGCGCTCCTCGGTCACGGGAGCGGGTTGGGAAGGGTCTTTCCTGTCGCGCTGGGCGAACATCGAGACTTCCCACCCTTGTGCCAGTTGCCGGCGCTGGTCGTCGTTGAGGGCGATGAGGCCGAACTCCTTGCAGAGCCAGTCCCACCCTGCGTCGTCCACGGCTTCCAAGAGGGTCACGTCGGCCTGGGTGCCTGCCGAGTCGAGCACGAAGCCCGTCACGCTGGCCACCCGGATGTCGGTGCGCGAGGCATACCTGTTATACAAGTCCGGCTGGGCGCCGGCAACCGACGCCCAGACCAGGACACCTATGAAAAGCAAATATTTCCGTAACATATATAGTACTATAGGTTATACGCGCAGGAAGCGCCAAATGTCGTTGATTACCGAGTCGGGCGAGCACTCGCTGTTGCAGGCCACCACGGGATAGCTCTCGCCGGCATGCGCCGGGAGGGGCGGTTCTTCGTGCACACGGACGGGTGCCGGGGCCTCTTGCAGGGCCGTGGCGACGGCTTCCATCTCCCTGTCTGGGGCTGCGGGCGTGACCTGGGCCACCTCGCGCACCGGCGTTTGGCGGGGGCTGTGGCGCACGACGGGTTGCTCGGGGGCAGGCTCGGCCAAGGATTCCACGATGGTCTGCGGCTCCAGGCGGGCCTCCATCACGGTGTCGGGAAGTCCCGCAGGGGTACCCGACCGCAAGGCCACGGCCACCACCACGGCAATGATGAGGGCCACGGAGGCCGCTATCGACATGCGCGTGGCGCGCTGGCGGCGCAGGGTGTTGGCGCGGGCCTCCGCGCCGGCGAGCACCTCGTCGCGGTGCGAGAGGGTATTGAGCCTTTGCATCTCTTCTTGGCTAATGGTGCCTTCGGCATATTGCCGGAGGAGTGTCTCTAATTCCGTCATGTCTCTATCAGTTTGGATTCTTCATATAATATGCCCGCCTTGAGTTTGCGGAGGGCTTTGATAATCTTTTTCTTCACCCGCCCCTCTGTCATGCCCGTCATGTCGGCCGTCTCCTTCAGCGTCATCCCCATCCCGTAGTGCAAATCCAGCAGCAGCACCGTTTCTTTGGGCAACTGCTTCTTGAGTTGCGGCAGCAGTTCCAGCCTGCGCTCAAACACCGGGTCGGCGTCACTCTCGTCTGTCAAGTCGGGGAACTCTGCAACAATATATCTCTCCTTCAGTCGGTCGCAGCAGTAGTTCCTCAACACCCGGCAGCAATATTTGTACGGGTCTCCCGTCCACGGCAAGGCCATCGTCTTGGCGAGGGCCTCCTGCACAGCGTCTTTTGCCTCCTCCTCGTTCCGCAGCAGCATCAACGCTGTCGTGAAGAAGTCGTAGTATCGGTCGGCCAAATATTGCTTGTCTGCATCGTGCATCCTTTTTCCATTTCTTACATAGACTGAGAATTTCGATTTTGGACCCCCCCTGAGGGTCACTTTTAACATATTTTATGCCATTCGGGCACTTTTTCCATCAAAAAAAGCCGTTTTTCGGCCATTTCGACCCTACAGAAGAGCTCCTCCCTGCCATTGGTCAAAAGCAAAAACGGCACCTGAAGTACCCTGTTGTAGCGCGAAGCCTGGTCGATTACCTTCTGCGAGAGGGGTACACTCTCCTTTTTGCATTCCACAATCATGAGGGGGCGAACCTCGCGGTTGTACACCACGATGTCGCACCGCCGCGTCATGCCGTTCAGCGTGATGGCACCTTCCACCTGCATCAACTCCAGGGGATAGCCCAGGGTGTGGTGCAGCCTGTGTACCACCTGCTGGCGCACCCATTCCTCAGGGGTCAGCGCCACCCAGCGGTGCCGGACGATGTCCAGCACCTCGCGGCGGCCCTCCGTCTCGCGGATTTCAATAGATGGTCTCTGACTGCTCATCGTCGTCTCCCTGGTCTCGTTGCTGGCGTTGTTTGAGTCCGTTGTTTATCTTATAGGTAAAGCCAATGGTCACGGTGGGCGAGAGACGGTGCGAGCGGACGGTGCGGTTCAGTTGCGGGGTGTGGGTCTCGTGGCCCCAGCCGCCAGTGGCGAAGAGGTCTCCCACGCGCAGGTTGACGGTGCCACGGCGCTGCAGCACATCCTTCTTCACGGCCAGGTCTACCCACATCGACGACATCATCGTCGTCTGCAGGTCGAGCCAGGGGGCGAAATATTGTCCCGAGAGCTGGATGGTCCAGTCCTTGGGCAAGTTCATGAACGAGGAAAATTTGCCGCTGGCCTGGAACGCAGAAGTCTCCTTGTTGTCCAGCAGTTCCGTCCCCTCAATGGTGCTCTGGTATAGGTTCACGCTGACATTCAGCTTCCACCATTTCAGCACCTGCCAATCCACGATGAGCTCCAGGCCGTAGTTGTAGCCGCGGCTGAGGTTCTGCCATGTGCTGGCCCAGTAGCCGAGGTATTCATCGTTGTACGGCATCCACCACGAGTAACGGGCGTTGCTCGCACTGTCCCACACAAAGCCGTAGCGCGTCATCATCTTGTTGGTCTGACGGTAGTAGGCGCAGGTGTAGAAGTTCCACTTGTCCAGCGAGAGGTTATAGGAGAGTTCGAAGGCGTTGGTGAACTCCGGGTCGAGGTTGGGATTGCCGAAGGAGAGTTCCTGGCCTTCGCGCACCTCCATGTAGGGGTTCAGGTCCCACATGCGGGGACGGCGCACACGGCGGCTGTAACTCAGCTGCATGCTGTTCGACTTGTTGATCTCATACGAGAGGTGCAGCGTGGGGTAGGGTTCCCAGTAGTCCTTCTTCACCGAGTCGGTCTGCGGGTGGTTCACATCGTAGCCCAGCAGGTAGGAATACTCCACGCGCAGGCCCGCCTGGGCCGAGAGTTTCTCTGTCAGTTTGCCGCCCACGGTGGCATAGGCCGCGTGAATCTGCTGGTTGTAGGTGAAGTGGGTATTCGACGACTCGTCGGGGTGGGTATACAGGTTATGGAGGCTGTCGTACTCCGTGCGGAAATAGAGAGCCTTCTGGTCGGGCCAATCCATGCGTCCCTCATAGCCTGTCTCCAGCTTCCACGAGGTGGCGAAGGGGTGCACGTAGTTCATCTTCAGGTTCAGCGCCTGGTGGTGGTTCTCCGTCTCGGTGGTGCGCAGGTAGTAATTGTCCCACTGGGCATCGCCATTGTACACCTGCTCCTGTCGGCCCTGGCCCTGCACGTGGCGCATGCTGTAGGTGGCGTCGGCGGTAAACTCGCGGTCTGGCTCGTCAAATTTCTTCCGGTAGCTGAGGTTGAAGGAGTGGTTGACGTTGCGGTTGTCGTTGGTGTCGGTCTGGATGTAATCCAGGAAATGGTCCTCAGAGAAGAGGTCGCGCGAGTCCATGTAGTTCTGCCGCAGGCGCTGGCCGCCGCGCAGCTGGTACGACAACAGGAGGCTGTTCTGCTTGTCGAAATAATACTCGCCCCCGACCTTCACGCTTCCCATGAAACCGCCGCGGATGCCGTACTGGTCAGCCGTGTCGCGCGACCAGGCGGTGTCGGCCCGCAGGCGTTCCCTGTAGGAGGTGCCCCAATGCCCACGGTTGCGCATGCCGCCGTCGGCCGAGAAGAAGAGGTTGTACTTCTCCGTGGTATAGTTCAGGTTGATGCTTCCCGTTGCCGTAGGAATGAACTGGGGCATCCCTTGGGGAAAAAGGAAGGGCAGGGGGGCTCCCCCGTTGAGGGAGGCCACGCCGTTGAGGCCCTGGGCAAGACTGGTCTGCTCCTTGAGCTTGATATTGATGATGCCGCTCATCCCCTCGGGGTCATACTTAGCCGAAGGGTTCGTGATGACCTCCACGCTCTCCACGCTGCTGGCGGGAATCTGCTCCAGGAGCGACTCCAGGTCGTTGCCCATCAGTTCGTAGGGGCGGCCGTTGATGAGTACCTTGACATTCGACGAGCCGCGCAGCGTCACGTTGCCGTCGTTGTCCACAGCCACGCTGGGCACATTCTGCAAGACTTCCGTCGCCGTGCCGCCGCCGGCCACGAGGTTCTTGTCGACGTTCACCACGCGCTTGTCCAACTGGTACTCCACCAGCGTCCTCTCGGCGGTCACCACCACCTCGTCCATCATCACGGCGCCAGGCACCAGTTCTATCTTGCCCAGGTTCACCTTGGGACTCTTGTCGTTGACATTCACCACCGTGGGGTGGAAATAGGGGGTATAGCCCATAAAGGAGATACGCACGAGGTAGCGCCCGTTGTTCACCTTCACGGTGAAGGCACCCTTCTCGTTGGTTACCGTTCCCGTCGCCAGCGACGAGTCTTTGGGGTTCAGCACCGCGACGGTGGCATACTCTACCGCCTGGCCCGACTTGCTGTCGTACACGCGGCCCGAAATGGTTCCCTGCGCCACTGCCGACAGTGTCAGGCACATCATGGCCACAAGGGCGAGGAATTTCATCTTTCTCATATTGCGACGGTCATTATCAATCATCTTTTCTTTGTACCCGGTCAGCCCCGCACATAGTGGGGCATGTCGAAGGGGATGGGAAGCGAGAGTTCGATGAGGCCGCCGAACTCGTCCTTGTCATACCAGGGCACTTGGTAGATAAGTTTCTTCACACCTTTCTTCTCAATGGTGTAGGCATTCACCTTCTCGTTCTCGAGCAGGTCCTTGAGGATGGCCGCCGCCCGCGGCGGGTGGCAGTCGAAAAGGTTATTGCCGATTATCTTGTTGCCGTGACTGTTGACCACAGCCGATGTAGTGTTCATGTCCAAGATGTTGCCCTCCCGGTCGCATACCGTGACGGCCACACCTTTCAACCATTCAAAACAATTGTCCATGTATTATGTTGTGCATAAAAAACCCCTGAGACCTGACGGCCCCAGGGGGAGCATCATGAAAAAAATTACTTGCACTGGAGGGCGGCCAAGGCGATGCTGTAGAGCTTGGTCTTGGCGCTGTCGCCGCGGCTGGTGAGCACGCAGGGGACGCGGGCACCCATCACCATGCATGCCAGCTCGGCATGGGCGAACTTGGTGCACGCCTTGTAGAAGATGTTGCCGGCCTCGATGTTGGGGAACAGCAGGCAGTC
>Ga0310696_10011208_pt1 | contig 10236 bp, 8 predicted proteins | sample AusTroGonzalo_MG_4_FD_203885 | JGI IMG/M metagenome (GOLD analysis project Ga0310696, IMG submission 203885) | Bovine rumen microbial communities from tropical cattle in Woodstock, Queensland, Australia - Gonzalo_02 (v2) (version 2) | ecosystem: Host-associated > Mammals > Digestive system >... | reverse complement strand
GCCCCGGGACGGCAACCATGGCCATATATGAACGCGTAGGGCAAAGCTCATAGAGCGCCAATGCGCTTTCCCCATAAAGATACGCACCATCCCCAAACAACGCAAGCAACGCCGCCATGTCAGTTACAAAGCCCCGTGACGGGTACGCCGTTAAGCGGAAGACTCCACGACCGACTTTCATAAGTCTGCCAGTCTTGCACCATCGATACATCTCAGCAGGGAATATCCCCATATCCTTCGCTTGGGCGAAAGATATGATTCCGTGCGACCCCATAGCCGCCTGCTGCACTATGTCCCAATGCTTCATGTGCCAATAGTATAACATTTTTGTTTCACTTTTGGCAAGCCGCGCAAATAATAATCATTTCGCCTGTTGTTGCATCGCCATTTATACAACCGTCTACTGTGCCACAGGGGGCAAACCTGATGGTACCCCTATCGTGTTTGTTTCCGCGCTACACCTTCTCCACCAGGCGATGCAGCTCTGCGCGGAGGCGAGCAGCCTCGGCTTCGTCCCCATGCATAACGGCGTATTCAAGCAACGCACTTGACCTGCCGTAGCCTCGGCGAAGGCGGTTCCAGCCGCTTGATTTCCTCAATCGTCTCGTCTCTCTGTGGCATCGCCATTAAATCGTCTTTCTATAACCATTGAACTACATTCACAATGTCAGTTCATTTTACTTCGCTTCTTCATTTGGATATACCAAACAACTGCTCCAATTCAATAATGCGATCAGCCTTTATCACTACACCAAGATTGTTTGGAATTTGTGTTAAGGACATCATATTTGTTGTCGCAATTTCATAAATCTTGCCAGGACTATCATGCAAGTGCGTCGCAAAGACAACACCTAACAATTTCACCTTCCCCTTCTCAAAACCTCTATAAACTAGCCTTAATGTATCAACACACATACCATATCGAATGGAGACAACAGGAGATCCACTTGACCCAGGAAATACTGCCATATCTGTTAGAAAATGAGGCTTACCCTCAAAATCAAACCTTGGGCTCGTCGCCAGCACACCACGCCGAAATATCGGCTGATTGTTTACGGTATCTCTTATTCCATCAGGATAACCAATCATATAAACATCTTCGCCATGCACCATCTTTTGAAGATCATCTTTGCTAGCTATTTGCTGCACAGAAAATGGGGAAATCATTAGCTCTATTCCATCGCGCTGAGCCAAACTTAACACGGCACTTAATTGCAACGCGCACAAATCAACATTCGCGTCTGGATGGAATCGCCACAAGGGACGAAACCCATCTAACGATATTGAATATGTCTTATCAGTTGGCATACCGCCAGCGCTAACAGTGAACACTAATCTCAAACTCTTAGCAGCATTAACCACATGTTTATTCGTAACCAAAACTAGCATTGGCTCATGAGTTTCTTTGTTTGGTTCAAGTTCTACAAAGAAACCTGTCCCAGAACTACAAGATCCGTCATGATTTTCACATTCAATAAGAACGGTTGAGTAAGCTAGGTATTCGACAGTTGCCATTTCTCTTCCCAAAATCCATATTTAATCAATCATGCCTAAATGTTTTACGAATGTCTAGCAAGGTTTTACCTTTGTATGAAAAGAACTTTGGCCCTTGATATGCACCAGAAGTATTCTTATTGGGCATGAAAACCTTGCAAAAGCCAGATAACGAATATTCGGTGTTCTTGTATTCGATTTTCTTATTCACCAACGACAGTGACCTCTGCACCTGTCGGAACAAACACAATCTTCGTGCCATTAGAGATTCCTACTTTTGTGAACGAAAACGCTTTCGCTTTCCCAGATTCCTTGAGAGTCGGCTTTACGGTCTTTACCATTGCCCTTTCGTGTCGCTTGATGTTGGCACGAATCTTTGCCCCCGAGCGTCCTACGACCTTGCCGCCCTTGTATTCTTCGACATCCACCTTATGCCCACGCACGATGAGGTTCTTAATTCTGGCAATAACCTCATCCAGCGGACATGCGAAGAATTCCGTCTCGTCACCGTCGCTAGTATAAATCCTATAATCTTGCAAGGCCGTGTGGATAATGCCCTCCAGTCCAACGACATCATCCGTCTTGATGCCTAAGTGAAAATCAAAATTCTCATAGACCGCCGTATTCAACGAACCCAAACGATTTGTAAAATCCTTTGCGTTACCGATCTTCACTGCCTTAACCATCTTGCCCCTAAAGACGCCTTTCGCCTTTACAAGCTTCAAGCACTCGTTCGTGACAATGTACACATAACCAGCTTTCGGTTTGAATTTTGGATTATGCATCATCTCTAGAATTTTTTTTCTGTGCCTTTTTTTGCGATTTGTTAAAACATTATTTCTTTTCGCTTGGCTTATCCACCGCCTTACTCGTTACCTTGCTAGGCCAATTAATTTCCGTTAACTCAAAAAATACAGGGTGAAATGCACTTTGCCACTCTTTAAGTTCCTTTTCAAATTCAGGATGCTCTTTGAGCCGTTGATTTACAAAATCAATTATTTTCCCTGCATCATAACGCGCTAAATAAATCGTCTTGAAAACGTACCAAATATTTTCTTTGGGGTTTTCTTTCTCCCAATATTCAAGCGCAAAATCAAGCATCTCCTTGCATTTTCGCGCTTTTTCTTCATTCACTTCTGCAAAAAGGATTATTGACAGGATTTTTGAAGCTGCATAATACTGATTTGGCATTTCTCTAATCCAGTTGTCAAGATATTCAGCTCGCCGCCAAACATAATCACCAGCAGATTCATTTGGCAGCCTTTGAGCCTCAATATAACGTTCAAACGCGCAATGATAAAGTTCATTCGTTTTGTTCGTATTCCACCAATTAAGAGATTCCTGTATCCCTAAGGCAGGGAATGTCTGTCCGGACAATTTCTCAACACCACGAATAGCCGCATAAACAAAATCAAGATGTTTCGAATGCCTTACTGCAAAAATTAATGTAGCAACATATTTTTTATTATTTTTGTCCGCCAAACTGTTAATCGCACCATCACATCGTCCAATAGAATCCTCATGGACAGCAAAGATCATGAGATCTTCAGAAATCGGTTTTTCCTTATTACGCGCATTAACCAAAACCACATAGTTCTTTCCCCATGTGTTCTTGATCTGTTCATATGATTTTCCAATTTCATTGACAGTTGAACTTGCTATATGAGCAATACGATTCGTACCATTAGCGAGTACGAGAAGCGACTCGTAATCGTTACGATTTCCTGCCCTTGCTGAAGCACATGTTTCATACAAGTTAATGATAGCATCGGCGTCTTTAATACGACTCTCTAGATTATCGACATTTCGTTTAAACTCCCCTACTTGATTTTCCATATATTGAGTAAACCCGCGCTTGATGCGGTTTTCTGTATTTGAGACACTCGTTGAAACCATTGCAGACACTTTTGTATCTGTAAATTGAGTAAGACGCGTCTGAACTGCCCTGCCGACGTATTTTTCAGTGACTTTCTCCTCTATACGCTGCGTATACCATTCTGATATCTTGGGCAATCCCAACCAACCTGCCACTACCACCGCAAATGATAAGATACCCACATACCATCCCACTCGCACATGAATCTCGTGCACTCCCGCTTTTACCTTATCATCAATCTTAAGGCTTAAATCAAATAGTTCCCGTGACTCTTTAACTGCTTTTTCATATGCAGATCTCTTTGCGCTTGCAATACGATTTTCAATACCCGCAATGGACAACACCCGACTTTGTCTTCCGACTCGTGTATCACTTGCTTCCGAGTGATCAGCAGCATTACGCTGTTCTCGTTTCTTGTTATGCCAACGGCTCATTATAAATCCCCTTCGTGGTGCAACTCGCCTTCTGTCCCCTTTACTCTATTGCTTTTCGGCAGTGTATTTTTCGAGATTAGCAAATCGCGTTCATTTCCTTTCTCTCGTTTTTTCATACCACATTCCCCTTCGTCTTTTCAGCATACAGTTTGAAGAGATGGGCGACGATTTCGGGCTCGGGCGTGTCGGGCTTGAGACCGTAGGCGGCGAGAACGGCGCGGTCGTTCGCCGCGTGCGCGGCGACAAGTTCTGGGAAGAGATACATTTTGTCGCCATACATCTGTGCCAGTGTCATGCCGGGATATTTCGCTCGGGCATCAAGAATTGATTGGGCTGTCTGGGGGATTTTCTCGCGCAGAGGCGCAGAGTCGCTGAGATCAGGCCACGGGAAGTTGTTGTAAACAATGTTGATCGAATAATCATAGCGTGTTTCAAGTCTCCCACATACAGCCCGTACCCATGCATTATGGATGATGCTATTCAACACGCCGAAATGATAAAGCGTAGCATCTGGCATGAGACGAAGCTTGTTGCTACAAATTGCTTCATGCGATAGGTAACCCATCGGCACATAACGTCTTTTTTCCGATGACACTTCAGGAATAACAATATAATGGTCTTTCGGAAAATTCTCGACATGAAACCGTGTAGGCTTGTCGGCTATTTTTCGCGTTCCTGCACTCTTGCTTGTAAGCCGATGCTCTCTAACAGCCTCCACTCTTTTTAGGCACTCTGGCAATTGAAAGAGTTCTGCAGGCGCACAATCGCCAAGCCAAAGGCAGTAACGCGGCGAACCATTCAAGAATTCATCAGCCCCATACCACGGATGAAAATACGCCTCGGCTTTGGGCTCTTTTCCAAGAAATGCATCCTTCTCTTCTTTTGTGAAAAGATAGTTGCCACCATCAATAGGCTTGTTGCCGATTCCTATCTCCGGCACATCGCAGAGCGGCTTGGTTCGGCTTTCGATCCATACATCTTGCGTGTCCATCAAATAACCATTGATATGCGCAGCGGGAATGGCCTTGCCGTTGTCGAATATGGTCTTCGCTTTACCATCTGAGGGTGATTTCCCCACATGAAACCCAACGATGACGCAATGCACATGGGCTTTCTCGAATGACTCATTATCCCATCGAAAGGTGCGGTGTGCAAAATCAATCTCAAGCCCCATCTCAAAAAGAGGCTTCCACAAGTTAATGACCGCCCCGCCTTGGCAGATGGAATTAGTCGAAACAAAAGCTACCTTTGTGTTCTCTGTGTGCTTTGTGGCAGAAACAAAATCAACAGCTTTCTTGTACCAGGCCGTCACGTAGTCGAGATCACCAACACTCTGCCAATCCTTGCCGAAGACAGACAGCATATCATCCTTCTGCTCCTTGCCCATCCACCGCGCACCGGAGAACGGCGGGTTGCCCATGATGTACTCAAAATGCCTTTTCGCCGTAGCCCCCTTGACCGATTCCGAAAATTTTAGTATCCTATTTGCAGCGCTCGGGTCGAGACCCTGTCCTCTTGCGATGGAGTCAGTCATTCCCCGGGCGTCATTCTTTTCAACCAAAACCGCCTCAACCGAGTATGTCACATGAGCAGCATCGCCTGGATAGACCTTTGATGTTATCTTCGCCACAAAAGGCACATCGTCAACCATAAAGCATACACCATGCTTCGCATAGCGATCTATGTCAACAGATCCGTTTCTCGGCTTCTCGTCCCAAAGGAACGTCGATGCCGCGCAAAGTCTGTCTATGGCAGCGACCGCAGCCCAATGCACCGAACGCGCTACAGACTGATCGCGCGCCTTGTCGCTCAAAGCCTTGAAAATTTGCTTTGTAAACCGAAAGCAATCCCCAGCCGAATTTACGACCTCGACTTTCTTATCCTTGAGCTCCGCAAGCCTTGCTTTGGCATCTTGAAACAGAACGCCTGCCCGCACTTCAACTATCTGCACCTCCGTTGATGGCAAGCCGATCCTCGTCCAATCCATCCTCAGCGCGTTGCCTTCCACGATGCCGTCGTAGTCGTGAAGCGGGAGATACTTCGGCGGGGCGTGAAGGATGTTCGCCGTTTCGTTGAGCATCTTGGCTTCGGATATCCACATCGCAGTCTTGGCGACAGACACGGCGAAGTCGTTGATTTCGATTCCGTGAAACTGCTTGATCGACACCTTGACTATACCGTCCAGATTGAGCAGCACTTCGCCTGGCTTCAACCGCTCCCCGACGACAATCGCCTCGTTTTCGAGTTTGCGTAGCGAAAGGAATGTCTCGGTGAGAAAGTTTCCGCTTCCGCAAGCGGGGTCGAGGAAAGTGAGCGAGCCAAGTTTATCCTGAAAAGCCGTCGCCTTGGCGCGACGCACCGCAATCGCCTTTTCCGACTTAATCGACTCCAGCTCCGCCGTCAGGTCGTTCATGAAGAGCGGATCGATGACCTTGTGAATGTTCTCGACGGACGTGTACACCATGCCGCCCGCGCGGCGCGTCTCGGGGTTCAGCGTTGATTCGAAAAGCGCACCGAAGATGGTTGGCGAAATGTCGCGCCAGTCAAAGTCGGCCGACTTAATTAGCAGTTCCTTGATGTCGTCGTCGAGAGGCGGTATCTCCGCGTCTGAAACGCCGCGAAACAGTCCGCCGTTCGTGTAGGGGAACGCGGCAATTTCTGGTTCAAGGTAGGGGTCGCGTTCAGCTTCTGGCGTATCAAGCGTGCGGAAAAGCGTTAACAGTGCACGGCGGAGGTTCTTTGATTCCGTGTTTTTGAGAAGCGTCCATAAAGCGTCCTTCGGGAAAATGTCTGCGTCCTCGGCGTAGAAGCAGAATACAAGGCGGACGCAAAGGCGGTTGAGCGACTTGAGCGTTTCCGCAGAATCTGGATCGGCATAGCGTTTGCGAAGTGCGCGGTAGACGTCGCCGACTATTCGCCCGGCCCTGATAGAGATTTCCATTTCCTTCTCGCGGACAGCCTTCACGGAAGTGTCGACGAGAAAGCCGAGGCGGGACATCTCCTTTGGCAGATTGTCTAGCAATATCTTCTGCGGGTCTGCATGCGGATGGTCCATGTCGTAGACCCAAATCTCCAAGAAGTTGCAGGTCACGATCCAGCGAGCTTTTTCGGAGAACGGACGTGCAATGTTGTATTCAAGCGCCTGCTCAAACGGTGTCTTGCCGCCGTGCCCAGCCTGCGGTGCGTCGAGTTTCACATTGCGCGCCTTGTGCTCGATCAGAACGCGCGTCTCGGGAATCCATGCGTCGAGGAACTTGGTCGTGTCCTTCAACTGTACAGGCGACTGGAACGAGATGCGCGACATGACGTCATCCATTCCCAAGACATCGCCCAGCAGGGAGAGCCAGAATTTCTGGTAGCCGCCGACTTCCGAATCCGTCGCAAGAGTCCAGAACTCTCTGAACTTCCGTGCACTCTGTTTTATGTCTGTTGCCATTATGGTTATATTATACCAAATCCTTCCTATTCACATCTGCTTCGCCAGAAAGCGCGTGCAGTATAGCAAAAGGCCCAAAGGCGGCGGAGGGGGGCTGGGCGCGAGGTTAGCGGACAGTGACGTTGACGGCGTTTTCGACGCGGTCGGGCTTGGCCGTCTTGCTGACGCGGACGTTCTCAAGCGAAACGCCGTCGACAGGCAGACGCTTGTCGCCAAGAATGTGGACAAGCCTGTCGGCCTCCTCCACCGTGACATTCTTCATCGAAAGGTTCCTGATCGGAGTAACCCGCACCTCGTGCGTCGGGAAGTTTCGCCACTGGTAGAGGACATCCGTCTCTACGTCCATCACGCCATAGCGCACCTTCTTCGCCGCCACGTTCTCCATGCGGATGTTCTCTACGAATCCGCCGCGCCGCTCGTTCGTCTTCACGTAGAAAAGCCTAAACGCCTCGCTTTCGAGAACGCAGTCGTGAAGGTACACGTTGCGGACGCCGCCAGACATCTCGCTGCCGATTCCAAGGAGGACGTGCCCGTTGACGACGGTGCAGTTCCTCACCTCGATGTTCTCGCTTGGGGTCGCGAGCCGCCAGGCGTCCTGGTTACGACCCGCCTTTATGACGATTGCGTCGTCACCCTGGTCGAAGCGACAGTTCTCGACAAGCACGTTCTTCGTCATCTCGATGTCGATGCCGTCGTTGTTGTGTCCGTGGGCATAGACGTCGAGCCCGCGCGCGACGACGCCGTCGCAAAGGTAGAGGTGGATCGTCCAGAACGGCGACTCGCGAATCCTGAAGCCCTCAAGGCGCACGTCTTTGCAGCGGTTGAACTGGATGAGGTGCGGCCTTACGTTCGACTCGGGAAGCTTCGTCAAATCGCGCTCCTCGACAGGCGCGAGAAAGCTGCACCAATCATAGAGCTTCCTCGTCGCGGCTCTATGCCCGGCCTCGCGGCCAAACCACTTGCGCCAGAACTTCATCTTCGGCGCAATCGTCCCCTTGCCCGTAATCGCGACGTTCGTGCATCCATAGGCATAGACAAGCGGCGAGTAGTTGAGGCACTCCACTCCCTCCCAGCTCGTAGGAACCGCCGGAAGGTACTTTGCGGGATCGTCGGAGAACACGAGCTTCGCGCCATCTTCCAAGTGGAGCTCGACGTTGCTCCTGAGGCGTATCGGCCCGTCGCTGAAATGCTCCCCGGCCGAGACGACGACGCGTCCGCCGCCCTTCGCGGCGACGGCATCGATCTCGCCTTGTATGGAACTCGCCGCCACGCCAGCCATCGGCAGCACAGCAACGGCTACAATCGCGACTATCGAAATGTTCATTTTATGGCATCCTTTACGAAACCGCCGCGTATCGCAAGCGACACGAGTTCCGTGCGGTCGTGCACGTCGAACTTGAAGAGAAGGTGCTTCATGTGTACCTTTACGCTCTCGTAGGAAATGCCGAGGCGCTTGGCGACCTCGTCGTTCGCAAGGCCGCCCGCGACAAGTTCCAATACCTCCCTTTCGCGCGGCGTCAAGTCGGACATCATCTGCCTGCGCTGATATATCTCCTTTACCGCCTCAGGAATGAACTTTCCGCCTGCGTAGACGGTCTTGACAGCCTTGCATATCGCATCGGAGTCGCGGTCTTTGAGAAGGTAGCCTCGCGCGCCCTTGTTTAGCGCACGGTACACTTCGTCGTCCGCATCGCTCGTCGTGAGCATCACGACCTTCTGCGAAGGCTTTACCGTAAGGATAGACTCTAGCGTCTCGATTCCATCCCGCCCCGGCATGCGTATGTCCAATAGGAGCACGTCCGGCTTGGTCGTGAGCACGAACGCCGCAGCCCCCTCGCCGCTAGATGCCTCTCCGGCGAACTCCAGCTCGTCGTCCATGTCGATGATGGTCTTAAGCCCCACCCGCACGACGTAGTGGTCGTCGATTATCGCAACACGTATCATGTCGGAACCTCCACTCTGACGGCAGTCCATTCGCCTTCCTTGGTAAACTCCAGCGTGAAACCGCTCCTAAGCGCGCGCTCGCGCATCCCGGCAAGTCCGAAATGACCCGTTTCCGGACCAAGCGCCGCGTTCACGTCGAACGGCGCGCCGTCGTTGAGAACCTTGAGGACGAATCCCCCTCCGCCCTCCATCGGGTCGCTCACGATCACGACCGTCTTCGCCTTACCGTGCTTGATGGCGTTCGTGACCGCCTCGCGGGCAATGAGCAGCAAATCGCCGAGGCGCGCTGAATCCATCTTCTCAGGCAATCCGCGCAGAAGCGTCTTGACAGCTATTCCGCCGTGTCTTAGCGGAGCGGCCATTTCCCTGATCTGCTCCTCGAAGCCCTTGCCCTCCAGCCCGGCGCTTCGAAGGTTCATGATCGTCGAGCGCACCTCGCCCTTAGCGTGGATGAGCATCGCGGCGGCCTTCTCCAAAACCTTCTTCGTCTCTTCTGGCACCCCCTCCGGCTTCATGGCGCACGTCAGAAGTATCTTCACGCCGGCAAGGTGCTGCTCTATCGTGTCGTGCAGGTCTGCGGCCATGCGCTGGCGATCCACCGCGACGGCTCGCTCGGCGATGCGCACCCTGCGGAACCTGATCCAGCCCGCAAGAAGGACGATGACGAGGAATCCTGCGATGACGGCGAGCGTAACCGCTCCGACGCGCCACCAGTATATTGTCGAAAGGACTTCAATCGCGGACTGTCCTTCAAGCTCGAGATACGCCCCAACGACCACGCCCTGCTCGTTGTACACGTTGAACGCGCATCCCGTAACGCGCACGTCGCCGACGTTCTTGTAGCGTCCCGGCAGACGCCCCGGCACGCGGCACGCCGCACGACTCTTGTCGAAGTTCAGGCGGAAAAGCGTCATGAATCGCCCGTTTTCCCTCTCGGTCACGAATATGTCGGATATGGTTCCAACAAATGACGCGCGGCGCGCATGGAGCTTTCCGAGGCGAAGGTCGGCAAACTTGCTGGTCTGCGCCTTGGGGAGCAGATCGTTGCGGAT
>Ga0310696_10011207_pt1 | contig 10237 bp, 15 predicted proteins | sample AusTroGonzalo_MG_4_FD_203885 | JGI IMG/M metagenome (GOLD analysis project Ga0310696, IMG submission 203885) | Bovine rumen microbial communities from tropical cattle in Woodstock, Queensland, Australia - Gonzalo_02 (v2) (version 2) | ecosystem: Host-associated > Mammals > Digestive system >... | reverse complement strand
TATAGGGGCACTCACGACAATTGTGCACTTCAAATGTAAATCTAGCCGTCTCCATCAGTTCTTCTCCAATTCATCAAAGTAGTTTTCCACAGTCTTAATTAGTTCCTCTGCCTTACCAAGAACATTATATATACAAGTCCTATTAAACAGGTAAATATTAGAGTAATCCTGATTATGCCAACACGGTTCAATAGAGCTAATGTGCTCTATATTGATAAATACCTTTTGAGTTGTACCGTTGGATTCCTGTTCTAAACGCAGAAATTTCATAATCTCACCTGCTTTCAAATAGACATTTTATATACCGGACGACCTCTTAATACCTCGTCCTTATGAACCTCAGAAGCAGTCATAACCAATTCAAGATTATCTTCTGCCCACAACTGCTCTTCAATACTTAGAATATCAGAGCCTGGATGATAGACAGGGCTAATATGATAGGTACATTTATTATATTTGCTACTGGTACGATACGAACAGGCCGGTAAAACTTTCATAATCTTATAAAGTTCTCCAATACAAGGAGAATAAACAAGATCGTCGACACTGGTTACCCTAACTAAATCACCGACGTTAAATTTAGCTTTGCACTCAATCATTGACGACTCCTTAATAAACTCAGGCGGCCTTGATTACAATAAGCGCAATCACAAAGGCTAAACCTGAAATAATTGCTGAAATCTTTAAAAACTTACGCATTCATTCAACCTCACTTGTATTTCTACTGTCTCACAAAACCCGATTGCCGCATAAACTATCCATACTACTGACCAGATCATATTTACTGTGCCTGGCAAACATACAAAATACATTGCAAGATATATACAAAGCAGCATAAGAAATGCTGTCAAACCTTGCAAAACTACCAATTTAACTTTTGACATTTAAGTATCTCCTTTATTGTTAGATAATCTATTATAGTATACAATAAAGATAAAAGAAAAGCTCTACAAGAATAGAGCTTTTGGTACGAGATCTTGGACTCGAACCAAGGACCCGCAACTTATAAGGATGCCGCTCTCACCACTGAGCTAATCTCGTGAACCGGTATAGGCCAATTATAGAAATTGGCCTATACTTAATTGCACTAAATTAATTGCTAGTGCCAAGAATAAGCGACTGAACGTTATCGTCACTTACATAGTTCGCGGGAAGTACACCATTCCACTGCTGAATGTAGTAATAACTCATAAGACGATCAGAACCGGCTTTAAGTTCTTCAAGAGTAACCGCACTTCCATCTGCCTTAAAGAGCTCATTTACGCCCGTATTTTCATTCGGCACTACGGTCCAACCATTGATAGAAGCGAGTCGCTGCATAGCAATAGAGGCTTCCTTACGGCCCTGATACTCAGAACTGTCCGCCCCGATCTTTGCAACTTCCATATCTGCACGTGCCTGAATCTGTGCGATCTCAGCTTCTGCTCTTGCCTGAATAGTAGCACGTTCTGCCGCCCTGGTTGCCTCAACATTCTTCTGTTCCTGTTCAATCTCGGCACGTAGCTTGTTCTGATAAGCCACCTGCTTAGCCTCGACAGCAGCAGTATATTCATTAGTAAAGTCAATATCTTCGAGGGCAGTTGCCGCAACTTGAATATGATGTATGGTTAAAGCAGCGGCTAATTTTTCTTCAATCGTCTTTGCCAGTACATCACGTTTACTAATTAGCTCATCTGCATCATATGCTTTGGTTTCCTCTTTAACCACTTCTTGCACCTTTGGATCAATGACAATCGTATAGTAGTCTTTACCGATCGTTCGATAAATATCCTGTGCATTGTCTTTTGAAATCTGATAGTTCAAAGTATATCGAATATCTACCTCTTGACTGTCTGCTGTGAAGCATGGAAGTTCAACCGTAGACTTCTGAACACGATTATCTAGCTCTACTACCTTATTCCAAGGTGCCTTGAAGTTCAACCCAGAATCAAACGTCCGGTCTTCAACTTTACCGAATGTCGTTACGACGCCGGTATGCCCAGTCGCGACTGGTGCAAGGCAAGACAGAACGATAAACAGCACGGCGAGACAGAGAGCAATAAGCAAAACTGCCGTACCCCATTTCGTTTCTTGGTCTGTAAACAACCAAATTGAAACACCAATACCTGCTACTGCGAGAATAATGCCGAGAATAAATAGAAACATTTTTTACTCCTTATATAAAAATTTTTAAATTAACGTACAATCACAATGATCTTTTGGACAAAAGATTCTAACAAGCTGCTCGATCTGCTCCGAAGACGGCTCAATTACGCCTTCTTCAAGCTTTCGAACCTTACGAACAGAAATACAGAGCTTCTTGGCAAGTTCTTTTTGAGTCATGCCAAGTTGTTCACGGCGTAAAGCAATTGTTTGCCCAGTAATAATCTTACATAATTGTTTACCAGCATCCTGCGCCGTCTCATCCGTATCAATATACGGTTTTAATTCGTCATATTTAACTTCGTACATACTCGAGCCTCTTTAAAGCATTTTAATACACTCTTGTACTTTATCTTCCATATCCGCAATCGCCTGATCGATCGATACCGGCGCACAATTATGAGAATCGACGCCAACATGATACATATACGGCATATCGTTATAGAAATTAGTCTGCTGATGAGTATGCCCGAAGAAATTACAGGTGCACTTTTGTAGACTTTCCTTTTCAAGATTGCCAGTCAAGCAAGGATAATGTGTACAGAAGAAGTGATAGTGCTTGTAGTGAATATAGCAAGCAGGCACAACCTCTACCACGTTCCAGCAAGTCTTAAAAAGTTCGATACGGGGATTAGTATCGTGATTGCCCATAACGATATGAATCTTGCCTTTAAGACTCTTTAACAGTTTGAGCCCGAGATCGTTATCATTTAGCATAATGTCGCCTAGAAGATAAACGTCGTCCTCCGGCGCCACTACACTATTCCAATTCTTTACAATTGTCTCATTCATGTCATAAACGTTATTAAACCCCCGCGGTTCATAGATAAAACCGCGATCATGACAAAAATGAAGATCAGATGTTAACCAAATCATTCTTTATTATTTTCAGCCTCCTGTAAATCATCTGCCTTACATAGATAAGTTAGTTTGTTAATAATGCCCTGAAGATAGTCCGCACGTTCATCAAGAGCTTTATTGTGTTCTATATAATTAAAAAGTGCCTCACCGTCTTTTATGGTCTTTAAACCAGAAGGAGCGTCTAATCTTTCTTTTAGTACTCTGGCCTGCTCCTCCATAACACAGTCTAAAATAGTATCCATTTCTTCACGTGTAATTTCAATATTGTCCATTATTTCCTCTCCTCAAGTAGTTCTTTAAGTAAGCGAGTAGTATGCTGCTGCACGTCTTTTGATTCTGGAAATGCCTTGATCTCCTGTTTGACGACCTCCACTGCATCCCGATCGTGACAAATTTTTCGATAAGAGCGTGCGATCGCTACAATATCGTCGATAAGGCCCTTCAAATCTTCGGCAGTGTGCAGTCCATCATAATCAAAACCGAGACCAACGATAGTATCAAGCCCGTTTTCGGCAGCGTCCAGAACAATGTTGGCTTCTTTCAAATTATATAACATACTATCCTCCGCTAATTATTCTATATTATAATACAATAAAAAGGCAGCATTTATTGCTGCCTTTTCTACTATATTTGGCGGGAAGGGTGGGATTCGAACCCACGCGCCCAGTGATGGACCTAGCGGTTTAGTAGACCGCCCCCTTAAACCACTTGGGTACCTCCCCAAACAAACTTTACCGTGAGAAACTGAAACAGGTTTATTCTTTGTTCTCTTGGATTCGAACCAAGTATCTTTTCTTAGAAGGAAAATGCTTTACCAATTAGCTAAAAACTGAAGTAACTGTTCCAAACCGCTACAATAAAGTTTTGTGGCGCCTCCTGTAGGACTCGAACCTACGACCCAACGGTTACTTCACCACATTGCTTTCACATTGTAGTCCGGACTATCTCATCACCATAACAACTGTCTTAGGTGCACGGTCTATAGTCTCTACACATTTATAAGTAAGTTCTTACTTAACTTAGCTCTGGATTAGCATAATATTTTACTATTGAAGCGTTCCCAGAATTAGCCGCGTTATTCACTTATAAGTTTCCTCATAAGGCTGCCAACAGATCACAGCCGTTTGCTCTACCAACTGAGCTAAGGAGGCATATTAAGTTTTTATGGTGGACCAGGCGGGAGTTGAACCCGCTTGCACATGCTTCCGTGTAGGCTTTGACATGTGTCGAAACCCTTTCTGGCCCATGAGTCCGGTTTTTACAAGAATCGGAAAAACTCGCCGCAATATTTGTGGAATTGGCCGGAGCGACCGGTTGCGAAGTCTTTTCAGCTGATGGTGCGGGTAGAGGGATTCGAACCCTCACGCCCAATAGGGCAACAGATTTTAATGGTGCACAGAGTGGGACTTGAACCCAACATTCTTTGTTCTACATTGAACTATCCGTACGTCTGTTGCGTCTACCAGTTCCGCCATACCCGCATAAAACTAGTAGTATATTATATAATATTATTTATCAAAGTGCTTCCAAAGTATTAATAAAATCGTCTAATAATTTCTGTTGTTCTGGTGTTTTATAGCTAAGGGCCAACAGATCTTGATAATTCATTTCAAGTGCATGTGCAAGCCCCTTAGCATCTCGTTTTGTAATACCGAAATGACCTTTATTGCCGAAATTAATATCATCGTCTAGATTGCGGACAAAATGATCATAATTAATATATGACTGTTTCGCTAAGCCAACTTCTGCCCAATCCTTGAGGGCATAACGAAATTTTGTATGCGGTTTAGCAGGGTCTGAAGGAACCGTAGTTACAGGAAAACCGTAAAGAATTGGAGTAGTATTCAGACTACCTGAAAAAGCGACCAGTAACGGACGTTTCTTATAAAACCGCCAATCGTCATTGTTAGTCGCCATACAAAAGACAATATCACACGGCTTAATGGACTTTAACTCTTCTTCTGAAAGACTTTCATTCAGCTGCGTGCTATCCCACATAGGATCGAGAACGTCATCGGCGTCACAGATCTCCCAGCCGCCAGACTCTCCGAGCTGTTCATTAAGTCTTTTCATCATTTTTTCGTCCATTTTAATTACTCCAATCTTCATTGAATACAATATATTATACAATATCCATAAAGGATTTTTAATATAATTTTGGTGCCCGCTCTGGGATTCGAACCCAGGACTCAATGCTTAAGAGGCAATTACTCTGACCAGGCTGAGTTAAGCAGGCGAATTGGTGCGCCTAGTCAGACTCGAACTGACGACTCATAGCTTAAAAGGCTATTACTCTAACCAACTGAGTTACAGGCGCATATACCCCAACGGCTATTACGTTTGCCTTAGCAGCTCTGAGTTCCACAGACATCAAAAGGAGAAACATGCAATTATTCAATTCTTCTGGAGACGATGACGGGACTTGAACCCGCAACCTTCGCCATGGCAAGGCGACGTTCTAGCCAATTGAACTACATCGTCACGGTCCCCGCGGAAGATATTTAGTATCCGAGTTTGCAACCTCTTCAACGAACTCTTCTTTGGTTATCCAGCATACTCGAGTTAGCTGACGCGAGGTGGAGCCGAAACTGGGACTCGAACCCAGGACAAGAGATTACAAATCTCCCGTTTTACCACTAGACTAAGGGAGCAATTTATACTAAAGTAGTTTTTTAATCTCATCCCAAGTCAGTTGATCTTTTGATAAAACTAATACTTTGATATTGTTTTCAAGTTCAACCTGCTTAATTTTCTCAGTATCCTTATAACCAAGTACACTGTTTATATTATTAAGCAAAAAGTCATTTTTAGGATCTAAATACACATCATATTCCGGTAGATAAAAATCTGGTGTATAATAATGTAGTTTATTTTCCATATGATAAGCAAATCTACTCGGTCTTTCCCACATGATATGATTTAAATCTAAGCTTTCAGCAACAATCACTTCATAGGAAGAGTCAAGTTTTATGCCATTATAGTATATCCCACGCCGCCAAGCAAAGCCGCCTAATCCTCTACTAAGCGCAAGCTCTCTTAACCTTTGTTTTTCTTCCTCAGTATGTGGCCTGCCAGAACTTTTGTGTTTACCAGCTTTTTGATTTTTACAATAAGTATCATGGCACTGCCTAACCCTACTATCCGTATTTACGGTTAAGCCTTTATTCCAAGGCATGGTACCGGGAGAATTGAAGCCTGGATTAATCGTATTAATTCTATCAGGATTATTTTTACATCTAATTACATGCTGCTTCAGTGAATTTAAATTATGACATTTTTTGCCGCAAAATTCACAATAACAATCTAATGGTTGATTATATGTATAATTTTTTGCCATTTCTTTCGTAACTAACATCAAAAGTACCTCATCAGTTCTTATATATCTAATTTAGCTAATTGACAGGGCACTTTACTAAGGCAGCTGCACTGCCAATTATGCTACACCAGCATATTGTACTTTCTCAGACAAGCTTCCGATTCGCCCTTGTCATCCGACCCAGCGGTTGCGTAACTTTACCGCCTTAGCAGCAATGAAGGTCGTGTAATATTTATTGATCGTCTTTTATACGATAAGAAAGCTTATGGTGCTGGCTGAGAGCCTCGAACTCCCGACCTGAGCTTTACTAGAGCCCTGCTACTACCGACTGAGCTAAACCAGCAAATGGAGTGAGTGACGGGACTTGAACCCGCAATCTTCTGGGTGGAAGCCAGACACTTTAGCCAATTAAGCGACACCCACAGATAGTTTGGCGACGAGGGTGGGACTCGAACCCACACATCCTTGCAGATGAACGGTTTTCAGGACCGAGGCAGTGCCAGTTATGCTTACCTCGCCAAATAATAATGGTACGTCCTGTGAGACTCGAACTCAACATTTTACGCTTGAGAGGCGCATTTCCTGCCCTTTTAGAAGAAGGACGCATATGGTGCGGAAGATGGGAGTCGAACCCATAACATGTGGATTTTGAGGCCACTGCCTCTTCCATTGGGCTACTTCCGCGAATTACTAGTTTTAGCATTACCCAACTATCACCACGTGGAGGTACTAGTAATCGATAGTTTAGGACGTACGGGAGTCGAACCCGTGTCTCCAGATTGAAGGTCTGGTGGCTTAACCACTTGCCTAACGTCCCATATGGTAGGCAGTATAGGACTTGCACCCATGTTCTCGCCTTCAGAGGGCGCTGTACTAGCTGCTATACGAACCGCCTATAAAAGAATGGGACCGGAGTTTGTTTCCGATCCCATAGAAAATCAAATAAGCTTTTTACTGACTTAACTCAGCATGACAATCTTATATGGAATCGAAATATATACTTTTCCCTGTTCCTCTGAAGTATTAGAACAACGACCGCTACCTTTACGTTCGGTCCCTGTGCTATTTAATTTGTTTAACAAACTAAACATCATTCTATACTCCTTCAAAATTGTTCTACTTAATTATACAATAAAACTTTTTAAAATAACGCAGTTAAAATAAAATTATGCTTAAAATTTCTGACTGTATCTATATGTCGTGCCAGCCTCACCCGGTGTAATTACTTCAGGATCTCCCATATCAAGATTAGTGACGCCCACTTTATCATATAGATAATTCTCAAGATCTTCCATCGTTTGACCAGGTTTAAGTAGCCACTCCTCATCTACTACGTCATGTTCTTCTTCATCAGGATCTATAATACCAAATTCTACATTTATATCATAGTCGTCCGAGCAATAACTAACTTTTACAATTCTATACTCTGAAATATCGTCGTCTTCTTTTAAGGCCACACCTGAGCTACCTGGTTCATTCAAATCACTTTGTACCTTAGAAGCAGATGCCTCCTCTAAGTCAGACCACTCTTCAAGGTACCATTCGTCTGCCCTATCAAAAAATTTATTATTCATAGTTAACTCCATAAAATTTTAAATTAGTCAGTTGCGAGATGTGAAAAAGTATAATGAATCCACGTATCCATGCCATATGGATAAAAATGTGGGCCATTACCTATTCGCTCTTTTGGATACTTTGTTGCACTTGAAACATCTGTCCAGCCACCCCGCTGAACTGGCTCCCCTTCTTCCGTTATATGTAACTTGGCTAACAATGCCGGAGAAGCTACTTTTGAAAAACTAGCATACTCATCAAATACCCGGTCTCTAGTAGTTCGATATTCATCCCTATCATAAAAAGGCTTTCTATACTCTGACACAGTATATGCAGCTAACCTTGCGGAAATTGGTATATCCTGTTGCTTTACTTCATTCATAAAAGCATTGACATCCCCTTTATAGCTAACTGGATAAATATTATACTCATAGTCTTGAAACCAAAAAGTACCGGCATCCTTAGTATTTTTTATAGCCCACTTATAAAAATCTTTATACCAATAATATTCTGGAAAAGTTTTCTGACCCTTTTCGACATCGAGAAGTGCCTTAGTATAGTAGGCAATAAGATCATTATACATCTTATTAAGTTTTTGAGCTATTGTGCGGGCTATACTATCTATTTTACTATAATCCTTGGCCCCAATACTCTGACTTTTTTTGTCGCTATAAGCCTTTGAATAATAAGTAATCCAAATTGTACTACTTTCATCTGGCTTGTTTACAATTTTATCGTAATCATAATAAATACGACTACTAATTTGTGGTGCAATATATGGGCACTCTGGAGACTCTGCAAAAATTGTAGCAGTCTTACTATATAACGACTCTAGTTTATTTAAAGCCTCGTAGTCTAGTTCATCTTCAAAAATTTTATTTACAGTAGCTAAGGCAGCATTAAGAGCAGCTTCGCGTTCTGCTAATTTTTCTTCATACTGACGGTTTCGTTCATCCTGTTCCGCCTTACGTCTAGCCTGACTAATAATCTGTTTATCGGGTGCCTTAAATTGTATCCACCAAAACTTTTTAAGTGCTTTTACCCACCATTGCGTGTCATCTAACTTACTAATTTGTCCCCAAGTACTTGGACTTTCTAATTCTCCATACTCATTAAATAAAGAGTCTTTTAGCTCGTCTGGAATGTCCTCATCATAACCGATATGAAAAATATCCGTAAATACTTTAGGAGGATTCTGTTTTGCATCTGACCAGAAAGACTTACGAGCCTGTGGCGGATAGAAATAATCTTTATATGTACGGCCATTGTAGACGGTATATTTGGCTTCATGTAATTGTGTAAGGTTATCATACGTGTCTAGAAACCCCATAATATACCTCCTACTGTAGTCTTCTATTAATTTAGCAAAAGAAAAATGCGTACCTTATTAAAATTAAGATACGCATTAAAAGTTATTCTTTTTTAAGACGATTTTTCTTTTTCTTTGTCGCCTCATCGATAGTAACGCGATGAATACTGTCGATCTTCTTGAGTACCCCAGACTCAATAATGGTCTTCAAACAGACCGGTGTATAATCGATATGCTCGGCACACATATTCCAATGTAACTCATCTGATTTAGACCACTCACTGTGGTCATGCCCGTGGATGTTTAATGCGTATGGGAAGTTGACCGGCTCGTGAGAAAGCAAAATTTTATCTGCGATAAACACCGGCCCTTCATAGACTTCATCGAATAACTTATTGTCATATTCGTAAATAGTGCCGTAAGCCTTATTAGGATAAGACTTACACCGTTTTTGAATTTCAGCTGGTAGTTCTGCATATTGTTCTGGTGTATAAGTAGTAATTTCTCGTTTATAATTACTTGCACCAGAATCATGGTTTCCCATAACCAAAATCTTACGACCGCGAATTAGCCGAACCCAATCAGTATTTCCGATGTCGCCAAGAATAACAATCGTATCATACTTGCCGATTTTTGAGTTGATCCGCCTTACTTGTTCATCATCTCCGATATAATCTTTACGCAGATATTTCATCTCCTCGTCAGAAAAATGAGGGTCTGAGTAAAAATATACCTGCCCACGATCGAACCAGTGCGCGAAGCTGTCATACAGACTCTTGTACATAATAAAACTCCTAAATATAAAATGGCGATGCTACCCAGATTCGAACTGGGGACTCTAGCGTGACAGACTAGTATTTTAACCTACTAAACTACAGCACCACTATTTATTTAAATACTTATTTATAGCTTCTTGATTTGCTTCATACCAACCGAGCTGTCGATTACAAACAGAGCATAATAAGCCTCTAAATCTATTTGTTTTATGGTCATGATCTACACAAAGATGTTTAGGTGCAGATGGATTGGCCCATTTAGTTGCTTCCTCCACCGTT
>Ga0310696_10011205_pt1 | contig 10237 bp, 5 predicted proteins | sample AusTroGonzalo_MG_4_FD_203885 | JGI IMG/M metagenome (GOLD analysis project Ga0310696, IMG submission 203885) | Bovine rumen microbial communities from tropical cattle in Woodstock, Queensland, Australia - Gonzalo_02 (v2) (version 2) | ecosystem: Host-associated > Mammals > Digestive system >... | reverse complement strand
CTTGTATTCTCGCTTGAGAGCGGCACCATTCAGAAAGTTAACTTACAGGCAATGGCCTGGGATGCTGAACGATGGGATCATCTCACATTGCAGCACGATACAACAATCACCTCAGAACGTCCTATCATCGTGTTTGGCAAATTGACAATACCTCAAGATGTGACACTCACGCTGAAAAACGCCACACTGTATTTCCATGACCAAGCGGGTATTGATGTGCATGGCACCTTGATCACGGATAGTTGTCTGCTACGAGGTGACCGTCTCGACCGAATGTTCTCTTATCTTCCATACGACCGTGTGAGTGGGCAGTGGGGAGGTCTCCACTTTTATGAGACCTCTACGAAGAATATCCTGACCGATACCGAAATCCGCAATTCCAGCGATTATGCAATCCTATGCGATTCAGCTGCTTTTGATGCCACCGAATTACGCTTGGATTTGCTGCACTGTGTCATCCACAATGGTGAGGGCACAGGTCTTGCCTGCCGTAATGCGAATATTCGTTTGCAGCTATGTCAGATATCGAATATGGCTGGTGAATGTGTGGCTATCATGGGCGGACAGACACAGATACACCGTTGCACATTGGCACAGTTCTATCCTTATGATGGTAACAGAGGGGCAGCCTTAATGTTCTCCGACACTTTACCGCTTCAGAACCTGTTGTGTGACAGCACCATTATCACGGGCTATGCCGATGATGTAATTATGGGCATCCGGACGGATACAACACGTGTATTCGAATACCGGTTCATGCACTCTCTCCTGCGTACGCCAAAGGTGGAAACAGCCGACTCTGTCCGTTTCACAGATATCATTTGGGAAACGCCGAAAGACAGCATTCAGGGCACCCGCCACTTCCGATTGATTGACGAAGATAATTTTATCTACGATTTTCACCTTGACAGTTTATCAACCGCCAAGGGTCTTGGCTGCTATTAAAACTCTGCGAAGCAGAGCGGAAGGAGTGTCTCTACACCATCCATCACATAGATACATTTGCGACCATAGAGCAGAATGCGCATTGGTGATCCTGCCCGTGTTTCCGACTCCAGTATCACCTGTCTGCAGGCACCACAGGGTCCTGTAGGTTCTTCTGTCAGTTCACCATCCGTACCACGGGCAGCAATGGCCAACATCCTCACAGGCACATCGGGATACTGGGCACCAGCATAAAACAACGTGGTACGCTCGGCACAGATACCTGAAGGATAGGCAGCATTCTCCTGATTACTACCCGACAATTCTATGCCGTTGTCGAGGCGCACGGCGGCACCAACCTTGAAATGAGAATAAGGTGAATAGCTGCGGTCAGTGGCTTCGATGGCCAGCTCTATCAGATGACGCTCTTCCGGAGAGAGTTCTTCGGTCTGACAGACATTGATAAGGGATTTTAGTTCCAGATTTTCCATATCTTGCTGATATTTTCGGCAAAGATACGAAAAAAAAGTGAATAGTGATTAGTGAATAGTGAATTATTTCGTAATTTTGCACCAAAATTGAAGAAATCATGAAGAAATTCTTATTTATACTCTTTACTCTTTACTCTTCGCTTTTAACTCTTAACGCGCAGATTCGCTGGAATGAGCGCTATCAGCAGTATATCGACCTGTATAAGGACATTGCTATTGAGGAGATGCACCGCTGGAAGATTCCTGCAAGTATCACACTTGCGCAGGGCATTTTCGAGAGTGGAGCAGGGCAGAGTGAACTCGCCGTCAAGGGCAACAACCATTTCGGAATCAAATGCAACGGTTGGAATGGACGCAAAGTCTACCATGACGATGATTCCCGAAACGAGTGCTTCCGTGCCTACAATTCTGTTTATGAGTCCTACGAAGATCACTCGCGTTTTCTCGCTAACGGACAGCGTTACCGCAGCCTATTCAACTTGAAAATTACCGATTATAAAGGCTGGGCGCGTGGACTAAAGGCTGCTGGTTATGCTACAAATCCCGCCTATGCCGACAAACTGATTGAACTGATTCAACTTTATAAGCTCTATGAGTTCGACAATGCAAAGACTGTCGATCGCTTTATGGTGGAGCATACCAAGGATCACGGTGTGAAAGGTGTATCACTGCATCCAATTAAGATATTCAACAAGAACTACTATCTCGTGGCACGTCGTGGGGATTCTTTCCAGTCCATTGGTCAAGAGATTGGCATCAGTTACCGTAAAATTGCCAAATATAACGAGCGTAACCATCGTGACCGTCTCACCGAGGGCGAAGTTATTTGGCTGAAGAAGAAACAGAAGAAGGCGCCCAAGGATTACAAGGGACGTCTCCACTATGTCCGTCAAGGCGAATCAATGTACTCCATCGCCCAGTCATATGGCATTCGCCTAAAGAGTCTCTACAAGATGAACCACATGTCACCCGACGATGACCTCCATATCGGACAAGGCCTCAAATTGCGCTAGTTTTTCTTCTTCCGTTTCTTTTTCTTAGTTGAGAAAAGGTCACCGAGGCCATTGAAGTCTTTTTTCATAATCAGGCCGATACCTTGGGTGTTGAGTGATGACTTGGTGAAATAGCGGTCGTTTGTCATATTATACATCTTGACTGCCAGATTACCATTGGGGAAGAGCAGGTACTGGATATCGAAATCGCCAATAAACGACTTGGTGGCTCGGGTGGCATTGTCGCGATAGCCGAACTGTCCGTTGAGTAGCAATCGATTGTTGAGCATGCGACCGCTGATGAGTCCTTCGTATTCTGCATTATGCCAGCCTTCGTTACCGGTAGTGATATTGGCGCCGAAGTTCCAGTTATCATTCTTGATAACAGTGTTCAGTAGTGTATTAATCTGGGCGGAGAGTGTTCCCGAAAGAAGGCTCTGCATAGCAAGCGATGTCTGGTCCTGCTCCTGCTGTGTGGTGGCGTTGTTTTGTCCACGATTATAGAAACGGCCAATGCCAAGGAGGTAGAGCACTTGTTGGTTCATTTCCTGCTGGCCGTTGATCACGGAGCGTATCATCTGCTGCTCGTCGGCATTGACGGTAGGCATTTCCAAATCGAAGTCCACCTGAGGAGACTCGGGGCGACCGGTAATATTCATCAGACAGTTCACACGTATGGTGTTCGAGGCGAATGTGTTGCCGATATTCAGGTCTGAAAGGCTGACGCCGCTGACAGTGTGGAGGGCCTGTAGATTGAGGGCAGCCTGATAGGGATCACCACCGAACACAATGGTACCACCACTGTTGAAGGTGAAGTTCTTACTGATGATGTTCTGGATGGTCACGCCATAGGTACCGTGGTCGACGGTATAAGTGCCGAACATATTGAATGGACCCTTGTTATAAAAGGTCGCTCGGATGGTTCCATTGCCGTTTAGGTTGATATAGTCGTTGGTATTGGCATCCATCAGTAGGCGCATGGTGGCCGCTGGTGTACAGTTCACGAGAAAATTGATATAGATATCCGTCCTTATGTCTATTTCCTCATCATCCTCGTTATCGTCGGTTTGCGACAGATACCGCTTATTTTTATTATTGATACCTGTCGATCCTGACCCCCATTGGATAAATTCCTGATCGGAGATGGCATCTGGCGAGGAGGCATTGTAGACAAAGACAGTATTCTCCTGAGGCGTAACATTACAGTCGATGGTTACTTCACCAGGCCGTCCCTTAATACTGACATCACCCGAAGCGAAAACGGTACCATAGAAATTGCTGTCGCCGAAGTCTTTGAAATCGTAGGCCAGCAAGTTGTCGGCATTGACAAACAGATCGAATGTGAGGTGGGTAAGATGCTGGTGATGGATACCGCCGCTGAGTGTAGCACGGTGTCCATAGCGATCGGAGAGTGGAAGCCCGCGAAGTTCTATTTCGTCGGGAATGAAGATGACGGTATCACGATGCAACTGATAGGTGGTGTTCAGAGCTGTCACGGTAGCTTCGCCTTCTATAGCCAATTCGCCCGTTAGGTTCATCTCGTCAAGAGAGCCTGCGAGCAGCAGACTGCCATCGGCATGGCCTGTGATATGACTGAGGAAGGAGTGTGTGAAGTTGTGCATGAAATCGACATAGGTCTGGTGTGCATCGATGTTGAGAGCGATGGCATTGTGCTTAGGTGAGACAAAACCATAAATATCTGTAAAAATATCCGGTCCGTCGTTAGCCTGGGCATTGATGTCTATCTGTTCCTTTTCTTTGTTCCAGAACACGAGTGCATGGAGCGTTCCCATGCGACCCCGTTCAAACTTGAAGTTGTTGACATCGAGAGTGCCCTGTCCGTCAAACTTGTCAAAGAGAGACGTGACAACAGCCTTTCCAGTAGCTCTGCCGCTGAATTCCACGGCATCAAAATTCACAAGGTCCAGGATATATGACACCTCCACTTCGTTCAAATCGACCGTCAGCGAGTCGTGGGCATTTTTGCTGGCTCGACCGTCGATGGTGATGTGTTGCTGCTGGTGGTGGACATTGAAATGATCGACGAGCAGATTGTTCTCTGAATAAAGAATATCCGAAGGTTCTACACTCCAAACCGTATCATTCAAAATAATATGTGAAGGCTGAACACGGATATGTGCCTCTGGTTTCTCTGCCAGATTGCGGTAGAGGGTGGTGATGGAGTTCAGTTCGCCACTCATACGATGCACGGTTTTGCCGTCGTTCCAACTGAGACGGGTGTCAAGGTTGTTGTCAATGGCCTTAGCCTGAAGGTTGAGATGAAGTTTGCCGGCATCACTGCCTTGCGTGACATTGACGTTGCAGAGCAGGGTGTCGGTGGGCGCAGTGAGGTGCACCTCGCCGTTGGAGTAATGGGAACCGTTATAGGCAAAGGCTGGCAGATAGCCGTCAAGATTGAAAGTCTGGTTATTGTCGTTGACTCTCATATTGAGAATGGCTGTCTGCGTGATACCAAGATCGATATTCAACAGACGTTGCAGCCAATCGGTCTTATAGACTTGGAGTCTAACGAGGAAGTTATTATGGACGTTGTCTGTGAGTTTAGGCAGACCAGGCAGTGTGGGAAGTTTGGAGCCAATCATATTAATGAAACTCTGGGGTAGGGTGGCAAGCTCAAAATCGCCCTGCAACTCTGCCTTGGCAAAGTCACTGATAAGCGAGAGCATACGTCGACCGTCTTTCATCTCCGAGGATAGAAGCAGGTTGTCGAGGACATAGGGATATGGATTATCTTCTTCCATCATCGAGAAATTGCTGACTCTCAGGGTTCCAACGGCATCCTTCAGAGTCGTAGCAGACAGGTCTGCCTGTATGTTTCCGGCAAAGACGGCATTACCCCATTGATTGCTAAGGTCTAAGGCCTGAGGCACAATATGATCGATGGTACCTGACAGATTCAATTGATACTGCTTATTCTTGCTGCCTATTAAGACCTCACCCTCCAGAGATGCACGAATATTGGGGTCGTCAATCTGCAGCAGTCCATTATAACCTTGGGGTGAATAGGTACCGTCCAAGTCGATGTTACTGAATGTATAGCCGTTATAGTCGAACTGCGATACCTGACCATTCAATTTCATTTCAGACATTCCGCCAGAACGCAATTGACCGGAAAGTGACAAGTCGGCTGCCAGTTTTCCCAAACTGCTATTACCCGTCAACTGATTCAGGTCGAACTTTGGGGTGGAAATCGTTCCCTCAAACTGGTCATTACCATTTTTATGCAGGTTGACTACGGCTTCTCCGATGCCAGTAGAGATATTACACCGTGCTGTCATCGTACCATTATGTTCCCCACTGAACAGTCCACTGAGTTTCAAAGAGCCAATTTTGGTCAGTTCTTCAGGAATGACACCAATATTTTTTTGTATAAAGTCGATGATGGTTTCAGACAACAGCAATTGGTTCAGATCCAGTTTCCATGCAGGAGTTTTCTCCTGCCAGCCATCAACAAAGCCATTAGCAGCGATATTGATATCACCAGCCTTCGAGGCAATTTCCATGTGCGGAATATCAATATGACGATAGGTGCCATTGAAATGTGTTGAGAGTGATATCTGTCTCTGTAGGTTCTTTAGCGAAGAATGAAAAGACCTTAAGTCTGAGGGTGTTATGAATGAATTACTAATGTTGCCTTTATAAACGAGTGACGAGGCAATGAGTCCCTTTTCATCGCATTGATACGAGGCGTCAATAGAATCTATCTGCAATCGGGAACTGGGCATCTCTAACAAGAAATTCCGCAGTCTTGCCTGCTGCTTATCAACATTCAGACGAAGTGCCAGATGATTGACTGTAATGCCGGATTGTTCTTGAAATCCCAGTCGTTTGATCTGGAGATTCAGCGAGTCATCAGTCAGCGCTTTTAATAGAATGTGAGCACTGATATCCGAGACATAAAGATGCTGTGGATTGAATAATCCTGGTGTCTGGGCAGCATCCTGTCTGTCGAAACTCACACTCGAATGTCGGATGATAAAGGTGTTCACGCGCAGGTCGAGCGGCGTATGACTGGTGGTATCCTTAGAAGCTAAGGAATCGAGGACGAACTGGAAATTTGGTTTCGACAGGGAGTCTTTCTGATAGAACTTGGCATGGGCACCAAACAATTGTGCCGATGAAATTCGGATTTTCCCCTCAGTTAAAGGAAGTAGGTCGATACTGGCTGATAGACGGGAAATGTTGAGCATCCGCTTGTTCTGCTGGTCCAGGATACTGACATCGTCGATAATCACACGGTTCAACAATCCGATATCCACACGTCCCACGGATACATGAGTGCCCAGACGCTCACCGACGGCATTTGCAATCCGCTGCCCGATAAAGTCCTGACAAAATGGAAGACGGGTTGCTCCCATCACTAAGAGGTATAGTGCCAGCAGGCTCCATACAGTCCAATTGATGATGTGCTTCAGTGTCTTCAATTTGGCGTTTTCTGTTAGATATGGATTGCAATCATTTGCATGTACCCATGAAATTTTCCGCAAATGTACGATAAAAAGTTGTGATTATTGCAATTTTAGGCGAGAAATTACACAGACTATACATATTTTTTATTAATTTTGCATCCGTCTTGATACAACTATTCACAAACATTTATATAAATGGAAGGTAACTTAATTAAATTAAGCAAAGGCTTGGACATTCATCTTCAAGGCAAAGCCGAGGAGAAAAAGATCCAATTGAAGTCGAATGGCAAATATGCATTAATGCCTGACGATTTCGAAGGGGTTACTCCGAAAGTGGTTGTCAAGGAGGGTGAAAAAGTCAAGGCCGGGGATGCTTTGTTTGTCAACAAGCAGTACCCGCAAGTGAAGTTTGCCTCGCCAGTGAGCGGAACAGTCCGCGAGGTGGTGCGTGGCGAACGCAGGAAAGTGCTCTGCATCAAGGTGGATGCCGACGCGCAGCAGGAGTATGTGGACTTCGGAAAGCGCGACGTCAACAGCCTGAATGGCGAGCTGGTGATAAACGCACTATTGGAAGCAGGTTTGTTTGGTTACATCAATCAATTGCCTTATGCTGTGTCGACGAATCCCGAGACCAAGCCGAAGGCAATTTTTGTTTCTGCCCTGAGGGACAAACCCCTCGCTGCCGACTTCGAGTATGAGGTAAAGGGTCAGGAAGCAGATTTCCAGACGGGTCTGACTGCGCTCTCGAAGATTGCCAAGACCTATCTTGGTGTTTGCGTCGATTCTGCCCTGAAGGGTATGAACGATGCCGAGGTGTATGTCTTCGACGGTAAGTGCCCCGCAGGCAATGTCGGTGTACAGGTGAACCACATCGATCCGGTGAACAAGGGCGAAGTGGTATGGACCATCGGCGATCCGACCGTGGTGCTCTTTATCGGTCGACTGTTCAACACAGGTAAGGTGAATCTTACACGTACCGTAGCCCTTTGTGGAAGTGAGATTACGAATCCTGCTTACGTGGATATGCTGGTTGGTGAGGAACTCTCAACGCTTCTGAGCAACAGTTATGATGCTTCGAAGAACGTGCGTATCATCAACGGCAATGTGCTCACGGGCAAACCCACCACGAAGGAAGGCTTCTTAGGTGCGCATACGTCTGAGATTACCGTGATTCCTGAGGGTAACGATGCTGACGAAATGCTGGGCTGGATCCTGCCTCGTTTCAAGCAGTTCTCCGTGAACCGCAGTTATTTCTCTTGGCTTTGTGGCAAGAAGCAATATGCACTCGACGCCCGTATCAAGGGTGGTGAGCGTCACATGATTATGAGCGGTGAGTACGACAAGGTGCTGCCGATGGATATCTATGGCGAATACCTCATCAAGGCAATTATCACTGGCGACATCGACCGTCAGGAGGCGCTTGGCATCTATGAGGTAGCGCCAGAGGACTTTGCCCTCGCAGAGTTCGTCGACTCCTCGAAACTCGAATTGCAGCGCATCGTGCGTGAAGGTCTCAACATTTTACGTAAAGAAAACGCATAGACTATGAGCTTTTTAAGAAATTATCTCAATAAGATCAAGCCGAATTTCGAGGAGGGTGGCAAGTTACATGCCTTCCGCTCGGTGTTCGACGGCTTTGAGACCTTCCTTTACGTGCCCAACGACACGGCGAAGGCTGGTGGCGTGAATATTCACGATGCCATCGACTCGAAGCGCATTATGAGTATGGTGGTAATCGCCCTGATGCCCGCCATGCTGTTTGGTATGTATAATATCGGCTATCAGAACTATCTCGCTGCTGGCACACTCTCAAGCGCAAGCTTCTTCGAGATTTTCTTTTACGGATTCCTCGCCGTACTGCCTAAGATTCTGGTGAGCTACATTGTAGGTCTCGGCATTGAGTTTGCCTGGGCCCAGTGGAAAGGTGAGGAGATCCAGGAGGGTTACCTCGTTTCGGGTATCATTATCCCGCTGATCATCCCCATCGGCTGTCCGCTGTGGATGCTGGCATTGGCCTGCGCCTTCTCGGTCATCTTCTGTAAAGAGATCTTCGGCGGTACGGGTATGAACATCTTCAACCCTGCCATCGCAGCCCGTATGTTCCTGTTCTTTGCCTATCCTGCAAAGATGACGGGCGACACCATCTGGGTAGCTCAGAACTCCATCTTCGGACTTGGTAACGACCTGGCTGACGGCTTCACCGCCGCCACACCGCTTGGTCAGATTGCTCAAGGCATTAAGCCTGACGCTTCAATCATGGATATGGCCTTAGGATTTATCCCAGGCTCAATTGGTGAGACCTCACTTATCGCCATCGCTATCGGCGCTGTCATCCTGCTGTGGACGGGCATCGCTTCTTGGCGCACCATGTTGAGCGTATTTGTAGGTGGCATAGTTTTAGCATGCATCTTTGGTGATTTTACTTTCGGCTGTCAAGTTTTGCCTTGGTATGACCATTTCATCATGGGAGGTTTCGCCTTCGGTGCCGTGTTTATGGCTACTGACCCTGTCACCTCATGCCGCACTACCACAGGACAGTATATCTATGGATTCCTGATTGGCGCTATGGCCATCATCATCCGTGTGATGAATGCCGGCTATCCCGAAGGTATGATGCTGGCTATCTTCTTTGGTAATATGTGTGCCCCGATGATCGACCACTTCATCGTGGAAAGGAACATTTCGAAACGCTTAAAGAGAGGAGGTTCCAAATGAAACTGAATACTAATTCGAATACGTACATTATTATATATAGTGCGATTCTGGTTGTGATTGTAGCCTTCCTGCTGGCCTTCGTCTATAAGGCCCTGAAGCCTATGCAGGATGCCAACGTTGAACTCGACATGAAGAAACAGGTGCTCTACTCGCTCAACATCCGCGACCTTGACGGTGCTGCAGCAGAAGCCAAGTATGCTGAACTCGTGAACGACACAATGGACTTCGCGGGTCAGAAAATTCTGATGGCTGAGATTAATGAAGAGCCTATCATGATTTTCGAAATGAAGGGTATGGGACTCTGGGGCGGCATCAGCGGCTATATGGCTACTCGTTTTGATTCAGAGACAATGAACCTCGTGGTCTATGGCGCCTACTTCAACCATGAGAGCGAGACTGCCGGCCTTGGAGCCGAAATCAAAGACTCGCAGGCATGGCAGGAGAAGTTCATCGGCAAGCGTATTATCGCCGAAGATGACAAAGGCAACGACAAGGTTGTGCTCTCTGTGGTGAAGAAGGTGGAAGACCCCACCTCACAGGTTGACTGTGTAACAGGAGCTACGCTCACCTCTAATGGCGTCGACGAAATGATCAAGCGCACTTTCGGTCTGTGGACTGGTGAGTACGACCTCGACATGGACGAGTCGGAACTGATGAAGCTCCTGATCAAGAGTACTTTGGGTAA
>Ga0310696_10011200_pt1 | contig 10241 bp, 5 predicted proteins | sample AusTroGonzalo_MG_4_FD_203885 | JGI IMG/M metagenome (GOLD analysis project Ga0310696, IMG submission 203885) | Bovine rumen microbial communities from tropical cattle in Woodstock, Queensland, Australia - Gonzalo_02 (v2) (version 2) | ecosystem: Host-associated > Mammals > Digestive system >... | reverse complement strand
GCATTTCTGCCGATGAACCGTGCGAAGGCGACGTCGATATCCGCAAGAAGTCCCCGTCCGCGGAGCAGATTCAGAAACTCGAACATGGTCATATTCCCGTATCCTTTCTGAAGAGCGCCAGAAGTCGTTCGAGGCATTCCCGCGGCGGTATGTCGTACCAGATGCCGTTTCGCGTCCCGCGGCCCAGTCCGCGCAGGAAGACATAGCAGATGCCCCCGAACGCATCGTAATCCATGCCGCGCTGACGCAGGAACCGGAGAAGCGCGGCCGCGTAGAGGTAGGATTGCAGGACGTAACCGGCATTCCCCATCGCGGCGCGGATGCGGCCGGGCGCGTAATCCGCATCGGAATCGCCCAGCCAGTTCGTTTTCCAGTCCACGATGTAGTATTTGCCGTCATGCTCGAAGATCAGGTCGATGATGCCGTTGAGGACGCCGTTTCTGTCGAGAGGGACGCTCTCCCGGCCGACCAGCGGACGGGCCTGCTCGGAAGCGGCGTCCGCCAGAATGGAAAGGATCCGTTCCAGATCGAGGCTGTCCGGGGCATCCAGGAAGAATTCCATTTCCGCGACCATCCTGTCCTGGCGGATCTCGGAAAGGGGAACGCCGATGCCGCTGCCGTCCGGCATTTTCGGCAGCGGGACCTGAAGTGTGCGGGAGACGCCGTCGAAGAGCTGGCGTTTCATGGTCTCGTCTTCGGGATCGAAGCCGGATTCCCGCAGGACGGCGGAGATCCTGTTTTCGATGATCTCCATGTTTGCGGGATCGTCCTGCCTGCCGGATGCAAAGAGATCGAAATGACCCGCGCAGTTTTCCAGCAGTTTGTGGGTCATGCTTCCGACGGTCGCGCCGTGCGGGAAGTCGCGGAAGAGGTTCCGGTCGGGGGAGGGGAGGGCGGCGGTCTCCTCGGAGGTTTCAAGCCCGATATCCTCTTTGAGCGCATCGTTCCGCTCGTCGAGGTCAGCCGGGGTCTCGCGCTCCACGTCGGCGCAATCGTTCAGGATGCTGTGGAACGCGGAGAAGCTCATGATGCTCCATTTGTCCTGAATTCTTCCCGAGAACTCCGCGGATTCCAGTTTTCCCCGGGCGTCTTCTTTCCGAAGCGGGCCAATGCCGTTCCGTCTCCCGAAATGACGCTCGAAGACGCCGTTCCGTTTGATGCGGAAAGCGCTGTTTTCGCCGCTTTCCCCGTCGTCCAGATCGTTCCACCAGTCGGCCGGCGGCTGCGGGAGGATGTCTTTCGTCCCGGTGAAGTAGCCGGAATCCCAAAGCTGTTTCACAACGGTCTCTCCCGTGGAGCGTTCCGACGGCCCGTGCGAGGTCAGGAGGACGCCCTGCGCGGAGTTCGCGTAGTTGACGGCATAGCTGTTCGGCTCTGCGAGCTGCTGGGTGTACAGGTAAGTGACAAGAGATGCGCGCGTGAGCGCCACATAGAGCAGGCGCAGGCTGTTCCGGAATTCTTCGTCCTTCGCGGTCGTCCTGCAGGCGTCGCTCAGGCCGAAGTCAAGGATGGTTTCCGGCGTTTTCGCGTTCTGCGCCGCGGTATTGATCCTGTATGCGACTTCGTTCTGCTGCATTCTTTTCCAGTCGGTTTTCGCGGGATACGGGACAAAAACGACCGGAAACTCCAGCCCTTTCGCGGCGAACATGGTCAGGATCTGCACCGATGCGGAGTCGCGGTCGAGGCGGAGCTGGTCGGGATTGTCCTCGGTTTCGCTCGCGCTGCCGCTTTCCGCCTTGCCGTTGACGATCAGGTTCAGGCTGTTGAGCACGTCTTCCGGCAGAAGATGCTCTTTCGATTCCTTCTGGTAAAGCAGTTCCATAAGCTGGATGAGGTTCGTGATGACGCGTTCGCCGTTGAATTCGGAAAGGATCCGCATGCGCGGGGACAATCCGCCGTCGGAGGCGGGGGTATCCATGAATTGCAGGAAAGCGGCCGGAAGCCCGGAATGCGTCCAGATCCTTCCGTACTCCGTCATCTGCTTCAGAAGGGTTTCGAGCCCTGCGGAATCGGTTATGAGGTCGTCGGCGGGAAAACGGAAAAACGGGGAAAGCATCAGTCCGCGGACAGACTGCATGTCGGGATGCAGGAAACACCGGAGCAACAGGAGCATGAGCTTCGCTTCGTTCGTGTCGAAGATCTTGCCGGACTTGCACGCGGAGGCGGCAATGCCTTCCGCGTTGAGGCGTTTCACGAATTCGGCGGCCTGTTCGTGTTTCTGCACCAGGATGGCGACGTCGGATGCGCGAAGATGCCGCGGGGTCTTCCTGTTCCCGTTGGCCTCGTCTTCGTCCGGCTTTTCCCATACCAGCATGGGACAGCCTTCCGACAGCAGGTATCGGATCTCGCGTACCACGTCGTTCACGATCCGTGCGGCGCATTCGCCTTTCGTGCCGGCGTAATGCCTGAGGCGGAGCGAACCGCCGGATTCGTCCGGGAAGTCATCCGGCGCGCCCGCCGCGATTGAAACAAACGGGATGTCTTTCTGAAGGAAAACGCCGTTGGTCTCGTGCGTCTCCTCCAGGTCGCCGTCGCTGAACATCCGGTTGACGGCCTCGATCATGCCGGGCGAGCTCCGGAAATTCCTCGTCAGGGTGAACTGGTCGTCCGCGGTGTTTTTCGCCTGAAGATAGGTGTAGATGTCGGCTCCGCGGAATCCGTAGATGGCCTGCTTCGGGTCGCCGATCATGTAGAAAAGATGGGGGCATCCTTTGGGGAAGCACTTGTCGAAAATGCGGTATTGAAGCCGGTCGGTGTCCTGAAATTCGTCCACGAAGACCGCCTGGTAGTGCGAACGGATCATTTCCGCCAGCGTGTCGTCCTGCTGAAGCGCGGCATCGAAATCCCGTATGATGTCGTCATAGGAGATCACGCCGTCCTTGTCTTTTTCGGTCTGAAGCTCTTTCCTGACATAGCGGTAAAGATCCCGGTAAAGGGTCTGCCGTTCATTCAGAGACTCTCCTTCGGCGCTGTCCGCGTCGATCGGTTCCGAAGCAAATTTCGCCGCTTTCTGAAGCTTCTCGAACCTTTCGTCGTTCGGGGCATCGCCGCCGTAGAAACGGTTCCGGCAGAATTTCCGGATCAGGCGGTCTCTGTATTCGGATTCGTCCGGGACCAGTTCCGTCTCGAAGCCGTTGCCGGATATCAGGGCGTATTCCCGGAGCATCTTCTGGCAGAAACCGTGAATCGTGCTGACCGTCATTTCGTCGATGGAGCTGACGGCGAGCTGCAAGAGGAACCTTTCCTTTTGTTTCCCCGCGAAATCGAAAAGGTCCGGGGGCTGCGGATCGGAAGCGTCTTCCCGTTTGCCTCGTCCGGCGGGCATCTCCGGATCCGCTTCCGGTTTGCCCAGCTCATCGTTCAGGAGCTTCAGGATGCGGGTCTTCAGTTCGTCCGCCGCAGCTTTGGAAAAAGTCGTCACGAGGATCTTCCGAACCGGAACGCCCTTCAGGATCAGTCTCAGGATGAGATGCGTGATCGTGTAGGTCTTGCCGGTCCCGGCGCTGGCCTCGATCAGATATCTGCCGCCGGATTTCGGCCGCCTGACTTCGTCGCCATTCCGGCTTCTGCCGGCGGAAACGGATTCAGAACCGGGTCCGGCCGGGAAGTCCTGAGGCAGGTCCAGCGGATACTTGTCTATATCACAGACTTTCATTTCCTCTTCCCTTTTCCCTTTCCCGGCGGATCTTCCTGACGGAATGCGGCAGCTCCGAAAAACGCTTCGGCAAGAGATTTGAAGCAATCGTCGAGCGGAAGCTCAGGGCCGAAGAAAACACCGAACTTCTCGACCTCGCCCCTGCTGTTCCAGCCGCCATTCCAGCATGCTTCCGCGGCCGCGGCTTTTTCCCGTTCATCCGCCCCGGAGAAGTACGCATAGGACGTCCTGGGGAAGAACGGCAGAGGTTTTCGCATTCCGGCATGATAAAGACAAAGGAGCCGCCTCATGGCGCTTTCCGCATCGGATCGTTCCATCGCGTCCGCCTTCATGACGGCGATGCGGCCCTTCGTGTCGAGGTATGCGATCCTCGTCGCGGTCTTCCGGGCGAGGTTGGCGCGAAGATGGTCCAGGACCGGACGGATCAGCTGCGAACCGGAAATGCTGTTTGCGAGACTCCATTCCAGCCGGATACACGGTCCGTCGGGATCTTCCGGCTGGTATACCTTCAGTTCCGGGAGGATCAGCGCCGTCCGGAATCCGCCGTCCGGAACGGCTTCACAGACCGGCCCGGCGAGTTTCCCGGCATCCGAGGCGGAGCATTCAAAAACCTTTTCCTCCGGTCGGATCAGCTGTTCCGTCATGGCGTGGGCGCAGGTTTCCATGTCGCCGGTAAGGGCGGCGATGTCCGACCAGTCCCGCCAGTCGTCCTCGTTTTGCATCAGGGGGATGCTTCCGTCGGCTTTCAGTCTCCGCAGGGAAACGCTTTTCAGCGCGTCCCGGTCCGCGGCTTCAAGATATGACCGGAACAGTTCGTCTTTCGCCTCATAATCCAGTTTGTTTTCGAAAGGTTCCGAATCCTCGGGCGACGACGACTCCTGCACGGACAGGCGGGCGTCAAGACTGTCCCGGACAAATGTTTCCGCCGGATTGACAAAAAACCATTTCAAGTCGTCGAATTCCATGCTCCGGCAGAGAGGGACCGTTTGCGCGCTTTCGTCGGGATGGATCCCATCACGGATGTCGAACGCCGGCTTTTCGCCGGATGCCGCGGCATTCGCGGGATCGGCGATCTGCGCCGCGGCATCCCTCATCTTTCCGGAGAAAGACTGGTTCGCGGCGCCGGCTTCGAAGAGTTCGGGCGAAAAAGCGTGAAGCGGTTCCGTCAGTTCGATGAAGCTGTTTTTCCCGAACTCATGCGTCAAATAGGTCTTGAGTTCATCCACGCACACGGACGGCGGTTTTTCCTTGCGGTCGTGGATGTCTCTTCCGACATAGCTGATGTAGAGATATTTCCGCGCGGCCATGATCGTGTCCAGAAAGAGCTGGCGCGATTCGTCGCGTTTGAGCGGGTCGCCAGGTTCGCGTCCGACCCGGGAATCTTTTTTCCGCCGGAACTGCTGCATGAGATCGAATTCCCGGTCGTCGTCCGCCTCCGGGAACGATTTGTGATTCATGCCGAGCAGCAGGATCGCGTCGGCGGGAATGCTTCGCATGGGGCGGAGGCCGCAGAACGTGATCTTCCCGCGCATGAACCCCATGGTGTTGTCTTCCGGTTTCGCGTGTTTGTCCTGAAGATATGCCAGGACGATCCCGCTGGTCAGGGGGACGTCTTCCGTGCCTGCCTCCGCCAGCGCCTGATGCCAGGTGTTCAATACGCCGAGCAGCAGGATCTTCAGTTCGGAATCCCGGCCGAACAACGCGCCCGCCGAATCCGCAAGCATGCGATGCCATTCGCGGAACGGCTTGCCTTTCCGCTCCCATTCGCGCATGGTCCGCGCCGTCTCGTGCAGCCTCGCGGTCAGGTTGATGAATTTGCCAAGCAGCTCCGCCCGACCCCCGTCGAACCCCGGCACGGGGAAGACCTCGTCTTCGTCATTGATCCGATACGGGGTCCCGGGATCCGCATCCACGGCATAGTCCAGCAGCATGCGGTCGAATCCCGCCTGCCAACTGTTTTCCGGGAACGCTTTCCCGCCGGAACGCCCGTGTTCCTCCGCGTCCCAGCCCCAGCGGATGCCCGCCTGCATTGCCCGCGCCAGGCAATACCGGCATTCTTCCGGCGTGATCCCCCAATGCTCCTGAAGCGACTGGTCCTGAAGGATCCCGAAGAGTTCCGATGCGGCGAAGTCGCCTTTGAACAGCGCCAGTATCTTCATCAGTGTGCTGTACGAGGACGACCGTTCCGTCTGCGGCCGGTCCGCGATGGATACGCCGAGCCGCAGGTCGCCCGAATGGTTGAATACCGCATCCACCAGCGGAGCGTAATCCGCCGGAGTCGGCGTCATGATGAAAATGTCTTTCAGCGGCAGGCCGTGGTCTTCGTCCAGACAGTGCAGGATGAAATTGTGCGCCGCCTCCACCTCCCGGAACGCCGAGTAGCAGTTCCTGATCTGGACCGAACGGCATCCGCGTCCTTTTTCCTGTTTTTTCGGCTGGGTATTGGCGGATTTCAGGTCGTCCCGGATCCGTTTCTGGAGACGATGCAGGACCGTCCCGTCCTCCGGCGCGTCCTCTTCGGAAAGATCGAAATCCGCATCGTCGGTCCATTCTGCCGTCTTGTTCAGCATGACGCAGCTCTGCATCGCGAAGGAAGCCAGCAGCGGATTGTGCTGGAAATACATGGAGTTCATGTCTTCCAGAAGCTGGACGGGGTCCTGTCCTTCCCGGAAATACTTGTTCAGGAATTCGCGCAGTTCATCCTTGTTCTTTTTGCAGTCCGCATAATACTCTCCGCTCGGCACAAGATGATACAGCTTGACGGTCATGCCGAACTTCCGGAAGTGTTCCAGACATTGAAGCACGGTCGGCGGCAGCTGCGAAAAACCGAAGATGCGGATCGTTTCCCCGACAGTTTTTCCTTCTTCACCGGACACGCCGTTCCGTTCGCCTTTGCACACGATCCGGTCGAACGCCGCGGCGAAATGATTCCCCTTCCAGTCCTGGCCCGCGATGCGGCGCCAGAGTTCGCCCTGCCATGCCGCGGCGGGTTCGTCGCGCAATCCCTGCGGCGTCCGCCCCGCTTCCCAGGCGTTGATCCACCACGGGCGGTACAGCATGTATTTGTCGTACAGGTCTCCGAGTTGGCGGGACAGGTCGTACAGCCGTTTGGGATCGCCCTTGATCCACCGTGTCAGCACGGGGAAGATCTTTTCGGCTTCCGGGTCCAGCAGGGTCCGGTAGATGCGCCAGCCGATGGTCTTTTTGTCGATGTTCGGGCGGTCCTTGGCACGCGGCGGAAAACGCTGGAAGACCGTCATCAGCGAGGGAAATTCAAGCTGGGCGGCAATGCCGTACCGATGCGCGAAGCGAAGGGAAAGATATCTCTGGATACTCCGGTTCGGCACGATGACACGCGTCCTGCGGAAAAGATCGCTGTTTTTCACCTCGGCATGGATCTCGTCGAGCAGCACGTCCGCCAGGGCGTCCATGCTCGACCTGCGGAAGACGAAAGGACGTTCGGGCGGTTCTGTCTGCCCGTCCGGCATGATCGGTATGTTTTCAGGTGTGATCATCGGTTGGAGAGGTTGTCTTCCGGTTATAACGTTTTTTGACCCGTTTGAGGGAAAGTCGGGAGCTGATCGGATTATCTGTCAAAATGATCCGGCATGCCCCCTCGGGAGGCATGCCGGAGCGGAGTGAACACGCTTACCAGCCTCTGTAGAAGTAATAGGACGGCGTCTGCGGCGGGTAATAGATGACGACCGGTTTGGACGGTTGCACGGAGGTCGACTTGCTTTCCTGCACGGTGATGTTCACGTTCGAGGAGTTCACCACGTTGATCGTCCTGGTCTCCTCCTTCACCGCGGCGGGACGCGGAGACGTGGAGATGGACAGCGACGGATCGGGCGAGGTGACGTAATAGACATTGTGGCTCTGAAGACTGGATGAAGTCGGCAGATCAAGGTTGACGTTCACGATGTCGAACCCGAACAGTCCGGCGCGAAGCCCGAACCCGTCCCCGGCGGAAACGGTCCCGGCAAGTCCGAAGAGAACGAACATCGATGCGGCGGCGATCAGTTTTTTCATGGCTGGATCCTTTGTTTTGAGGTTGATTTGAGATTTGTAGAGGAAAGGTCTTATTTGGTTGACATGATGTCCATGGGAATGACGGTGATCGGGACCGGGTGCTTGACCACAGGTTCCATCGGAACGACGTGGATATCCGTTACGCCGGTATCCGCTGGGATCACGATCACGGGCGGATTGGAAGGCTTCCGCAATTCCGGCGGGAGGACGACCTCGCTATTGGACGACGGCGTCGTGACGATGATCGGCGCTGCCGGCTTTTTCGCGGCCTCCTCCAGCATGCGGAGCGTGACTGCGACCGAGCCGGAGATCGCGACGGCGCCCGCCATGCCGGACGAAGGAGAGGAATGGCTGGAGTAGCCGGGGCTGGGCGGGTCCGTTTTGATGAACGAAAGACCCACATCCTGCCTGTACATGCTCCGGGGCGGGACGGGGAGATGAAAGCCCTCAACCTGGGCAAAACCCGGAACGGCGACCGCCAGGATGCTCAGAACGAGGAGGATTTTTGTTTTCATGCGGGATTCCTTGTCTCTTGGAAAGTCGATGTCGAAGATGTCGCGATGGACGGAAACGGCAGAGCGCCCGCCTTATTTCGTGGACATGATCTCCATGGGGAGGATGGTGATCGGGACGGGATGCTTGACCACAGGCTCCATCGGAACGACATGGACTTCCGTAATGCCGATATCCTCGGGGATCACGATGACAGGCGGACTGGAAGCCTTCTGCAATTCCGGCGGGAGGACGACCTCGCAATTGGACGACGGCGTCGTGACGATGACCGGGACCGTCGGCGTTTTCGTCGCTTCCTCCAGCATGCGGAGTCCGGCGGCGACTGTTCCCGTAATGGCGACGGCCGCCGCCATGCCGGAATTGGGAGATGAGCTGTATCCGTGGCTTGGTTCCAGCGGTCTCAGGCGGATGACCGGTCCGTTCGAGCGTTTCGGCGGAGAAACACGAGGCGGGGGCAGGGCGAAAACCGGAACGGCGGCCGCGATCGCGGCAAGGAGAAGGAGGATTTTTGTTTTCATGGCGGACTCCTTTCTGACGACCTCCGTCAATTCGTTTTTGACGGGAGGTTCGATGGTAATCGGTTAAGAATTGCCGGATGTGATTCTTTCCAGCTATAAGATAGTCGTCTGATTTCGTTTTTTCAAGTCTTGATAATTGAAAAAAAGTGTTTGTTTTGAGCCTTTTGTCCTGCTTGAGTTTGAAACGGGTATCCCAAAAGTTGTTTGTCATACGCGGCATATTATGATATCGCATGATGCAGGACAAGAAATGTCATACATGGCGGTCTTGCGGAAAAAAAAGTCCGAAAAAACGTCTTTTTTGCCCGCGCATCATGGAGATCGGTCCGGCGGAACCGCCGGCATCGGTTGTCGCACGGGCGGTGAAGACGCAGTGCTTCATCCCGGCGACGGGGATCCGTTTGGCGACAGCTCCGCCTTCATCTTGTGCGGAGAAGGAAAAAAGTGCGAACGATTCCATCTTTTGCCAGGCTCCCGGGAAAATGCGGATATCCATGTGTTTTTTTGGAAAAATGCCGGAACTCCACTTGCTTTTTTCGGGGGAAAGGTGTATAGTATGTAATCTATTTGATTTGGGGCAGTAGCTCAGTTGGCTAGAGCGATACGTTCGCATCGTATAGGTCGTGGGTTCAACTCCCATCTGCTCCACCATTTTGTTTTAAACGCCTGTGAAGTCCAACGATTTTGCAGGCTTTCTTGTTTCGGTACAAGAGCCTCAACGTTCGAGGGTTGCGCGAGTTTTCCGCCGTCCCTTGCTCAAGCAGAAGATACCCTCGTGGAGCCCCCAAAGAGCCCCCGGAACCATGATGTATCCCCCGATTCTCTCTGTTTCGTAAGTCATGTGACCAGAGTTTTGTTCAGGTCATATGGTTGGCATATGGTTTAAAAAAAATCTTTCTCTTTTGGGGGCCGAAACCGCCGCGAGACACCCGACGATTCTACAGATTGACCTCAAAACACCCCAAAACGTAAGTCTGTTGGACTCCGATAACCCTACCACTTTTCCACAACGAACAGGCCTTACGTTTTTTCGACGTTCGAGCAATTCAGCCGATGGCTTGTTGTTCTTGTCGAGCTCCACGATACTGTTGAGGTCGACCTTGCACAGAGCCCAAACCCGTTTGACGGTCGCGACGGTTACAACAATTTCCCATCTTCAGTCAAGTCATTCTGAAAAGTGTTGAGTGGAGTTTTTTCAATCAATGCTTTGTGATCGGAAGAACTATTTCTTCTTATAGGCGGCGATTCTCTTTGCCACGTTGTCCTTGATGTTGTTATAGTAGAAAATATAGTCGCCGTTGTGGAAGCTCTGAGGACCGAAGAGTTCGGTCATTTCCATGGGGTCGAATTGTGCATTTGTCACGATCACACCGCGATCAGGTACTACCTGCGCATCCGCACCGAGGTCACCGATCCTGGTCTCGCCGGTTTCCTCGTCCGGCACGAGCGAGCCGAGGTTCTCACTCGCCGGTGCGTAGGTATCGTCAAGCTTCCAGTTCAGCGGGTTGATGCTGATGGCGTTCGGC
>Ga0310696_10011198_pt1 | contig 10242 bp, 9 predicted proteins | sample AusTroGonzalo_MG_4_FD_203885 | JGI IMG/M metagenome (GOLD analysis project Ga0310696, IMG submission 203885) | Bovine rumen microbial communities from tropical cattle in Woodstock, Queensland, Australia - Gonzalo_02 (v2) (version 2) | ecosystem: Host-associated > Mammals > Digestive system >... | reverse complement strand
GGGAAAATCTGCTCTATTCATGAGACTGTGAATTATCGTTATCTTCTGGATTTATCTGTTGTTTAATCGTATTATTGTCTTGATTATCAGTGGGATTCATAAACCGTAACTGAGTGGCATACATCAGCACCCACAGCACGGAAGAAATGATTCCGTTCATGTTCATGGCCGCCATTCCGCCAATGATGAAGTTGAGAACACAAAATTCGACGATTTTGCCTATCGTGTAAACGTGAAAACCAACTTTGTTCAGCTTGACAAGCATCAGGAATGCACCCGTGAACAACATCACTTCCACTACGGTAAGCAGTAGATATTGCCAATTGGAAATAGAGGTGTATAATGAAAGGATTTGATCTACCTGCTCAGCAGAAAACATCTTCATTTCCCTAATAATTCCCATGGATTGTAGCATATAATCAGGTGCAATCGCCCAACAAAGATAGGTGATGGCGGAAAACATGGCACCAATCATAGTGAAGATGCCTAAAATCCATAAAATGGGTGATCTTTGTGGTTTCTTTTCCATTGTTTACATATTATAGGATGTCAAATCGTTCTTTTTATACATTTTATAGCACAATGTCTTGTTTTTCTGCACTTTATATCGTTCATCGGACCGCCAACCAATAACCCAAAGAATGTCCTCCCCTGCGCATAATAGACGAATGTTTTCTTTCGTAAAGCGGTCGATTTTGTGGTCGGTAAAGAAGTCGCTGAGTTTCTGTTTGCCCTTAGCGCCAAGCGGATAAAAGAAGTCGCCGTGCTGCCAAGAACGTATCTGCAACGGAAATGTCAGCTTTTCTTTTGGTACATATAAGATATCGGGATTTTTGTCGAATATCATATCTTTTTGATATTCAAACTCTTCTATATAGAAATAGCGTTTTAATGTTTCTAAAGAGTCGATATGGATAGTATCGTTTTCTGCCTTATCTTTCGGTTTTATGATAATAAACTCTCTATCAATCAGTAAAATATAGTCATCAGAGAAAAATTGTTTGCCTGGTTGAAAGTTTGAGCTTTCAGCCAATTTCTCACTTACATCTGATGAAAAACCAAATTCGTTAAGTATCTCATACAAAACAAGTTCTTTATCTTCACAAAGGTCTAATTGACTCCGCTCAATCTGATATTGCCCCTCTTTTAGAGATAAAAGTTTTTTCTTGTCAGCCTCTATATGTTTCTGATAATAAGCATATTGTCGTTGCAAAACGAGTCGGGTGTGCGCGTTGGTTGGCAAAAACTGCGGATTGATGCTTTCCAGTTGGGGAACTACGGAGTGACGTATGCGGTTACGAACAATCTCTTCGTCGTGATTGGTGTAGTCTTCAACGTACTCAATATGGTGATTCTCAGCATATTGTCGAATTTCCTCTGCGGTGAAAACCAACATTGGTCGGATGATTTTACCGTTGACAGGCGGAACCCCGCACAATCCTTTCAGTCCAGTGCCGCGGGTGAGATTAAGCAATATGGTTTCAGCGGCATCGTTGCTCTGGTGAGCGGTCACGAGGAAGTCGAAATCTGGTAACAGTTCGTTGAACCAGCGGTACCGCAATTCCCGTGCGACCATCTCTACTGACTTTCCGGAATTTTTTTGTTCAGAAAGTGTATCGAATTCACGGAGGAAAAGCGGAACTTGCCAGATAGCGGCCATTTTTTGCACAAAATGCATATCACGATCGGAATCTGCGCCACGAAGGTGGAAATTACAATGCGCCACAGAGAAACGCAGTCCAGCTTCGTGAAACAGAGTTGCGGTAACTATCGAATCCGCGCCGCCGCTTACCGCCACCAAATAGTGCTTTTGGCTGGCGTCCGCGCCCACGAGGCGATGTAACTCCTGCAAAAACCGATTCAACATACGAAACGCTTAATATTCAGATTAACAAAAGATTATGAATCAATATCGGAACGGATTCTGAAAAACCTACGCAGTTCCATCTGCATATATTCAAAAGATCCGAAATTGACGGTTTTAGGAGTCTCATCCTTACACATCATAACCATGCCGCATTCAGTGCCGCTGATGTACGGTAGAATGTCGATTTCTTTGGAAAAGGTGAGTTCGTAATCTCTCACCGTCACACGGTCAAAATTGCCGCTAACTTCCTCAAATAAAATGCCGTTTTCTTCGCAGAAGGCTTGTAATCTCGGGGCCGTTTCATCCCACATCTCCGGTTTTTCAGTTGGGTTGAAGAAGAAAATCACCGCATTGTAGTCGGGTAATGTATCAACTTCCGTTTTCTCGAAGCGACCATCTTTGTTGATGAGAAACTGTTCCACTATGTGGTTTTTACGATGATATTTTTCAGGATCTTTGATAAAATCTTGTTTTGTGGCTTTAGAGATGGAATGAATCCATTCGTATTCCTTAGTGGTACGGAATTGTCCGTCGGAAAGGCGTACCGTTTGCCATTTTTCTGTTTCCAGGTTTTCGTTGTTTTGGTTTGCAATATTGATGGCGACGGGCAGCACATCCAGAATGCGTTGCGTGCCGTAGCCCGAGGTGGTGACCAAATATATCCATTCGTGATTTTCAGATTGTAGAAGCCAGATTTCACGACCGTCTGGCAATCTTTCGGTGCACTCCACTCCCCATTTGTCGGGGAAGTCCACTTTTGCAGTCCATTTTTCACCTTGAAAATCCTGAGCTTTTTGCAAGAAATTTTCGAGTACTTCTTCCTGTAAAGGATATAAAGTCGTCTCACTGTGAACATTCGCAATCAACGTGTCCCGAATGACATCCACAGGGTAATTCACTTCTCCTTCAACAGGGCCTTCTTCGTTGTTTTTTCTTGATAAACAGCATGTTAACAAGAAAATCAAGCTGATGGAAACGATAATGGTTATATGGTTTTGTTTCATTTTGAAAATTTTCGCAAAGATAGTATTTTTTGTGAATAGGGTCGAGGGTCAAAGGTCAAAGTCAAAGTCAATAGTCTAACTCATTAATCCGTTCCAAATCCTTTTCGTTTCTACTGCTTCCTTCACATCGTGCACGCGGAGAATGGCTGTACCTTTCATCAGGGCGATAGTGTTAAGGACGGTGGTGCCGTTGAGGGCATTATCCGGGGTGGTGTCCAAAAGTTTGTAAATCATTGATTTGCGAGAAATACCAACCAATAAAGGATACCCCAATTGATGAAACACTTCTAAGTTTTTCATCAGGAAATAGTTCTGTTCCAGTGTTTTACCAAAACCGAAACCAGGATCGATGATGATATCATGGACAAAGTGTTCATGTAACTTTTCGAGTTGTGTGCCGAAGAATTTCAATATGTCGGCGAGAATGTCCTCATAATGGGTGTTTTGCTGCATGGTGTCGGGTTTCGTGGTCGTATGCATCAAGCAGTAAGGAACTTGCCATTTCCCGATAGTAGGAATCATTTCGGGGTCGAAGGTACCGCCGGAGATGTCGTTAATCATGTCGGCACCCGCTTGTAAAGCTGCGTCGGCTACGGATGCGCGGTAGGTGTCGATGGAAATCACCGTTTCAGGAAAACGCTCACGGACGAGTTTCGTGGCGTTGACAATTCTGTCAATCTCTTCGTTTTCAGGTATTTCAATGGCGTTCGGGCGCGTGGACATTGCCCCTATGTCAATGATATCGCCGCCCTCCGTGAGGATTTGTTCTGCTCGTCGTACAATAGATTCCTTTGTAACATACTTTCCTCCGTCATAGAACGAATCCGTTGTGACGTTAAGGATACCCATGATGAGGGGCGTGGTGGGATTGAGTTTTCCGTTGAAATTGTACATGTTTGATGTTGTTTTGGTCAATATCTAAAAGCTAAAAGCGGGCGAACCAAGAAGATTCGCCCGCTTTTATTATAATATTGAATCAATCAAAATTATCTTACGACAACTTTGGTGGTGTAAACTTTACCGTTTTGGTTCACTTTGAGCATGTAAACACCGGTGTGAAGGTTAGCAACATTCACTTGAGCGGTGCCAACGATGTTCTCATTGTAAACTAATTGACCAACGATGTTGAAGAGTTGGATGTTAGCCTTCTCATCGTTACCCAAGTTCACAGTGAAGTTGTTGGTAGCAGGGTTAGGATAAACAGTGATATTGTTTTTCTCGATTTCAGGAACGTTAACAACGCCGCAATCGTTGCAAATCACGTGAAGACCAATAGAAGGTTTCGGGTTGCCTACCCAGAAGTTGTTCGGTTGATAGATAGGATACCAAGCTTGGCTGGGTTGGAAGTTATCAGCATCGTGGAAAAGACCAGCTTGGCAGTCATGCAAGAGTTCGTCAGAACCGTTGGTGGTGTAACCATCGCGAGGATCGTCGTACATCAACATGGAGAATCTGTTAAGATCTTCACCAATGACAGAAGCGGGAGTTCTATCCATACCAGGGATGAAGGTAACGATGACGGCAAGTTGCTTTTTGCTAGCATCCAAATTAGAGAGAGCAGCAGGAGCAGGAATTCTGAAATAAGGAACATAAGAACCAGTGGTATCATCAATTGTCAACGGAATCTTGTCATAAACAACGGTGGAAGCTTCAAGATCATTTGCAAGGCCAGATTGTGAAGGATCACAAGTGGTGCTAGCAAGGAAAGTGCTGTGGTTGAAAGGAATCAACGGAGCAGCGAAAGCACCAACGAAGTTAGTGTCTTCGTAGTGACCTAACACATAAATGTCACGATCATCACCAGTTTTTTGCAAACCAATGACGTAAGAAATAGCAACGGTATCAACTACGCTAGCAGGAACATTAGTACCGCGGCCGTAGTACCATGCAATTTGAATGGAGTCAATACTGTAAGAAGTTGCACCGGGCATGTAAGGAACGTTTTCAGGAGCACCAGTGTAGTTGTACATGTCTTCCCATGAATGATGTTCCCAGTCATAAACTTGACCCAGAGAGCAGAATTGGTTGTGTGCATCACCAGATTGGTAGTGAACCAAGTTGTTGGTGTCACATTGAATGATAGGAAGAGAATAGTCATCGCCATCAATACCATAATAAGCGATAGCATCTTCAATCAGGTTGAACCAGAAAGAGTTAGAAGCTCTTTGTTGTTGAACAGCGGGTTTACCTTTCAAAGGATAGGTAATGCCATCAGTTTTCACAACCTTTTGTTGAGAGGTTGTAGCGACTTGTGCGAAGCTGATAGAAGCAATCAGCATAGCAGCGATTAAAGTGTAAACTTTTTTCATTTTTTAATAAATTTGATTATTACTAATTTTGGTAAAAAATATTTCTATTATTCGAGGCTGCAAAAATAATGTTTTTATCATTGCTTCGGCTACTTTTTTTTCTTAAAAAATCTTAACATGATTTTGTTGATATTTTGCGGAGTGTAAAAAGTGTATAAAAAGGGCAGAATTAACTTAAAAAACATTTGGTTGTATCAAGAAATATTGTATTTTTGCGCCGCTTTTCAAGAAGCTATTGCGCGACGGGAGTTTCAAGCGTTCTATCCCATAGCCTCAACGGCAGTTGCGTAAAATCCCTAAAAAGTTTTATAAGTTAAAAGACTAAGAGACAATCAATTAACATGTCAGAGATTGAGAACAAACCTAAAAGAAGAAGAGTTGTGAAAGGTGGCGAAGCCCTTTTAGCTACATCCAACCAAACTAAAATGAAGGGGAAAGCCCGTGTGGCAGAAGTCGTCAGCACCCCGCTGTTCAACACCCCGACAATCGAAAAACCTGTGACCAACGAGGTTATTCCAGAAAACAAGTCTGTTTCCGAAGATTATGTACAATTCGCTAATCCGCTGCCTGTGACGGAAAAGCCAAAGCAGACCCGCACGCGGCAGTCGAAAAAATCCAAAGAGACTGAAAAAAAGGAACCTGTAGTTTCCGAAACGCCTGCTCCAGCAGCTGCTCCTGAAAAGAAACGCAGAGGCCGCCCGAAAAAGCACGTGGTGGAAGAAGCTCCTGTTGAAACGATGGTGGAAGAGTTGATGCCTAAACATGAGGAAAAACAAATGGTTGATTACCAATTGTTTACTGAAGAAGAAATGCATCCGGATGTTGCACCTGAAGATGACGCTACACAATATATTATTGATGCGGATGTAGTAACAAAGCATCAACCAGAGGAACAGGTATCAGAAGAGCAAGAAGTTAAATCTGAAGAGAAACCGGCAAAACGTCGCGGCCGCCCAAAAAAGAAAGCGGATACTGATAAACAGTCGGAAGAAAAAAAGGAAAAAACTCATTTCAAAAAAGAAAAATCCTCTGAACAAGAAAAGAAAAAACAGGCCGAATATAAAGAACCCGAACCTGAAATTCAGAAAGTAGAAGAGGGACCAGTTCCATATATGGCTGACGCTCAGTATGATGGAACTGTTATGGCAGAAGGCGTGCTCGAAATTACCAGCGAGAATTGCGGTTTTCTGCGCTCCTCCGATTACAACTATCTCTCCTCACCGGATGATATTTATGTTTCCATGTCTCAAATCAAGCTGTTCGGTTTGAAGAATGGTGACACGGTTTATGGTGCGATTCGTCCGCCGAAACCGGGCGAAAAGTACTTCCCTCTTACCAAAATTGAGAAAATCAACGGCTGTCTGCCCGAAGATATCCGCGACCGTATTCCGTTTGATTACCTCACCCCGATGTTCCCGGATGAGAAAATCAACATCACCGGTCATCCTGGTTGCAAACTTTCTACCCGTATCATTGACCTGTTTGCTCCTATCGGAAAGGGTCAGCGCGGTTTGATTGTGGCACAGCCGAAAACTGGTAAAACGGTGTTACTTAAAGATATAGCTAACGCTATTGCGTATAACCACCCTGAAATATACCTTATCATTCTGCTCATTGATGAGCGCCCTGAGGAGGTGACTGACATGCAGCGCAGCGTGAATGCAGAAGTGATTTCCTCCACATTCGATGAACCTGCTGAACGCCATGTGAAGATTGCTAACATGGTGTTAGACAAGGCGAAACGTATGGTGGAGTGCGGTCATGATGTCTGCATTTTGCTCGACTCCATCACCCGTTTGGCTCGTGCCTTCAACACGATGGCACCGGCATCCGGTAAGGTGCTTTCTGGCGGTGTGGAAGCCAACGCTTTGCAGAAACCGAAACGCTTCTTCGGTGCCGCACGTAATGTGGAAAATGGTGGTTCATTGACCATTATCTCCACTGCTCTCATCGACACGGGTTCCCGTATGGACGAAGTGATTTTCGAGGAATTCAAGGGTACGGGTAATATGGAGTTGCAACTCGACCGCAAACTCTCCAACAAGCGTATCTATCCTGCTGTTGATATCGTGGCTTCCAGTACGCGCCGTGACGATTTGCTACAAGATGCTGCTACGTTACAAAAAGTATGGATCCTGCGCAACCATATCGCCGATATGACTACAATTGAAGCTATGAATCTGATCCTCAATAATATGCAGGATACTAAAAATAATGAAGAATTTCTTAATTCCATGAATGGATAATGATTCGGACAGTTATTATATCAGCCGTGTTTCTATGTCTGACTTTGTTTCTTAAGGCGGACACAGGCACGGCTTTTTGCATTCAAGATAGCCTCAATAAAACATCATTAGACACTCTTGAGGACCGCTATGATATTGAGGCATTGGAGTTTGTGGCTCATGAAATGTCGCAGAAACTTAACGGAGTAATGTTGGTTGCTGTGCGTGACACGGTGTTGGTAGAACGCGCATACGGAGAATTATGCCTGACAGGTAAACCGCCACGGAGGGTTATGCGGGACAACAACCGTATCACAAAAACCACTCTTTTTGATTTGGCTTCTATCTCTAAACAGTTTACAGCCGTGGCCGTTTTGCAGTTATGCGAGAAGGGCAAAATAAACTTAAGTGACCCTATAACGAATTATTTTCCTAATTTACCTTATAGTGGTGTGACTATCAAGCATTTGCTAACACATACTTCAGGTATTCCAGAGTTTTGGAGAAACAGAAGTATGCAAAAACTTTCCCAACTGGCACGAAGTTCGATTATGTGAACACCAATTATGCGATTTTGGCTTTGTTGGTAGAGCAAGTGTCTGGAATGGAGTTCGAGGAGTATGTGCATGAGTATATTTTCAAGCCTGCAGGCATGGAGAATACCTTCTTTTTCACCGAGATAGTGGGTATTGATGCGAAACATGGCAAAACTTACCCTAATGTTGATCCGAAGTCGGGATATGTTCCAGTATTGCCGTTGCCTATGGGAGAAGTGGTGGATGTACCCATTGCGCGAGGTCATAGAGGAGATGCTAAAGTTGCGCAATACGATCGACTGGACGGCATTCTTGGAGATAAGGGAGTTTATTCCAATATGGAGGATATGTTGCGCTGGGCCAATGCCTATTTTATTGATTACAAGATTCTTCCGAAAGAGTGGGTGGATCTTGCTACACAGCGGGAAAATCAGCTCAACAATGGTGCCTTGCCGAAAAGGATTTACGGCTATGGATTGCGTATTGAAGAGAGTCCGGAACACGGAAAGCTCGTCTATCATGGCGGTCTTTGGAACGGCTTCCAGAACCTTTTCCTTTACCGTCCATCCGACAACGTTGTCATCATCTTTCTTAGCAACCTATACAATGGTGCTCACGCCGGCCGCAGCGACGAAATGCTGAATATTTTCGATGGAATTACTGATGATGAGTCCGTTGATGAACTGGAATAGCAGTTGGCCATTGGCTATTAGCTATTAGCCGTTCACTTGCGAGAAACAGATGACGAATGACATTGACAAATGACTTTGACTATTAAACTCTAAACCTCTAAACCCTATTCCCTTGACCCTCGACCCTCGACCCTTGACCCTTGACCCTCGACCCTTGACCCTAAACCTTAAACCCTCAACCCTCAACCCTCAACAACCACTATGACACATTACCCCGCAAATTACCACACACATAGCCTCTATTGTGATGGCAAAAGCACGTTGGAAGAGCACGTGCGCGAAGCTGAAAAGCAAGGACTTTTGCAGCTTGGTTTTTCCTCGCATTCGCCTGTACCGTTTGAGAACTCTTTTGCGATTTCGGAGGAAAAACTACCTGAATATATCCAAGAAATTGACCAATTACAGCAAAAAACAGATGTTAAGCTATTAAAATCGCTGGAGTGCGACTTCATTCCAGGCATGACCGTAGATTTTGCGGAACGGCAGAAAGTTTGCGGCCTCGACTATATCATCGGCGGGGTGCATCTTGTGCGTCCACCGCATGGCGACGGCCTTTGGTTCATTGACGGTTCGAAACAGGAAACCTACGATGACGGTTTGCGCGATCTCTTCGACAACAACATCAAAGCGGCGGTTACCACTTTTTGGGAGCAGACTTTCGAGATGTTGGAAACGCAACAAATGGACATCATTGCGCATTTCGATAAAATCAAAATGCACAACCGCGACCGCTTTTTCACGGAGGACGAAACATGGTATAAGGTATTGGCAGACAAAGCGATACAGCTTATTAAGCGTCACGATGTCATCATTGAGGTGAATACCCGCGGTTTGTACAAAAAGCGCTGCGACCACTTCTATCCTTCCACGGAATTGCTGATGAAGGCTCGCAAAGCGGACATCCCTGTGTTGATTAGCAGCGATGCGCATAAAGCCGAGGAACTGATGCTGTATGTGCCTGAAGCCATTGCAGAACTGCAACGTTGTGGCTACGACCATACCGCACGGTTTGATGTGGAAAAGGGAAGGTTTGTCTATTAACACTACCCTTCCCCCTTAATGGGGGAATTGTACTTTTCTCAAACTAATTATGTGAACTCCAAACCCTAAACCTTAAACCCTTTTTTTGTATTTTTGCCGCATAAAATGTCAAAAAGATGGAAAACAAGGCTGCGCAATTTTTAGAACGATACCGCGAGATTGAAGAATGGGTGCTCAACAATCTGAATATTTCAGAGATGAAAGAGCTGGAACAGATGCCGCAATACAAGGGCATCCGCAGCAATTTAGCATTTTGCCGCATGTTGCGCAACCTGCTTTCACATTACGATTGGTCAAAAGCGGGTAACGACTTGGTCATCGTGACCGACCAAGCGGTTCGACAGGTCAACAATCTTTACTATTCGCTCAATCCTGTTTCGTTGATGCGCGTTGCCATCCGTGCAGGACAGATTTTTGCTCCTTCCCTTGAGGATTCCGTCCTTGCCGCTGTTAAAGTGATGCAACGTAACGACTATTCCTATATCCCCATCGTGGAAAATCATCGGATTGTCGGAGTTTTCAGCACGAAGACCCTTATGCAGTTAGTAGCTAACAACAACACTGTTAA
>Ga0310696_10011197_pt1 | contig 10242 bp, 8 predicted proteins | sample AusTroGonzalo_MG_4_FD_203885 | JGI IMG/M metagenome (GOLD analysis project Ga0310696, IMG submission 203885) | Bovine rumen microbial communities from tropical cattle in Woodstock, Queensland, Australia - Gonzalo_02 (v2) (version 2) | ecosystem: Host-associated > Mammals > Digestive system >... | reverse complement strand
GTTCATCCTCGAGAACGATGTGATCTGGATGATCCTCTTCTGTATGCTGTCCCTCATGCTCACCGCAGGATACTACCTGTGGGCAATGCAGAGGACACTGTTCGGACCCGAGACCACCAAGATCGATCTAAGCAAGGCACACGATGTCGGACACTACGAGTTCGCGGTCCTGCTTGTGCTCGCAATCCTGGTCGCACTCTTCGGAGTATGGCCTGACGGAGCACTTCAGTTCCTCGACCCCTATGTCGACGCTCTCTTCGGGGTGATTTGAAATGGCAGCTGATATCATATCTAGTATATTCGGAGACATGACGCCTCTGGCGGCAATGATCTTCCTGCTCGTCGGCGCATTGATCATGCCCGGAATCCAGATGTTCGGAAAGAAGCACACAGTGACCTGGGCAGTCGCTCTTGTCATCGTGATCCTTTCCCTTGTCACTGACATCATCCTTCTCACCAACGATGTAGAGGGAGAGTACCTCGGTGTCAAGCTCAACACATACACAACACTGATGAGCATGCTGTTCCTCATAGTGCTGTTCCTGGTCGTTCTCGTCTCCAACGTGAGTGTAGAGACCACCAAGAGCCACTCCGGAGCATTCTATGCATTGCTCTTCGGTGCGACGCTCGGTATGCTGTTCGTGGCAAGCTCCAGCAGTCTGCTCACGATCTTCGTCGGAGTCGAGCTTACCAGTATCTCCTCCTATGCTCTCGTAGCACTGAAGAGGAAGGACGGAAGGGCCTCCGAGGCAGCTGTCAAGTACGCCATCGTCGGCGGAATGTCAACAGCCCTCACCCTTTACGGTATCTCGATGATCTACGGACTCGCGGGAACTCTGGACATCGCAGAGCTCGCACTCCTGGTAGCCTCCGACGATTTCACTTGGATGCTCGGAATCGGAATCATCTGTATGATCGCCGGTTACGGATTCAAGATCGCAGCGGTGCCCTTCCACATGTGGGCACCCGATGTGTACGAGGGAGCAGCCACCCCTGTCTCCATGTTCCTGGCAACGGGATCCAAGAAGATGGGTCTGGCAGTGTTCATCCAGGTCTTCCTTGCGATGTTCATCATCTCGGCTTCAGCCGGACAGATCATGGGTCTGACCTTCCAGTACATCTTCGCAGTCATCGCGGCAATCACGATGACCGTCGGAAACGTCGTGGCCATCGCACAGAGCAACATCAAGAGGATGCTCGCTTATTCATCGATCGCACAGGCAGGATACATCCTGATCATCATGGCGGTCATGACACCTCAGGCAGAGGCAGCAGGTATCTTCCACATGTTCACCCACGTCTTCATGAAGGGAGGAGCCTTCCTCATCGTCGGAGGACTCATCTGTGCTGGTATCGGCGAGAAGATCTCGGACTACAAGGGACTCGCAAAGAGAGCACCCTTCCTTGCAGCAGCGATGATGCTGTTCCTGTTCTCATTGGCAGGAATACCCCCGCTCGCAGGATTCACATCCAAGTTCTTCCTGTTCGCTTCCGCCGTGGGAACCCCCGGTGCAGCTGACGGAACCTGGATCTGGCTGGCATTCATCGCCATCCTGAACTCCGCGATCTCGCTGTACTACTATGCAAGGGTAGTCAAGGCCATGTACATCGAGAAGGGCGAGTCCACAGAGAAGATTGCGATCCCCAAGATATTCATGCTTGCGATCGTCATCTGTCTGGTATTCGTCATCGTGCTCGGAGTGTACCCCGACCTGATCTACGGATTCTGCGAGAACGCTACGCTGTTCCTGTTCTGAGTGACAGTCCACAAACCCTTTACCCAAACCCCTTACCTTTCTACAAACTTTCCATTCTCCAAATTATTAAGTATGCCACGATGATACTGCAACGATGGCTCAGAGCTGGTATTCTGTCGTGGATGAGGAAATGGCATCCATCGACGAGATGATCAGGAAGGGAGTAAGGTCCTCGTATCCCGAACTCAACGAGATGTGCGAGAACGCTCTAAACTCCCGCTATCACGAGGTCAGGCCCGCTCTAAGTGTCCTAACGTATTATGCGAACGGAGGCAAGGAAGCTTCCGAGGCTGTCGCCAACGCCGTATGCTTCGAGGCATCGTTCGACGGTCTCCACCTTCATGACAGGATCGATTCCAAAGGAAAGGTCCTGCCTGGAAAGAAGAAGAAGCTCTTCGGGAAGGACCCTTCCACCACGAAGGTCATCGTGGCCGGGGATTTCATGTACGTCATGGGATTCCGCCAGGCTTATGCCCATTCCCCCAAGGCCGTACCATATATGATGCAGGCGTCAGCCGTCATCAGCAATGCGATATTCGATGTGGCGGACAGGATGCGTGACACCGCATTGACCGAGGATGTCGCATGGGATCTTATGAGGAGGAAGAGTGCGGTTGAATTCCAGATCATCATGGAGAGTGCCGCGAACCAGGCCGGTGCCGATGAAGAGGCGCTAGCGAAGATGAGGGAATGCGGTATGCAGATCGGCTGTGCCGTTCAGATTCACAACGATATGGACGACCTTTTCGGAACCGAGGGGGAGAAACCGTTCTTCCACACGCTCATCACCGGATACCCCACATTGGTGCTCTGCTATGCGATGAACGACCAATCCATCGGTCAGAAGGTTAAGGATGCATTCGTCAACGAGGACCTTTCTCAGAAAGAGGCGATGGCCGTAGCAGGGCTCATCAAAGCTTCAGATGTCGTTGCAAAATGCAACAAGGCGATAGAGGATTGCAAGAAGAAGGCTTCCGATATCATCGATTCACTTCCCGATACCGAATACAGGACTGCGCTCAAGGAGTTCCTGGACACTCTGTGAGGGATATCATGGACGAGGTGGATGTTCTCATAGTCGGTTCCGGACCAGCCGGAAGCGTCACTGCAAGATACGCCGCGATGAAAGGCGCCAGTGTGATGTTCCTTGAGAGGCGCCCGGAGGTCGGTGTGCCCGTCAGATGCGGAGAGTTCATGCCCTCTGACGAGGAGATACAGAGCATGTTCCCCAAGCTCACCGAGCTGGACACACTGTTCGACATCCCCGAGGACCTGCGCTGTCTGAATACGGTCGGTATCGATCTCATCAACCCTGCAGGGAAGGTCACCGTATTGGATTTCAACGGTTACACCACAGACAGGGACAGGTTCGACCAGTATCTCGCCAAACGTGCCCAGGAGGAGGGTGCTGTGCTGAGCACCGACCATGACTTCCAAGGCATAGAGGACGGCGTGGCCAAGACCAGCAAGGGCGACATAAAGTACAAGGTGATAGTCGGTGCCGACGGACCGGGATCCAGGGTGGCCAGGAACCTTGGTCTCCAGAAGAACAGGAACCCCTATCCCGCGATGACCGCACAGGTCAAAGGGGACTTCGGGAACCACACCCAGATGTTCTTCGGCGGTATTGCTCCCGGAGCGTACGGATGGATCATCCCCAAGGACGGACGTGCGAACGTCGGTGTGGGGATGTCACCAAAGTTCTCCAGCGGTTCGCTGAGGACCTATTTCGACAAGTTCATGGACAGGAACGGGCTCGAACCCGTCACCAAGGTCCAGGGCAAGTACGTTCCCAGCGAGGGACCGATCCCCAAGACGGTATCAGGTAACGGAATGGTCGTAGGGGACGCCGCAGGGCAGGTCATATCGGTCAACGGCGGAGGGATACCTCTAGCTATGATCGCAGGACGCATATGCGGTAATGTCGCAGGGGATTCCGTCATCAACGGGACATCCCTGCAGGCTTATGAGACCGAATGGAGGGACATCATGGAGAAGCCCCTCAAGTTGGCCGCATTCAACAAGAAGCTGGCCGACACGTTCGCATTCAGGTCCGATTTCACTACGAAGATGTGCATGGGGATCCTCGGGAAGCGCAGGATGGGCAATCTCATCAGGTGCAAGAGGATATTCCCGTGATCATTTCTTTCTGCAGGCCTTCATAGGGGATCCGCATATCGGGCATTCAGGATACTTCTCCTTAAACCATTTCCCGCACCCGATGCACTTGTAATTCCACTTGACGACCTTCTCTATCCCCTTCATGCCGACGGGCTTGAAACCTATGCCCATGATCTTGGCAACGTTCTGTATGGAGTAGTCGTCGGACCATATGGTTCCGTTCACGTCCAACGCAAGTGCCAGCACTGTCATGTCAACAGGTGAGAGCCTGCCTAGGTCGCCGCTCTTCTTCGCCGCTTCCTCCACCCTCCTGAGGGATTCCTGTGAGCAGTCCGAGACACGCACCATATCCCCCCAAAGGGCCAGGCGGGGGTCCTCGTACTTCTGCAGCTCCTTGATGACCCCGGGAGGGCAGACATGGTCCTCCTGCGGCAGGGCATCCATCGAAAAGAACGCGGAGCTGTCCAATACGAGCATGCCTATGTCATCTACCAAGGCATAAAAAACGATACCCATTATTATGAGAATCCGATATCGAGTCAGAAGGTGCACCCATGGAGGTCCTCGAGATTATCTCAATCATGCTGTTCGGAGTGTGGCTTTTCCTGCCCGCTATGATCCCGAATACGACGGCCGTCTACTTCGGCAAGAAATCGAAGACTAAGATAGACTTCGGAAAGACCTGGAGGGGCAAGAGGATTTTCGGGGACGGCAAGTCCTGGGGAGGATTCTTCGGCGGAGCCATCACCGGTGTATTGCTCGGTTTCCTGATCATAGGGATTGATAACCTGTTCGGTGTCGGCGACAACGGTGGATACGGACCGTATTGGAGCAATCTCGGTGTCCTGATCTGTCTCGCCTTCGGATCCCTGCTAGGAGATCTGACGGGTGCATTCATCAAGAGAAGGCTCGGGATGGAGAGAGGCCAGAAGGCACCTATCCTCGACCAGTACGACTTCGTTGCCGGGGCCTTTCTGATCACAGCCCTTTTCTTCCCGGATTGGGTTTATGCAAATTACATCGAGGGATGGCATCTGGCCGCCCTGATATTCATCCTCTTGATAATGTTCGCCGTGCACCGCATCACGAACATAATCGGGTATAAGATCGGGCTCAAGAAGGAGCCGTGGTGATTCAAATGAGCGAATTGACGACAGCATTGAGGGACTGTGGAGCGCTCCAGTTCGGGGACTTCACACTTGCATCCGGAGCAAAGAGCGAGTACTATATCGATATCAAGAAGGCGAGCACGAATCCCAAGGTGCTCTATATGATCTCCATCATGATGGCGGAGAAGATGCAGGACGAGAACCTCCGTCCGGACAGGATCGCAGGGGTCGTCCTCGGATCCGTTCCCCTTGCAGCGGCACTCTCATTGGCCACAGGGATCCCCTATGTCATGGTCCGCAAGGAGAAGAAGGACCACGGCACAGGAAAGCTCATCGAGGGAGACCTGAACTCCGGCGACAAGGTCCTTGTTGTCGAGGATGTGGTCACCACAGCCGGTTCCAGTATCGCAGCCATTAAGACGCTCCGTGAGAACGGGGCCGTCGTCGATACAGCGATGTCCGTCATCGACCGCGAGAGCGGCGGAGAGCAGAACTACGCTGAGATAGGTGTCAAGTTCCTTTCCCTGGTGAAGGCATCAGAGATCCTGAAGGAAAAGAGATGAGGCCCGCACCCGACTGCCGCCTATGCGGACTCTGCGAGGGACGCACCAACATCGTGCTGCCCGACGGTACGTACGATACCGGCATAGTCTTCGTCGGTGAGGCACCGGGAGAGAACGAGGATGTGGAGGGAAGGCCGTTCGTGGGCCGTTCCGGGAAGATCCTCGAGGGCATGATGAAGGATGCGGGATTCTCCCGTTCCGATGTGCTCATAACGAACACGGTCAAGTGCAGACCCCCCAATAACAGGGATCCGACCCACGAGGAGATGCAGGCATGCAGGCCCTTCCTGGAATCGGAGCTGTACGATGCGGAATTGGTCATAGGCTTGGGAAAATCCGCGTGCAGGGACCTGATGGGCTTTGAGGGGAAGATGGACGAGATAGTGAATGTCCCCACGACGATACGCGTCAGGGACAGGGACGTCAAGTTCATCCCCACATACCATCCTGCGGCCACGATATACAATAAAGTCTCCCGTGAGGAGCTTCGCAGAACGATAGAGACGATAGGGGAGATGCTGAGATGAGATATTCGGGTTTCATGATCGATATGGATGGAACGGTCTACAAGGGCGGGGACCTCATCCCCGGTGCGACCGATTTCATAGCTTCGCTGAAGGCCCACGACATCCCGTTCGTGTTCCTCACCAACAACTCATCCCATTCCCGTGATTATTACTATAACAAGCTCACCCGCATGGGATTCGATGTCTCGATAGAGAACGTTCTGACCTCCAACATAGCAACTATCAGATTCGTCCTCTCGGAGCGTCCGGGAAAGAAGGTCTACGTAGTAGGTTCCCCTGACGTCGTGGATGAGGTGAGGTCCGCGGGAGTCGATGTGGTCGAGGAGGATCCCGACATCGTCTATCTCACGTTCGACCGTACGATAACATATGACAAGATCAACAAGGCCTACAAAGCCCTCTGCAACGGGGCCGAGCTCATAGCGACTCATCCTGATGATGTCTGCCCTACGGAGACCGATTACGATATCGACATAGGGCCCTTCATAAGGATGTTAGAACAGATGTGCCAGACTACCGCAGTGGTAATCGGGAAGCCCAACAGGTTGATGTTGGAGATGGCCGCCCGCGAGATGGGTGTCGATGCCAAGGGAACGGTCATGGTCGGTGACCGCCTTTACACCGACATAAGGATGGGCAACTTGGCCGGAACGGCGACCATTCTCGTCCTCTCCGGAGAGACGTGCAGGCAGGACCTTGAGGGATCGGATGTCTGTCCGACTCACGTATTGGACTCGGTAGCGGACATCCCTAATTTGTTGGAATGACCGATGACGAGATAAACAGGGTGATCGACAGGGTCGCTAAGTGATCTCCATCCGATCTGATTGCCGCTGTGATGCGGTACAATCCCTTTCTCCGCCTTTTTATATACTCCGTCGCGCATATTAGACTAATGTGCGCGCGAACGTTTGGATGCACGCGTGAGCGATTAACGCACTAAAAGGGATGCAGCTGCTGTAGCGGTTGCCCTCCAACGGAGGGAATTGATGCACTTAAAGACAGTCGAGATGGAGAATTTCAAATCGTTCGGCGGAAAGGTAGTAGTACCGCTGATGGAAGGTTACACTGCGGTCACTGGGCCCAACGGTTCCGGAAAATCCAACATCACCGACGCCATCCTCTTCGTACTTGGTCCCAAGAGTCCCAAAGCAGTCCGTGCTGGAAGGCTCACAGATCTCATCTTTGACGGAGGTCGGAGCAAGAATAAGGCATCATTCATGAAAGTATCCCTCATCTTCGACAACAGGGACCGCATCATGCCCTGGGATGCCGACGAGGTCAAGCTGACCCGTTACATCAAGATGTCCGACAACGGACAGGATTACAACTCATACTTCTACATCAACGAGCAGAAGTCCACCCTCACCGAGTTCGACAACCTGCTCACCAAGGCAAGGATCAGTGCCGAAGGTTACAACCTGGTCCAGCAGGGAGACGTCACCCAGATCGTCCAGATGGGTAACACACAGAGGAGAGGCATCCTCGACAGCATATCCGGTATCGCAAGCTTCGATGCCGATATCGATAAGGCCCAGACCGAGAAGAACGAGGCGAATGCCAATCTCGAAAGGATCAACATCGTTGTATCAGAGCTCACGGAGGACGTGAAGAAGCTGGAGAAGGACCGTGAGGCCGCGGAGAAGTACGTGGAGCTCAAGGACACCCTCGACATGGCCAAGGCGCAGTACTCTCACAGGAAGCTTCAGATGGCCCAGGCATCCCGCGATGCCACATCCGAGCAGATCGCTAAGCTCAACGACAACATCCAGAAGTATTCCGCAGAGAAGACGGAGCTGGAGAAGAAGAGGGACGGAAAGAAGCAGGAGATCTCGGACGTGGAGCTGGAGATCGCAGCGAAGGTCGGTCCCGAGTATACCGAGCTCAAGAAGAAGATCGAGGACGTCAAGGTCGAGTACGCCACCAAGAAGGACAAGGTGGAGTTCACCGAGGAGAAGATCGAGGAGAACAAGACGTTCAGGAAGAACTTCGAGGAGCGCATCTCGGAGAACGAGAGGAGCATCGTCACCCTCGAAGAGAACAAGAAGGACCTTGAGATCAAGCTCTTCCAGGCCGAGAGGGACAAGGATGTCCAGTCGGAGGAGGAATGCAAGATCTCCGACATGATCTCCAGTTCAGGAGGGGAGCAGAAGGAGCTCCAGGATCGTCTGGCCAAGATCGAGGCCGATGCTGAGGAGTGCTCCAACGACCTTCTGGAGGCACAGGGTAAGTTCGCAAAGGCGGAGACAGCGTCCGAGGAGGCGCACAGGAACGTCGCCAACCTGGACGAGAAGGTCCAGAACATCGATTTCGAGATCAAGGACTCCAAGTGGAGCCTCGATCAGATGAAGGCCGAGGCCGGCCCTAGCTTCGAGGACTACGGACAGAGGGTCCTGGAGGCCAGGAAGAAGGAGGCCGAGCTGGAGAAGCAGGAGGCCGAGCTCAATGCCATCTACAGGAAGGTGGATGAGGAGTACAAGGCCCTGCAGGCAGAGAAGAAGGTCTCCGACAGGATGAACCAGGGAAGCATGGCCGTCGAGGCCATCCTGACCCTGAGGAACAGGGGAGAGATGCCCGGAATCCACGGGACCATCCAGGAACTGGCCACCGTCGACCCTGGATTCGAGACGGCATTGTCCGTCGCGGCCGGAGGTAAGATGCAGGCCGTCGTCGTGGACGACGACCAGGTCGCCGCGGATGCCATCGCCTATCTGAAGAAGGAGAGGCTCGGAAGGGTCACGTTCCTCCCGCTCACTAAGATGATGGGCGGAAAGCCGAGGGCGAAGGCCATCATGAGCGAGAAGGATTCCGAGGGATACGCGATAGACCTCATAGATTTCAACCAGAAGTACTACAACGCATTCTGGTACGTACTGGGCGACACGCTGGTCGTCAAGGATATGGACACCGCCCGCAGGATCATGGGCGGGATCAGGATCGTCACAAAGGCCGGAGAGCTCATAGAGGCATCCGGAGCCATGGTAGGAGGTACCATCAACCAGCAGAAGCTGATGAAGTTCGGTGCCGCCTCCGAGGACAAGCTCACCGAGCTGGGAGAGAAGCTTAGGAAGGCATCCGATGCATTGGACAACGTCAGGCAGGAGCTGAGGAAGGTCCGCGACGAGATCCGCACCGCAGATGACGAGATGAGGGCCAACTCCACAGCGGGAATGGAGCAGAGGGAGAAGGTCGCCGGAATCAAAGCGAGGATAACGGAGCTCGAGAGGTCCAAGAAGGTCGCACAGAAGGACCTTGAGGACGCCAGGGTCAAGATGACTGCCGCGGATTCCGACCTATCGGAGACCAGAAAGGTCTTCACGATGCTCACCGAGCGCATGGCGCTCTATACCGATCAGAAGAACAGGGTCAAGGACCGCATAGCGGAGATCGCCCCTGCGGATCTGCAGAACAGGATACAGAAGGTCAGGGACACGCTCCACAAGCTGACCGAGGCCATATCGGAGCTGAAGCTCCAGATCGGCGGAGTGGACACCGAGATTGTCGGTTACAGGAAGCAGAACGAGTCCACCCAGATACAGTTGGACTCTGTGATCAAGGATATCGAGGAGGGCTACAGGACGGTGGAGGAGAACACCGCCGACATGAACCGCCTCAAGGTGGACCTGGATGCCCTGCGTGCCATCGAGACCGAGATGGAGAGCGGAATCAAGAGCCTCCGCGAGAAGAAGGATGCGCTCTTGGCAGACATGTACGAGTTCGAGAACCAGGTCAGGGAGAAGGCCACCGCCATCGAGAACACCAATGCATCGGTCCAGAGGTTCTCGGCACAGCTGGGAATCATCGCTAAGGACATAGAGCAATACCAGGCAGAGGTGGATGCCATAACGTTCGAGGTCGCTCAGCCCATACCCTCCGAGGAGGAGATCAGGCGCACCATCAGGAACTGCGAGTCCTCGCTGGAGAAGCTAGGAAACGTCAACCTGCGCGCCATAGAGGACTACGAGGAGAAGAAGGCCCGCCTCGACATGCTCAACGAACAGGTCAAGGCGCTCAACAAGAACATCGCCGACCTCACCGCACTCACAGATTCGCTCACTGCCAAGAAGAAGGGACTGTTCATGGAGTCCTATAGGGCGGTGGATGAGAACTTCAAGAAGATCTACGCCCAGCTCTCCGGCGGAGGGGAGGCGTACATGGCGCTGGA
>Ga0310696_10011196_pt1 | contig 10242 bp, 4 predicted proteins | sample AusTroGonzalo_MG_4_FD_203885 | JGI IMG/M metagenome (GOLD analysis project Ga0310696, IMG submission 203885) | Bovine rumen microbial communities from tropical cattle in Woodstock, Queensland, Australia - Gonzalo_02 (v2) (version 2) | ecosystem: Host-associated > Mammals > Digestive system >... | reverse complement strand
CCCTGAAGTTCACTTCGCTACCGACGCTCAGGCCCGAGACTGGCGCGTCGTAGTACGTCTCCGCCAGGAACTCGTCGCCCCGGCCCCTCATACCACCGAAGTAGACGAGGGCCGCTACCACAGCGGCGAACCCGACGATTACGGTGAACCCGACCTTTGCGTAGCTTGCGTGGTTGTCCTTAGCCATTGACCTCTCCTCTGTTGAAAAACCTCTTCACAAACGCGTCCGACGACGAGTCCCGCAGCGCCTCTGGCGAGCCAAGCGCAATCATCCCCCCGCGCGCCTTGTCGAACATCGCGCACCTGTCCGCGATCTTGAATATGCTGGGCAGCTCATGTGTCACGACGACGAACGTCATCCCCTTCTCCTGCCTGAGGCGGAGAACCAAGTCGTCAAGCGACGCGCTGGTGATCGGATCGAGCCCGGCGCTTGGCTCGTCAAGGAACACGACCTCCGGATCCAGCGCCATCGCGCGCGCTATCGCGACGCGCTTGCGCATGCCGCCGGATATCTCGCCAGGCATCTTGTCCGCCGCGTCGGTGAGCTCGACGTCCGAAAGAAGCGCGAGGGCGCGCTCGCGGCGGTCCTTCGCGCCGAGTTTAGTGAACTCCTCCAGCGGAAGCATGACGTTCTCCAGGCAAGTCATCGACCCGAAGAGCGCTCCGGACTGGTACATGACGCCGATCTTCCGGCAAAGCTCCGCACGCGTCCTGCGGCTCCACTCCATCCCGTCGAGCAGGAGCTCGCCGGCCAGCACCGGATTGAGACCGATCATGTGCTTCATGATCGTGGACTTGCCGCAGCCCGATCCGCCTAGCATGATGAATATCTCGCCGCGCATCACGTCAAAGCTGACATCGTGAAGTATCACGGCGCCGGGATAGCCCGCGTCTACGTGCCTTAGCTCTATGACAGCCTCGCCCATCACCGAATATTATACCAAAAATGGCGGCGCCGGCTACTCCTTGAATATCCGCCTAAAAAGGATTCCCTCCGCGGCGAGGGCGAACACGGCGCACGGGACTGCCGCCGTCGCGTCGCGCATCCGAATGAAGTACTCCGCATAAGACTTCGGCTCCTCTCCGGGAAGCGGTGGCCTGAGCCCAACAAACGCAAACTCGGCGTCCGCAGACGCCTTCGTGATGATGTCGACCGGCGGTGTCGCCCTGTCATACGCCCGCACGAACGTCTCGGCCTCCACGCGCGCGTCGGAGAGGAACTTCTCAAGCGCCTTTTTCGCTTCGCCTGGGTCCTCGCCCTCCTCTGCTATCTGGCAGAGGCGTATCACGAGCCTGCTCTCCGCAGACCTAACCATCAGCCGTGCCAGCGCCAGCATGAAGGATCCGTTCTGGTTCTGTCCGCGCCACCAGACGTCTATGCGCGGTGGGGCATCGGATGCCTGCGTCTCTCCTCCATTCGCCGGAGCGGGCGCCTTGCGCTCCCTGACCAGCACCGCGTTGCGGCGGCGCGCAAAAAGAAACGCCGTCAGCTCGCTGATCGGCCCGATCTGCGCGTCGCCGGACGGAACGCCGGCGAGGATCGTGTCCGGGACGAACGGCCCGAACCCATAGCAGCGCACCAAGTCACGCATTCCGCTCCACAGGTCCGGTGACGAGTGGATGCGCGCGAGCGCGTCGCATCCGCGCCGCCGCGCCGCCGTGCGCAGAATCTTCGCGAAGTCGGCCTCGCGCTCCAGGTCGCCGGCCGCCTCGGGCACGACCGATGCGAGCGTCACCATACCGCGCCCGCCGGATATCGCCTTGGCAAGGTCGATGACCTCGAGCGACCTTACAGGCAGCTCCACGAACGCAAGCACGTCGGGTCTCCAATTCCTGAGGTCCGGCGCCATGCCTTCGAGCTTGCTCATCGCAAAACGCGCGGCGGAGACGTAGAGCCCCGTCCGCATGTCGCCCCACCTCGCCCGCATGGCGCGGCGCTTCGCGAACCACCATATCGCGAACTCGCACGCAAGCGCGGCAAAAGACCATCCCGGGCTTATCATGAACATCGCGCCGACACAGAGGGCGAAGCCGAGGAACGGGAAAAACGCCTTTACGCGGAACGTCGGACGCCACGACGGGTTGTCCATCGCGGACTCCAGCCCTGCGGACAGGTTCAGCAGCGCGTAAGTGGAAAGATTGAACATCGTGAGAATCGGAGCTATGGCATTTATGTCACCGAACCAGAGTCCGGCCGCCGCAATCGCGAAGCAGCAAAAAGCGGAAAAGCGCGGGTCGTCGGTCCTGCCCCAGCCGCGTCCGAAGACGCGCGGCATCATCCTATCCCGCGAAAGCGCCTGGAATACGCGCGGAGCGCAGAGGAAACTCCCAACCGCACTCGACAGAGTCGCCGCCCACACGCCCACGAGAATCGCGAGCGGCCACTTCGCGCACTTCGCGAGCACCATCGTGTCGGCGCGCAACACCTCCGCGTCCGGCACAAACTTTGCGAGCGCAATCGGCACCGCCATGTATACCGCATATCCCGTCAGTACAGCCGCGATTGTGCCGAGCGGAATGGACCTTCCCGGGTCCTTCAAGTCACCGGACATGCCGAGGCCGGAAAGTATGCCGGTCACCGCCGGAAAGAACACGGCAAAGACAACCCAGAATCCGCCAGGCTCAAGCGGAGCGCCGCCGGGCGGCGCGGACAGCCCCTGTGGAGCGGAGCCGCAAAAGAATGAAACGAGCGAAATCGCGATTGCCGCCATGATAAAGTACTGGCTTTTGAGGGCGACATTTGCGGAAATCGTCGCGACGACAGCCAGCACTAAAAGCGTGGCGAAGCCCACGAGACGCGGATCCCATCCGCCGACGACAGGCAGCCCGGACTTCACAAGCGCCTCCGCAAAGCCGGCGACGTAGAACGACACGCCTATCGCCTGAGAAAGCGCCAGCGGAATCCCCATCGCGGCGCCGGCCTCCGCGCCGAACGAGCGGGAGAGCATGAAGTACGCGCCGCCGCCCTTCATGCGCATGTTCGTGGCCAGCGCCGATATCGAAAGACCTGTCAGGAAGGTTATCGCGCTGCCGGCGGTGACGATTGCGAGCGAGACGGCCAGCCCGACGTTGCCAAGCATCCACCCGAAGCGCAGGTACATCACGACGCCGATTATCGTGAGTATGCTCGGCGTATACACGCCCTGGAACGTCCCAAAGCCGTATCCCCTTGACTCGCCCTTCCTCATCCGCCGAATCCTTCCGTCCGCTACTCCACGGTGACGGACTTGGCAAGGTTGCGCGGCTGGTCAATTTCGCACCCGCGGAGCCGCGCGACGTGGTATGCAAAGAGCTGAAGTGCGACGGCGGAGACGATTGGAGCGGCGAATTCGCTCGTCCTCGGCAGCCATATCACGTCGTTGCAGTGCGCCGCAGCCTCGGTGTCGCCGCGCGTGGCGAGGCCGACCACCGGCGCCTTCCGCGCACGGCACTCCTGGACGTTGCCGACCGTCTTATCCTTGCCCGGAATGTCGTTCAGGAGCGCGACGACCGGTGTGTCCTCGCAGAGGAGCGCAATCGGACCGTGCTTCAACTCGGCCGCCTGGTATCCCTCGGCGTGCAGGTAGCTGATCTCCTTCATCTTGAGCGCGCCCTCCAGCGCCGTCGGATACAGCACACCGCGCCCTATGAAGAACATGTCGCCGGACTTCGAATATTTTCCGGCGAGGCTCGCAATGGCGTAGTTCTCCTTGAGGACCTCGGCTACCTTGTCCGGCAAGGACGCTATCTCCTCGCAAAGCCGGATGCCGCGCTCGCGCGAAAGGCGGCGCGTCCTCCCAAGCTTGAGCGCGATCATCAGGAGCGCCGTCACCTGCGCCGTAAACGCCTTGGTTGACGCGACGGATATCTCGGGGCCGGCGTGTAGGTACACACCGCGCCCGGTCTCGCGGGCAATCGTCGAACCGACAACGTTGCAGAGCCCAGCGACCAGGGCGCCCTTCCTCACCGACTCGCGCACCGCCGCGAGGGTGTCCGCCGTCTCGCCGGACTGCGAGATGGCGATGACGAGGTCGTCCGGCCCGATAATCGGGTTGCAGTACCTGAACTCCGCCGCCTGTTCCGGCGACGAGGGGATGTCCGCAAGCGACTCGAAGAGATACTTGGCCGCCATTCCTGCGTGTAGCGACGTGCCGCAGGCTATCACGACGGCGCGGCGTATCGCCGCCAGCTCGCGGGGCGGGAGGTTCAGGCCGGAAAGGATTGCCGTCCCGTTGGTGAAGTCCAGTCGTCCGCGTATCGTGTTCCTCAGCGCGTCGGGCTGCTCGAATATCTCCTTGAGCATGAAATGCTCGTACCCGCCCTTCTCCACCGATGCGAGGTCCCATTCCACTTCGCGAATCTCGCGCGACACGGGCGCATTGTCAAGGGTGTATACATTGACTCCGCCGGGTGTCACGCGCGCCACGTCGCCGTCGCTTAGATAGATGACCTGGCGCGTGTGCTCGACTATTGCGGAGACATCGCTGGCAACGACGGTCGCGTCCTCGCCGACGCCTACAACGAGCGGACTGCCGCAGCGCGCAACCACCATCTCGCCGGGATGCCGCTTGGATATGACCGCGATGCCGTACGTGCCCTGCACCTGCTTGAGTGCGTGGGAGACGGCGGACAGCAGGTCGCCCTTGTCGAACGTCGCGACCAAGTGCGCGAGGACCTCCGTGTCGGTCTGGGACTTGAAGACGCACCCGCGCTTCTCAAGCTGCGAACGGAGCGCCGCGTAGTTCTCTATGATGCCGTTGTGGACAAGGGCGAGGTTCCCTCCGTCCGCGAGGTGGGGGTGCGCGTTCGCTTCCGTCGGCAGTCCGTGCGTCGCCCAGCGCGTATGCGCTATGCCTACGGTGAATCTGGCGCGCTCCTCGCGCGGAAGCTCCGAGGCGAGCAGCCTCTCCAGCTCTGCGACCTTTCCGGTCCGCTTGTACACCCTCAGCTCGTCACCGGACTCCAACGCAACGCCCGCCGAGTCGTATCCTCTGTACTCAAGACGCCTCAGCCCGTTCACCAGAGGAGAGACGGCGCTCTTCGCATTGCTCGAGAAACCCACTATTCCGCACATGTTTCGCTCCTTTCGCCCCCCGGATTGTGGCAACTTAAGTTTTTGCGCCGGTCGCCCGCTACTCCCATTCGATGGTGGCGGGCGGCTTGGACGAGATGTCGTACACCACGCGGTTGATTCCGCGGACCTCGTTGATGATCCTGCTGGAGATCGTCGCGAGGGTGTCGTACGGGAGACGCGTCCAGTCCGCTGTCATCGCGTCGATGGAGTTGACCGACCTTATAGCGCACGTGTACTCGTAGGTGCGCTGGTCGCCCATGACCCCGACGGACTTGACGGGCAGGAGCACCGCGAACGTCTGCCAGATCGACTTATAGTCCGGGAGCTTGCGCACCTCCTCCTGCACGCGCAGGTCCGCCTGCTGCAGGAGCTTCACCTTCTCCTCGGTCACCTCGCCGAGGACGCGCACGCCGAGCCCCGGCCCCGGGAACGGCTGGCGGTCAAGGAGCTCCGAATCCATCCCGAGCACACGCCCCACCGCACGCACCTCGTCCTTGAAGAGGTCGCGTATGGGCTCGACGAGCTCGAACTTGAGGTCTGGCGGGAGCCCACCGACGTTGTGGTGGCTCTTGATCGTCTGCGACGGCCCCTTCGTAGAGCTTGAGCTCTCTATGACGTCGGGGTATATGGTGCCCTGCGCGAGGTACTTGCAGTCCCGGAACTTGCGGGCCTCCTCGGCGAATACGTTGATGAACTCGCGTCCTATGATCTTGCGCTTGGCCTCCGGGTCCTCGACGCCCCTGAGCGCATCGTAGAAGCGGCGCGCCGCGTGCGCGACGTGCAGGTCAAGACCGAGCTTAGCCTTGAACATCTCCTCGACCTGGACGTCCTCGCCGTGGCGTAGGAGCCCGTTGTCCACGAATATGCAGTGCAGCCGCTTGCCGATCGCCCTGTGCAGCAGCACGGCGACCACGGACGAGTCCACGCCGCCGGACAGCCCCAGCACAACCTCCTCGTCGCCGATCCTCTCGCGGAGCTTCCTGACCGTGTCGTCGATCCACGTCGAAATCTTCCAGTCCGCGCGGCATCCGCACACCTTAAAGAGGAAGTTCCCGAGTATCTGCGAACCGTGCTGCGTGTGCACAACCTCAGGATGGAACTGGAACGCGTAGAACCTGCGCTTCTCGTCACGGATGGCGGCGTACGGGCAATTGGCGCTAGTGGCGGACACCTTAAAGCCCTCCGGTATCTCAGCCACCCTGTCGCCGTGGCTCATCCACACAACGAACTTCTCGGGAAGCCCCGCGAACAGTTCGTTGTCGGGGACGGTCGCCATCTCCGTCTTACCGTACTCTCTGGATTCTCCAGGCTCCACTCTTCCGCCTAGGGACTGGCTCATGAGCTGCATGCCGTAACACACGCCGAGGACGGGAACGCCGAGGTCGAATATCGCCGGGTCGATTCCCGGCGCACCCTGCTCGAAGACGCTGTTGGGACCGCCAGATAGGATAACGCCCTTCGGCATGTTCTCGCGCAGCTTCTCCGCCGTCGTGTCGAAGGGAAGGATTTCGGAGAACACCTGCTGTTCGCGGATTCTCCTGGCTATGAGCTGCGTGTACTGCGATCCATAGTCGAGGATCGCTATGCGCTGGTACTTAGTGCCTTCTTTTGACATCTGTCGTATGCTCCTGCGTTGAAATCGGCGCATATTATACCAAAACGCCGCCGTGCATGGCTATGACGTTCCTTGGATATGCGGTGGAGGCCGCAACGGAAGACGGTGATATTCCGGCATGGGGAAATCCCGACGAATCCAACCGCCTACTTGATGGCGATCTCGTACCAGACGGTCTTGTACTTCGGCCCTATCTCGATTGTCGCACGGCCTTCGGCATCCGCAATCACCGGAACATCGCCCTTCGGCGCACCGCGCTCGTCGAGCGCTCGGCACTTTACGCGGCCCGCCTTCGCGGGGAGCGTGATTCGGGCCGGGACGCCCTCGTTCACGACAGGCCCCTTGCCCCAGTCCTCGCCGCGGCACGAGATCTTCGACATTCCGTGGGACGAGAACTTCGCGCCAGAGTTGTGCGAAAGTCCCGTCGCCGCAAGGAGGATGCGCGCGGCGCGTCCGTCACCGCCGAATCCGGTCGCGTCGTGCGACACAAGCGACACCGTCGCCCAGCCTAGCTTCGTCTCGCCGACCGCGATCTTGACTCCGCCAAGGTCGAACTCGCGTCCCTTCGGGAAGCCCGAGAACACCTTTGTGTTCGGCGTGTCGACCGTCCAGACACCCGCGGCCGCGTCGGTGTTGTCCCAGACTAGCTCGCCAGTGTCGCTCACGATGCGCTTCGGAAGCTCCACCTTCTCGACGTCTGGCGACTTCGCCTCGACGTCTATCGCGATAGACCGCGCAAGGCCGGCAGCCGGGGGAACTCTCCCGTCCGTCGCCGCGCCGATCCCCTGCGCGAAGTTCTTGCCCTTCGTCGCGACAAGGCGGTCCATGTAGCCCTCGAGCGACATGTTGGCGACGAGCGTCGAGCTGCTCTCCTTGACGTCGCCGCGCAGGTACATCGCGGCGCACGCCGGCATGTGCGCGAGGACGTCGGTGCGCGCCGCCATGCTAAAGAAGTACTCGTTGAAGTCCGGCTCCGCGTTCTGGCGGTTGTTGTAGGAGTACTGGAAGACCCCGTCCCATCCGTTTAGCGCGCCGTAGGCCCGCAGCATGGGCTGTCCTTCCGCGCCGTAGAAGTTGGGGTACGGATGGTTGTACTCGCTCACCGTGTACGGCTTGCCGGCGACGCGCATCGCCGCGAGGGTCGCCACGCACCCGCCGCGGGAATTGATCATCGCCTTGTTGTCGATCGTCCACTCCTCCTTGACGGACGGATGGCACCAGTACTCGTGGTTGTCGACGAAGTCGAGTTCCGCCTGGAGGTGCGGCGTCGAATAGCCGAGCTGCGTGGCGGAGACGGGCGCCTCGAGCCCGAGCTCCTTCTGCAGGTAGTCGCGCATGCTGGTCCAGTAGGTGTGCTCGACGTCGGAGATGAACATGTAGAAGTCGCGGCGGAGTGCGTCGTCGGGATTGTCGCAAAACTTCACGATCGGGACCTCGCCCTTCGCCGCGGACTTGCCGTCGATCATCTTCGACTCGCCGTACGTCTTCACGAGCCACTTGTTCCAGAGCGCCTTGAACTCCGAGGCGTACGGCTCGGGCGCATAGTTGAGCCTGTCGTTCCTATACACGCGCCAGAGCGCGTCCTCGTTGTTGAGCTCCACGACCGCGACGACGGGGTCCTTGAGGTAGTTCATGCCGGTATAGGGGTTCACGTGTTCGAGAAGCTTCTTCGCGTACTCCTTCTCGAGCTCGATGATGCGCTTGTCGAACTGGTCGAATCCCTTGTTCGCCCACGGCGTTCCCCGCGCGACGCCGTCGCTCTCGTCGAGGTTGCGCGCGACGTGGAGGTTCATGTCGATGTAGATTCCGCGCTTCTTGAATGCAGCTATCATGTAGTCCATCCGGTCGCGGCGTTCGGCGTCAAACTCACGCTTGGACTTCGGGTTGAGCGGAAGTATCCCCTGCTCCTTCGGCATCATGAACGTGCCGTACTCGTCGTCAAAGTAGTGGAGACGCACGCAGTTGATTCCGAAGCCCGCGAGACGGTCCGCAAGCGTATCCGCCTCCGCGTGGGTCGGAAAGTTCGCAGGGCCCGTCAGGTTCGTCGCGTTGAGGCGCACGCGTCCGCGGTCGTTGACAAAATGCGAACCCTCTACGCGGATCCGCCCGTGCGTTCCCGCCGGCGCCTCCACAAGGTGGCTCATGTCGACAACGCCCTTCGCCTTCTCGTAGGAAGGCAGAAACGGGAACATGCCGGTCTGGTCGATGTCGAGCGGACGGATGTTGTAAGAAAGCCCTTTAAGAAGCTCCTTCTTGCGGTTCGTCTCCTCCTTCGCCTTGACCCATTTCTTGGGCTCGTAGTCGCCTACATGAGTGTACTCGACGTCCCATGCCTGCCATTCGCGGTAGGCGTGATAGCACCAGCCCCATCCGTATTCCTCGAAGATCTCGATCGCGTCGCGGATGTACTTGTCCGACCCCTTCGACCAGAGGATGCAGCTGAACTCTCCCACGAGTATCCACGTGCCTGGATGCGCAATCTGGAACTCGATCCACGGCTTGAGCGCGACGCGCATCTGCTCCTTGTCCCAGTAGACACCGTTGATGTAGCCGGGATAGCTCCACTTGATACCCGAGTACGAGCCCACGTTGGAGTGCGTGAGCTGGTGGGGCGAGTAGAAGTGCGGCGAGTAGATGACGTTCAATTCCTTCGGCCAGTAGGTGTCAACGAACTGCGTCACCACGGGGGTCTTCGCATCCACCTTGCGGATATCCTCCACCGCCTCGCGGAAGATTCGCCGCCACTCCTCCGGAGTGCAGCATGGCTCGTTCATAATGTCGTAGGCGATGACGGCCGGATGTCCCTGAAAGCGCGCCATGATGATGCGCCACGCCTTGCGCAGGGCCGTGGTGTCGTAGCCCTTCTCAAGGATGTTCGAAGCGTTTTTCGTGGCCTTGACGCCGCCCGGCGGCGGAGTGTGCAGGTCTATGACCACGCTGATGCCGTTTCTGTAGCAGCGATCGGCGATCACGACGTACCCGTCGAGTCCCCTCTTCAGCGCTGCGAGATACTCGTCTGGCGCCATGCTCCGCCCATTCGGGACGGCAATCTGGAGCCGCACCAGGTTCGCGCCCCAGTCGGCGAGGTTCTTGACCGACGCCTCGCCCATGTCGGCGCCGCTCATCACGCCGCGCAGGCCCTTCGGGTTGTGGTGTCCTCCGGCAAACGGCCCGCGCAGGATCGCAGCGGCCGCCTTGTTGACCGGCGCCTTTACATCCTCGTCGGGAATCTCCTTCGCATGGTAGATGCGCACGGAAGAAACGCGAAACTCACCCGGCGCCTTTTCGATGCCGAGCACGACGCTGGCACCCTCCGACGCGTCCGGGAAATCGCGAACCGCAGTCCAAGTCTTCCAGTCGAACGTCCCGTCCTCCTGCGCAAGTGCTGCGTGGCTCAGCTTGCCAGTCTTCGTCGAACGGCACTGGAACACGACCTTCGACGAGAAGTTCAAACGCTCCCCGTGCTCGAGGTCCACGCCTTGCACATCGGCTTCGACAAGCACGAGCGGTGGCATCGTTATGTCGGCATTGACTGCGACCATCACGGTCTTGTCAAACCCCGCAGTCTTGAACG
>Ga0310696_10011195_pt1 | contig 10242 bp, 11 predicted proteins | sample AusTroGonzalo_MG_4_FD_203885 | JGI IMG/M metagenome (GOLD analysis project Ga0310696, IMG submission 203885) | Bovine rumen microbial communities from tropical cattle in Woodstock, Queensland, Australia - Gonzalo_02 (v2) (version 2) | ecosystem: Host-associated > Mammals > Digestive system >... | reverse complement strand
GCGGCGTGGCTGTTCCTCCAGGGCGTGGAGTCCCTGCCCCTAAGAATCGCCCGCCACAGCGAGAACGCTCTCGCCGTCGCGAAGCACCTCCAGAACCACCCGAAGGTCGCGTGGGTGAAGTACCCGACGCTTTCGCAGCCCGACCTCGCGGCGAAGTACCTGCCGAACGGCGCGGGCGGCATTGTGGTCTTCGGCGTCAAGGGCGGCGCGGAGGAGGCGCGCAGGGTAACGGACGCGGCCAACGGGGAGATCTTCTCCATCCTCGCCAACGTCGGCGACGCGAAAAGCCTCATCATCCACCCCGCATCTACCACCCACTCGCAGCTCTCCGACGAAGACCTGCGCAAGGCCGGCGTCGCGCCGGAGCTCATCCGCCTCTCCATCGGCCTCGAACACATCGACGACATCACCGCCGCGCTCGACGAGGCGCTGGAGGCGATCTGAACCGGCGAAAGACAGGCGGCCCGATCCGCGTCTCAAGTCTCGCGTCTCAAGTCCAACATCAAACCTCGAAAACAAAACAAAAAAGAAAGGAAAACCACAATGAACAAGAACAACATCAACGGAACCGCACGCAAACTCTTCGCCGCAGGGAGGGCCGCGCTCGCCGCGGCCGCCGTTGGCGCGGGAATACACGCCACCGCATACGGAGGCGTTCCGCTCAACAACCTTCAGGGCACGGGAGGCATCGCCTTCAACCCCTTGGCGTACACGGCGGGACTGCCGTGGGAAGGCGGCGAATCCAATGCGCTGAACAGCGTCGTGTCCAAGCCGCAGGTCGGCCTGTGGTACGTGAACCTGAACGACGCCGGCGTAAACTGGTGGGCGGGTTCCGCCGCGCTGACATTCGCGGGCCGCGTCGAGGTGTCCGCCGGATACGGATTCGTCAACGCCCACAAGTACGGCGACAAGTCCATCAACACGTACAACCTCGGCGCGAAGGTGCGCCTCCTCGACGAGAACGCCTTCGACACGTCCTGGACGCCGGCGATCGCCGTAGGCGGCGTGTACAAGTACACCGACTCGCGCACGGTCGACGCCCTCGGCCTCGACGACGACGGGTTCGACGCCTATGTCGTCGCCTCGAAGCTGATCACGCAGACGCCGGTTCCGGTGCTGCTCTCGGCAGGTCTGCTCTTGTCGGACGAGGTCGTGAACGGTGTCGTCGGGCACAACCACCACGATGTCGTCGCGTTCGGCAACATCGACGTGCTGCCTGCGGAAAATGTCGCGATCGGTCTCGAGTACAAGCAGGGCGTGGACGCGGGCGACGGAATCCGCAACCACGACTACTGGGACGGACACGTCGCATGGTTCGTCAACAAAAACCTGACCCTCGTCGCGGCGTTCGCCGAAACGGGCGACAAAGACAAGTTCTACCGCAAAGGCTCCGCAAAGAACCTCGGCGTCGGTTCCGGCCTCGTCCTGAGCGTCCAGTACCAGTTCTAGCAGGTGCGCGACGGGAGGCCAGATCCTCGTCTCAAGTCTCGCGTCCAACGTCAAATCCAAATCTCGAAAACAAAACAAAAAAGGAACGAAACAAATGAGCAACATCGCAAAAAACATCCTCGAAAAGGTCGGCGGCACTCCGCTCGTCGAAATCTCGTCCAAGCTGAACAAGGGCGGGGCGAAGGTCCTCGCGAAGGTCGAGTTCTTCAACCCCGGCGGCAGCGTCAAGGACCGCATCGCCCTCGCGATGGTCGAAGCGGCGGAGAAGGACGGCACGCTCAAGCCGGGCGCGACGATCATCGAGCCGACAAGCGGCAACACGGGGGTCGGCCTCGCCCTAGTAAGCGCGGTGAGGGGCTACCACCTCATCCTCACCATGCCCGAAACGATGTCGATCGAGCGCCGCAAGCTAGCGGCCGCATACGGCGCGGAGATCGTCCTCACCCCCGGCTCCGCCGGAATGAAAGGCGCGATCGCCAAGGCGAACGAGCTTCGCGACTCGACGCCGGGCGCGGTCATACTCCAGCAGTTCGAGAATCCGGCGAACCCCGACTTCCACTACCGCACGACGGGCCCCGAAGTCTGGGCGGGCACGGACGGCGAAGTGGCGGCGTTCGTCGCGGGCGTCGGCACCGGCGGCACGGTGACGGGAACCGGCAAGTTCCTCAAGGAGAAGAACCCCGCCGTCAAGATATTCGCCGTCGAGCCTGACACGTCGCCGGTACTTTCCGGCGGACAGCCCGGGCCCCACAAGATTCAGGGCATCGGCGCGGGATTCGTTCCGAAGGTGCTGGACACGTCGCTCCTGACCGAGGTCATCCAGGCTTCGGCCGACGACGCGGGCGCGACGGCGCGCGCGGCGGCGGCGAACGAGGGTCTGCTGATCGGCATATCGTCCGGCGCGGCGCTCTGGGCCGCGCTAGAGCTCTCGAAACGTCCCGAATTCGCGGGCAAGACGATAGTCGCGCTTCTGCCGGACACCGGGGAGCGCTACCTCTCAACATGGCTCTTCGAATGAAAATCATCTATCAGGGCAAGGAAACGGAAACGCCCCCGGCCACGGTCGGAGCGTTTCTCGCCGCAAACGGCGCCGGCGGATCCGGAGTCGTCATCGAATACAAGGGCGAGATTCTTTCCGCCGCCGACGCCGCGTCCGTCCCGTTAGAAGACGGCGCGTCGCTGAACGCCTTCAAGATCGTCGCCGGGGGGTGACATGGGCGCTAACACATATCTGACGGAGCACGAGCGGAAAATCCTAGAATCGGCGAAGATCGGCATCGCCGGCGCGGGCGGGCTCGGCTCGAACGTCGCCGCGCTGCTCGTGCGCGCGGGCGTGAGACGGTTCGTCGTGGCGGACTTCGACACCGTGGCGGAATCTAACCTAAACAGACAGTTCTTCTTCCGGCGGCAGATCGGCGAGAAGAAGGTCGCGGCCCTCGCGCACAACCTGCGGCTGATCGAGCCGGACCTCGAACTGGATTTGCGCGACATCAGGCTTGCTGCGGACAACATTGCGGAGGTTTTCGACGGCTGCGACGTCATAGTCGAGGCGATGGACGCCGCCGAGTCGAAGGAAATGCTGCTCAATGCGTTTCTGCCGGCGGGGCGGCGCGTCGTTTCCGCCGCCGGTCTGGCCGGCTGGGGGCGGTCGAACGACATCAGGACGCGCAAGGTGGGGCGCAATCTGGTTCTCGTCGGCGACCAGACGCGCGACGTGCGCGACGGATTCGCTCCTGTAGGGGTGCGAGTCGAGATCGCCGCCGCCCACGAGGCAAACGCCGTGGCCTCGCTCCTGCTGGGCGAGGAACTCTGAACCGCGCAACAGGACAACTGGCGCCGGGCGCCGGTATTTGATATAATATGCGGCATGAAGATCAACCGAGCGATATTGCCTCCGGGGAGAATCGGACTTGCCGTGAGCGGCGGAGCCGATTCCGTGGCGCTGGCGTTCCTGCTCACAAAGGGCGGAAAGAAGAAAAACGCCGCGAAACGCTTCGCCGTTCTCCATGTCGACCACGGATTGCGCAAGGAATCCAAATCTGAATACGTCTTCGTAAGAAACCTGGCGAAACGCCTCGGTGTGCCGTTCAAGGGCATACACGCCAAAGTCGAGCGAAAGCCAGGCGAATCCCTCGAAATGGCCGCACGCCGCGTACGCCTCGATTTCTTCGCCAGATGCGTGCGCACGATGAAACTGGACGCGATCGCGACCGGACACCACATGGACGACGTAGCGGAGACATTTCTCATGCGCATCCGCCGCGCTTCGGGGGCGAGCGGGCTCGCGGGCATAAAGGAAAAATCCTCCGTCGGAGAGATAAACTTCGTCAGGCCCCTCCTAGAATGCCGCGATGCCGAACTCAAAGACTATCTGAGGAAATACGGCGAGGAATGGCGCGAAGACGCCTCGAACGACGACACCTCGATCGAGCGCAACAAAGTGCGCCACGTCGTCGTGCCGTTCCTGGAAAAGAACCTCGACCCGAATCTGGTGCCGCACATCAGCCGCATCTGCGCCCTGCTCGCGCAAGACAGTCATGCAACGCGTCGCGCAAGAGGCGTATCCTCGTCTCGCCGTCCCCGTCGCGATACCCCCTGACGCAAACAAGCCGCCCCCCGAAGTCGCCGCAGTCGAGCCACGCCGGGGCTCCGTCCGTGGTGATTACGGTTTTGCCGCGTTCAAGCGCTTCGGCGACCACAAGGCCGAAGTTGTCGCTCAACGTCGGCAGGGACAAAATGTCACACCACTTCCAGATATTTTCCTTGTCTTCGCCGAAAGCGGAGGACACAATGCGAAACTCGACAGGAGGAACCGGACATTCCGGCGACGGACCGGACGCAATTCCGTCAACCGCCGCCTTCAGATACTCCAGCCCTTTGAGCGGATGCTCCCGCCCCAAATAGAGCAGATGCACTGGGGACAGTCCCTCTTTTTTTGGGGACTGTCCCCACGATTTTTCCTCTTCTTGGGGGGACTGTCCCCAGGATTTTGGGGAGTGTCCCCAGCCGGCGTGGGGGGAGTGTCCCCAATCTGGCGAAGAGTTATTTAGAGAAAAGAAGCGTTTTATGTCAGAAATTTCAATTTTTCCGATTTTGGGCTCGTAAGCGCGAATCCAATCGGCCTCGGCTTCGCAAGTGGCGACTACACGGTCTGCGCGGCGAAGCGCCCAGCGCTCGACGGGAGCGGCCAACCGCTTCTTCCAGCAGTGGTAGGCGAGACGCACCGGGTCGTAACTGCCCTCCGGCATCCACACGAGGCTCTTCGCCCAAAGCGCGGCCCACCACAGGCACGGCATCCAGGCGCAATGCACCCACGTCTCGTCCGCCCGGCGCAATTCGCCGATTCCCGCCCAGGTGCGGAGCGTTACCCGGCAGCCGGCCTTCTCCTGTTCCGCCGCGATCATTCTGGCGATGTTGGCCGCGCCGTTCCACGGTTGCCATCCGGCGCAGACGTGCAGTATCCTCGAATGTTTCCCGCCGGATTCCATCAGAACGCCTCCAGAAGACATTTCATTTTGGTGCGCAACCCCGCGTCCGGGGCCGCCAGGACGGACGGCAGGTTGCGGCGGATGAAGGCGCGGAACGCCGGCTCGCCGCCTGCGCGCCGGCAGAAATCGGCCATTTGCACGGCTACGCCTTTGCGCATCGACCTCGCAAAGCGGTCGCTTCGCGTCCGGGCCATGTCCATCAGCGCTGCGAGAGCTTCGCGCGCGGCATCGCGATCGACGTGCTGCGACAATCCGCCCCCGGTCCTGCGGTAGACATAGAGCGGCCTCGCGAGATGCCATACCTTCTCCGCGTCCGGCAGGATTTCGCACATCATGCGGTAGTCCTCGAACGAACCGCCGGCGAAATCGCGTCCATCGAAAAGCCCCCTCGCGAACGCTCTGCACCAGAGCCACCCGGCGGTGCGGCACGCGCCGATCACATCGTGCGCGAACACGGCAGGATCCACCGCCCCGGCGGGGCGTCCGTACGCGATTCCGTACCCGGTGCGCGGTTCGCCGTCCCACACCGCGCGCGCATCGAACGAGACGACGCCCCGGCAGGATCCGACGGCGCGGACGCCCTCTTCGATTCCGCTCGCCCATTCCGGCTCCACCTCGTCGTCCGCATCCGCCCAGGCGATCCACTCCCCGGTTGCGCGGGAGAGGCCTTCGTTTCTTGCGGCGGCAACGCCCTCGCGACCCTCGACCGCGACGACCTCCCACTCCGCCGAAGCGGCAGACACGCTGGCCCTCACCGAATCCAGGCACCGCGCAAGCCGCTTTTCGCCCGGCCTGTACGGCACTATGACGCTAATCTTCACGCTATTCGTACCTCAGGCAGTCGATCGGGTTGAGCTTGGACGCGCGCCATGCCGGGTAGAACCCGAAGAACATTCCGACTACGGCGGAGAACAGGAACGCCGCAACCGTCGTAGGGGCCTCCACCAGAATCGGCCAGCCCTTCCACCAGCCGATGAAATGCGCTCCGCCTATGCCGAGCGCGACGCCGAACGCCCCGCCCACCGTGGAAAGAACGACCGCCTCGAGAAGGAACTGCATGAGAATGTTGCCGGGGGTCGCGCCTATGGCCATCCTCAATCCGATCTCCTTGATGCGCTCGGTGACGCTCACGAGCATGATGTTCATGATGCCGATTCCTCCGACGAGAAGCGAAATCGCGGCGACGGCGGTGAGCAGCACCGTCATCAGCCCGGTGACCGAGCCGATCGTGTTCATTATCTCGGTGGTGTCCCGGGTCTCGAAGTCGTCGTCCTGGTAGTCCGCGAGGTGGTGGCGCTGGCGCAGCAGCAGGGCGACCTCCCTCTTTGCCTCGTCCAGGTCGTCCATCGATACGAGCGAAAGGTTCATCATGTTGATGTTCCTGAACTTAGAGCGTTTGAGGTAGCGCTGCACGCTCGTGTACGGAGCCATAACGACGTCGTCCTGGTCCTGTCCCCAATTGTTCGCGCCCTTCGAGCCGAGAACGCCGATTATCTTGAACGTCATGTTGTTGAGGCGGAGCGTCTTGCCGACCGGGTCGTCGCCGTCGGAGAAGAGGTTGTTCCTGACAGTCGTGCCGATTACGCAAACGCGCGAACAGAGCCGCGTCTCGTCGTCGGTGAAGAAACGTCCGTCGGTGACGGTCCAGTTGCTGATCAGCAGCACGTCGGGCGCCACGCCCTGGATGCTGCCCGACCAGTTCTTCGCCGCGTACATCATCTGGGCCGTGGCCCTGACGCTGGGGCTGACGCCCTGAACGAGGTGCGAAAGCTCCCTTTTCACCGCCTCGGCGTCGTCGGCGGTCATCGTCTGGCCCTGGCCCATGCCGCCGGAGACCGCGCCCTGGTTGCGGCGTTCCGGGAAGACCATCATGAGGTTGTTGCCCATCGACGAGATTTCGCGCACCATCATGGTCCGCGCGCCGCGCCCGATCGCCATGACCGCTATGACGGCGGCGATGCCGACGATGATGCCGATGCAGGTCAGGACGGAGCGCGTCTTGTTCCGTCCGATGGCGCGTATCGCAACCCTGAATATCATCGCGAGGTTCATGCGAGCGCCTCCCTCACCAGCTTCGCGACCTCGTCCTGGCTTTTGCGAGCCCCGCCGTCCGCCATGTCGTCGCGCATGACCTTGCCGTCGCGCATGACGATGTGGCGCTTTGCGTAGGCCGCGATGTCGTCCTCGTGCGTCACCATGACGATCGTGATCCCTTCGCCGGACAGCTCGGTGAAGAGGTTCATGATCTCGACGGAACTTTTCGTGTCGAGGTTGCCGGTCGGCTCGTCGGCGAACACGACCGGCGGGTTGTTCATGAGGGCGCGCGCTATGGCGACGCGCTGCTGCTGCCCGCCGGAGAGCTGCGCGGGCGTGTGGCCCTCGCGGCCCTTCAGCCCTACGCGCTCCAGGAGCGCCATCGCCCTTTCGCGGCGGCGGCGGTGGGAGAGCCTGCCCATGTAGAGGTCTGGAAGCTCCACGTTCTCCAGCGCGCTCGTCCTTGGCAGAAGGTTGAAGTTCTGGAACACGAAGCCCAGCTTGCGGTTGCGGATCCCGGCGAGTTCCGCAGCGCTGCGCGCCGCCACCTCGGTCCCGTCGAGGAGGTACGATCCCCTGGTCGGCACGTCGAGGCAGCCGAGGATGTTGAGCATCGTGGACTTGCCCGAGCCGGACGACCCCATGATGGCCGCGAACTCGCCCTCGTCGATCGACAGGGACACGCCGTCGAGCGCGTGGACCGGCTCGTCGCCGATCGCATATATCTTGTACATGTCCCTGATCTCGATGAGGTGCGCCATGCGCCCTATCTCCCCAGTGTGAACGCGGCCCTCACGGCGGCGTCGATTTCGCCTATGTCGACGGTGTCCTTCTGCGCCACCGGCAGGGTCTCGAGGTCCCTGAAGTCCTTCGGCGGATCGTCGAGGACGTCCTCCCCGAACGCGGCGCGGCACGTCTCCGGGAACTTGTACGGCGTCGCGGTGGCGGCGACGAGCGCGGGCACGCCGCCGCGCGGCATGGAGAGCTTGCGCGCGACGCACGTGGCGACGGCGGTGTGCGGGTCGAGAAGGTACCCGCACTCTTCGCGCATGCGCCGCATCTCGGCTTCGGTCTCCTCCGGCGTGGCGACGCCGCCATCGAACTCGGCGAACAGCCTTTCCTTCGCCGCCGCGTTCAGTTCGTAGCTGCCGTTCTTGGCGAGACCGTCCATGAGGCGCGAGACCTCGCCGCAGTCGCCGCCGTTGAGGAGCCACAGGAGCCGCTCGACGTTCGACGATTTCCTGATGTCCATGGACGGGGAATTCGTGACGGTGAACCTGTCGCCGGGGTCGTATACGCCGGTCTTCACGAACCGCGCGAGCACGTCGTTCACGTTTGACGCGCAGACGAACCTGCGGATCGGCGCGCCGAGCATCTTCGCGTAGTACGCGGCGAGGATGTTGCCGAAGTTGCCGGAAGGCACCACGACGTCGAACTCGCGTCCGATCCTCGCGGCCGCCATGATGTAGTAGCCTATCTGCGGGACGAGCCGTCCCGTGTTGATCGAGTTCGCGCTCGAAAGCGCGACGCCGGCCGCCGCCGCGTCAGCCGCCATGCCCGGATCGGCGAATATGCGCTTCACGGCCGCCTGGGCGTCGTCGAAGTTGCCGCGTATGGCGACGGCCTTCACGTTGGCCTCCGCCGGCGTGGTCATCTGGAGCCTCTGTATCCGCGACGTGCCGACGCTCGGGAAGAACACCTCGACGGCGGTCCCGTCCACGCCCGCGAACCCCTGCATGGCGGCCGAGCCGGTGTCGCCGCTCGTCGCCGTCAGGACGAGAACGCGCCGCCCCCCGGCCGCGTGGCGCATGAACACCGGCAGCATCGAGAGGGCCACGTCCTTGAACGCGCCCGTCTTGCCGTGGAACAGCTCCAGTATCCTGAAGCCGCCCGCCTCCACGAGCGGCACGGGGTCGTTCGCGGGGAAACGCGAAAGCAGCCTCGCGACCGCATCGTCGCGGACCTCTGCCGGAAAGTCTCCGAACAGCCTTTCGAGGACGGCGTCCTCGGCGTCTTTGAGGCTGGTTTTCCCGGCCCAGTCAACGGGCGCGGCGCCGGACGCGTCCGGCACGTAGAGCCCGCCGTCCGGGGCGAGTCCCCGGAACACGGTCTCGGGGGCGGTTGCGGAGAGTCCTTTTCTCGTCGATACGTATTTCACTTTCATTCCTCCACGGATTCCACCGTCGCGAATCCGGCGGCGGCGAGGGCGGCCTCCGCCTTGGCGGTGTCGCCGAACCTGAACACGAGAACCGCCTTTTCGCCCTTGTGCTCCGAAAACGCGTAGCTGTACTCGATGTCGACTTCCGCCTTGTCGAGCGCGGCCATGACCTCGGCCATGCCGCCGACGCGGTCGGGCACGCACACCGCGACGACCTTGCACACGTTCACGACGTGGCCCTTGTCGGTCAACGTCTCGTGGGCCTTCTCGTAGTCGTCGACGATCATGCGGACGATCCCGAAGTCGCTCGTGTCCGCGAGCGAGAGCGTCACGATGTTGATGCCGGCGTCCGCGAGGTCGCGGCATATCTGCGAGAGCTGCCCGCGCCTGTTCTCGAGGAATATCGATATCTGCTTCATGGTTGCGTCTCCGTTTGATGTCAGTTGAACATGAACTCGACGACGTCGCCGTCGCGCATCTCGTACTCCTTGCCCTCGGGCCTGAGCGCGCCCGCGGCCCTCGCCCCGGACTCGCCGCCGTACTTGACGTAGTCGTCGTACGACACGACCTGGGCGCGTATGAACCCCTTTTCGAAATCGGTGTGGATCACGCCCGCGCACCTGGGGGCCTTCCATCCGCGCCTGAACGTCCAGGCCCTTACCTCCTTCGGCCCGGCGGTCAGGAAGCTCGCGAGGCCGAGCGTGGAGTAGGCGAGTTTGACCGTGCGGTCGAGGGAGCTCTCGGCGAGCCCGTAGCTCTGCAGGAACTCGGCGGCCTCCGCATCCGAAAGCCCTGCGAGGTCGGCCTCCATCTTCGCGCAGACGACCACCGTCTCCGCGCCCTCCTTCGCCGCGTATCCGCGAAGCGCGGCGACGTGGGGGTTGCCCTCTCCGGTCGCGTTGTCGTCCGACACGTTCGCGCAGTATATGACCGGCTTGTCGGTCAGGAAGTGCATGTCTTTGAGGACCGGGAGTATCGGGTCGCCTTCCTTGCGCGGAAACGACCTCACGCTCCCGCCGGATTCGAGGTGCGCGAGAAGCGCCGCGCAGGCGTCCGCCTCGGGACGGAGCGGCGGCTTCGCCTGCGCCTCCTTGCGGACTTTTTCGTAGCGCT
>Ga0310696_10011194_pt1 | contig 10243 bp, 6 predicted proteins | sample AusTroGonzalo_MG_4_FD_203885 | JGI IMG/M metagenome (GOLD analysis project Ga0310696, IMG submission 203885) | Bovine rumen microbial communities from tropical cattle in Woodstock, Queensland, Australia - Gonzalo_02 (v2) (version 2) | ecosystem: Host-associated > Mammals > Digestive system >... | reverse complement strand
GGCTGACGGCCGTCGGGAAAGCGGATTCCTGCGCGGGCTTGATGCGCGAGAGAAGCAGGTCCATGCCCTTTTCGACAAACACCATGTCGCCTTTCTCAAAGGAGTTCGAGAGCATATTGAACAGCTCGCCCATAAAGGCACCTTCGTCGAACCAGAATCCCTGGTGAAGCGGCTCGGAGAGGAAACGCAGCGGCTTGGTATCCGACAGGAGGGACGGCGCGAAACCGCCCGTGTACCCCACAGCATTCCGGTAGAACCTGATGGCGAAAGGGCTTTGCTGGGGGATGAGCAGGATCTGGCCCGGCTGGCACAGAAACGGCGCTCCGTCCACATCAGCAAGCACTTCACCTGATGTCACATAGATGAAGCCAATGAGCGGAAGCCTCGCTTCAGGTGCCTCGGCGGGTTTGACATACCCCGATGTATCCATCTTCCGGATGAAAAAGGTTGTCGATGCGTAATTTGCTTCCGGGCTCCAGTGGGCTTTCGGATGCACTGATTGCTGCGCCATATGATTGCTGTTTTCCAAAGGCAAAAATAGATTATTTTGGGTTCGCTTGCAAAATTCCGTGGAAGGACGACGACTTTCGCAAATACCGAAGCCAAGTTCTGAATCCCGAAGTCAACTTTGCAAAAACTGCGTTTCACGTGCCCAAATGCGGAATACCCTACCTCACGAAGTGGGGTATTCGACGTTTTCGTGCGTACAGGGGTGATTTTGTTAAGTTGGGTTCGGAAAGAAATGGTATAGTGAGGGGGAAGGGCGCATCCGCGAGCGTTCCGCTCGCATCCGTCGGAGACGGATTGGGGCCGGGAGGCCCCGGATGCGCTCTTCCCCCTTATTTTACCCTTCTTTCTTCAACCTAACCTTGTACATACCTCGCTTGTACATGATTTTGTTACTCAGCCCATGGTTTCTTGCTCAAGTCTTTGGATTATTAGCCATCAACGGGGGGATTCGGATAGGCTTGAACACAAAACCCAGCATTGGAAGCATAAACCCTGTTCAAGCCGCGCTTGTACACAACCCTTGCGTATTATCCACGGACCTCGCGCAAGTGAATCGTTTTTTGTCCGTTTTTCATGCAGAAACGAAAAAAATGCTTAACTTGCAGAGTATAAGCACATAATCTTATGAAAAGACTCTCCATTCTCCTATGTGTGCTGGCCCTTGGGGCCTGCAGCGGCAACCAGACAAAATCCCCTACCCTGGATGAAGTATTCGCTTCACGGCGAAGCATCCGTGCTTATGAGGCAGGAAAGACCATCTCCGAGGCCGAGGTGCGTGAACTTCTCACCGCCACGCAGAATGCTCCCTCCTGGGCCAACATGCAGCCCAGCAAGTACTACGTGGCTATCGGCGATGAAAAACGCGAGGCCGTGCTGGAACTGATCGGCGGCAACAAGGAGCGCGTCATCAATGCTCCTGTCCTGATCGTCTCCACATTCGAGACGGCCAAATCCGGCTTTTTCCGGGGCAATCCGGTTGATGCGACGGGCGACCTGTGGGGCGCCTATGACAACGGTCTCAGCAATGCCTACCTGATCCTCAAGGCCCGGGCCATGGGCTTCGACACACTCATCATGGGCATGCGGAGTGCCGACGAGCTTCGCAAGCTCTTTGAGATTCCGGAAAACGAGTGCATCCTGGCCGTCATCGCGTTAGGCTATCGGGCGCAGGATCCCAACACGCCCTCGCACCGGCCCCTGGACGAAATTGTCAAATTCTATTAATCGCCCAAAATCACATTCCTATGATTCTCAACGAAACATACACCCTTTTCAACGGTCTCGCCATTCCCAAAGTGGGACTGGGCACCTGGCTGATTCCTGACAACGAGGCTGCAACAGCCGTAAGATGCGCCGTCGCGCTGGGCTACCGGCACATCGACTCAGCGCAGGACTACGGTAACGAGCGCGGCGTGGGAGAAGGCATCCGAAACTGCGGAGTGCCCCGCGAACAGTTGTTCGTTACCACCAAGGTGGCGGCCGAGCTCAAGACGTACGAGTTGGCTGCGGCCTCCATCGACGAATCCCTGAAGAAGCTGGATTGCGGTCCGGCCGACCTGGTGATCATCCACAGCCCGCAGCCCTGGGCCGAATTCCGGGGTCCCAAACGCTACTTCCAGGAGAACAAAGCGGTCTGGAAGGCCCTGGAGGACGCTTATCTGGGCGGTAAGGTCAAATCCATCGGCGTATCCAACTTCCTCATCGACGACCTGGAGAACATCCTGGAAGACTGCCGGATCAGGCCGATGGTAAATCAGATCAAGCTTCACATCGGGGAGACGCCGTCTTCGCTGGTGGCGTACTGCAAGCAGCAGGATATCCTGGTGGAGGCTTACTCCCCCATCGCCCACGGCGCTGCCCTCAAAAACGAAGATCTGGCCCGGATGGCCGTGAGGTACGGCGTCACGATCCCGCAGCTTTGCATCCAGTACACGCTCCAGCTCGGGACCGTGTCTCTTCCCAAATCCTCCAACCCGGCGCATATCCGTTCCAACGTGGAGGCGGACTTCACCATCTCCGAGGAGGACATGGCTGCTTTGGAAAACATCGGTCAGGATTATGGCGAAGACAGTCGCTGGCCCGTGTTCAGCAGGAAGAAAGGATTATAAACCCAAAGCGGAATCATCCACGTAATTTTGCAAGTGACCCTTTTTTTATGTATGTTTGTATGCTAACCATTCGACGGAATCCGTATCCAGATACTTGAGGGGGACCTTCATATCCGTTTTATCGCTGCTGGTGGTGACGTTCGCCTGCACCAAAGGACCGTTGTACCTTCCGGATCCTGAGGACGTTCCAAGCGGCTCCCCCATTGTCACCGTCATCTACGACCCCGGCGCCTTGGGGGATATGACTTATAACGACCTCATTTATGAGGGGGTGGAGCGGGCAGCCGTCCGGTACGGTCTCCGGACGCGGCAACTCTCGCCACGCAGCCAGGAAGAGGGAATGGCCTATCTTTCCAGCATCCTAGGCGAGCTGAGCAGTGCCCGGGATACCACCCGGCATCTGCTGATCGTTCCCGGACTGAGTTACGAAGGCTACCTGCGGGCCAACAACCGGCGCCTGGAGGGCAACCCCAGGGCCGATCTCCTCCTCTTTGAAAGCAAAGACCCTTTTGAAGGCAAGGGTTCCACCCTGCATATTTCCCTGTACGGCGCCATGTACGAAGCCGGAGCCGTCACCCCCGCGTTCTCGGACGAAGTACTGGTGGTAGCCGCCAACCCTACCGATACCGGCGTGGCCGATGCCCTGGCGGGCTTCCAGGCGGGTTTTGCCACGAATTACGTGCTTCCGAAAGATCAGAAAAGGCTCTTCCTCACGTATCTGTCCGATGAGCCCGGAGCGGGTTTCACCGTGGACGAAGCCACCGCCCTGGACCTGATGTACAGTCAGCCATGGAGCAGTTCCGGAACCATCGTCCCCATCTGCGGCGGTGCCAATGCGGTTTTCCGGCGGCTGTCCGAATTTACTACGGGCTATTTCCAGGTCATGGGGATCGACCGGGTGATTCCTTCCACCAGCTGCCCATATGCGGCGGTCAAGCACTCCGACGAAGCCGTAGAGCACTGCATCGGGCAGTGGCTGTCGGCGGAGGGGCTGCCCAAGCACCAGACCCTGGGTCTGTCCGACGGCTACTCGGAGATGGTCTTCTGCCCGGCGGATGCTGGCGAAATGGATCAGATTGACAAACTTCTTCCGGCTCAGGTGCGGGAAGCCATCCACAAGGAGGCCCTGGAAAAGGAGGCGCAGTATGGGAAGTAAGCGGAAATCCATCTTCGCCATCGGGGCAGCCGTCCTCCTCGTCCTCTCCTGCGCCAAACAAGAGCAGGAAGTGATCGTAACGCCCAGACGGCACTGGGTCACGCATACCGTCGCCGTGGTGGCCCCTATCGGCGATGCCGCTACCAAAACCCGCCTGGAGCGCACGGCGGCCTGGTTCCTGGAGAATTTCAAGGAGGCCCAGCGGCTGGACACACTGGCCGTGGACCTCAAGCTGGAATGGTACGACGAGCTCCGGGAAGACCCGGCCGCTCTGGGTGAGAAACTCGCCGCCCGGGAAGACATCGACGCCGTCATCGGACCCTTCGGGAATGACGCGCTGGCCGCTTTTGCCCCCGCCTGCTACCGGAGCGAAAAGCCCCTCATTGCGCCCACAACCACCAGCGAGGAAATCGTCCGCCGCTATGCCGTGGCTTCGGCCACCGGCCAGCGAAAGTCCTACCCTTTCCTCTGGGCCCTCACGGAAAGCGACGTCAAACTGGTGGAAACCCTGATGAGCGGCCATGCCGCCCTCATGAAGCTCCTCTACAGTTCATTGAGGCCCGCGGGTATCCTCGTCGCCCCGGACGACTCATACGGACTCACCTTCAACTACTGGGGCCCCTTCTGTGCCCAGAATTACAACCTGGACCTGGTGTATAACGGCCTGTTTTCCAGCCAGGAAGACATGGCCGTCCAGCTGGGGGCCGGTATTGCCGCCAACGCGGACCGGGCTTTCAGCATGGCCACCATGTGCGTGGTAGAAACGGCAGATCAGTTCTGTGCCGCAGTCAAGGCACATCGTAAGTATGCCCTTGAGCAAACCCTCCCGGGACTGGTGGGTGACGATCCCTATGCCCCCGAACTGGACGAGTGGTGGCAGTTCTTTACGGTCTATTTCCGGCCCTATTTCATCTGGCCCAACATCAGCGAAGAGAGCATACAGGCGCTCGGTGAAGAGGGCCGCCGCATGCTCCAGGGCCACCAGGGTTATTGCCCGTACGCCGACCCTTCCACCGGCTTCGAGCTGGGTTACGAGGCGCGCTTCAGCGCCAAGCCCACCTTCGCCGAGTGCAAGTTCTACGACGCCCTCCTGCTCTCCTCCTTCGCCATCAGCTACGCCGAGCACCAGGGCCTGAAGCCCGCGGAGGAACGCAACCGCCAGATCAACCAGTCCATCATCGACATCACAGCGCCGGCGGCCGACGGGAGCGTCCTCAGCGGCGCCGCCTGGAATCCCACGGTGATGCAGGCCTACCTCAAAGCCATGGAGGACGGACGCCTCTACCATTTCATCGGCGCATCCGCCGACATCCGCTTCGACCGGGAGAATTACACCGCCACCACGCACACGACCTATCTGCGGTGGCAGATTCTGGGCGGGCAGATCGTCCACAGCGCCTACTTCGGCGAGGACGGTAGCCACAGTGCCAGCCACGATGCCGCCTGGAAATACCTCTACAGCCAGGAGCAGGCCCTGAATGACTTCAACGGCTTCACCGCCGGGACCTACGCCATCGAGTATCCCGCCCTCACGGACCAGTACGCCGTGCTGGTACAGGGAAGCGCCGGTTTCTCGAATTACCGCCACCAGGCTGACGTTCTGAGCATGTACCAGTTGCTCCGCAGCGGCGGTTTTGACGACGATCACATCATCCTCGTGCTGGACAAAGGCCTGGCAGAGGATGCCCAGAATCCCGAGAAGGGCGTCATCCGCGCTTCCGAAGACGGCAAAGACCTTCTTGGCGGCACCGACGGCTTGCCCAAGGCGGTAGTGGACTATGACGCCGCCGCCCTCACGCCGCAGGACATTGCCCAGATCCTCCTGGGCAACGGCAGCGACCGACTCAAAACCGTCCTTCCCAAAGACAAGGGCCAGAACGTGCTGCTGTACTGGAGCGGACACGGCCGCAGCCAGTCTTCCGGCGGAGTCAACGAGTTCAGCTGGCGCAAAGCGCAAGCCGGGGAAGGCTTTACCGACGAACTCCTGCGCCAGACCGCGGCCGACATGCTCAACCTAGAGCTGTGCCGCAAACTCCTGATTATCGCTGAACCCTGCTATGGGGAAGGCGTAGTCAGGCCGCTGGAAGGCATCCGGGGCGTACTCGCCATCACCGGCGCAGCCGCGGATGAGCAGTCCTGGGCCGACAACTGGAACAGCAACTCCCTGATCTGGATGAGCGACCGCTTCACCCAAAACGTCGTCAATTATGTCTTTGAGCATCCGCAGGGTACCTATAAAGATCTCTTCCTGTACTGCGCCCAGCATACCCTGGGGTCCCATGCCCGGATCGTGAATGCCGCCCGCTTCGGGAACCTCAGCGTCACCACACCCCAAGAATTCATGCAAAAACAATAACACGATGCACAAAACGAATATTCGATTCCTTCTCCTCTCCCTGCCCGCAATCGTGGCAGGGGCCTTGGCCCTTTCCTCGTGTCGGGAGGATAACCCTGTCGAGAAAGGACAGGAGTTCGCCTATCGGGCCTTTGCCTTCGGCAGCGAAGGCAGCCAGCAACTTGTGCTGGACAAGCTCAGCGGCGGGGTCAAAGACATTGCCTGCAGCGCCTCCTGGCTCACCGCCTCGGACGGCGGAGTCTCTCCGGGCGGTCACCCCATCCTCCTGCTGGACAACACGGACGGCAATCAGGACGAAGCCACGGTGACCGTAACGGACACGCATGGCGACAAGGCCGTCATCACCGTTGTGCACTCGCCCATCGGCCTGGGCGATACCTACAGTGGCGCCAATGACGAGGATTTCATTACCGGATGGTGGAACGTTAAAGAGGTGGCGCTGCAAGGGTTCGAAAAAAAACAGAAAACCCCCTGGACCGATGAGGGCGGCGTGAACATTCCCGAAGAAGTTTTTTACCAGTACCGTCCCGAAGACGGCTGGGAAATGGCCTTCTGCTACCTGAACGAAGACTCCCTGGAGGGTGTACGCATCTTTGCCCTTTACAACAGGTGGACGGGTCAGATGCGAGTTTATCCCTACATCAAGAATCCAACTGGTTGGGGCAGCGACATCGTATTCCGCACGGTGTTCGGCGAATCCAGGGCCAATGATATGTATCCGCTATACAACGTCTTCGAGTATGGCATTCCCACCTGCCACGTACTGGGCGAGTCGCTGCAACGCGGTGCCCAGCTGGTGGAAGGCCAGAGCCAGACGTTCATGACCTGGCTGAGTCCCTATATGGTGAAACAAGGTCTTTCGAACGGTTGGTACGTGCTTGAGTTCGACATGTCGGGGTATGTGCCGGAGGGGAAAGACTGGCTTCACGACGGAACCCGTTCCAAGTTCAAGTTCTATGCAGAGACCGATAATACGCAGAAAGTGACCCTGCGCGGTATGCTCCAGGGCGGGATCAACGGAGAGTACCAGGCCCCGAAAGTGATCCAGGAAGGCGGCACCAGCGCCCTCTATGGTTTCAGCCATACCCTGGATGTGCTCAGCGGCATGTCAAACAACAGTATATCCAGCTGCAGCCAGTATGCCACGCTGATGAATAACGGCGGTGCCGAAGGCATCGGCGCATACCTGAACCCGCTCAAGATGTGGGGCGGCTTCGCCTGCAGCATCGGATCCGCGGTACTCGGTTACTTTGCCGATAAAACCGATCCCATTACCTTGAAGAACGTTCCTGGAAAGATTAACCTTACGCTGGATGCGGATCTGAACTTGGAAGGCTATATTACCAGCTTCACGTCCAACAATTTCCACGCGCTTGCCGTAGCTCCCGAGGCCATCGATGCGGCGAACGGGGCGGACGGCCATGTGGGGAAGGGAGTCTGGGGACTGGATCAGGATCCCGTGGTCTATATCGACAAAGACGTGCTGCTGTCCAGCAAGAAAAGCTGCCGCTATGTGAATCGTGGAGAGGGCACCTATTCGCAGACTCAGTTCGAGGACTATGACATGCGTATGGTCTGGTTCTTCGACCCCACCTCCGTAAAAGTGAACCTGAACACCCAGCTGTTCCAGGGGGTGCAGAACGTGAGCGTCACCACAACCTGCGGCGTCTATCCCAACCGCAATTATGGGAATACAGACCGGTACCGCGAGATGCTGATGCTCCCGGCCCGTCCCAGCGTTGATATCTCGCAGGGCAAGGGAACCGACAAGCTGGTCACGCTCAATGAAAGCAGTTCTCCCCGTCTTGTATGCCTTCCCAAGGAGGATCTGGTGGACACCGATTCCTATGCATACGAGACGGCCGCCAACTGTTCCATCAAACAGCAACCCGGAAGCAACATCCGCTTCTACGGACGCCTCATCAACGAGATGTGCAAGCAAATCATGGTGGACCCTCAGGTGTATGTCCCTTACGAGAAAAAGGATGACACCTTCTTCTTTACCGACCCTGTGGCGCCGGACTTTGTGGTAACCGTGCATGTGGTGTTCGAGACGGCCGAGGGAACCTTCCACTACTCCAAATGCTATATCCCCCGGATAGAGCTCATCGACCACAATACCGCCAAGAACAAGATTTCGGATATCCGGGCGTATTCGGAAAAGTGCCGGACGCAGCAGTCCACCGGTACGCTTTCCAACAATTCAGGCGTCCGGGTGTACAATCCGGACGGCAACAGGCTGGTGGAGAAGACCCTCCGCCTCTATGACAAAATCAAATAAAGGAAACTCGATATGACGATTAGCAAGTATCTGAAGTTAGCAGCACTCCTCCTGGTTGCAGCCGGTCTTTTCTCCGCCTGCAAAAAAGACCAGAATAAGCCCGAACACGAAAGGGTGACGTCCTTCGACGACCTCGCCTTCTTCCAGGATGCCTTCGTGGAAGTGGACGCTTCCGGCAATCTCGTCGCCCATTGCGTGGGCGAACCCATCTATACCGATGACCCCACCCACCTCTATATCGGCGTGGACGACCTGGAGGAAGCCCTCTCCTATTGGGACGACTGCCTGGCCCCGGACATCGTCCGTACCGTTTCCGTCTCCCACAATTACACCTACACGCTCACGGACTTGGAGGGGAAATCACAGGGAACGGTCAGTTTTGCCCTGGGCACAGGCGGCAGCGTGGCCGAAATTACCACCAACGCTCCCGGCCTCAAGCACTTCGACCGCGTAACTTTCCTGCTGAATTCAGCCTGGCCTTTCAACTCGGAGGCGGGGGAATACCTCCTGGGCGATGTACTCCGGTCGGATGTTACTGTGGGCGGAGACGGTATTCGTTATCAAAGTTATGATGTAGGTTTTGTCTGTGTACGCGAGAAGGGCAATGGGGTGAAACCCCTGTTCGTCGCCATCAGCAAGGAAGAATACGAGCCATCAAACGCATTACTGCTCCTTACGTCAGATTACTGCCCCGGTGAAGCAAAGGCCAAGAATATCGCCAAACTGCTTCAAACCGACTGGCCGTTTTTTGCCGCTTGCTTCGAAGATGCCGGACAAGGAAAACTTGAGAAGGATCGTTATTACTGGTTTGACGATCAAGACTGGATTTTTGTTGCTGAATACCAATATGCCATCAAGCTTTACGACGGCAGCATCGACAGATGGGATTTCATGTGGAGCTCCCCCAAAAAGAACGTCCTGCTGAAGATTGACTGGTTGAACTGATCCCGGTGTTTCCCGGCCGCATCGCTTTCTGCTTGCGGATGACTTGTTCACTGCTTAAACTTACGCATATTAATGGGTATTCGTCAATGAGACTGCCGGGGCATCCGTTTCAATTATGGATTGAGGAGATCTAAACAAAGCGGAGCCGCATCGTCTTGGATGCGGCTCCTTCTCCTTTTTAAAGTGCTAAGTTGTGAGTCTTGGCCACGCATAGCACTGTTTTCATTTGCAAATATACAAAGACTTTCTGAAGCGCCAAATACTATTTTAAACCAGAGGCAATTGTTATGGCACTATACAGCGCATCATCGTCTTTGCAGCTATCAATCAATAACGTCATTTCGTGTCTTAAATCTTCAAGCCGATTCTTGGAAACAACACCTGTCAAGTATTTGATCACAGCGACTGCACCACATAGGTTTGTCCTGTCCGGGATGGATGAAAAGTCTATGGGTCCCCTGGCGGTAAGTGCCTCGTTGGCTTTATAGTCAAATAAAACCCCGCCATGCGCGCAACGATTCCGCACTCTTCGAACCGAAGTCAGATAGTTGATAAAGGTGTTCATTGAACGAATCCCGTGCAGGTTACAGATATCAAGACGGGAGGTAACATTTGAGATTGCATTATAAAGATCAAGAATTTCACCTATCGTCATAAACTCCAGCGTTTTCCAAGCTGGGGCATATTTGCAGGAATGGTTGTGGTGATGCCACTTGATGTACGGAGAAAGGCGTACCCGGTTATATATTTCGTCAAAGCAACGGCAATAGCTTGGAGAAACAATCCCGTCGTCCACAAACCATGTCTCTTTGTTGCGATGCTTGGCCGACATATAATTGACAATCGATGTCCGTAGGTGAATCTCGATCCGGCTGATGTATTTGAGA
>Ga0310696_10011192_pt1 | contig 10243 bp, 7 predicted proteins | sample AusTroGonzalo_MG_4_FD_203885 | JGI IMG/M metagenome (GOLD analysis project Ga0310696, IMG submission 203885) | Bovine rumen microbial communities from tropical cattle in Woodstock, Queensland, Australia - Gonzalo_02 (v2) (version 2) | ecosystem: Host-associated > Mammals > Digestive system >... | reverse complement strand
CGGTGACCAGCATCATGTCCGAGGCGTTCTTCGGGTCAGAGAGCAGCAGGTCCAGCTCCTTCAGCCGTTGCTCCATGCGGGCGATTTTCTTCTCCGATTCCTCAACGTCCTTCTCGGCTTTCTTGAGTTGTTTTTGTTGTTCCTTGCGGGCAGCGTAGGCGTTTTCTTTGGGGAGTGAAGGGGGAGTGATGGGGGAGTGAAAGGGAAGTGAAGGGGACTTTACCTTTTCTGATTGCATGACATTCGTCCCTTTCACTCCCCTTTCACTTCCATTCACTCCCCCTTCACTCCCCTTGTCTGAGGAGGCTTGCAGCCAGTCATAAATTCCTCCCAAATGTTCCCTCACTCGTCCGCCTCCGAACTCGAAGACCTTGGTGACCAAGCCGTCGAGGAACTCACGGTCGTGGCTGACGATGATGGCCGTACCGTCGAAGGCGCGAATGGCCTCCTTCAGCACGTCCTTCGAGGGCATGTCGAGGTGGTTGGTCGGCTCGTCGAGGATAAGCAGGTTTACTGGCTCAAGCAACAGGCGAATCATGGCCAGACGACTGCGCTCACCACCGCTCAATACAAGCACCTTCTTGTCGGCAGCCTCTCCACCGAACATGAACGCACCGAGGATGTCGTTGATACGCAGACGAATCTCGCCACGCGCCACGCGGTCAATCGTGTCGCGCACCGTCAGGCTCTCGTCGAGCAGCTGTGCCTGGTTCTGGGCGAAGTAGCCTATCTGAACGTTATGGCCAATCTTCAGCTTGCCGTCGAAGGGAATCTCATCCATGATGCACTTCACCAACGTTGACTTTCCCTCGCCGTTCTTTCCCACAAAGGCCACTTTCTCGCCACGCTTGATAGTAAGGTTCACGTTAGCAAACACATTGTGCTCGCCATAACTCTTCGCCACCTCGTCGCAGATGACGGGGTAGTCGCCACTTCTAAGACAGGGCGGGAACTTCAGGTGCATGGCCGAGTTATCGACCTCGTCGACCTCGATGGGCACGATTTTCTCCAGCTGCTTCACCTTCTGCTGCACCTGCACGGCCTTCGTGGCCTTGTAGCGGAAACGCTCGATGAAGTCCTTCATCTCGGCGATTTCCTTCTGCTGGTTCTCGTAGGCCCGCAGCTGCTGTTCGCGGCGCTCCTTGCGCAGCGTGACGTACTCATTATATTTTACCCGATAATCGATAACCCGTCCGCAAGAGATTTCCAACGTACGGTTCGACACATTATTTATAAAGGCACGGTCGTGGCTGACGAGCACCACTGCCCCACTCCACTGTGCGAGCAGCTGCTCCAGCCACTGAATGGACTCAATGTCGAGGTGGTTTGTCGGCTCGTCGAGCAACAACACGTCGGGTCTCCTGAGCAGAATCTTGGCCAGCTCAATACGCATGCGCCAGCCGCCGGAGAACTCCCGTGTGGGGCGCTCAAAGTCGGTACGCAAGAATCCCAGACCCATGAGCGTACGCTCCAGCTCGGCCTCCTGACTCTCAGCACCCGCCATGAGCAACCGCTCATGCTCGTTGGTGTAGCGTTCCACGAGAGCCATATACTCCTCGCTCTCGTAGTCGGTGCGCTCACTCATCTGACGCTGCAGCCGCTCTACGCGATCCTTCAGCTGTGCCGTATCGGCGAAGGCTTTCTGTGCCTCCTCGCGCACGGTCGTGGAGTCCTGCAGGTTCATCACCTGCGGCAGGTAACCTATGGTGGTGTCTTGTGCCGTGGCAACGGTGCCGCTCGTTGGGTGCTCCAGGCCACACAGTATCTTCAACAAGGTACTCTTTCCCGCCCCGTTCTTGCCCACCAAGGCGATGCGGTCGCGGTCGTTGATGACGAAGCTAGCCTCGGCAAATAGCGGCTTAACGCCGAACTCCACCTTTAAGTTTTCTACCGAAATCATTATTTTGTTACAGGACGCACACTAAGTCCTGCAGCGATATCCTTGTAAGTAATCACCTTGAAGGGCGAGGAATTGGTGATGTACAGGCAGTAAGCACGATAGGAATAGTTCATGTCTACGGAAGACGACCAGTAGTAGCCAGTCGTTCCCACGCCATCTTCAGTAGCACCTCCAAACCACATGCCAGCGGCTGGCAGGAAAATGGAGCCTCCGTTGCTGCCAGTGAACTTCATGCCATTCATACCGTTCTGTGTCGTCCATACAGCCGTCGTGTTCTCGTAGAGTTCCCTGAATTGTTCAAACGTGGGTGTGTACCACTGTGTGTTCACGTTGAGCGTGGCGGCGTCATAGGCCGTCTTGCAAATGCTGAGGCCAATGTCATGACAAGAGTATAAATCACCGTCACAATGGACGTATGATGCCCATGTGTATTCATCCTTCGGCTTTATCTCACCCCAGGCGAAGTAGTCGCCAGTGCCTTCCGGGAGCAAGGCACCGACGTTGCAGCAAGCCCATTTCGTTTTACTGGGAAGTCCGAGGTCAATCAGGTGTGGATGGTCACCGTTAGGACACTGTTTGTAAGCCAATTCAGAGCTTTCCTCGCCAGACATGATGTCGATGACGGCAGCGATGTCGGCCACGTCGATGGCACCATCGCTGTTCACGTCGCCACGCTTACCACCTCCCTTGAAGTCGATGCTACGAATGTCGCTTCGTTCATACTGCACGGTGTTGCCGTCGGGCATGGTGACGACGGTCAGATCGCCAATGAAGGCCATTCTAAACTTGCTGTTCATTTCTATGTCCAGGACACTGCCGTCGGACAGGTGCAACACCAGGATTTGCGCGTCGGCCGTCTGGCAGCCGATAACGGCCATCAACATGAAGATGGCACGTAGTAGTAATTGTTTAGTTTTCATAAGCTTATAAATTATTTACCAGCAAACATTTCGGTGTGCTGGCGGATTAGTTCTTCGTCATTAAAGTAGTCGATGCGCATGGCGCGGCGCACCTCATCCATGGTCTGCGCACCCACCTCACGGGCCTGTTCGGTGCCCTTGCGCAACATGTTGTAGACCTCGGGGATGTCCTTCTCAAACTCATGGCGACGCTCACGCATGGGAGCGAGGAACTTGTTGAGCACCTCGTTGAGGAACTTCTTACACTTCATGTCGCCCAGTCCGCCGCGACGGTAGTGGTCCTTCAGCTCGTCAAGGTTCTGGTATTCGGGCCAGAAGGCGGCGAAGTCCTCGTCGCAGGAGAAGGCATCAAGATAAGTGAACACGGCGTTGCCCTCCACGTGGCCGGGGTCGGAGACGTTCAGGTGAAGCGGGTCGGTGTACATCGAGCGCACCTTCTGCCACACCTCGTCAGCTGTATCAGAGAGGTAGATGCAGTTGCCCAGGCTCTTCGACATCTTCTCCTTGCCGTCGGTGCCGGGCAGACGGCGTGCCGTCATGTTCTCGGGCAGCATTATCTGCGGCTCCACAAGCACGGGAGCGTAAATATTATTAAAGCGGTTCACCAGCTCGCGCGTCACCTCCAGCATCGGCTCCTGGTCTTCGCCGGCGGGCACAACGGTGCTCTTGAACAGCGCAATATCGGCAGCCTGACTCACGGGGTAGCAGAAGAATCCCAGGGGGATGCTCTCGCCCTCGAAGCCGCGCATCTTGATTTCCGTCTTCACCGTGGGGTTGCGCTGCACGCGGCTCACGGAGATGAGGTTCATGAAATAGGTGGTCAGCTCGGCCAGTTCGGGTATGTGGCTCTGAATGAAGAGTGTGCACTTCTCCGGGTCGAGACCGGCGGCGAGCCAGTCGAGGGCTACCTGGATAATGCTCTGGCGCAGTTTCTCGGGATTATCGGCATTGTCGGTGAGGGCCTGCACGTCGGCCATGAATACAAACATGCGGTCGTAGCCGCCAGCGTTCTGAAGTTCTACACGACGCTGCAGCGAGCCTACATAGTGGCCTAGGTGCAACTTACCAGTGGGACGGTCGCCCGTCAGGATTACTTTCATGATTTGACTATTTGACTATTTACTATTTGACTATTTAGTATAGATTGGGGTGCAAAGGTACTAATAATCAGCCGAATATTTTGCCAACCAAAACCCGAAATAACATTTTTTAATGTAAAAGCCGGGAAAGATTCCCGACAAACTTTTCCACCGTTTTCTTTGCCGTTTGCAGGAATTATCGTAATTTTGCACCCACTTTTATGGAGCGCGGGCGTCCCCGCCCGCACAATTATGAACGAAGCAAAGATTATCAACGACCCGGTATTCGGGTTCATCAAGATTCCGCGAGGGCCACTCTACGACATTGTGCGCCACCCGCTGTTCCAGCGTCTGAACCGTATCAACCAGCTAGGCCTGGCCTCGGTAGTCTATCCCGGTGCCCGCCATACCCGCTTCCAGCACTCACTGGGAGCCTTTTATCTGATGAGCGAGGCCATCTTCTCGCTGCAGCAGAAGGGACTCTTCATCTTCGACTCTGAGGCCGAGGCCGTGGAGGCCGCCATCCTGATGCACGACATTGGCCACGGCCCGTTCTCACACGTGCTGGAGAACACGCTCATCAGCGGCATCAGCCACGAGGACATCTCGCTGATGATGATGGAGCGCATCAACCACGACCTGGGTCAGCAGCTGGGCATGGCCATCGCCATCTTCCGCGATCAGTACCCCAAGCGGTTCCTCCACCAGCTCATCTCCAGCCAGCTCGACATGGACCGCCTGGACTACCTGCGCCGCGACTCGTTCTTCACGGGTGTCACCGAAGGAAACATCGGGTCGGCACGCATCATCAAGATGCTCAATGTGGTAGACGACCGCCTCGTCGTAGAGCAGAAGGGAATCTACTCCATCGAGACCTACCTCACGTCACGCCGCCTGATGTACTGGCAAGTGTACATGCACAAGACGGCGGTGGCCTACGAGAAAGTGCTGGTGAACGTGCTCACACGGGCCAAGGATCTCGCCCGTCAGGGGCGTGACATCTTCGCCTCGCCGTCGCTGAAGTACTTCCTGCAGAACGACGTGAACCACCAGTGGTTCGACACCCACGAGGCGGAGGCCCTGCAGATGTACAGCGACCTCGACGACTCCGACATCTGGAGCGCGCTGAAGGTGTGGCGCCACAACGACGACAAGATTCTCTCCACCCTGGCCACCGACATGCTCGACCGCAACATCTTTAGATGTACCGTCAGTGAGGAGCCCTTCACCGAGGCCGACGTCGCCGAGAAGGCAGAGCACATCGCCACCGCCATGAACATCAGCCAGGCCGATGCCCGTCGCTACATGATGAGCCTGGGCACCATGCAGAAGGATATGTACTCTGTCGACGACGACTCGATAGACATCCTCTATAAGGACGGCACCATCCGCAACATCCTCGATGCCTCGGAAATCCTCAACGTCCAGCTGCTATCGCGCAAAGTCCGCAAGTATTACCTCTGCTACCACCGAGTGTAATTCGTGCAATTCGTCTAATTCGTGCAATTCGTGTAATTCGTTGTTGAAAATGAAACGCTATTATTTCGTATTCTGCAAAGACAGCCTGTTGCTGGAGCAGCGTCCCGACGGCACCTGCACCGTTCCCCTGTGCGAGGAGCCGCCCACGGAGGTGAAGCCCTGGACCACCATCATCAATGTCACCCCCATGGCCGACGGCACCCCCGTCTGTACCTACGCCGTCGACAATGTGCCCACCCCCACCCCAGCAGGGCCAGACTCCCGTGTCAGCCCGCCCACGGAGCGCAGCCAACTCTCAACTCTCAACTCTCAACTCTCAACTCTCAACTCTCAACTCTCAACTCTCCTTCCTCTCCGCCAGAGCTACTACCACCTTCCCGAACCCCTCTATCTAAAGGCCGGGAAGTGTTTCGAGCTGCTCTACTGGGATCACAACACCCGCTTCTGTGGTGTCTGCGGTGGGCCGATGAAGTTCCACACCGACATCTCGAAGCGCTGCGAGCATTGCGGCAAAGAGGTGTGGCCCCAGCTGGCCACCGCCGTCATCGTGCTCATACACCGTGGCCCCGACGAAGTCCTGTTAGCCCGTGGCCGCAGCTTCCACCGTGACTTCTTCGGCCTCATCGCCGGATTTGTGGAGACGGGCGAGACCCTCGAAGAGGCCGTCCGCCGCGAGGTGCGCGAAGAAACAGGCCTCAGCATCCGCAACATCCGTTACTTCGACTCCCAGCCCTGGCCCTATCCCTGCGGACTCATGGTGGGATTCAATGCCGACTACGACAGCGGCGAGCTCCACCTACAGCGCGAGGAGCTGAAGAAGGCTGGATGGTTCCATCGCGACCACCTGCCCAACCTGCCCGAGAAACTCTCCATCGCCCGACGACTCATAGACAACTGGCTAGGGGAAGATGCTTAGCTGGCACATTGATATATATGGAGACATTCATACTATTCCCGAAAAATTAGACAGGGTTGTTTGGTAGTGTGAAATATTCTTTGTAATTTTGCAGCCGAAATTGACTAGACCCGTATGTATTACAATATTTTCAAAGGACTGGGCATCGCCCTTGTCACTCCCTTCCAGCAGGACGGGCAGGTTGACTATGAGGCTCTTATGCGCCTCGTGGACTATCAGCTGAACAATGGTGCCGACTTCTTCTGCATCCTGGCCACCACAGGCGAGACCCCCACGCTTACACCCACAGAGAAACAACGTATCAAAGACCTTGTCGTAGAGAAGGTGCAGGGCCGCGTGCCCATCCTGATGGGTTGCGGAGGCTACAACACCGCCGCCGTGGTGGAGGAGCTGAAGAACGGCGACTTCAAGGGCATTGATGGTGTGCTCAGCGTCTGCCCCTATTACAACAAGCCGTCGCAGGAAGGTCTTTATCAGCATTTCAAGGCCATCGCCGCCGCCACACAGTTGCCCGTAGTGCTCTACAACGTGCCCGGCCGGACAGGTGTGAACATGAAGGCGGAGACAACTGTACGCCTGGCCCGCGACTGCCAGAACATCGTGGCCATCAAGGAGGCCAGCGGCAACCTGGAGCAGGTAGACGAGATTATCAAGAACAAGCCGCGCGACTTTGACGTCATCTCCGGCGATGACTCCCTGACATTCCCCATGGTTTCATGTGGCGCAGTAGGGGTTATCAGCGTCATTGGCAACGCCCTGCCCAAGGAGTTCTCAAAAATGATTCGGCTACAGATGCGTGGTGAGTACGACCCTGCGCGGAAGATTCACCACCGCTTCACAGACCTTTTCTCGCTGCTCTTCGTCGACGGCAACCCCGCCGGCGTGAAGGCGATGCTCCATGAGATGGGTTTCATCGAGAACGTGCTGCGTCTGCCTCTCGTTCCCACCCGCATCTCCACAAAGCAGCGCATGAGCGAACTGCTTAGGGAGCTGAAAATCTAGATTTTTTAATGTATCCTTCAATCCGCAGCGATAAAAGATTAATGAACAGGGTTCTTAGTTGGACGTTCGTTGCTGTCATCACTCTTTGCGCCTTCATTCTGACAGGGTGCTCGACAGACAACGAAGAAAATACGGTTGCTACACAGGAGTACACGGGTGTGCCACTGATCATCCTCGACACCGACATAGCTTCCTCCACCGACGACCTCTTCACGCTGGAGTTGCTCTATGACTATCAGCAGCAGGGACGGTGCAAGCTGCTCGGCGTGGTGGTGGACCGCGAGGGCGAGGACTGCGCCGCCTGTGCCGATGTGATGAATATGTATTTCAATCACGGCGAAGTGCCCATAGGCTTGGAGCGCGATGGCATCAAGAACCCGGCGGTATGGATCGACTACAAGGCGCTGCCCACCTACACGAAAGCCGACGGCACACCTATGTTCGCCCACAGCATCGACGACTACTCGGCGCTGCCCGACGGCTGGCAGCTCTACCGCCGTCTGCTCGCCGCGCAGCCCGACCACTCGGTGAGCATCTGCTCCATCGGCTTCACTTCCTGCCTCGCCCAGTTGCTGGAGTCCGTCGGCGACGCCAATTCCCCGCTGTCGGGCGTGGAGCTGGTGCGACGCAAGGTGAAGTGCCTTTACATCCAGGGCGGCTCCTACGGCCTGTCACCCGAGCCCGACTACAACTTCCTTCAGGGCATTGGCTTTGCCAAGACGCTCTTCCGCCTCTGGCCCTCCGACGTCGACATCATCTTCAGCCCCATGGAGACGGGCAACGGCATCGAGTACTTGCCTGTGCAGGTCATCAGCGATGTCTCATGGACCGACTATCACCCCATCAAGCAAGTCTATATGACCTGCAACTGCAACACCGGCCAGAAGATGTGGGACCCGCTGACCGTCATCAACGCCGTGGAGGGCGACGGCCTCTTCTCGCTGACTGAGCGCGGCAACGTGGTGCTCAACGACGACGGGGCGGCCTACTTCACCCTTTCGGCCACGGGAAACAGCCGTGTACAAATACCCGGCGACGACGCCTGGTGCTCCGCCATGCTGGAGAAAATCCGCAACGTGAACAAGGTACATTAAGAAATTAACTGACTCGCCCGCCTCCATGCAGATACTCAGGATGCGGGCGAGTTCATAATATGTTGACAAGACAGCCATAATAGCCACCACACACCATGCTCGTTTTTCTGCCGTTATTTCTATTTTTCCATATCATCTAATTAATTAACAGCACCCAGTGACCTGCACTTGTATTGCCCTCTCGAACCAAAACGCCCATCTTTTGCATGGCAGAAAGGTCACGTTCAACGGTTCTCTTAACTACCGACAAAACTACCGACATTTGCTGCGTGGAAATAAAAGGGTTCTCTTTAATCAAATTGACTATATCTTTCTGTCTTTCAGTTAATTGAACTACCGACAAACTACCGACATTACTGGTGACATCACTACCGACATTACTGGTGACATCACTGGTGACATCACGCCCTTTTTGTATCGCCAAGAACCGCTCTCGTTTGACGGTTGCCATGAATCCGCCACGCACCTCCTCAAACACGGGCATCTCTAGATTCTCGGCTTTGAAGGCATCGTGAATCTTCTCGTAACCACGGCCCCACGCCTCTATGAATCCTGCCAAATAGAACACGTTTGCAATAAGTTTGTTGCGGGGACGAGACTCATGGCGCTTAAACAGTGTCTTAACCGTGAAATTGGCGGGCAGGGTACCGTCGTTCCACAGTGTAATGGAATCGCCGTACACCCTCATCTGTGTAAAAGTGCCCGTATAGTTTTTGTGGACTATCGAGTTACAGACCATCTCCCTCAGCGCGTCCTCTGGAATCTCCAACGGTTCTTTGCGTCTCAGGCCTTCATAATGAATCGGCGACACCAGATATTTGGTTCTCAGCGTGTCGATAACCGTGTCTGGCATCATGATCAGCGGGCATACAATCCTGTCTTGAAGTATCAGGTCTGCGTCGCTATAGCCGAACCGCCCGATGCGGAAAGCCACCGACAGGTTCCATCGCTCCACGTCCTTGCCGAAAAGCAACAGCGCAGCCATCGTCAACAAACCGCTTTTCTCATCTATCAGATGCAGTTTGCGGAGTAACTGCTCCATGCTGTCCTTTCTGGCTGAAGCGCTGATACGCCCTTCCTCGATGGCCGCATCAAGGAAATACTTCACTGCCGAACGGTCAATGTCCTTCATCGTGGCAGCAGGCACCGTCGTCGCGTCCCAGGTCACGTTCAGCTTACGCATCAGGAAGTCTGTCAATGACGGCCCCGTCAGTTCCTGCATCGTACTGCCAGAGCGATAGTAATACTTCCCTTTGTAACTGATGGGCACATTGCTTGGCTCTATCACCGCTTCGATATATTCCAGTCCGTCCTGCTCGTGTAGGTTCACGTCCGCGACGATGCCCATGGCATTGACTATCTTGTTCGGAATATCCTCCTTACTGGTTTAAAAGGTGTGTTTCATGATAACAATAATAACGGAAACAAATTGTTTCCATGGGAGAAACAGTTTGTTTCTCCCATGGAAACTATTAGTTTCCTCCGTTTTTACTATGGGGAACTGCCGTTCTGATGACGAGAGAGAACGGCTATGATGGTAGGAGAAAGGTAAGGAAAGCAGGAATTATGACGGTTATATGACGGCTGTATGATGGCTTCAGAAGCAAGCCATCATAGGATAATCATCTGGTATTCTGCAAGTTAATACCAAAGATGATGGCTGACGGCACTTTTTAAGATTTTTAGTGAGTAAAGTCGGTTAGATTGACTTAATTAAATAATGATAAGATATTTGGCCGTTACGGGAATTATCCGTATCTTTCCTCTATAAATGGGAAACAAATTGCCCCGCCGAAGTAACTAACCCCGCCTGAATTTCCGACGTAGGCACATGGCGGCCTATACACGGCCTT
>Ga0310696_10011191_pt1 | contig 10243 bp, 14 predicted proteins | sample AusTroGonzalo_MG_4_FD_203885 | JGI IMG/M metagenome (GOLD analysis project Ga0310696, IMG submission 203885) | Bovine rumen microbial communities from tropical cattle in Woodstock, Queensland, Australia - Gonzalo_02 (v2) (version 2) | ecosystem: Host-associated > Mammals > Digestive system >... | reverse complement strand
TGTAGATACATCTCGCAAAATCGACCACTCGGGTCAAAAAAATATATATAGGCTTCAATAGGGTCGCTCCCGAACAGCACAATGCCTAGTGCCTTTGAAGCCTTATATAATAGGCATCTTACAAAGGCAGGTAAGAATATGAAAACAGAAAAAAGAATTTGTGAATTTTGTGGAAAAGAATTTATTGATAATTCTATTTCATGCCCACGCAAGTATTGTTCAATCCTATGCAGAAATAGAGCTCGAAATGTAAGGAAAGGTGCAACGAAACTGCATCAAGAGGTCGAAAAGCAATGTATAGTTTGTGGGAAAACGTTCACAACATTTATTCTTCACAAAAAAACTTGCTCTGATGAATGCTCTAAAATAAATCGTAATAAAAGAAAAAGAAAACCATATACAGAAGAGCAAAAACAAAAACGAAAAGAAAAAGACCGTCAAAGGTATTTGAAAAAACATCCCGGTGCACGTACTCAAGAAGAAATCTCAGAATGTAAGCGTTTACGAGATTTAAAAGAAGCTACGGAAAGGGAACGCAGAAAAAAAGAATACGAAAGAAAACAGCAAGAAAGAGCGGAAATTTGTGCTAAAAAAGAAGCACAAAAACAAGCAAATATTGCTTATTGGCAGAAGTATGAAGATGAACATGAATGTTTTTTGTGTGGTAAGAAATTTATAGCACATTATCCTTTAAAAAAATACTGTTCTACTACTTGCGCAAAGAAAAATTCTAGGGTTAGAGATAGCCGACATAGATACAAAAACATAACCGTTGACAAAGGGATTACACTTCCGAAGTTAGCAAAGAGAGACCACAATCAATGTAAGATTTGTGGCCTTTTTGTTGATTGGAATGATTTTATTGAGACTGATAAAACCAAAATATGCGGGGATATGTACCCGAGCATAGATCATATAAAGCCGATTTCATTAGGTGGCTTACATTCTTGGGATAATGTGCAATTAGCACATAGAAAATGCAACTCAGGCAAAAGCAATAATTATGTGGGGTAAATGTCAGCATGAATTATTACGGAATTACATATTTGCAAAACAGACTGAATGCAAAACGTATACGGGTGTTATCCCGGTACGTGTTCTATGAAATGAAGAACATAACGTTTGATTTTGGCATATCATCCCCGCCGGAACTGAAGTATTGGAATAGCGTGATCGGATGGTGTGCGAAGGCTGTTGATAGCTTGGCCGACAGGTTGGATTTCTACGGGTTCAGAGATGACGTGTTTGACCTGGGCGGGATCTACGACATGAACAACAGGGATGTTCTGTTTGATTCGGCTATACTCGGCGCTTTGATTTCATCGTGTGATTTTATTTACATCAGCGAAGATGAAACAGGATTTCCGAGATTACAAGTAATTGATGGCGGCAATGCCACAGGCATTATTGATCCGATAACCGGAATGCTCAATGAAGGCTACGCAGTTATTGAACGGGATCAATACGGGAACGTAACGAAGGAAGCATATTTTACATACGAATACACGGCATATTATGAGGGTGGCTATTTGGTTGATGTAAGAACGAATAAGGCGCCGTATCCTTGTTTGGTTCCTGTCATCTTCCGGCCGGATGCTGTAAGGCCGTTTGGTCATTCAAGGATATCACGTGCTTGCATGGCTATTGTCGGGAGCGCATTGCGAACAATTAAGCGGTCAGAAATATCGGCAGAATTTTATTCATTCCCGCAGAAATGGGTAACAGGTGTTGACCAGAGCGCGGAGCAGATGGATAAATGGACGGCTGCTATGTCGGCAATGATGAAATTCTCGCTTGGTGAAGACGGACAAGACCATGTTAAACTCGGACAGTTCACGCAACAGAGCATGACCCCGCATGTTGAACAGCTCCGGATGTTTGCATCGCTGTTTGCCGGAGAAGTTGGCTTGACGCTTGATGATTTGGGATTTCCGCAGACTAATCCGGCAAGTTATGACGCGATCAAGGCGAGCCACGAGAGCTTGCGCCTGACCGCGAAGAAAGCGCAGAAAAGTTTCAGCACAGGGTTGATGAATGCGGGATTTTTGGCGGCATGTATCAGAGACAATATGAAATATCAGAGGTCACAGCTGGCATATACGGTTCCGGTATGGACCCCTGTTTTCCCTGCTGATGTATCAATGCTTGGTGCAATCGGTGATGCTATCGGCAAGATAAATATGGTATATTCCGATTATCTGACAGAAGATAAGATTTATGAATTAACAGGGATATAAGCTTTCCGTGGCTTTAAACGGGGAAAGGAAAGTTAATAATGGCAGCTGATGTTGTTCCGGGTTTATTGGCGGACATTGAAACCGCTTTTAATACTCACAACTTAAATGATCGGCAGTTGTCTAGGATCACGAAGAGGATCCGCGACGGAACCGCAACACTTGCAGATGGTCATGCTTATGCGGTGCAGATCGGGAAAAACTCATCGAAGGCATTACAGGATGTTTTGACAGAGTCAAATCTTCCTGATGGCAAGCTATATTACAACATAGCCACGCGAACGGTTGTGCCAACGCTTGAGAATAACCAGAAGCTCATCAATGATGCGGCATCCGAGATACAGGGATTTGACGATGCTAAAAAGGGCCTTCACTTAAAGTCTGTGCAGCCGAATTTTCCAAAAGAACGGATAACAGGGCTGATTGATAAGATGACAGCGGAGGATTTAAACCTTGAAGAAGCGCTTGTATGGATAAAAGAGCCTATTGTTAATAATTCGGAGGCTTTTTTTGATGATTTTGTCAAGGAAAATGCTGATTTCAGGAATGGCGCAGGCTTAAAAACCAAAATCTCACGGGTTGCAGAGGCAACTTGCTGTAAATGGTGTGAAGAGCTTGAAGGTACGTGGGATTATGGTGACGCTCCGGAAGATATATACCGGCGACATGAATTTTGTCGATGTGTGGTTACGGTAACAAGCGAGCGCACAAGTCAGAATGCTTGGAGCAAAAAGCAGTGGGAAAGCTCAAGGGAAGAGATTGAGCGCCGCGAGAACACAAAGCCGTCTGTGATGAGTGCAAGGGAACGGCAGGAAATGCTTGACCGTCTGGAAAAGGACAGATCAGTAAAAAAAGTTATGGATGCAACCGGATTTGGTCGGCGTACAGCCGGTGAGATCGTGAACGGCGGCCCATCACTTATACAAAAGGAATTAGAAAAAGCAAGGAATCGACGGAGGTAGACATGAAAAAAGAAGGTTCACAGGAACCCTCTTTTACCAACGTTGAGTACAAGAAAAAACCTTTTAAGACAATAGGCAAGGAGGCAATAGAGCTTTACAAAAGCACAACACAGAAGCTGCTTAAATGGCAGGAAATACAGATAAATTGCATCATGGCCACTAATCCCGACGGATTATGGAAGCACATGGTTTACGGCTTATGTGTCAGCCGTAGAAATGGTAAAGGCGAGATACTTGCGGCACGTGAGTTTGATGGCATTATTAATCTTAATGAAAAGATATGCCATACGGCTCACAGAACCACAACTTCACATGATGCGTTCACCCGGCTTTATACTTTACTGAAGAAGGCCGGATATGAAGAACACTCACGGAAACAAAAAGTTATGCCGGAGCGTTCTTTTTTTGCGTCCAAACAATACGGCCTTGAACATATTGAGATCAGCGGCGGCGGGATCATAGATTTTCGCACCAGAACGAACAATGGCGGTCTGGGCGAAGGTTTTGACCTTCTCATCATAGATGAAGCGCAGGAATACACGACAAAGCAGGAATCAGCATTGATTTATACAGTCTCGGCTTCCCCAAACCCGCAGACAATCCTTGTTGGTACTCCTCCGACGGTTATATCCGGCGGTGATGTGTTTGTCAGACTTCGGGAAAGCGTTTATACAGGGAAGGCACCGGATACGGGTTGGGCTGAATGGTCCATATCAGAGCAAACGGAGGATATATCAGATGTTGAAACGTGGTACAAGTACAATCCGTCGCTCGGATCCATTCTGACAGAACGTAACATTCGCGGTGAACTTGCCGGAGATCCGCTTGATTTTAACATCCAGCGTCTAGGCTTGTGGGTATCCTACAATCAGAAATCTGCTATTTCAGAAACTGACTGGACGGAGATACAGACCACAGCAAAGCCGAAGTTAAAGGGTGATTTGTTCTTAGGCGTGAAATATGGGCGCGACGGTGCAAATGTCGCAATGAGCATTGCTTGTAAGACGGAAGATGGCCACATATTTGTTGAAACCATTGATTGTGTATCGGTCAGGGCCGGAAACAAATGGATGTTTGATTATTTCAAAAATCCGAAGGTCAAAAAAGTCGCGATTGATGGTGCAGGGTCACAACAGATCCTTGCAGATCAGATGAAGGATGCGGGATTTAAACTCAAACCGATACTTCCGGCGGTCCGTGAAATAGTTCTGGCCAACTCAATGTTTGAACAGGATCTGTATGCGAAGAAAATCACGCATAGTGGTCAAGAATCGTTAAAACAGGTAGTTACAAATTGCGAAAAGCGGCCCATTGGTTCAAATGGCGGGTTCGGGTATAAATCCCTAGTGGAAACATACGAAATTGCCATCATGGATTCAATGATACTTGCTTATTGGTTGTGCGTAACAGCAAAAGACACAGTTCCAAAACAATCTATCAGTTATTAGAGCTTCAGGGCTTTAATATATCAAAACTACGTTAACTCAACGGTAAAAGAGGAGAAATGATTATGGCAGAAGAATTTAAAACGATCGAGACACAGGAAGAGTTTGACAAGGCTATTCAGAAAAGATTAGCGCAGAAAGATAGGGAGGTTGCCGAAAGATACAAGGATTACATGGCTCCGGACGCAGTAACAGCTCTGAAGGAAGAGTATGAAAAGAAGCTTGCGGAAGCAAATGAGACTTTATCAAAGAAGACAGCTGAACAGGATCAGCTTGTGGCCGATTTAACAAAACGGGCAACAGCGGCAGAAGGTGATTTACTTAAAAGTCGTATTGCTCATGAATCCGGTGTTCCGTTTGAATTGGCGGGGCGGTTGGTTGGAAAGAATGAAGAAGAACTGAAGGCAGATGCCGAAAAGTTTGCATCATATCTGACCCCGAAAGCAGCTCCTCCGCTTCATACGAACGATCCCGGAAATAATGCAAACGCTGGGATGGCTTCATTGCTTACTCAGCTTAATCAACAGTTCCAGAATTAAGGAGGAATAATATGGGTTCTACATTACAGAGAGGTGTGCTTTTCACTCCTCAGCAGACAAATGAGCTTTTTTCACTTGTAAGGGGTAAATCTTCCCTTGCTAAACTTTCAGGATCAGAGCCTATGCCTTTTAACGGCAAGGACGTATTCACATTCAATCTCGACAGCGAAGTAAACCTTGTTGGCGAGTCAGCAGCTAAGTCAAATGGCGGCGGCACAGTTGCAAGTGTATCAATGCAGCCTGTTAAGATCGAATATGGCCTTCGTGTATCTGATGAGTTCAAGTATGGATCAGAGGAAATCAAACTTCAGTATCTTACCGCTTTTTCAGATGGTTTTGCAAAGAAGGTTGCAAGAGGCCTTGATATCATGGCTCTTCATGGTGTTAATCCTCGTACAGGATCTTCGGCAAGTGTTCTTTCTGATAAGAACTTTGATGCAGTTGTAACGAACAAGGTTGAGTTTGACGAAGCGAACATCAATAACAACATTGAAACCGCAATCGGAATGGTTGAGGCTGCTGAACACGATGTAACAGGTATGCTCATGGCGCCGGCATGTAAGAATGCACTTGCAGCACTTAAAACAGGTACAGGCTTTAATACTCCGCTTTATCCTGAACTTGCATGGGGATCTGTACCCGGAACGCTTAACGGCCTTCCTATCGACAGCAACAGCACCGTTTCATTTGGCAGCAATGCTGATAGAGCTATCGTAGGTAACTTCCGTGACTACTTCAAATGGGGCTTCAGCAAGAACATCATGATTGAGGTTATTGAATATGGCGATCCTGATAACACAGGCCGCGATCTGAAGGGTCACAACGAAGTATATCTTCGTGGCGAAACATACATCGGCTGGGGCATCATCATTCCCGGAGCATTCGCGAAGATCCGCGACGAAGACCCTGCATCCGTATAAGGAGGAAATTTATGCGGTATCGAAACACAAAAACAGGGCTTATTCTTACAACTGATTGCCGCATAAGCGGTGAAGACTTTGAGGAGATCAAGGCAGAAGTAAAGCCGCAGACGGCTCCAAAAGAAGAAACGAAGGCGGTTGTTAAAGAAACAAAGCCCAAAACAACAACGAAGAGGGCGAAAAAATGAGTGAACGTTCATCATTCGCTACGGTTAATGACATCGCGACACTTTGGCGCCCTTTGGCGGCTTCAGAACTTGAGCGGGCGGAGGCATTGCTTCCGCTCGTTTCTGATGAGCTTCGCATGATGGCGGTTGGTGTTGGAAAAGACATTGACGCTATGATTGCGGCATCGGAGCCGTATGCAAGTGTTGTGAAAATCGTTACCGTAGACGTGGTAAGCCGGGTATTAAGGCAGTCAACAGAAGGTGACGCAATGACGCAGGAAAGTCAATCTGCTCTTGGCTATTCATGGAGCGGCACATATGCTGTTCCAGGCGGCGGAATTGCAAATGCCATTATGAAAAATGACCTGAAAAAGCTCGGCCTTGCCAACCAGCAATATGGCAGTGTCTATTTATGGGAAGGACCCAAAAACAATGATTAAGGGTGTTACAGTTCGACTTGTAAAAAAGACCTTAAAAGAGACAAACGCATTTGGAGAGCCTATTTATACCGAAGAGCTTGTGGATGTTGAGGATGTCCTTGTCGGTGAGCCATCCTCTGATGATGTGGTTAACACTATACAGCTTTACGGCAAGCATGTGGCCTATACATTGGCAATTCCGAAGGGCGATGTCAATGAATGGGTTGATACAGAGGTTATTTTGCCAGCTCCGTTTGAGGGCCGATATTTAACTATCGGATACCCGACATCAGGAATTGACGCAAATATACCGCTCCGATGGAATAAAAAGGTTAAGGTTGAACGCTATGGCTAATTCTGTGAAGTTTAAATTGAATTTGCCGGGGCTTAATGAGCTTATGAAGTCGCAGGAAATGCAAGATGCACTTCTGGAAGCGGGCAAAGCAGTGGCAACGGCAGCGGGATCGGAATATGAAGCGGGAGTCCATACAATAAATTGGATTGCCGTATCAAATGTCTATCCTTCCACAGAAGCGGCGCACCGTGAAAATATGAAAAACAATACGCTCTTGCAGGCACTTGGGAGCGTAGGGTTAAGGATGACAAAAAATGATTGAAGGAACAATTTTAACAGCTTTAAACGGAATATTAACCGATAAGGCTTATATCAGTGTGCCCGAAGTAAAGCCGGACAGGTTTTATGTCATTCAAAAAACAGGCAGCACGTTTACAGACAAAGTAAAAACCGCAACATTAGTGATTCAGAGTTATGCTCCGACCATGTACGATGCTTCCGACATGAATGAACTTATGAAAACGGCAATGCTTGGGCTTATAAGCCGTCCCGACATTTCATCTGTCAAACTTAATTCGGATTACAACTACACAGATACAACGGAGAAAACGTGCCGTTATCAGGCCGTTTTTGTCGTAACTTATTTTGACTAAGGAGGCAAACTATGGGTAATAATGCAACATTTGTTAGTACCGGTAAGCCTGGCAGCGCAGGAGCGGTGTTCAGAGCGCCTAAGGGAACAACGGCACCGACTGATGCAACAACAGCGCTTGCAAGTGCTTTCAAATGCCTCGGTCACGTTTCAGAAGACGGCCTTGAGAATGCCAATGATCTGGAAGTGTCCGAGATAAAAGTATGGGGAGGATTGATCGTATATCGTTCGCTTAATTCTCTTAATGATACGTTTTCGCTTAAACTTCTGGAAAGCGAAAACCCCGAGACATTAAAGGCTGTTTATGGGGCCTCTAATGTAACTGTTGATGGATCCGGCAATATCACAGTCAATGTTAAGGCCGACGATCCGGAAGAGGGCGTATGGGTATTTGAAACCCGGCTTAGGAATGGATTAGCAAAAAGGATTGTTATTCCGGATGGAGCCATTACAGCCAGAGATCCTATCACGTACAACGACACGGATGCTATTGCTTACGGTATCACAGTCAGCGCATATCCGGATTCAAACGGGAAAACACACACGGAGCATATAGGATCTCCGGATGCTTCTGTATAAGAGGTGAAATATGACAAAAGGAACAACAAAAAGCGGGATTTCATTCAGAATAGATGAGCGGGTCAAGGATGATGTCAGGCTTCTGTATATACTTACAAAGATACAACAGCCGGACGTTGACCCTATGGACGCATCAAACCTTCTTATGTCGCTGCTTAACATCATATTCGGCAACGAAGAAGGCGCATTTACGTTCATGAATGAGGTTGCAAATCATAACAAAGGTGTATGTGACACCAAAACCATGATGAAGGAGTTGAATGAGATTCTTGAGGCTTGCCGGATAAAAAACTCCTCATCCTCGCACAAATCATCATCCAGTGCGAGGAAGAGTTGAAATGCGATCTTGCTGAAACCTATCATTTGTTCCTACCCAACTTTTTCGAGCTGCCAGAGGGATACCCACCATCCTTCGTGGCAGCTCTTACTTTGGGTTTACATGAAGATTCAAGGGTAAAAAAGAAGTTATCAAAACAAAAGTTAAGCTTGGATGAAATGCTTCTGGCCGTTATTGCGGACCGTTTAAATGTTCTTGTATGGCAAAACACAAAAGATGGTCACAAGGGACGAAATCAGCCTAAGAGCATATTGAAAGAGCTTACAGAAGACAAGCAAAAAGAAGAATTATACGTATTTGACACTCCGGAAGATTTTGATGAGTGGTATGAAAAGTCGAGGACCTAAATATGTCAGAGATCGGAACCGCTTATGTGCTCATAGAGCCAACAGCACAAGGTATTAGTGGGAAAATTGAAAAAGAGATGGGTGGAGTTGGCGCGACAAGTGGTGCGTCATTTTCCAAAGGTTTTAGTGGCGCGTTAAAGGGTGCCGGAGTTGCGGTTGCTGCCACAGGTGCCGCAGTCGGAGCTATGGGCGCAAAATTGGTATCATCAGCAAGCGCCGCAGCGGAATACGGTGACAATATAGATAAAATGTCTCAAAAACTCGGATTATCAGCCGAAAGTTATCAGAAGTGGGATTATGTTTTGGGTCAGTCGGGCACTGATATAGACAGTATGCAGACCGGACTGAAAACCATGACGAACAAACTGGATGATGCGAAGAATGGATCCGAGGATGCACAGGCAATGTTTGCAAAGCTTGGATTGAGTCTTAATGACATTCAGAACATGAGCCGCGAAGATGTTTTTGGTGCTGTTATCGCAGGATTTCAGGGCATGGAAGACAGCACAGAACGTGCGGCACTTGCGAATGATATGTTCGGCAAAAGCGGTCAGAACTTGACACCATTATTCAATGAGTCTGTTGAAAGCACTCAGGCGCTGATGCAAGCTGCCGAAAACTTAAACATGATAATTAGTGATGATGCTGTCAAGGGTGCCGCGGCTTATCAAGATTCGCTTGATACCATGAAACGTACAATGGCCGGGGTCACAAGGGATCTTACATCGCAGTTCATGCCGGGCATTACACAGGTAATGGACGGATTAACACAGATATTTGCGGGCAATTCAGAGGGTGGAATACAGCAGATATCCGAAGGTGTGCAAAGCGTAGTTGATGGAATTATCGAGCATCTGCCCGAGATAGCCGAAACAGGAACACAGATCCTTGAGGCACTTGCAAAAGCCATCCTCGACAATCTGCCCCAACTCGTAGATGTTGGAATGGACATAGTTACCGAATTATGCACATTTATCATCGATAATTTGCCCGAAATCATACAAGTTGGATTACAGATTATAACTGAACTTGCGATGGGAATTGCGGAAGCGTTGCCGGAGTTGATTCCAACGATAGTTGATACCATTTTGACCATCGTTGATTATCTCATCGACAATGTTGATTTGCTGATAGATGCGTCAATAGCCATAATTTTGGGACTTGCAGAAGGGCTGATAAAGGCCTTGCCGAAGCTGATAGAAAAATTGCCGGAGATAATTATCAAGATTGTTGAAGCGCTGATAAGGAATGCCCCGAAGATCTTGAAAGCCGGTGTTGAGTTAATTGTCATGCTCATCAAGGGCATTGTCAGTTGTTGGAAAAAAATATTTGAAATCGGCAAACAGA
>Ga0310696_10011190_pt1 | contig 10244 bp, 7 predicted proteins | sample AusTroGonzalo_MG_4_FD_203885 | JGI IMG/M metagenome (GOLD analysis project Ga0310696, IMG submission 203885) | Bovine rumen microbial communities from tropical cattle in Woodstock, Queensland, Australia - Gonzalo_02 (v2) (version 2) | ecosystem: Host-associated > Mammals > Digestive system >... | reverse complement strand
TGCTAAGCTCTTTGATTCGATCTATTTTCTCAGCATTTTTGCTTTTCAAAGACTCGTTTTCTTTAACAAGTTCGTCGTTCTGGTCTGTGATTTCTTCCGCCCTAGCCACGGCTTCTTTAAGTTCTTCAATTTCGTTTTTCTGAATCAAAAACGCTTTTTCAAGCTCTTCTTTTTCCGCTCTGGTTTTTTCGAATTCGTCGGCGATGATCGTAAGATTTGAAATCGTATCCTTCAATTCCGCAGTTTCAGCTTCCGATTTTGCCAGAAGATCTTCTTTTTCTTTGATTACTTGAGACTTTTCCGCCGCTTCGTCGGTTGCTTTTTTAAGCGAAGTTTCAAGAGTTTTCTTATCAGCCGCAGCCGCATCGACCGTTTTTTTGAGGTCTGCTATTTCGGAATCATTCTTTTTAACTTTAGCAGTTTCAGCTTCAAGTGCCTTCTTCAATTCTTCGGTTTCCTTTTTGTGGGATTCAAGCAGTTTTTCTTTTTCCGAAGCAGCCGATTTTTTAGTTTCTTCCAATGATTTTGAAAGGTTATCTTTTTCAGCAAGCGCATCTTTAGTCTCTTTTTCAGCCTTTTTAACACGCTCTTTCATCTCTTTGTTGTAGACCGAAAGAACATCGTTCTGATCTTTGACCTCGTTGATTTTCTTTTTCAGTTCATCCATGTCTTTCTGGCTGAACGAATTTTTAAGATTTGCTTCAAGCTCCTGAACCGACTTTTCAAGATTTGCGTTTTTCTTTTCGGCTTCTTCAAGTTTGGAAGCGGTTTCAGCCTTTTCATCAGCTGCCTTTTTCAGATCAGAGGCCAGTTTTTCCTTTTCTGAAGAAACGGCGTCCAACTGCTTTTTGAGTTCGTCGCGCTCTTTTGCAGTATTTCCGGCAGAAGCAACTTTTTCTTCAAGATCGGCAACCTGCTCTTCAAGGCTTTTAATTCGAAGTCCTTTCTGAACGATAGCATCTTTGAGTTCGCCCGTTTCATCCTCTATTTTCGCGGCTTCCGAAAGATTTTTCTCAAGTTCTGCGATTTTCTCGGCCTGAACGCGGAGTTTTTCCTCACTTTCAGAGACCTGTTTGTTCATCGAATCTATTTTCTCTGCGTCTTCGGCGACCTTTCCTTTCAAAGCGTTGAGTTCTGCCGCACTTTCTTCAGCTGCCAAAGCATCAAGGAAGGGATAAATCGCATTCATCGAAGCAAGAATCGTCTCGTCATCGGCCGGAATTTTAAGATAATAATCGGCATGATAGTCGAATTCTCTGTGTCTGTCAAAAGTCGATTCGTCCGCATTGCTTGAAATAAGCAGAATAGGCCTTGACGCGTAAAGACTCAGAGCCCTGATTTTTTTGCAGAGCATAAAACCTTGCATTCCGGGATTTTCCGCGCGGATTATGAAGGCGTTGATTTTCGTATTGTCGAGAATTTCCTGAACCTTTGTTTCGGAATCTGCAACGAAAACGGAAAAGCCGAATTGTTCAAAAAGAGCCGAAAGATTTCCGGCATTTGCTGAATCGGATTCGTAAATAAGAAGGTTTTTGCCCATAATAAATCCCCTGATTATTTGTTTCTAAAAGCCGCAATTTTTTTTTCAATAGAACCGACTCCGTTATCTTTCAAAACCTTCAGAAAGGCTGTACCGCCGAGAGGAAGGATCTTGAGATAGCCGTGAAGAGTGAGTTTCAAAAAGTTTGCATAAATGACCAAATTTATCCTATCTTTGTGCCCGTTAAGTAATTCTGCCGCAAAAACCAAAAAATTTTCGGTGTTTAATGTCGCAGAATGTTCGGAAAACAACTGCTGGAAAACTTCTTCAGGCATAGTGATTACAAAATCGGGTTTATCGCTGTCTGAAAGTTCACGGAACAAAATTCCGGCCTTTTCACGCGCAACGACCACTTTTTCACTGTTTTCCACAACAACACCGAATGATGCCCCTTTTGAAAGCGATCCGAGAATTTTAAGAACCGCAGCGTTTTTTCTGACCGTTTCTTCAACAGAAACCATACAGTGAACCTCTCAACCAAAAGAGGCTTTTTTCTATCATAACCGCAATCCTTTTGCAAGAATTTAGGATTTTTACAAAAAATTGATTTTTTTACGGAAATCGTTTTCCATTCCCAAGGTTCTTAAAAGAGGTCTTTTTATGCTTAACTGGCTTTCTTCCGGAGTTATAGATTTTGCGGGCTATGTTTCCCCCTTTCTCTTTTTGATTGATGTCTTAATCTGGTTTCTTCTGGTCAGAAAAGGTACAAACATCAAAAAAAACAGAAAAATCTTAATAAAAACAGGCATTTTTTCACTGCTCGGAGCTGCTATTTCCCCTCTTTTGATAATTATAATTTCGGGGAATTTGTTCCCGTTTTTGTCTTCATCATGGAAAACCATTCAAAAAATAAACAGTTTTGCCATGTTTAGGAGTGTAATGCTGGTCATGTTCAAAGGTTTTTCGATAACCGGCGGTATACTTATCCTTGCAATTGTTCTTTTGTTTGTTTTGAAGGATGCAAAAAAACTTACTTTTGCGATAATTTCGCCTTTCCCGCTATTCGCGGCACTCGCCAGAATCAACTGCTTTTTAAAAGGATGCTGCTTCGGCAAACTTTATAACGGAATTTTCGCAGTAAAATATCCTCCGGCAAGCCTTGCGTCAAGACAGCACTACGCCCAATCAATGATTCCTTCGCGCTATGTCGAATCGCTGCCCGTTCATCCGACACAGCTTTACATCGTTTTTTCGATGTTTATGCTTTATATCCTGGTTGTCATTATGAACAAACTCAAAATAAAAAAGAATATCACTGCAGGAACAGTGCTTTCAGGTTATGGATCACTCAATTTTTTTATAGAGTGTTCCCGCGAAGAGCCGCAGGTGTTCAACTTGATGACTGTTGGTCAAATTATGGAAATTATTATATTTTTCCTTGGCCTTTATCTTATTTTCAAAACAAAGGAAGAAGAAATTTCGGAAAATGGAAATTAAGGAGGAAAAATGCTGCCTAAAAACAATCCGACAAAACTCAAATCTTGGAAAAATCTTGAAAATATTAAGAAAAACCAAAACTTTGATCTGAGAAAACTTTTTAAGGAAGACCCGAAAAGAGCTGACATATTTTCAGTTTCCTTTGACGATATTTATCTCGACTACTCGAAAAACCTTGTTGACGAAAACGTTATGAAAACTCTCTTCGATCTTGCCGAAGAAGCAGGACTCAAAGAAGGAATCGCGGCAATGTTCAGCGGCGAAAAAATAAACGAGACTGAAAAAAGAGCCGTTCTTCACACCGCTCTCCGCGATTTTTCGGATAATCCGATAATTCTTGACGGAAAAAACGTAAAAGATGACATCAGGCGCGTTCAAAACCGCATGAAAGCCTTTGCCGACAAGGTTTCAAACAAAAAATGGATCGGTTTTTCAGGAAAACCGGTGACTGACATCGTAAATATCGGGATCGGCGGCAGCGACCTCGGCCCGGTGATGGTTACGGAAGCTCTGAAACCTTATTGGAAAGAGGGTTTGCGGGTATTTTTCGTTTCCAATATCGACGGAACTCACATTGCCGAAACTTTGAAAAAATTAAACCCTGAAACAACCCTTTTCCTGAGTGCGTCAAAGACTTTCACGACTCTCGAAACTATGACCAACGCCAACACCGCGAAAAAGTGGTTTCTGGATAACGGCGGTCACGAGAAAGATATTGCAAAGCACTTTGCAGCCCTTTCAACCAATGCGAAAGCGGTAACGGAATTCGGCATCGACACTGAAAACATGTTTGAATTCTGGGATTGGGTCGGCGGCAGATATTCGCTCTGGAGCGCTATAGGCCTAAGCATCGCATGCGTTATCGGATATGAAAACTTTGAAGAACTGCTCAAAGGGGCTTACGCGGCAGACAAGCACTTCAAAACCGCGCCTTTTGAAAAAAATATTCCCGTGATTTTAGGACTTTTGGGAATCTGGTACAACAACTTTTTCGGTGCAGAAACTCACGCGATCCTGCCTTACGACCAGTATATGCACCGTTTCGCCGCTTACCTGCAGCAGGGAGACATGGAATCAAACGGCAAAAGCACCGACAGATCAGGAAAAGCTGTTGATTACCAGACAGGGCAAATAATCTGGGGAGAGCCGGGGACAAACGGTCAGCATGCGTTTTATCAGCTGATTCACCAGGGAACAAAGCTCATTCCGGCAGATTTTATCGCGCCTGCGATTTCGCACAACCCTGTCGGAGACCATCACGTCAAACTTCTCGCAAACTTTTTTGCACAGACAGAAGCCCTTATGAACGGAAAAACCGCCGATGAAGCAAGAACCGAACTTGAAAAAGCGGGAAAATCTCCGGAAGAGATAGAAAAGCTCCTTCCTTTCAAGGTTTTCAGCGGGAACAGACCGACAAATTCGATACTCGTGAAAAAAATCACGCCGCACTCTTTAGGCGTACTAATCGCGATTTACGAGCACAAAATCTTCACCCAAGGGCTCATTTGGAATGTTTTCAGCTTTGACCAGTGGGGAGTCGAACTCGGAAAACAGCTGGCGACAAAAATACTTCCCGAGCTTAAAAGTGCTGAAAAAGTTTCGTTCCACGATTCATCAACGAATAATTTGATAAATAAATTCAAAGAATTATCGAAATAACAAGGAGGTTGAAATGAAATGCTTTTTTAAAATCATTGTTTTGGCAGCAATTTTTTGCTTCGTTGTAAGTTGTGAAAATTCTTATGGAAAGAAAACCTTGGAAACTAATGATGCAGAACCGGCCGATTCCGAAATTACAGACGAAGACAATGACGCAGTAGATACCGAAACTCCTGATCAGGATGAGACTATTGAACCTGCGGATCAGGACAGCGTGGAGATTCCCGATGAAACCGAAGAGAACAACGCTTACGGCTCGATCACACTCAAATTTGCCGGCACTATCGGAGCTGTTGATTATCCTGTAAAACTTGAGAAAGAGGAAGGTTTTGCGAAAGACTCGTTTGAAAACAGTTTAAACCCGATTATACCTGAATACGCAGACAAGATTCGTACCGATATAAACATATCTGCCGACAGTATCCAGTTCATGCAGACACCGATATATGCCGATAAATCTTCAGGAAATCCCGTAATTATTCTCAACATTCCGCTTGACAATGCTGAAGACGGAATGTACGGCATTAATTATAACGGCGACACCTCGATAGTTGTTGTTGATTTCGATTGGGAAAATTCAACGACTCTCTGCTATCACGCTTTTGGTGAAGGATGGTTGGAGATTTCGGACGCAGACATTGACAACACCAATCCTTTTAATGAAATTTCTTTCGAAGGCAAAGCAACTCTTTACCAACCGACTAACTACAAAGGCGAAGATATTTCGGCAGAATTTTTGCAGATATTTACCGACTCAGACATGATTTGTGATTCTGTTGATTAAAAATTGACGATTTTGAGGAGTTTTATGAATATTTTAGTAACCGGCGGCGCGGGATATATCGGTTCTCATACTGTAGTTGAGCTTGTAAACGCGGGACACGGAGTAGTGATAGTTGACAATTTCTCGAACTCAAAACCGGAAGCGATAGCACGAATTGAAAAAATAACCGGCACGAAAATCAGGTTTTACGAAGCCGATATCCGCGACAAAGAGGCGATGACGCGCATTTTTGCAGAAAACTCTTTCGACTGCTGTATCCACTTCGCAGGATTCAAAGCTGTGGGCGAATCGGTCGTAAAGCCGTGGATTTATTACGAAAATAACATTTACGGAACTTTGGTTCTGCTGGATGTAATGCGCTCGGCAAACTGCAAAAACATAATTTTCAGCTCTTCGGCGACTGTTTACGGCGATCCCGCGTTTGTTCCCATCACCGAAGAGTATCCGAAAGGAAAATGCACCAATCCTTACGGCCAGACCAAATCGATGCTCGAAGAAATCCTCATTGATTTTCATACTGCCGACGTAAAAACCAACGATCCTGATCCGTGGAACATCGTGCTTCTGCGCTATTTCAATCCTGTCGGAGCACATAAATCGGGGCTCATCGGTGAAGATCCGAAGGGAATTCCGAACAATCTCATGCCCTACATCACGCAGGTCGCAGCTGGAAAACTCGACCATCTGACAGTTTTCGGAAACGACTACAAAACCCACGACGGCACCGGAGTAAGAGACTATATCCACGTCGTCGATCTCGCGAAAGGACACGTGAAAGCGCTTGCCGCAATCGAAAAAAAGTGCGGAGTCGCAATCTACAACTTAGGCACAGGCATCGGTTACAGTGTTCTTGACATCGTTCACGCCTTTGAAGAAGCCAATGACCTCAAAATCCCGTATGAGATCGGTCCGCGCCGCCCCGGCGACATCGCAGAGTGCTACTCATCCCCCAAAAAGGCCGAAGCTGAACTTGGCTGGAAGACCGAAAACGGCATAGTCGAAATGTGCCGCGACAGCTGGAACTGGCAGAAAAACAATCCGAACGGGTATTAAAAAACGAGACGTGTCAGACCACGCCTCTACAATTGTTGAATAATTTTAATTATTTGGATTTCGCCGCTTTTACGATGTTTTCAGCGGTGAAGCCGTATTTTTCCATGACCATGCTTCCCGGAGCCGACGTGCCGAAAGTGTCGACTGCAATTATTTTTCCTTTGTCGCCTGCATATTTTTCCCAGCCGAAACTTGTTCCCGCTTCGATGACTATGCGGTTTTTAACGCTTTTCGGAAGCACCGATTCCCTGTATTTTGCAGGCTGTTTCTCAAATGTTTCACGTGAAACCATGTTGACGACACGCACTTTTCTGCCCTCTTTTTTGAGAGTTTCAGCAGCCTCAAGCGCGATGTGGACTTCGGAACCTGTAGCAATGAGAATGAGTTCCGGAGCAGCCTCTTCAAGTATCGCGTAAGCACCTTTGAGAGCGTTTTCCGCAGCGGCGTATTTCGTTCTGTCGATGACTGGAACATCCTGACGGGTCAGAATGAGTGCCACGGGCTGGTTTTTGTTTTCAAGGATGTGTTTCCAAACGACTGATACTTCGTTTGCATCAGCCGGACGCCACACTTCAAGCCCAGGTATGCAGCGGATAGACGCAAGCTGCTCAACAGGCTGATGAGTCGGGCCGTCCTCGCCTACCGCAAGAGAATCGTGCGTGAAAAGGAATATTGAGCCTAATTTTGCAAGTGCTGCAAGCCTTATCGGCGGGCGCATGTAGTCAACGAACGAGAAGAATGTCCCGGTGTAGGGTTTGAGCATTCCGTGGTAGAAAATGCCGTTTGCAATAGCTCCCATCGCGTGCTCGCGGACTCCGAAGTGGATGTTTTTGCCCGAAAAATCGTCAGCCGAGATCCATTTTTCGCCCGAGATCGTTGTTTTGGTCGAGCAGCTGAGGTCTGCGTCACCGCCTACGAGCCACGGAACGGCTTTGCCGAGAGCGGCAAGGACTTTTCCGTCTGCGGCACGTGTCGCCATTTTCGTTCCCGCTTCGAATTTGGGAAGGATCTTGTCGAGATCTTCGACTTTGAGCTCCTGCATATCCTTGAACTGAGCCGCTTCCTGCGGATATTTTTCAGCATATTCGGCAAAAAGCTTGTTCCAGGCCGTGACAGCACGTTTTCCGGCGCGTTTTATCGAAGCAAAATCCTTTTTGACGTCGTCGTCAACAAAGAAAAACTTTTCGGGATCCATTCCGAAACCTTTTTTTACCGCCGCAAGTTCCTCTGCACCGAGCGGAGAACCGTGGGAAGAGGAGCTTCCAGCCTTGTTGGGAGAACCGAAACCAATCGTCGTTTTTACGATGATAAGTGTCGGTTTCGAGAGCTCTTTTTTTGCCTTTGCAATTGCGCGGTCGATCGATTTGAGATCGCTGTCGCCGTCTGCAACGGTGATGACCTGAAAACCGTAGCTTTCAAAGCGTCTTTTAACGTCCTCGGTGAAAGTTATCGAGGTCGGGCCGTCAAGCGAAATATCGTTTGAATCGTAAAGCAGAATGAGTTTTCCGAGTTTGAGATGACCCGCCAGTGATGCGGCTTCAGAGGCTATTCCCTCCATCAGGCAGCCGTCGCCCAAAAGTGCGTATGTGTAGTGATTTACGATCTCGAAACCGGGTTTATTGAACCTTGCAGCCAGCATTCTTTCGGCAATCGCCATGCCGACTGCGTTCGCGATACCCTGACCGAGCGGGCCCGTGGAAGCATCGACACCCGGAGTTACGCCGAATTCGGGGTGACCCGGAGTTTTGCTTTTCCACTGCCTGAAATTCTTCAGATCGTCCATCGAAAGTTTGTAGCCCGCCAGATGGAGCATCGAATAGAGAAGCGCACTGCCGTGCCCCGCCGAAAGTACGAAACGGTCTCTGTCGATCCACTCAGGATCTGTCGGAGCAACCTTCAGATGTCTCTTCCAAAGCGTATATGCAAAAGGCGCAGCCCCCATCGGAAGTCCGGGATGACCCGAGTTTGCCTTCTGGATCATGTCTGCGGCCAGAACACGGACGGTATTAACGCTTTTTTCAGAAATTTTATCGGGAAAAGCCATTTTTTTCTCCACAAAAAGTTCATAAATCGGCTGAATATACAAAAAAATAGACAAACGACAAGATAAAAATGGGGATAGATGAATCTTTTGGGAAAGTTTTTATGCTACAGAAGATTTTCCAGAAAAACTTTATTGAGGCTATCCCAATTTGACGGATAATTTTCCTCTTTGGTCTGCAGAATTTCTTCGATTTTGGCTATATTTTGCTGGATGAAATCGTCAAGAGTTTTGATGTGAGGCCCTTCAGTCTTCTCCAGATTGTGCTTTTTCGCTTCTAAAAGCCGCATGAAATCATCTTCGATCTCAACCGGAAGAGAATCGGCATAAAGTTTTGAAAAAAGTGTCGGCGGCGGGCTTTTCTTGTCAAGGATCCAGCAGCACGCAAAGATCGGGCGCAGAACGTAAAGATATTTCTTGAGGATGACGCTCTCCTCTTTGAAATAGGCACGGAGGTTGTTCTTCGCTATCGAAATGTAGTGGTAAAGCATCCGTTTTTCCGAAAAATATTCGGGCATTATGCTTTTTACCCGTTCCCAGTCTCCGGTCGTGCGGTAAACCACCGGCGAATCGGCCCATTCAAAAATCACGGGATTCGATTTTGCAAGAAGCAGAAGCAGCTTTTTTATATCCCAGCCGTTGATGTCGTAAATATCGTTGAGTTCATATTCGATAACATCCCTGATTCCTTCAAGTTTTAAGTAGTCGCGGAGATCCCGCACATAGACGAAACGCACGTCGTAATCGCTGTCAGGCGAAGCAAAACCCCACGCTCTGCTGCCGCTTTCGCAGGCATAAATTATCTTCACATTGTATTTCTGCTCGATTTCTGAAAGTTTTTGTCTGATCGTTTCTTCGATGGTCGGCATTTTATGCTCCTGAAAAACAAAACGGCAGATTTTACATACAACGGCGGTTTTTGCAAAAAAACTGGTTTGTGTCAGCTCTCCAGTAGACACGAAAAAACATTGGCTTGACAAATCCAAAAAAATCTGTAACATTATTGCGTTTTTCGCGCGAAGCTGAGAATTGTCGAAGCGGTGCAGCACCCCGTTGCTTAGCGCACAGCGTGGGGACTTAATCCGGGTGGTATGCGGCTCCCGGACAGCTTCAGTTCTTTTAATAAAAGAATTTAGCCCGAGGATGTGAAGTGCCGCGCGATTTGCGAGCCGACGGACGGCGGTCGGGGGAACTTAATCCGGTGTTGAGTGGCTTCCGGACATCCTCAAATCTTTTATTTTTTCAATCAGATCAAATAATCTAAAACTTGTTTTTAAATTTTCTATTGCTATAATCTTTCGCTTTAATTTTGATTAACGGGGCGCAAAATGGTGAAAACCGGCATAAATCAGAAAAAAGCGGCTAAGGAATTTTCGGCAAAATGGGGCGGCCGGGGCGACGAAAAGCAGGACACTCAGGCATTTTGGACTTCGCTTCTGCGTGATGTCTTCGGCGTCGTAAATCCTGAAGATTCAATTCAATTTGAAAAAAGAATCAAACTCGGGCACACAAGTTTTATCGATGCCTACATCCCGTCAACAAAAGTGCTGATTGAGCAGAAAAGCATTGATGTCGATCTGCTGAAACCTGCAAAACAGTCTGATGGAAACCTGTTGACGCCTTACCGTCAGGCGAAGCGTTATGCCGATGAAATGCCCAATTCGCTGCGTCCGAACTGGATCGTTGTCTGCAATTTCCGTGAATTTCTGATTTACGACATGGAAAAGCCG